>Ga0070741_10008632_pt1 | contig 20294 bp, 24 predicted proteins | sample Coa_R1_4_FD_66440 | JGI IMG/M metagenome (GOLD analysis project Ga0070741, IMG submission 66440) | Surface soil microbial communities from Centralia Pennsylvania, which are recovering from an underground coalmine fire - Coalmine... | ecosystem: Environmental > Terrestrial > Soil > Unclassified ...
CTGTTCATCCCCGGCAACCCCTGACGGCCCGCACCCCGCGGCTGTTCATCCCCGGCAACCCCTGACGGCCCGCACCCCGCCGCGGCCCTCCGCTTACGCGTCTGCCAGTGCGGCGGCGGCGCGCAGGTGCGCCGCCAGTGACTCGATGGTCGCGTGGGCGTTGAGCCCGCTCGGGTTCGGCATCAGGTACACGGGCGCGCCACCGAGCCCGGACGGTTGCGGCCCGGCGACCGCCGTGCGGTCGACCGCGGCGCGCCATCCCGCCAGCCCGACAATGCACACGACGCGCGGCCGGAGGAACGCGGCCACCCACCCCACGCGCGCGACCCCGGCGCGGTACTCCTCGGCACGGAGCGCAGCCGCCTGCGGGGTCGCCCGTTTGACCAAGTCGGTGAAACCGACGCCGTGCGACGCCAAGGCGTCCCACGGGTCGCGGTCGCGCCCGACGAGGCCGGCGGCCAGCGCCGCCGGCCAGAACCGGTTCCCCGGCCGTGCGAACGCCACCCCGCGCTCCGCCGAGTACACGCTCGGGTTGAGGCCGCACACGAGTACCCGCATGCCTGGACGGACGATGTCGGGCAGCGTGAGCGCCCGCGTCGCCGCGACGACGTCGGGCCCCGAGGGCGACGCCGCGACCACGAACCCCGCTCCCTCGAGCACTCGCACCAGGTCGGGCCGTGACCACCGCTCGAAAAGGCGCCCGGGGAAGTCGTCCTCTGTCGGCACGGCGAACGACAGCCACAGCGGCGCCCCCACGCGGAGGATGTCGTGCAGCCGCGCCAGCGCGAGCGGCAGGTGCTCGCGCCGCACGTGCTGGTAGCACTGGTTCGCCCACGCCCCGCCGAGCGCGCCCCGTCGCAGGGGCGGCGCCTCCACGTCCCCCTGCACCCGCGCCCCCGAGGTTGCCATCGCCTCGACGTCCCCCTGCACCCGCGCCCCCGCCGGCGCCAGCGCCAGCATCGGCCACGAGGCGTCCAGCGCGAGCACGGGCGACCCGAGCAGGCCCGTGTACCGCCCGGTGCCCGACCCGAGGTCGGCCCGCCACGAACCCGCCGGCACCTGCTCCCCGAACGCACTCGCCTCAGCGGCCAGGGCCGGCCGCCGGCGCGCCGCGTACGCCGCGGCGATCCGGTCGTAGACCTCGATTGTCGGGACGTCCAAGGACGGGCAGTTACGCGCCCATGGCGTGGTACCCGCCGTCGACGTGCACGATCTCGCCGGTGGTGGCGGGGAACAGGTCGGAGAGGAGCGCCACGCACGCCCGCGCCACCGGCGACGGGTCGCGCACGTCCCACCCGAGCGGTGCCCGCCCGTCCCACACCGACTCGAACAGCTCGAAGCCCGGGATCGACTTGGCCGCGACGGTGCGCACCGGCCCGGCCGCCACGAGGTTGACGCGGATGCCCGACGGCCCGAGGTCGCGCGCCAGGTACCGCGCGCACGACTCGAGCGCGGCCTTGGCGACGCCCATCCAGTCGTAGCCGGGCCACGCGATCGTCGCGTCGAAGTCGAGCCCGACGATCCCGGAGCCCGCCGGCATGAGCGGCGCCAGCGCGCCGGCGAGCGCCTTGAGCGAGTACGCGCTTACGGCGACGGCCGTCGACACGTCCTCCCACGGCGTCGTCATGAAGTTGCCACCCAGCGCGGTGGGCGGGGCGAACGCGATCGCGTGGACGACGCCGTCGACCCGCCCCCAGCGCTGCTGCAACTCCGCGGCGAGGGCCGGGAAGTGGGCGGTATCCGACACGTCGAGCTCGAGCACGTCCGGCGGCGAGGGGAGCCGCTTGGCGACGCGCTGGGTGATCGACATGATCCGCCCGAACGACGTCAGCACGATCTCCGCACCCTGCTCCTGAGCGAAGCGCGCCGTGTGGAAGGCGATGGAGTCGTCGTTGAGGACGCCGGTGACGACGATGCGGCGCCCCGCGAGGATCACGGAGCGGGGACGACCACGAGCGACGCGTTGTGCCCGCCGAAGCCGAACGAGTTCGACAGCGCGGGTGCGGCGGCCAACGGCCGCACGGCGCCGTGCACGACGTCGATCGGCCCGAGCGCGGGGTCGAGGTGCTCGTGGTTGGCGGTGGGGAACACGACCGCGTGCTCCATCGCCAGCACCGACGCGATCGCCTCGACCGCACCGGCGGCGCCGATGAGGTGGCCTGTTGCCCCCTTGACCGACGTAACGGGCGGGGCCTGGCCGCCGAACACCTTCAGCACGGCCTCGGCCTCCGACGCGTCGTTGAGCGGCGTGGACGTCCCGTGGGCGTTGATGTGGCCGATCGCGGAGGTGGGCAGGCCGGCGTCCTCGAGGGCGAGCTGCATGCACCGCACGGCCCCGTCGCCGCCCGGCGATGGGGCGGTGATGTGATGGGCGTCGGTGTTGCGGCCGTACCCGGCGATCAATGCCCGTACGCGCGCCCCCCGCGCCCGGGCCCGGTCGAGCGACTCGAGCACGAGGAACCCCGCGCCCTCGCCCATCACGAACCCGTCGCGATCGGCGTCGAAGGGGCGTGACGCATGGGCCGGGTCGTCCTTGCGCCGGCTCAGCGCGCCCATCCGGTGGAATGCGGCGAGGCCGACGGGCGTGATCGACGCCTCGGAGCCGCCCGCGATGACGACGTCGGCGTCGCCGGCGCGGATCAGCCGGGCCGCCTCGCCGATGGCGTTGGCGCCCGCCGCGCACGCGGTGACGACGGAGAAGTTCGGCCCCGTGAACCCGTGCTGGATGGCGATGAACGCCGCCGTGGCGTTGGACATCATCATCGGCACGAGGAACGGGCTCACCCGCATCGCGCCCTTGTTGACGAAGGTGGCGATCTGCGCCTCGAGCGTGAGCAGCCCGCCGACCCCGGTGCCCGCCACGACGGCGATGCGCGCCGGGTCGGCGCCGAGGTCGCCGGCGTCCGCGATCGCGTCGGTTGCCGCCGCGAACCCGAGGTGGGTGACGCGGTCGAGGTGGGCGGCCTCCTTGGCTGACACATAGGCCCCGACCTCGAACTCCTCGCCGATCTCGCACGCGAAGGTCACCGGGTGCTCCGACGTGTCGAACGACGTGATGGGGCCGCCCGCGGACCGCCCCGAGCACAGCCCCTCCCAGTACGTGTCGAGATCGAGCCCGATGGGGGTCTTGACCCCCATGCCGGTGATCGCGACAGCCGTCATGCGCTCGCCGGCAGCTTGGCCATCACCAGGTCGAGCGCCTGCCCGACGCGCGTGACACCGTCGAGCTCCTCCTCGGGGACCGAGATGTCGAAGCGCTCCTCGAGCGCCATGACGAACTCGATCAGCGCCAGGCTGTCGGCGTCGAGGTCCTCTTTGAACCTGGCGTCCTCGGTGACGGCCGACGCGTCGACGTGGAGCACCTCGACGGCGGCTTCACGGAGTTGGGCGAATGCTTCGTTGCGGTCCATTGGGGGGCTCCTCCTTACAGATCAGCCGGAAGCGTACGCGGCGACGACGGCCCCGAGCCGTCGTACCCCCAGCGCAGGAGTGCCGTCCCCCACGTCATACCCGCGCCGAACCCGGCGACGAGCACCAGGTCGCCGTCGCTCACGCGCCCGGCCGCAGCCGCCTCGCAGAGCGCGAGCGGGATGGAGGCGGCCGACGTGTTGCCGTACCGCTCGATGTTCATCATCGTCTGGTCCGCCGACAGGCCGAGGCGGGGGACGATGGCGTCGACGATGCGGGCGTTGGCCTGGTGGGGGACGAACAGGGCAATGTCGGCTGCGCCGACACCGCCGGCGCCGAGCACCTTCCGGCACGAGGCCTCCACGGCCCGCACCGCCCGCCGGAACACTTCCTGGCCCTGCATCTTCATGTAGTGCCCGCCATCGGCGAGCGTCGCCGCCGACGACGGCCTCCGGCTCCCCCCTGCGGGCACGCCGAGCAGGTCGCACGCCTCGGCGTCGATGCCGAGGTCCCAGCTGATCAGCCCCGGGCTGTCGGGCCCGGCCGCCGTCCCGCCGGTGAGGACCGCCGCGGCGGCACCGTCGCCGAACAACGGCAGGGTGGTGCGGTCGGCGGGGTCCATCCAGGTGCTCAGCACCTCGGCACCGACCAGCAGCGTCGTCGTGCTCACGCCCGACGACAGCATGCTGGCGGCGTTGACCAGCCCGTAGACCCACCCGGCACAGGCGGCGACGAGGTCCACCGACTGGCAGCGCACCTCGAGCGCCCGGGCCACGAACGAGGCCGTCGAGGGCAGCGGCTGGTCCGGCGTGCAGGTGGTCACCAGCAGCGTGTCGATGTCGGCGGCGGCGAGACCGGCGTCGGTCAGGGCGGCGCGGGCCGCCAGCACGGCGAGGTCGGAGGTGCCCTGGCCGGCGGCCACCACGCGCCGCTCGCGGATCCCGGTGCGCTCGACGATCCACTCGTCGCTCGTGTCGACCCGCTTGGCCAGGTCGGCGTTGGTGACCCGCTGCTCGGGCAGGGCCGCGCCCAGGCCTCCGAACCGGACGGGCAGGCGGGTCGGGGCCACGTACGTACCCCGGGCGGCGGGTTCCCGCGCGACGACGGTCACACGCGGATGCAGGTCAGAGCGCCCGCAGCCAGGCGATGGGCTGGCCTTCACGGACGCGCTCACCGTCGTGCACGAGCAGGCCCATCATCCACCCGGCGAAGCGGGAGCAGACGGGGATGCTGCGGCCCTGGCTGTCGATGTAGCCGACGATCTGGCCGGCGTCGAGGACCTCCCCCTCCGCGGTGACCACGTCGGGCTCGACCGAGCGGAACTGGCCCAGGCAGGGGGCGATGACGACCTTTTCGGGAACGGAGAGACGTTCCCCGGCGAAGGTGGTAGCGGGGGCTTCCATCACAGATTCGACCGGGGGCATGCCCGAAAGGTTACACGCCTCTCGACGAGGGTTGTACACAGGCGTATAACTGTTCATGTGGCCGATATAAACGTCCGCGGCCGGGAGTACCGGGTCGAGGAGCTCGCGGCGGCCGCCAACGTGTCGGTCGAGGTGCTGCGGTCCTACCAGTCCAAGGGGCTGCTGCCGGCGCCGCGCCACGAGGGGCGGGAGGTCCGCTACGGGCCCCACCACCTCGAGCGGCTGCGCGAGATCCGCGACCTGAAGGAGCGGGGGTACTCCCTCAAGGCGATTGCGGGCGTGCTCGCGCGGGGCTGGGGCGGCGGGCCGGCGGCGCCGGCGACCAGCCCGGTGGCGTCGCCCGACGACGAGCTGCTCACCCTGCGGCAGCTCTCGGAGCTGACGGGCGTCCCGACCGCCCTCCTGCGGTCGCTCGAAGCCTCCGGCGTGCTGCGCCCGCGCCGCATCGAGAGCGAGCTGCGCTACACCGATTGGGACGTCCGGGCCGTCGGGATGCTGCTGTCGCTGCTCGGCAGCGGGCTGCCGATGGAGGAGTTCATGCGGGTGGCGCGCCTGCAGATCGCTGCCGCGAACGATGTCGCCGAGGGCGCGGTCGGCCTGTTCCTCCGCTACATCCGCGACCCGCTGCGCGCTCGCGGGCTCCCCGACGACGAGGAGAGCGAGCGGATGGTGTCGGGGTTCCGGCAGATGCTCGAGGCGACCACCCTGCTCGTCGCCTACAACTTCCAGCGCACCGTCCTCGGCGCGCTGCAGGCCGAGCTCGACGAGTCGGGGTCGGACGCGGAGCGCGAAGCCCTCGCCCGCGAGGTCCGGCGCCGCCGCGACGCGGCGACTGCGTGACGCCGGGCTACTCCCGGTAGATCGCCGCGCCGCCGGCGACGAACTCGGCCGACTTCTCCTTCATCCCGAGCTCGATCGCCGCGTCATGCGACACCCCGTGCTGCAGGGCGTACTCGCGCACGTCCTGGCTGATCCGCATGGAGCAGAACTTCGGGCCGCACATCGAGCAGAAGTGCGCGGTCTTGGCCGGCTCGGCCGGCAGCGTCTCGTCGTGGTAGGTGCGGGCCGTCTCCGGGTCCATCGCGAGGTCGAACTGGTCCTGCCACCGGAACTCGAAGCGGGCCTTCGACAGGGCGTCGTCCCACGCCTGGGCGCCCGGATGGCCCTTGGCGATGTCCGCGGCGTGGGCGGCGATCCGGTAGGCGATCACACCGTCCTTCACGTCCTGGCGGTCGGGCAGGCCGAGGTGCTCCTTCGGCGTCACGTAGCAGAGCATCGCCGTCCCGTACCAGCCGATCATCGCCGCGCCGATGGCGGAGGTGATGTGGTCGTAGCCGGGCGCGACGTCGGTCGTGAGCGGCCCGAGCGTGTAGAAGGGCGCCTCGTGGCAGAGCTCCATCTGGAGCTCGACGTTCTCCTTGATCTTGTGCATGGGAACATGACCGGGCCCCTCGATCATGACTTGGACGTCGTGGCGCCAAGCGACGTCGGTGAGCTCCCCGAGCGTGCGGAGCTCCGCGAACTGGGCATCGTCGTTGGCATCGGCGATCGAGCCCGGCCGGAGCCCGTCACCCAGGCTGAACGCCACGTCGTAGGCCCGCAGGATCTCGCACAGCTCCTCGAAGTGGGTGTAGAGGAAGTTCTCCTCGTGGTGGGCCAGGCACCACGCCGCCAGGATCGACCCGCCGCGGCTGACGATCCCCGTCACCCGCTTGGCCGTGAGCGGGACGTAGCGCAGCAGCACGCCCGCGTGCACGGTCATGTAGTCGACGCCCTGCTCGCACTGCTCGATGACGGTGTCGCGGTACACGTCCCATGACAGGTCCTCCGCCCGGCCGTCGACCTTCTCGAGGGCCTGGTAGATCGGCACGGTCCCGATGGGCACGGGCGAGTTGCGGATGATCCATTCCCGCGTCGTGTGGATGGCGGGCCCTGTCGACAGGTCCATCACCGTGTCGGCGCCCCAGCGCACCGCCCACGCCAGCTTCTCGACCTCCTCCTCGACCGATGAGGTCACCGCCGAGTTGCCGATGTTGGCGTTGACCTTGACGAGGAAGTTGCGCCCGATCGCCATCGGCTCCGACTCGGGGTGGTTCACGTTGGCGGGGATGATGGCGCGGCCCCTCGCCACCTCGTCCCGGACGAACTCCGGCTCGAGGCCCTCGCGCACGGCCACGAACTGCATCTCCTCGGTGACGTCGCCACGTCGTGCGTAGTGCAACTGCGTGACCGCCGCGCCCCGTGCCGCCCGGAGCGGCCGCCGTTCGGGCCCGGTGAACGGCTGTGGCCCGACCCGGCCGCGCACGGCGGCCCGGCCGTCGTCGCGCAGCCGTTGCGCCCGCCCCTCGTACTCCTCGACGTCGCCTCGGCCGACGACCCACGGCCGCCGGAGCGGCGCGAGGCCGACGGTCGGCTCGCTGCCCGGGCCGCTGGTGTCGTAGAGCCGCACCGCTTCGTTCTCCCCGGTGAGGGCCACTTCCGCGAACGGGACCCGAACGCCGCGGGGGCCGTCGACGTAGACCTTTCGCCGATTGGTCGTCGTGCTCATTGGTGCTCCCTTCGCCCGCATTACCGGGCCGGTTGTGACGGTCGGTGCGATGCACCCTCTCAGCCCGGTCCGTCCGAGCTCCCGTATGGCTGCAGTCTCGCGCGTGGCGGCGCGCTTTGGTCGAGCGCGTCCGCGATCGAAGGTGACATGCGGGGCGCGATACGTCAGTTGTGCGCTCGCGCGCGCGTTGTCGGAAGTGTGTGACGAGCGCGTCACTGAGTTCGCTTTTCGATCGCGTTGCGAGGGCGCGTCGTTGTCGCGAATCGGAAATGCTTGACCTGAGCGCTGACATCATCTTTCATTTGTGCAACTCGTAACAGCCCTCCAGGAGGAGGCGTGCACACGTCACAGCTCATCGATCACGTCTCAACGACGGCGCAGATCGATGACGCGCGCGACGCGATGCTCGCCACCGCCGATGAGGGCAGCACGATCTCACTGCTCGGGTTCGGGGGCTGTATACCGATCTCCCGAGCCGCGAGGCAGGTCCGCACTCCTCGTTCTGACGCGCTGGTAGTGACCGGTGCGACCTGGGGTGCGCGGCCCGCACTGGGCTCGCCGCGAGCGGCAGCCCTCAACGCCGAAAGCGGGGCCAGGAAGGCGGCCTCCGCGACGGCGGCCAAGGGACCTGTGGGGCATGTACGAGAGCGAGAGGTAGTGCTCGCGTGATCGCCCCCAGGCCAACGACCACCGACGAAGGGAAGGATTCCGCTGTGGCCCCACCCAGGAAATCAGCTGCTGCAAAGACCACGACCAAGCGTGCTTCGACAGCCAAGAAGGCCCCCGCCAAGCGGGCCAGCGCGGCCAAGAAGTCCACTGCGGTGAAGCGCGCGCCGGCCAAGAAGGCACCGGCGAAGCGGGCGACCGCGGCGAGGAAGACCACCGCCAAGAAGGCGCCCGCAAAGCGGGCGACGGCGGCGAAGAAGACCACCGCCAAGCGGGCACCGGCGAAGCGGGCGACCGCGGCGAAGAAGACCACCGCCAAGCGGGCACCGGCGAAGCGGGCGACCGCGGCGAAGAAGACCACCGCCAAGCGGGCACCGGCGAAGCGGGCGACCGCCAAGCGGGCACCGGCAAAGCGGACCATCAAGCGGGCGGTCGCCGCGAAGAAGACGGCCGTCAAGCGGGCGGTTGCGGCGAAGCGGCCCGCCAAGCGGGCGCCGGCGAAGCGCACGGCCAAGCGGGCGACCGCAGCGAAGAAGGCCTAGCAGCACCAACAGGCGTCAGCAGTGGGCGGGGCGGTGCCCCGCCCACTGCGCGCGTCGACGCCCGAACCCGTCGCTTACAGGTCCCGGATCGCCCGGAACGCCTCGCCCGCGGCGACGTCCGCAAGCGCCCCGTGCTCGGCCAGCTGCGTGCGGACCCGGTGGGCGAAGGCGTCGAGCTGCTCGCTCGAGCCGTCGTCGATACCCATCGTCGATCGCCACTGGGAGCGGTGCGCGAGCAGTGCGGCGACCTTGCGTTCCGTGAACCCGTCGACCCGCTCCACGTGGTCGGGCTCGTCGGCCTCGAACAGCAGCAGCGTCGTGGGGCGGTGATGGGCGAGGCCCAGCTCCGGGAAGAAGTGCGGGTCGCGTGCCCCGACGACGGCATCGACCGTGAGGAACCCCGCATGGCGGTGGTCGGGGTGGAGGCGGTAGCGCTTCCACGGGTCATGGCCGAGCACGACGTCGGGCCGGAACCTGCGGATGGCGGCGACGAGCTGACGCCGGGGGAGGTACCCCTCTTCGAGCTCGCCGTCCGGCCAGCCGAGGAACTCGACGTCCCCGCTCCCGCCGAGCGCGCGCGACGCCTCCCGTTGTTCGTCCTGGCGGGTGGCCACCAGCGCGGCGAGGTCGGCGTCGCCGTCCCACGTGCCCTTGGCGCCGTCGGTGCACACCACGTGCAGGAGCGCGCACCCGGCCGCGGCCCACTTCGCCAGCGTCGCGCCCGCGCCGAACTCGATGTCGTCGGCGTGCGCGCCGACGCTGAGCGCGCGCGCCGGCGCGGGGAGGTCGACAGTGACGCTCAACGCGAGTGGAGCATGTCGAGGTCGGCGGGCCAGTCGACGTCGAACGCGAGCGAGGGGTCTTCGCGCACCTCGACGGCCAGCCCCAACCGCCGTGCCTCGTCGAGGTGGCGCTCGAAGGACCCCGGCCCGTACGAGAAGCGGAACCCCACCGTGGCGGGGATGACCGCGACGTTCGTCCCGTCGCGCCGGCGGTCCGGGACGAGCACGGCGCCCTCGCCGCCGATGATGGTCGCCAGGCCGGTGGCGTGCGGCAGGTCACCGTGGGCGACGACGACGCGTTCGACGCCCGCCAGTGCCAGCTGCTCGACGCCGGCTTCCACGGCGCCGTTGAGCCCGCGTCCGGGCTCCCAGACGACGAGGGCGCCCCGGGCGCGGGCCCACTCGGCGACCTCGGTGTCATCGCAGACCACGGCGACCGGCAGCGGGTGCGCGGCCCGCAGCACGGCCGCCGCCATCTCCCGGGCCAGCGCGGCGCGGTCGGCCGGCGCGAGGGCCGGCGCCAGGCGCACCTTGGCCTCGGCGAACCGTTTCACAGGGACCAGCACCGCATGCGGCCCGAGCCACGCCACACGAGGAGGCTATGCGGTCCGCCGGTCGGTAGCGTTCAGGCGGTGCGCGTGGCCTTCGGGACGGACGAACGGACGGCGGTGACGGACGCCGTGGTGGCGCACCTCGAGGCGGAGGGGCATACGGTCATGTTCCCCATCGAGGGCGCGGAATGGCCGGAAGTGGGCCGCGCCGTGGCGGAAGCGGTGGCGGGCGGGGCGGTCGAGCGTGGCGTGGTGTGCTGCTGGACCGGGACCGGCGTCTCCATCGCGGCCAACAAAGTCGCCGGGGCGCGGGCGGCGCTGTGCACCGACGCAGGTACCGCGCGCGGCGCCCGCCGTTGGAACGACGCCAATGTCGTCGCCCTCGGCCTGCGCCTCACGTCGGAGGCGGTCGCGTGTGAGATCGTCGACGCGTTCCTCGCCGAGCCCGCGGACGCGGCCGAAACGGCGGCCATCGCCCGGGTGGAGCGATGACCGACGTCGCCGGGGTGCGCCTCACGGAGTGGACGTCGTGCGGCGGGTGCGCGGCGAAGTGGGGCGGCGCGCCGCTGTCGGCGTTGGTGCGCGAGCTCGCGGGCGGCGCCGACCCCGAGCTGCTCGTCGGCCTCGCCCCGTTCGACGACGCCGCCGTCTACCGGCTGGCCCCGGGCCTGGCGCTCGTGTCGACCACCGACTTCTTCCCGCCGCTCGTGGACGACCCCGCGGATTTCGGTGCCATCGCCGCGGCCAACGCGTGCAGCGACGTGTTCGCCATGGGCGGGCGCGTGGTGCTCGCCCTCAACATCTCGGCGTTCCCCGAGCGCATGCCCATCGAGGCGATCGATGCCATCCTCAGTGCCGCGGCCGCCGTCGTCGCCGAGGCGGGCGGCGCCATCGGCGGTGGCCACACCATCCGGTCGGAAGAGCCGATCTTCGGGCTCGCCGTCCAGGGCCTGATCGACCCCGAGCGCGTGTGGACGAAGGGCGGCGCCGTCCCCGGCGACCGCCTGGTGCTGTCGAAGCCGCTCGGGTCTGGCATCGTGCTCGCCGGCGGCGACGATGCCGACAAGGCGGCCGCCGTCGCTGTGATGCGCAGGCTCAACCGGCGCGCTGCCGAACAGCTGTCGTCGTTGGGCGAGCCGCCCCACGCCGTCACGGACGTGACTGGCTTCGGTCTGGCCGGGCACTCGTGGGAACTGGCCGAACGCTCGGGCGTGCGCGTCCGGCTCACGGCGTCGGCGCTGCCGCTCTACGGCGGTGCACGCGCCGCAGCCGAGCGCGGCGTCCGCACCGGCGGTGATGCGCGCAACCGCGCCTACCTCGGTGACGCGTTCTCGAGCACCGCCGCACCCGCCCTCGAGGCGCTCGTCGTCGACCCGCAGACATCGGGCGGGCTGCTCGCCTCCGTGCCCGCCGCGGCTGCGGACGCGCTCGTGCGGGACGGCTGGTGGGAAGTGGGGTCGGTCGAGCCGGGGCCGCCCCACGTCGAGTTGCGGCCGTGAAGGTCACCCGCCGGACCGTTCCGAGCCTCTCAGTCGAGCGCGACCTGTGGGCCGACGGCGCGGACGTGGTGGTCGGCGTGGACGAGGTCGGGCGCGGTGCATGGGCCGGGCCGATCAGCGTGGGCGCCGCCGTGCTGCCCCCCGACCGGCGCGTCAACAAGGTCCGTGACTCGAAGCTGCTGACCGAGGCCGAGCGCGAACACCTCTATGACCGTGTGGCCGGCTGGTGCCGCGCGTGGGCGGTCGGGCACGCCTCGCAGGTCGAGTGCGACACGCTCGGCATGTCCGCCGCGCAGAAGCTCGCCGCCCGCCGGGCGATCGAGGGGCTTGGCGTCACGCCCGACCACGTCCTCGTCGACGGCAGCTGGGACTTCGTCCTTGGCGGCGGCGCGCGGCGGATCGTCAAGGGCGACGCCACGTGCCTGTCCATCGCGGCGGCGTCGATCCTCGCCAAGGTGACGCGCGACCGGATCATGCGCGCGGAGGCGCGCCACTACCCCCTCTACGACTTCGAGTTCAACAAGGGCTACCCGTGCCCGCGGCACAAGGCGGCGCTGAAGGCGTGGGGGCCGAGCGCGATCCACCGCAGGACGTGGGTGTTCATGGAGCACCTCCCGTGGTGGCGTACGTCGACGGGGCCCGTCGAGGACGACCAACTGGCCTTCGACTTCACGTAGCCTGGTCCGGTCCCCAGCTTGCGAGATTCTGTGCGCCGGTGAGCAACGCCTCGCCCGAGCGGCCCTGGCGTCGTCCCGCGCCCCCGGCCTTCCGGCCGCGCGTCGTGCCTCCGCCCGAAGGACTCGTCCCCGCCGTGGTGCGGACCATGCGGCCGCGCCAGTGGGTGAAGAACGTCCTGGTGTTCGCCGCCCCTGCGGCTGCCGGCGTGCTGACGCACCGGACGGCGCTGCTCGACAGTGTGGCGGCGTTCATCGTGTTCTGCCTGGCGGCGAGCGGGATGTACTGCCTGAACGACGTGATGGACATCGACGCCGACCGCCGGCACCCGGCCAAGCGCTACCGGCCGGTCGCCTCCGGGGTCGTGCCGCCCCGTGTCGCGGCGACGGTCGGTGCCGTGCTGCTCGCCGTCGCGCTTGCGGGATCGGCAGCGATCGGGCGCCCCAAGCTGGCGCTGGTGGTCGCCATCTACGTCACCGTGCAGGTCGCGTACACGCTGTGGCTCAAGCACGAGCCGATCATCGACCTGGGCGCGGTGGCGTCGGGGTTCGTGCTGCGCGCGATCGCGGGCGGGGTGGCCGCTGGGGTGCCGCTCAGCAACTGGTTCGTCATCGTCGCGTGCTTCGGGTCGTTGTTCATGGTGGCCGGCAAGCGGGAGGCCGAGGTCGCGCTGCTGGGGCAGGACGGCGAGACGCACCGCGCCGTGCTCGGTGCCTACACGCCGTCGTTCCTCCGCCACGTCCGGACGGTCGCGTCGGGGGTGGCGATGACGGCGTACTGCCTGTGGGCCTTCGAGCGTGCCCACGGTTCGGCCGGCGCCATCTGGTTCGAGCTGTCGATCGTGCCGTTCGTCCTCGCCGTGCTGCGCTACTCGCTGCTCGTCGACGCTGGCTACGGCGGCGCCCCCGAGGACGTCGTACTGGGCGATCGCGCCCTGCAGGTCCTGGCCGTGTGCCTGGCGGTGTTGTTCGCCGTCGGCGTCTACCGCTGAGGCAGCGCCCCCGGCGCGTCCGGGCCTACACGGGGCCTATCCGGGCTCCTTCGGGAGGCCGAGCACCCGCTCGCCGATGATGTTGCGCATGATCTCGTCGCTCCCGCCGGCGATGCGCATGGCCGGGAACCCGAGGACGAGCTCAGACCACGCGTAGGTGCCCCATTCGCCGCCGTCGGCGATGAGCTTCGGGCCGAGGACCATGGAGACGAGGTCGCAGACCCGGCGGCTGTTCTGCGTCAGCGCCAGCTTGGCGATCGACATCTCCGGGCCCGGCGCCTGTCCGGCCTTGACCTTGGCGAGGGCGCGCTGCGACGTGTACGACGACACCATGGTGTTGATGTAGATGTCGGCGAGCCGTTGGCGGACCAGCGGGTCCCGGTCGCGGCCGAGGTGGCGGAGCAGGCCGGTCAACCGCGTGGTGTTCACGGTCCCCACCGACCCGCCGGCGCCGATCGAGGCACGCTCGTTCATCAGGGTCGTCAACGCCACCGCCCACCCGTTGTTGACGTCACCGAGGCGGTGGCTGTCGGGCACGCGCACGTCCGTGAAGAAGACCTCGTTGAACGACGAGCCGCCGGTCATCTGCCGGAGCGGCCTGATCTCCACGCCGGGCGCGTGCATGTCGACCACGAAGGCGGTGAGGCCCTTGTGCTTGGGCACGTTCGGGTCGGTGCGGCAGATGATCTCGCCGATGTCCGACCACTGGGCGCCCGACGTCCACACCTTCTGGCCGTTGATGACCCACTCGTCGCCGTCGCGCTCGGCGCGCGTCTGCAGGCTGGCGAGGTCGGAGCCCGCGCCGGGCTCGCTGAAGAGCTGGCACGCGACGATCTCCCCCCGCCACAGCTTCCTGAGGTACGCGTCACGGACCTCGGGCGTGGCGTGGGCGAGGATCGTGGGTGCCACCATCCCGAGCCCGATCGTGAACGGCCCCTGCGACGGGACCTCGAAGCCCGCCTCCAACGCCTGGTAGCGGCGGTCGTAGCTCGACGGGAGGCCGCGCCCGCCGTACTCGGGGGGGCCGGTGATCCACGCGAAGCCCGCATCGAACGCGGTGCGCCGCCAGTCCTTGGCCGCACGCAGGTCGGCCAGCTCCTCCTCGCGCGTCTTTTCGGCAAGGAGGTTGACGCGGTCGCTCCCCTCGCCCCACGCGGTCGCGACGTGCACCTTGGGCTTGGCGTGGCCCCGGAGGAACTCGAGTGCCTCCTCGGCGAACGCGTCCTCCGACACCAACCCCTCGTCTCGCACCGTCGTCACGGCCGCCTACCGTAGCCCCGCCCGGCCGCCTAGCCTCAGGGGCCGTGACCCGCCGCGCCGCCCTGTTCCTCTACACGTTCGCGGGGTGGACGGTGTTCGTCTGGGCCGTGTTCATCCGCAACATCTCGAAGGACCACACGCACACCGCAGGGTTCAAGGCGGTGCACATCACCCTGGCCGTGATCTCGCTCGCGTTCGCCGCTGGGTGCGTCGCCGTCGTGCGCCGTGCCCGCCAGCCGCGGCTGGCGCCGCCACCCGACGAGGCGCGGGTTCAGGAGGGCTCGCGCCACATCGCGTAGATCGGGGGCGCGCCCCGCACCCGCAACTCGCTGGTCACGGCGAAGCCGTGCCGCGCGTAGAACGCGACGTTGGACTCCTTCGACGACTCGAGGTACGCAGGCACACCGTCGCGGTCGCACCGCTCGAGCACGGGCGCCATGAGCGCTGACCCGACGCCTCGCCCCTGGCGCGGCGGGTCCGTGCCGAGGACCCCGAGGTACCAGTGGGGCCCCTCGGGGTGGTGGCGGTCGATCTCCCCGAGGAACCGCATGCTCTCGCCGAGGCGGCGACCCAGGCCTCGCAGCGCAGTCGGGAGGGCGCGCAGGATCTCGCCCGTGGTGAGCTTCCAGTGCCCGGGGGGTGCCCACATGGCGGCGCCCGCCTGGTCGGCGGTCGTCCACACGGTCCGCATCCCGAGATAGTGGTGCCGCAGCAGGGCGCGGAACAGCAGCGCCGACCGCCACGACCGGCTGCGTTCGTCCGGGAACAGGAAGACGTTCACCGGGTCGTCGAAGAACGCGGCCTGCAGCACGTCTTCGAGCGCCGGGACGTCGGTCAGCCCCGCGGGGACGGCGATGGGTGCCACGGCGGGCGTCAGCCGCTGTCGGTCAGCGCGTCGGGGCCCTGCCCGCCCACGGCGGCCGCCTCGACGGCCTCCGCCTCCGCGACGCCCGCGCCGCCCGCGCCGCCCGCGCCGCCCGCGCCGACCGCGCCGACTGCGCCGACCGCGCCGACCGCGCCGACCGCGCCACTCCCGTTGCCGCCGTTCGCAGCTGCGCGCACGGCATGCGCCCGTTGGGGCCGGCGGGCCTGGTACTCGCGGTGCAGCTCCGCGCCGACGACGTGGATGATCCCGGCCGCAGGGATGGCCAGCAGGGCGCCGAGCAGCCCGAACAGCTGCACGCCGATGAGGAGGCTCACGAGGACGCCCAACGGCGACAGCTTCACCGTCCTCGACATGATCGCGACCTGGATCACGTGGTTCTCGAACTGCTGGTAGACGACGTAGACGATGATCATCCCGACGCCGGCCGTGACCGAGTGGAGGAATGACAGCCCCACCGTCGGGACGGCCCCGAGCGTGGCCCCGACGAGCGGGATGAGGTCGGCGAACCCGACCCACACGGCGGCGACCCCGCGGAACGGGACCCCGAACGCCCACAGCCCGAGGTAGGTCACGCCGCTGGCGATGACGCTGATGATGATGTTGCCGAGCATGTAGCCGCTGATCGCCCGCGACGCGTTGTGGCCCATGCGCCGCAACCGCTCCTCGAGCGACGGGCTCGCCAGCGATGTCACCCCGTCGAGCACCTTCGGGCCCTCGACGAGCAACAGGAACGTGAGCACCAGGATCGTCAGCGCGGACACCACGCCGTCACCGATCTTCCGGAGCAACGACAGCGCCTTGGACCCGCTGCTCGTCAGGTACTGCCTGACCTTCGGTGCGTACTGCTGGGCGCGGTGGACAAGGTCGTAGCGCTTCACCAGGTGCCCGACAGGCCCCTTGCCCTGCTGCGCGTCCTGCACCAGGCGGGGGAAGTCGTTGACGAGCTTGTTGACCTCGTCGACGATCGGCCGGATCAACAGGTAGAGCAGTCCGCCGAGCGTGGCGAACCCGACGATGAACACGATCAGCGCCGCCAGTGTGCGGCGGAGGCGGGCGCGCCGCATGAGGAAGTCGACCGGCGGGCTGAGCACGACGGCGAAGAACCCGGCCACGACGAGCCACGTCAGCTCCCGTTGCGTCGCGACCACGAACAGGCCGAGGAGGTACGCGCCGGCGGCCAGCGCGATGGTGGCGAGGATCGTCCGCCACGGCACCGGGGGACGGGCGCCGGTCCTCCCGGCGGGGGTCATAAGGGGAAGGTTACGAGCCAAGTAACGTGAGATCTGTCATGGGCCAGCCGATCGTCGTCACCGAGAGAGCGACCGCCCGTCCCGGCGTGTGGCGCTTCGACACCAACCGGGTGCTCACCGGCATGGCGCATGAGCGCTACCGCCCGGGGACGCCGATCACCGGCAACCGCCCTCCCGACGAGCTCGCCCGCCGCATGCTCGACACCGGGCGCTGCGACGAGGTCCACATCTATGGCAACGAGGTGACGGTCGTGCTCACCCGCGGCCACGGGCCCGAGGGGCTGCGCGAGATCATCGAGGGCCTGTACACCTACTACCGGGAGGGGGTCACTCCCGCCATCCCGTGACGGGAGGCGGTCGCGCCGATGGTGGACGCCTGGAAGGCGGTGCTGCAACGGCTCGATGATGCCGCGGAGCTCATCGGCCTCGATCCCGACGTGCACGCCATGCTCCGGGTGCCGAGGCGGGTGCTCGAGGTCCGCGTGCCCGTCCGTATGGACGACGGGCGCGTGGAGGTCTTCACCGGGTGGCGTATCCATCACGACACGACGCGCGGCCCCGGCAAGGGCGGTATCCGCTTCCACCCGACGGTCGACGTGGGCGAGATCACCGCGCTGGCCGCAGACATGACGTTCAAGTGCGCGGTCGTCGACATCCCCTTCGGCGGCGCCAAGGGCGGGGTCCGCTGCGACCCGACGAAGCTGTCGCTCGGCGAGCTCGAGCGGATCACGCGCCGGTGGACGGTCGAGGTGTCGCCGCTCCTCGGGCCCGAGATCGACGTCCCGGCGCCCGATGTCAACACCGACGGCCGCGTCATGGCGTGGCTGATGGACACCCTATCCATGATCCGCGGCTCGGCGATGCCGGACGCGGTCACGGGCAAGCCGCTGTCCATCGGTGGCACGCGCGGGCACGCGGGGGCGACGTCGTCGGGCGTGTTGGTGTGCGTCCGGGCCGCGTTCCGGGAGCTGTCGATGCCGCTGAGCGGCGCGCGTGCCGTGGTGCAGGGCTACGGCAAGGTGGGCGGGCCGTTGGGCTTCCTCCTCCAGTCGGCGGGGATGCGGGTGATCGCCGTCGCCGACGTCGGCGGCGCCGTGCACAACCCGGCGGGGCTGGACCAGTTCGCGCTGTCGGCCCACGTGCGCGACACCGGCACTGTCGCTGGGTTCCCCCTCGGGACACCGATCGACCCTGCGGACGTCTGGAAGCTGGAGTGCGAGCTCGCCGTCCCCGCCGCGCTCGGCGGCGTGATCACCGCCGACGTGGCGACGACCCTCGGCGCCAAGGTGCTCGTCGAGGCGGCCAACGGTCCGACCGTGCCCGACGCCGACGCCGTACTCGCGGAGCGGGGGATCCTCGCCGTCCCCGACATCCTCGCCAACGCCGGCGGGGTGACCGCCTCGTACTTCGAGTGGGCGCAGAGCCGGCAGGGGTTCGTGTGGGACGAAGACCTGGTCGCCACCCGGCTGCGCGCCTTCATGGAGGCGGCGTTCACTGGCGTCTGGGCCAAGGCGCAGGCCCTGAACGTGCCCCTCCGGCGCGCCGCGTTCGCCCTGGCGCTCCAGCGTGTCGCGGACGCCATCGAGGCCCGCGGGCTGTTCCCCTAGGCCGGCAAGCCCGGCGGCTCCCTCGCGGCCAATCTCCGCCGCCGGGGAATAGTTTGCGGCGCTAATTAGTTGAGCGAAGGGATGACCGTCGCCGCTCCGCCTGCCGAGCTCACGTCCCGCCTCCGCATGGTCACCATGCGGTTGTCACGGCTGCTGCGCCAGCACGCCGGCCCCGACCTGAGCCCCGGGATCGTGTCGGCGCTCGGGACCGTGGCCCGCTGCGGGCCGGTGACGCTCGGGCGCCTGGCCGAGCTCGAAGGGGTGCAGCCGCCGTCGATGACGCGGATCGTCGCCAAGCTCGAGGAGCTCCGGCTCGTCACGCGCGAGGTCGACGTCGCCGACCGCCGGGTGGCGCGCGTCGCGCTGACCCCCGACGGGGAACGCCTCCTCGCGGACGTCCGTCTCCGCCGCAACGAGCTGCTCGCCGGTCGCCTCGGCGGCCTGGCGCCTGCCGATGTCGAAGCCATCGAGGCCGCGCTGCCAGCCCTCGAACGGCTGGCGGGGTTGCAGCCATGACGCGCGTCCGCGCCACCGCAGCGGGGACGTTCCGCGCCCTCCACAACCGCAACTACCGCCTGTTCTTCCTGGGCCAGCTCGTGTCCACCATCGGCACGTGGATGCAGACGGTCGCCCTCGCCTGGCTCGTCCTCAAGATCACCAACAGCCCTGCCCAGGTCGGGCTGGTCGTCGCCGTGCAGTTCGTGCCCACCTTCATCGGCGGGATGCACGGCGGGCTCGTCGCCGACCGCTTCGACAAGCGCAAGGTCCTCTTGGCGACGCAGGCCGCCTTCATCGTCCAGGCAGTGGTCCTGTCCGCAGTCGCGCTGGCCCATGTGGCGACGCTCCCCGTGCTCTACGCGCTGGCGGTCGTGCAGGGTGCCATCACGACGATCGACAATCCCGCCCGCCAGGCGTTCGTGGCCGAGATGGTCCCGAGCGACGAGGTCCCGAACGCGGTGGCGCTCAACAGCGCCATGTTCAACACGGCGCGGATCCTGGGGCCGGCGATCGGCGGCGTGCTGATCGACCTCGTGGGCACGACGACCTGCTTCATGATCAACGCCGTGTCGTTCGTGGCCGTGATCGCCGGGCTGATCGCCATGCGCCCGGACGAGTTCTTCCGCGGGGCACCCGCGCCGCGCCAGAAGGGCGCGCTCCGGGAGGGGATGCGCTACACGTGGAACGACCCGACGCTCCGCCTGGTCATGATCATGGTGGCCCTGATCGGCACGCTGGCCATGAACTTCCAGGTCGTACTGCCCGTGCTGGCCAAGCAGGTGTTCCACGGGACGGCGGGGACGTTCGGGCTCCTTTCGGCAGTGCTCGGTGTGGGTTCGCTCGTGGGCGCCCTCGCGGCCGCGAGCCGCGGCGTGCCGACCGTGCGCGTGCTCACGGTGGCCGCGGCCGGGTTCGGCGTGGCGATGGCGTTCGACGCAGTCGCGCCCGCCCTGGGCCTCGAAATTCCGGCGCTGATCCTGACGGGCATGGCCAGCGTCACGTTCTTCGCAACCGCGAACGCCACCCTGCAGCTGACGAGCCGTCCGGAGCTGCGCGGGCGCGTGCTGGCGATCTACGTCTTCCTGTTCCTCGGGTCGACACCGATCGGTGGGCCGATCGTCGGGTGGATCAGCGGTCGGTGGAGTGCCCGGTGGGGGCTTGCCGTCGGCGCGGTGGCGTGCCTGGTCGCCGCCGTGCTCGCCGTTCCTGCGGTGCGGGGCGCACGCGTCGCGTGGCGCCGCAACGACCACGCCGAGCACGTCCTCGCCACGTGACCCGCGTACGCGGCCCGCGCCGGCATCAGTCGTAGCGGCCTTCGACCCACCACCGCCGCCCCTCGAGGCACACCAGGTAGGCGTCCCCGCTGCGCACGACGACCTGGAACCGCGCCCGGCGCCGGTGCTCGTGCGCGTCCCACCACCGTTCGTCCGCGGTCCACGGCCCCGCCCAGGCAGCGATGTCCTCCCAAGCGCCGCCGTCGACGGACAGGCGGGCCGGCGGAGCGGTGAGCTCGGAGCGGCTGGTGACCCCCACCGTCATGCCGGTCGCGTCCACCACCTCCGCGGGTGACGGGCAAGTGAGCACGGTCGCCGGCGAGGGGGAGGGGAGCCGCCCCGGCCACGCCGGGCGCTCCGTCGGGGAGGGGCTGCGCCCGGACGTGCGGGTGCGGGTGCCCGGCTTGGCCTCGCGCCGACGAGGTGCGCCCCC
>Ga0070741_10008633_pt1 | contig 20293 bp, 15 predicted proteins | sample Coa_R1_4_FD_66440 | JGI IMG/M metagenome (GOLD analysis project Ga0070741, IMG submission 66440) | Surface soil microbial communities from Centralia Pennsylvania, which are recovering from an underground coalmine fire - Coalmine... | ecosystem: Environmental > Terrestrial > Soil > Unclassified ...
GAAGACCTCGGCCTTGTCGAAATCGCTTCCGAAATTTCCGAGCGTGACCCGTATGCGCGAGAACATATTTTACCGACGCAATCCATCACGTTGAATTCCGCGCAAGCAAAGGCACTGGGTGAAATCATAAAAGCGATGGGTGTAGAAAATTCTTCCCGGACTTTTCTCCTGCACGGCGTCACCGGCAGCGGCAAAACGGAAATTTATTTGCAGGCGATTGCGCACGCGCTGGAGCATAACAAAGGCGCAATTGTTCTCGTGCCGGAGATTTCGCTCACGCCGCAAACTGTTGAACGGTTCAAAGCGCGATTCAGTTCAGGGAAATTACAAACCCTCGTCGCCGTGTTGCATTCGCATTTGAGCGCAGGCGAGCGGCACGACGAATGGCACAAAATCCGCCAGGGCCGCGCGCGCATCGTCATCGGCGCGCGTTCGGCGATTTTTGCGCCGGTCGAACCACTGGGACTCATCATCGTGGATGAGGAGCACGAAACGAGTTACAAACAGGAGGAAGCGCCGCGCTACCACGCGCGCGACGTCGCCATCATGCGTGGACAAATGGAAAATGCTGTCGTCGTGCTCGGCTCGGCCACGCCGTCGCTCGAAAGTTTTTACAATTCTAAAAAGGGAAAAAATGTGTTGCTCGAATTGCCCGAGCGCGTGGACGACCAAAAAATGCCACGCGTCCGCGTTGTTGATATGCGCCAAGCCGCTGCGAAAGAAAAAGGCGCGCCGATTTTTTCACCACAATTGAAAGAAGCAATTCATCAGCGAATTGAAAAAGGCGAACAGACGATTTTATTTCTCAATCGCCGCGGTTATTCCACATCGCTGCAATGCGAGAAATGCGGTTACGTCGCCAATTGCCCTAATTGCAGTATTTCGCTGACATATCATCGCATCGAACAAAAACTCGCATGCCACATTTGCGGATTCGTTGATAAAGTTCCGCAATTTTGTCCGAACAATAAATGCAAAAATCCGGCGATTCGATTTTCCGGCACGGGCACGCAGCGCGTCGAGGAAGCGCTTGCAAAAATTTTCCCGAACGCGCGCGTGCGACGAATGGATTCCGACACGATGCGCCGCAAGGATGATTACCGCAAAACTCTCGGCGAATTTCGCGCGGGCAAAATTGACATCCTCGTCGGCACGCAAATGATTGCGAAAGGTTTGCATTTTCCAAACGTCACGCTCGTCGGTATCATCCACGCCGATTCCGCGCTGCATCAGCCGGATTTTCGCGCGGGCGAGCGGACGTTTCAATTGCTCACGCAAGTCGCCGGTCGCGCCGGTCGCGGTGATGTTGAAGGCGAAGTTTTTGTGCAGGCGTTCGCGCCGTTTCATCCGGCGATTCAATACGCGCGCCGCCATGACTTCACTGGCTTTTACGAACAGGAAATTGAATTTCGCGAGCAGTTGAAATATCCACCGGCGAGCCGCGTTGCGTTGCTCACGCTCAAAGGTCGCAACGAAGAGAAAGTAAAATTTTCCGCCGAACATTTGAAACGCGAATTGGAAAAAGTTCTCGGCGAATTTAAAGATTTAATTCTCTCTGGTCCTGCAGCCGCGCCGCTCGCGCGCGCGGAACAATTTTACCGCTACCAAATCATGTTGCGCACGCGCGCGATGAGCAAATTGAGTCAAACGCTCGCGAAAATTGTTTCGAACATCGCATTGCCAGACGACGTGACTTTGTCCGTGGATATTGACCCGGTGAATTTGACTTGAAAATTATTCTTCGCCGTTTGTTTCCGGTTTTCGTTCCCAACGTCGCGGCGCACGCTCGGGCAAACTCGAATCCACCTTTGCATAATAAGTTTCTTCGCCAAAACGCGCGTCGGCCTCATGTTGCAATTTCAACGACGGCGTGACGCTGAAACGCTCGCTCGTGTCCATGAAAACTGTTCCGCCGCCGGGTTGCATGAAACAGAGCAGCAGCGGGCATTTGCCAGGATGCGCCGCGACGAGTTCGCTGACGGCGTTCAATTGCTCCGGCTTCAAATGCGCCGTGTGCAATCGCAAATGAACCTGTTTCGTGAATTTTTTCGGCGCGTCTTCGAGCGGCATCATTTCCTGTGGAAAAATTTTTGGGCGCTCGTCCCCTGTGTTCACTTCGCCGATGACGAGAACCGCTTTGTTCGGCTGCAACAAGCTGCGAAATTTTTCGTAATTCTCGTTCATGCACAAAATTTGAACCGAACCTTCCAAATCTTCGAGCGTCACCATCGAATACGGTTTGCCGGATTTTTTGGAGACGCCGTTTTGCACCGCTGCAATCAATCCACCGATGCGCGTCAGGCTTCGATTCGGCAATTCCGTAAGCTGCGCCGTGTTCGCCAGCGCATATTTTTTCAAAATCGGCGCGAACGGCGTGAGCGGATGGCCCGTCACATAAAATCCGAGCAATTCCTTTTCGTGCGCGAGCAATTCATGCTGCGGCCATTCGGACAATTGTCTTTCGTCGTCCGGTTTTGGCGCGGCTTTGTCTTCGAGCGCGCCGAACAACGAGCTTTGTCCTTTTTGTTTGTCGGACTGAATGCTCGCGGCGCGCGCCAACATGCGTTCGATTTGCGAAAACATCGTCGCGCGCGTCTGCCCAAACGCATCGCACGCGCCGGTTTTGATTAACGCTTCAAGCGTCTTTTTATTTACGGTTCGACCGTCAACGCGTTCGCATAATTCGGAAAGTGATTTGATTTTCCCGCCTTCGTTGCGAGCCTTCAAAATCGCTTCGACCGCGACTTCGCCGACATTTTTGATTGCTGCGAGACCAAAGCGAATCGCCTTTCCGTCACGCGCGGGCGCAAAATACATTTCGCTTTCGTTCACGTCCGGTTGCAGCACTTCGATTTCAAACTCGCGCGCTTCATCAATGTATTTGCTCAATTTTTCCGTGTCGCCCATGTCGTTCGTCATCATGGCGCAGAAAAATTCGACCGGATAATTCGCTTTCAGATACGCGGTTTGATACGCGACGATGGCGTAAGCCGCCGCGTGCGATTTGTTGAAGCCGTAACCGGCAAATTTTTCGAGCAAATCGAAAATCTGGTTCGCTTTCGCGGCTGGAATTTTATTTGTCGCGGCGCAACCTTTCACAAATTTTTCGCGTTGCGCCGCCATTTCCTCGACTTTTTTCTTGCCCATCGCGCGCCGCAAAATGTCCGCCGCGCCAAGCGTGAAACCGGCGAGCAATTGCGTGGCCTGCATGACCTGTTCCTGATAAATCAAAATGCCGTAAGTCTCTTTGGAAATCGGTTCGAGCAGCGGATGCTCGTATTTGATTTCGATTTCGCCGTGACGTCGCTTGATGAAATCAGGAATCAAATCCATCGGGCCGGGACGATACAGCGCGACGAGCGCGGTAATGTGTTCGATGGAACTAATTTGGAATTTACGGCACAAATCGCGCATGCCGCCAGATTCCAATTGGAACACCCCGAGCGTTTCCGCACGGTTCAGCAGGTCGTAAGTTTTTTTGTCGTCGAGCGGCAAATGGTCAATGTCCACGGAAATTCCCTGCGTGCGTTTGACCATTTCGCACGTGTTGCGGATGACGGTCAGCGTTTTCAGCCCAAGAAAATCCATTTTCAGCAAGCCGAGGTCGCCGACGGGATTCATCGAGTATTGCGTCACAAGCGCGCCGTCTTCGTCCTGCTTGAGCGGCAGCAAATTCACGAGCGGCTGGTCGCCGATGACGACGCCCGCGGCATGGACGCTCGCGTTGCGCGTGATGTCTTCGAGAATCAGTGCGGTGTCAATCAGCTCGCGTGTGACGTCTTCGTTTTCGTAAGCGGCTTTGAGTTCCGGCGATTGCTTGAGCGCTTTTTCGAGCGTCATTTTCAAATCGAACGGAATCATTTTTGCCAGCCGGTCGCCGTCGCCGTAGCCCAAGCCCATCACGCGCGCGACGTCGCGCACGACCGATTTCGCGCCCATCGTGCCGAACGTGATGATTTGCGCGACGGAATCTTTCCCGTATTTTTCGGAAACGTATTTAATGACGTCCGCGCGCCGGTCGTCGGCAAAATCAATGTCAATATCCGGCGGATTCACGCGCTCGGGATTCAAAAATCGTTCGAACAGCAATCCGTAACGAATTGGGTCAACGTTCGCGATTTCGAGCAAGTAAGTCACGAGCGAACCGGCGGCGCTTCCGCGCGCGACGCAGGAAATTCCTTTGCTGCGACCGTAACGAATGAAATCGCCGACGATCAAAAAATAAGAAATGAATCCGGTTTTTTCGATGACGCCGAGTTCCAATTGCAAGCGGTCGAGAATTGTTTTGAGCGCTTCTTTTTCGTTTGGATTTTTCGGGTCGAACGTCGGCAGTCGCGTCGGGTCGTCAATTTTCTCGATGACAAATTCTTTGCCTTCAGCTTTCGCGTGAATCGTGTAGCGGCGGAACAAACCTTCCGCGAGCCATTGGCGCAAATAACCTTCGCGCGTGAAATGTTCCGGCGGATGAAAAACCGGAAAATGCAATTTTCCGAACTCGATGGTCAGATTGCATTTCTCGGCGACTTCCAAAGTATTTTTGACGGCTTCCGGCGTTTCGGCGAAGCGCGCTTTCATTTCTTCCGCCGAGCGCAGATGAAATTGTTCCGGCGCATAACTCGCGCCCATGCGCTTGGGATTGCTCAACAAATCCTGCGTGCCGATGCAAACGAGACAATCGTGCGCGTGCGAATCACTTTTGTTGATGTAATGAACGTCGTTCGTCGCGACGAGTTTCAAGCCGAAATCTTTCGCGAATTTAATCAGGTGCTTGTTGACCTTGGCCTGTTCCGCGATGCCGTGATTTTGTAATTCGAGGAAAAAATTGTCCGCACCGAGCGTTTGCTTGAACCAATCAATCGTGTCACGCGCCTTGTCCAATTGATCCTTCATGATCAAATCGGGAATTTCGCTGGCGAGACAGCCGGAGAGCGCAATCAAACCTTCGCTGTGCGCGGCGAGAATTTCTTTATCAATGCGCGGCTTGTAATAATAGCCTTCGAGATGCGCGGCGGTCGTGAGCTTGATGAGATTTTTGTAGCCGGTCTCGTCCTTCGCGAGCAGACCGAGATGATGATAAACATCGCGTGTGCCGGTGCCCTGTTTTTTTTCGAGCCGCGAGCCGGGCGCGACATAAACTTCGCAGCCGATGATGGGCTTGATGCCTTTGGCCTGCGCTTCCTTGTAAAAATCAATCGCGCCGTGCATCGCGCCGTGGTCGGTGATGGCCATGGCGGGAAATTTCAGCTCGTGCGCCTTTTCCGCGAGCTTGTCCAAACGGCACGCCCCATCGAGCAACGAATACTCGGTGTGCAAATGCAAATGGACAAAATCCGCGTGCGACATGAAACAATTTTAACTTCAAACCGCGAAGACACCAAGCGGCAAAGTTTTGGAAATTAATTCGCGAAAATTCACAAAGCAATTTTTATGGCTTACGAACTGCCTCCGATTTTGGCAAATCAAGAAATTTTGTGAAGACAAAGATGCTGCTCTCGATTCCACCAGCGGATTCATAATTCTCATAACCGCAAACGTGTTCTACAAACCAAAACGCAGGGTCCCATATTTTCCTATCAATGCCTGTTTGAAACGCGACGCTATGCACTTTTCTGCCCTGCCACGAACCCACCGACGAAGGACTCAAAAACCAACAACACGAAAACGTTCCAATATAAAATGAGATCAAGACAACTGGCGCGCTTATCGCAATTTTTAAAGCATGTTCACGACGAAAAAAACAACCAGCAAGGATTGACCAAATAAATGCACTAAGTAAACCTCCACCCACTATCAATACTGAGCTCCATCCAGCCATTCGAGGTAGCAAAAGATTAAATAATGGGAAACCTGGAAAATTGATAATCCACCACGCAAGCTGAACGGATAAAGATCCATAGGTGAGGCCATCTAAAACAAATAGTGCGACATCTAACCCAACAACAGTCAAGAAGACGTATGCAGATAATTTCCAGCTAAATGTTTTTGTGCACGCCATGTCAACAGATAGACACCGACCAATTCGTCTTTGTATAAAAATTTATCGGAAGAAATTTTTGACAACTTCCGCCACACGCTGGATTTGTTTATCCGTCAATTCCGGAAACATCGGCAAGCTCAAAACTTCGCGCGACGCTTTTTCCGCAACGGGGAAATCTCCGGCTTTGTAGCCGAGATGCGCGCACGCTTTTTGCAAATGCAACGGCAGCGGATAATGCACCGCGTTACCGATGCCGTTGGCGTCGAGAAATTTTTTCAATTCATCGCGGCGCGGAGTGCGCACGGTGTAAAGATGCCACGCACTTTCGCAACCGGCGGCTTCGCGCGGCAATTGCAACGGCACCTGGCAGGTGGTGCCACCACCGCCGAGCAATTCCGCGTAACGTTTCGCCACGCGGCGTCGTTCATCCGTCCAGCGTTGCAAATGCTTCAATTTCACGCCGAGCACCGCGCCCTGGATTCCTTCCATCCGATAATTGTAGCCGACTTCGTCGTGATGATAGCGCACGGTCGAGCCGTGTTCGCGCAACGATTTCGCGCGCGCGGCAAATTGCGGATGGTTCGTGACCAGCGCGCCGCCTTCACCAACCGCGCCAAGATTTTTCGCCGGATAAAAACTGAAACAGGAAATATCGCCAAGCGTTCCGACAACTTTGCCGTTGTATTTTGCACCGTGCGCCTGGCAAGCGTCTTCGATGAGCGGCAGTTTGTGTTTGCGACAAATTTCGGAAATGGCATCCACGTCGAACGGATGGCCGTAAAGATGCACCGGCAAAACGGCTTTGGTTTTTGGCGTAATCGCGCGTTCCAAAAGTTTCGGATTCAAATTGAACGTCGCGTCGTCAATGTCCACGTAAACGGGCTTTGCACCGCAATAAAAAATCGCCCATGTCGTGGCGATAAATGTGTAAGGCGTGGTAATGACTTCGTCGCCCGGGCCGACGTTGAGCAATCGCAACGCGACGTGCAGCGCCGACGTGCCGCTGTTCATCGCGAGGCAAAATTTCGCGTTGCAGAACTGCGCAAAATCTTTTTCAAATTGCGCGACGTCCGGGCCAAGGCAAAACGTGCAATTATCGAGCGAGCGCGCAATGGCCGCGTCGATTTCCTTGCGTAGCGATTTGATTTGCGCGCGCAAGTCGAGATAAGGAACGGGTTCGTTCATTTTGGAAATGTTAACCGCGAGAGAATGCAAAGAAACGCAGAAAATTTACGCCTTAAAATATTTTGGCGAGTCTTTCAAACGGCTTGCCAAAACATTCCGCGTGTCCACGACAAGTTTCGCGTTTTTGGCAATTATCGGCCAATTCACGGTGTCGTGAGCCGTGGCAATCAGCGCAACATCGGCGGCGGAAACATTTTTTGATGTGAGCGAAATGCTTTTTTGTCCGGCGAATTGTGAATGTTCCCGCGATGGCCGAATTTGCGAAATGTGCGGGTCATAAAATGAAACTTTTGCGCCGCTCGTTTCGAGCAATTTCCAGAGCGCGTAAGCCGGACTTTCGCGGTCATCGTCAACGTTTGCCTTGTAAGCGATGCCGATGAGCAAAACTCTTGCGCCATGAAGATTTTTTTTCTGCGATGCCAATGCTTCTTTAACGCGTGTGACAACAAATTCCGGCATGGAAGTATTTATTTTTCCGGCGAGTTCGATGAATCGCGTTTCTTTGCCGAATTGCCGCGCTTTCCATGACAAATAGAAAGGATCAATTGGGATGCAGTGCCCGCCAAGGCCGGGGCCGGGATAAAATGGCATAAAGCCGAACGGTTTTGTTTTGGCAGCGGCAATCACGTCCCAAATATCAATGTCCATCGCGGCAAAAACGATTTTCAATTCGTTGACCATCGCGATATTGACGGCGCGGAAAATGTTTTCGGTCAATTTCACTGCTTCGGCGACACGGCACGATTCAACAGGAATTATTTTTTTAAACGCACGGTTGTAAAGTTTGACGGCGAGCATTTGGCATTTGGGCGTGAAGCCACCAACAATTTTTGGAATTTCTGCCAACTCGTTTTGCGAATTTCCCGGGTCAACGCGTTCCGGCGAAAATGCCAGATGGAAATCTTTTCCCGCGCGCAGACCGGAAAATTTTTCCAGCGCCTGGCACAATTCATTTTCCGTCGTGCCTGGATAAGTCGTCGATTCCAAAACCACCAGTGCGCTGCGCTGCAAATATGGCGCAATTTTTTTTGCCGTGTTTAAAATGTGGCTCAAATCCGGCGTGCGGTTTTTTTTGAGCGGCGTGGGAACGCAAATGATGATTGCGGAACATTCGCGCACGCGGGAAAAATCGGTCGTGGCGGAAATTTTTTTAGATTTGAGCGCCGCAGAAATTTTTTTCGACGGAATGTGCAGGATGTAGCTTTTGCCGGAATTTAATTGCGCGACTTTTTTGGCATCGATGTCAAAGCCAATAACGTTGCAGCCGGACATCGCGAATTGAAGCGCGACGGGCAGGCCGACATAACCGAGTCCGACGATTCCAATGCGTGGAGGCTTATTCATTTTTTCAAATAATCAAAAACCTGTTCCGGCAAAATCGCAGCGAGGCAATGTGCGGCGTTATGGCAAATTGCGGAATGACCGCTGCATTTGCAAGTTGCGCCGGTCAAAAAATGATGGCGCGCGCCAATCGGCGCCCAGCGTGTCGGTGCGCTCGGGCCGAACAACGAAATTGTCGGCACGCCGAGCCCGGCAGCAAAATGGAGCGGTCCCGTGTCGCCGGAAATAAAAATTTTCGCGCGTTTCAAAACGGCTAAAAACAAAGGCAATTCGGAAATGACGGGCAATATTTCCGCGTCCGGCGATTTTTTTTTCAATTCCGTCATCAACGCGGCTTCGCGTTCGCCACGCGCCGTGGTGAAAATGATTTTAATTCCGGCGTCAGCCGCCAGTTGGCGCAATTTTATCCAGTTTTCGAGCGGCCATTCTTTTTTTTGCTGGCTCGAAGCGATGTGGCAGACGACAACATTTTCGTCCGGCAAAATATTTTTGGCCGCCGGGGCAAGCGACGGGTCGGCGCAAATTTCCGGTTCAAGCGAAACCGGCGGCGGGATTTGCCAGCCGGATAAAAGTTGGGCGAGCCGGGCCGATTCATGCAGCGGATTTTCCGGCGACGGCACGCGGCAATTGTAAAAAAATTTCCGGCCAAAAAATCCGGCGCGTTCTTCCCAGCCGAGCCGGTTTTTTGCGCCGATGAGGAAACTCAAAATCGCGCCGCGGTCGTTGCTGGCGAAATCCACCGAGCGGTCGAATTTTTCCGCGCGCAACGCGCGAATCATCGGCCAACTTTTTCCGGGATTTGCCTGACCGCGCGTTCGTGGCATCGGCCAAACGCGATTGAGCCACGGCAAATGCTGGAACAGCGGCGCAATTTCTTCCGGCACGAGCACATGCAATTCGGCATGGGGAAAATGTTTGCGCAAGGCGCGCAGCGCCGGAGTCATCAGCACGGCGTCGCCGAAATATTTGAATTGCAACGCGAGAATTTTTTCGGGAACGCTCACGAATGAAATTGCAATGCGTAAAGTTTCTGATAAATGCCACCACGCTTGACCAATTCATCGTGCGTGCCGGTTTCGACGATGCGGCCCTTGTCGAGCACGACAATGACATCCGCTTGTAAAATGGTGGAAAGCCGGTGCGCGATGCAAAGTGTCGTGCGTCCGCGCATCAATTGGTCGAGCGCGGATTGCACGGCGCGTTCGGATTCGGTGTCGAGCGCGCTGGTGGCTTCGTCTAAAATCAAAATCGGCGCGTTGCGCAAAACGGCGCGGGCGATGGCGAGGCGCTGGCGTTGGCCGCCGGAAAGCGTCACACCTTTTTCGCCGACGAGCGTGTCGTAGCCGTTCGGTTTTTCTAAAATAAAATTGTGGGCATTCGCCATTTTCGCCGCGGCGGTAATTTCTTCGACCGTGGCGCCGGGTTTTCCCAGCTCGATGTTCCGGCGAATCGTTTCATTAAATAAAACAGTTTCTTGCGTGACGACGGCAATGTGATTTCGCAAATCGCGCGTGGAAACATCGCGCAAATCCGTGCCGCCGATTTTTATCGCGCCGTGCTGCGGGTCGTAAAACCGCAACAGTAAATTGGCGATGGTCGTTTTGCCCGAGCCGCTGGCGCCGACGAGCGCGACGAATTGGCCGGGCTTGATTTGCAAATTGATGTCGTGCAGCGCAATTTTTTCGCCATAGGAAAAATGCACGCCGTCGAAGTGGATTTCCGCGCCGGCGGCATTTAATTTTTTCGGCTGCGCCGGTTCGGGGACGGTGCTTTGCGTGGCTAACAGTTCGAAGGCGCGTTCGCTGGCGGCGCGGGCCTGAGTGATTTGGTTTTGCAGTTGCGTCAAATTTTTCAGCGGCGCATATATCAAAAAGATGCTGCTGATAAATTGCATGAATTCCGCGGGGTTGGGGTGCCCTTGCGAATGATAAATCAAATAAGCTAGCAGCAACGCCACGCCGCATGAACCAAAAAATTCGATGAGCGGGCTGGGAATGCCGGTGTTGCGAATGATTCGCATATAATGGCTGACGTATCGCCGGGCGGCATCGTGAAATTGTTTTCCCACGACGGGCTCAAGATTATAGGCCTTAACGACGCGATGACCGGTGAATGCTTCTGACATGGTCTGGGTCAGTTCAGCAACTTGCGTTTGCATTTCACGGCTGGAACGACGGATTTTGCGGCTAAAAATTATGATGGGAACAATGCACGCGGGTAAAAAGATTAACGTGATGAGCGTTAGTTTGGGTTGTTCCCAAATTAACAGGCTGAGAACGCTGATGAGCGTAATGGGATCGCGAACAATGACAGCTACAGAGCCTTGCAAAACATTTTGCACCGCGCCTGTGTCGTTGACCACTCGTGAAATGAGCTGGCCGGAAGCATTTTCGGTATAAAATCCGGCGGGCAGATTTAATAAATGTTGAAACAGGCGGACGCGCAAATCCGCAACGGCGCGGCTGGCAACCCATTGCAGAAGATAATAATTCAAATAACCGAGCAGTCCGCGCAACAACATGATGAGCGGGATAGCTGCAACCAATGCTGCTACCGTCCAGGGATGCGCTTGCAAATCTTTTTCCAGCGCGGCGCGCGCGGCGTCAAACCAGGGCTGGACGAAGTCCGGCAATTTACGCATCGGCATTTGTATTGCGCCTGCAGAATCCCGCGAGGGAAAAACCGCGCTATAAACAAACATGAGCGTTCCAACCAACAACGGCGCGGTCAAACCGCTTAAGATGCCGGCCGCAACGCCAAAGAAAAGTCGCGAGCGATAAGGACGGGCCAACGCCCAAACTTTACATACAAAAGTAGTCATGTCGTCGCACCCTATTGTCCGCGCCAAACAGGAGAAAGCGAGAATTTTGTTTTCAAATCGGCTGCGCCATTCAAATGGATGGCTGATACAAACCGCGTTCACGCAAGGCATCCAAAAAATATCGCGCACGCGCGGCGGTTGTGTGGCATTTCAAAAACTTGTTCCGGCCGGCAAGAGCAATTTTCTCTCGCGCATCGTCGTGGTCGCAATAATAGTTCACTTGTTCGACGAGGTCCGATAAATCGTCCTGAACAAATACGGCTTCCTGTCCGGCAACAAAATTGTCGGGCACCGGCTGGCGCGGTTTCTGTGCCAGCAACAGCGTCCCGGCGCAGGCGATTTCCCAATAGCGCAACGTGTCGTCGCCATTTCCCCAAAAACTCAAGCCGATTTTTGTGGCGGCCAATTCGCGCATGTAATCGCGACCGAAAAATTTCAGATTCCGATTACTTTCAAAATCCCGCACGTTTTTCAATTGCTGGATAGCTGCTTTGCGCGATGCAGTGGCGATGCCGCCCCAGAAGGCGACTTCGCGTGTTTTCATTTGCGGCTGCGGCGGCTGGAAATAATCCGATGGCAAACAAAAGGCGAGCGGAAGAACTTTTGGATTGTTGGTTTCCTGTCCGCGATGTTCGCGCTTGAACACCAAATCAAAATTGCGTCCCGACAAAACGGTCTTGCGCAATTTCATTTTGCGTTCCCAGGCCAGTTGCCCCGCCAATTCTATATAGTCTCCGCCGTCCACAAACACTGCCGGCAGGTGACGGCTTGCGCCCATCACTTCGCGCCAGGCGCGGAATGCGCCTTTGCGACCGGCGGCGACGACGATTACGGCGAAGCGTCCGCTGCGTATTTGCCGGCGCAGTCCCCAGGCTGTGCGCGGACGGACCGGCTCGGACTGGCGGAAAAATCCGAGATTGGGAATCGTCGAAGCGATTGGTTCATGGAACCGGTTTTGGCGCGGCCAATCCACCACGCAATTTTTCCCCAGCAAAGAAACCAAGCCGTGATACAAGCCGTCCTGAAGATAATCAATTCCGCTGTGGCAGAGATAAAGGAGCTCGTTCGACATTCAAGGCATGAGACTAAAATTGAGGAAAAGATGCAAATAGAAGCTGGCTGCGCCCGCGCCAAAATTCAAACGGCTTTTTTGACCGGCCTCAATCCCCAGCCAGGCGGGCAGCCGCGCAAATGCCATTTCCATAAATGAAAATATTTTTGAAAACGTCCGGTAAATGCTCGCAGCAAAAATAATGTCAAAACTGAAAATGCAAAAAACCAAATTGTTTTGAAAAAAAATCGAATGGTGAAACGGCGAAGGTTGGCGCGATATTCCTCCGCAGACATTTTTTTGCGCCAGATGTAATGATGACTTTCCCAATTTTCGACAACCGAGCGCAAATTGACTTTTCTGCTGCTGCCATTGCGATGATGCAGCACCTGAAAGCGCGGGCTCCAGCGCAGCATGGCGCCGGATGCGATGGCGCGATGGCAAAAATCGGAATCTTCGCCGTAAAAAAAGAAATGTTCGTCCATGCCGTTTAATTTTTCCCACAACGCGCGGCGCACAACCATAAACGCGCCGACGATTCCGGAAACTTCCACCAATTCGCGCTTTTCGTCCCGGACAAGATGAAAATTTCGCAACACGGACGTTTGCAACGAACCGTCGGCATTTAGCAAATGTCCGCCTAAAACATCCAGTTGCGGATGCCGCTCAAGCAAGTCCGCTATCGTCGTCATTGTGCCGGCCAATAATTCAGCGTCTGAATTCATCAAAATCAGCCAATCGCCCGTAGCTATTTTTGCGGCGGCATTGTTGGCGGCGGCAAAACCGCGATTTTCTTCGAGCGCGATGATTTTCAAATTTGAAAATTCATTTTTTAAAGCCGCGACACTGCCATCGGTTGAACCATTGTCCGCTAAAATTATTTCATACGAAAATGACGAAGCGAATTTTTCAATTGAAACCACTGCCGCCCGCGTCAACGGCAGCGTGTTATAAGAAACGATAAGAAAAGAAAAACGCGGAGCATTTTCCGCCGTAGGATTGTCGCTTCCGGGCATAAACCGCGCCGACGTTATCATTGGCCAATCGAAAATCAACCGATATTCTTTTGACAATCGAAAAGGCAAATAAATTTAGTGAACAAACTCATTGAATTCGGGCAAAAATCGCTGATACGATTTTGCGCGTGATTGTTTTTCTGCACATTCCCAAAACTGCGGGATCAACGTTTCAATTCATTTTGGAAAACAATTTCGGGATTTCCGCCTGCCATACCAATCACGCTAAAAAAGAAATTTTCAGCCGGGACGATTTTGATTTCGCCCGGAAATTTTTTCCGCGCATGAAAAGCCTGGCTGGGCACAATCTGGTTGACCCGTTGTCGTTGAATTTGCCGAATGCATTTCACATGACGTTTTTGCGCGAGCCGATTGCACGCGTTTTTTCGCATTATCAGGATTCAGTTTTGAAAGGCGGAAACAAGTTGAGCTTCGAAGAAGAATTGCGGCAGAACGGGCGATTTGAAAATTTGCACGTCAAGCTCATGGCCGGCAGCCGCGATTTGGACAAAGCAAAGCGATATCTTGAGCGATGTAATTTTGTCGGGCTGACGGAACAATTCGATTTGTCGCTGCACGTTTTAGAAAAATTGTCGCCATGTCCGTTGAACTTGAATTACAAGCGGCGGCGCGTGGCTGCGTCAAATGACATTCGCAAAACAATTGTTGCCGACCCTCGCATGATTGAACTGGCGCGCGAATACAATCGTCTCGACCTCGCGCTTTACGATTTTGCCGTCACGGAAATTTTTCCAAAACTTTGCGCGAAGGCCGGACTCGCCCCCGACGCCAAGGTTTCTTCGCTCGATAATTACACGACCGACCGCCATTGGCGCTATCGACTTTGCCATTTTTACAATCTTGTTTTTTACCGGCAGTGTTGCAAGCTGCGTCGTAGAAAATAAAAATGACTGGAACCCGCCTGCCCATTTCTGTCTGCCTCGTTGCCGGCAATGAGGCGCATCGCATCCGCCCCGCGCTCGATAGCGTGAAAGATTGGACGAGCGAAATTATTTTGGCCATTGACGACAAAGTGACCGACGGCACGGATAAAATCGGCGAAACTTACGGCGCAAAAGTTTTTTGCAAACCGTGGGAAGGCCAGGCCAGCCATCGGAACTTTGTTGTTCAAAAAACAAACCAGCCGTGGCTGCTGTCCATTGACGCGGATGAAGTTATTTCTCCGGAATTGCGCGACGAAATTATTCGCAGTTTTTCAAAAGACGGCGAAGGTTTGGCTGCGTCGGCGTTTAGTTTTCCACGGCTTTCATTTTTTTGCGGACGCTGGATTCGGCACGGCGACTGGTATCCTGACCGTAAAATTCGATTGTGGCGGCGCGAGGCCGGTCGATGGGACGGCGCGCACCACGAAAAATTGCTCGTTACCGGCCGCGTCCAAAAATTGCGCGGCAATTTACTGCATTACAGCAACGAAAGCATGGACCAACTGCTCGGAAAAATTGGTCCTTACAGCAATCTTTTTGTTCGCCAACGCCAAAATCAAAAACGCTGCTCCAACTGGCTTGACCTTCCGGTGCGTCCATTTTGGAAATTCTTTCGCGCCTATTTTTTGCGCCTTGGTTTTCTGGACGGCTGGCAGGGATATTTCATTGCGTGGATGGACGCGTTTTCCACGACGGTGCGTTACACCAAACTACGCTATGCCGCCGATGTTGGCCTCGAAGAAAAATCAACCGTCAAGTCTCGTTGAAAATTTCACTGGTCATCAGCACTTACAATCAGCCGGTTGCGCTCGAAAAAGTTTTCGGCGGCGTGCGGTTGCAAACGCGCCTGCCGGATGAAATTTTGATTTCCGACGACGGTTCGGACAATTTCACTCGCGACCTGATTAAAAAATTTTCCGCAAATTCTCTCGCGCCGGTCAAACACATTTGGCATTCGCACGATGGCTTTCGCAAAACGGTCATTCTGAACAAAACCGTCGTAGCGGCGGCCGGAGATTATATGATTTTTACCGACGGCGATTGCGTGCCGCACCCAAAATTTGTGGCTGACCACGCCGCACTTGCGGAAAAAGGATTTTGGGTTCAGGGCCGCCGGTGTTTCGTTCAGGAAAAATTCGCACCGGAATTCGATGCCAAAAAAATTCCCGCGTTTGGCTGGATGCTTGCTGGAAAAATTTCCGGCGCGGCCAAAGGAATTCGATGGCCGATTCCACTCATCCGCCGCGACACGCGCCAGCGCGGCATCATCGGCTGCAATATGGCTTTTTGGCGGGACGACCTCATCGCCGTTAACGGTTTTGATGAAGATTACGCCGGCTGGGGCGTTGGCGAAGATTCAGACATCGGCACCCGGCTTTATCATTTAGGTCGCCGCAGAAAATTTGTTTATGGCCGCGCCATCACTTTTCATCTGAATCATCCATCCGCTCCGCGCGGTCATCACGCTGCGAGCTTGGAGCGGCTAGCGCAAACTATCGCCGGCGGAAAAATTCGCTGTGAAAACGGCCTCAACCGGCATTTGTAATGGAAAATATTTTGCTCATTCGCCTCAAATCCATTGGCGATGTTTTATTCACGCTGCCGGCGGTTCACGCTGTTCGGCAGCATTTTCCAACGGCAAAAATTACATTTCTCACGTCAAAAGGAAACGCGCCGATGTTGCGCGGATTTCGCGACGTGGACGAAGTCATCACGCTGGACCGCGACGCAACGAAAACTCCACTTCGCGCGCCGCCGGAAATTTTTAAATTGCTGCGCCGGTTGCGCGCCGAAAATTTTTCGTTGGCCGTGGATTTTCAGGGCTATGGCGAAACCGCCTGGCTTTCGTGGCTGAGTGGCGCGCCGGAACGGTTCGGAAATGTCTACAGTGCCGGGCGCGAATGGCTTTACACACGCGGCGTCAGGCATAACAAGCAAATCCATCAGGCCGATTGGAATTTGTCGCTGCTCGAACAATGCGGCCTGCGCAGCGCGGAAATCCGCAATGAATTTTTTCTGCCGGCCGACGCAATTGCCGCCGCGCGAATTTTTTTTTCCGAAAATCGTTTGAGCGAGAAGAATCCGACGCTGTTCATCCAGGCATTCACCAGTTCGCCGCAAAAAGATTGGCCGCTGAAAAATTATTTGGCGCTGGCGCGGCATTTTCAATCGCGCGGCGTCCAAATCATTTTCGGCGGCGGACCGGCGGAGATTCAAAAATTGGAACCGGCGCGCGCGGCGGGTTTTATTGTTTCCGCCGGCCTGCCGCTGATGACCAGCGCGGGATTGGTCAAGCTTTCCACGCTGACCGTCGGCGGCGATACCGGTTTGCTGCATTTAGCGGTCGCGATGGGACGGCGTGTTTTAATGTTGATGAGCGCCGTCGGCCGAACACATCCGTTTCAACATGCTGATTGGACAATAACGCCGGCAAATAAAAAAAATATTTCGGAAATCCAAATCGAAAAAGTTATCGAATCAGCCGGTAATGTTTTTTGTTGAAGCGCAGGCCAAACGTTTTTTCCAACCACAGCATCCGGCGATGTTTCTTGTCGCGCGACGTCAATTGGTAATTCGGGTCGGGTCGAAAAATCCCGTCCGCTTTTGGCAGCCAGTCTTGAATTACTTTTGGGTGCGCGCCCAAAAATAATTTCAAGGCTTGCGAATCAATTTGTGAATAATCCACTTTCGTCTCGGCGCGATTGTTCCAAAATTTACGCACGCTGGTGGCTTTCAAGTTCATTTCTGCTTCGCTGCGCACCCAGCCATAATGAAAAATGTTTGCGCCCGTGTGGGCCGCGCGCGGGTAGCGCGATTTTTTATGTCCCACGACAATGTTGAAAAATAGCGCCTCGGATGACCACGCCGGAATAGTGTTGCGGATGATGCGCACTTCGCTGCGATACCAGCCGGGCGACCATGCGAGGGTGTTGGCGTTGCCGTAAAAATGCAAATAATCGAACGCCAACGCTTCAACGCGCTCGTCATTCAGATATTTTTCCATGGCCGCTCGGATTTTTGGTAAATCATTCTCGTGAACCACTTCATCTGCTTCCAGATAGAACGCCCAGTCGCCCGTGCAGTTGAAGAGCGCAATGCTTTTTTGCTGGCCATAGACAAATCCCTTGACACTGTAGTCGGGACGAATCCGCTCATTCCATTGCGTCGGAATAATTTTTATTTTGGCATCGCCGATGCCTCGCAGCATTTTTTCTGTGTCATCGTCGCAAGGACCAAGCGCGATAATAAATTCATCCACGATGGGAAGGACCGACCGAATGGATTCTATGAACGGGTAGCCGAGCTTTTGGCCGTTTCGCAAAAATGTGAATCCGCTGACTTTCATAAATTAATCCCACAATCCTTCGCGACGGTCGTAAGCCTTGCGTGCCGCATCGGTTTTGGGATAAGCGTGCCAATGATGTCGCTTGGCGAGAAGCCAGCGTCCTGGGCGCACTTTCCAATCGCGCCGCCGCTGCGCCGCCGGCCGAATGGGCGTGTTAAAAATTTTTTCAAAAAAATCGCAAATGCGTTGTCGGTCAAAATAAATCGTCGGCTGGTCATCGGGCAAGTATGGTTGTCGCATGAACGCGAGATATTTGTCGTCGTCTTTGTCCAATTCAATAATTTTTTCGACCAACGCTTCATCGCTCGGGAAATCCGACCGGTTTAAAAAACTCCGCGGATTGAATTGCTGTGAAATTTCCGGCGGCCCCCAGTAGATAGGCAAACAACGCGCGGCCATGGCATCGTAAATTTTTTCGGTAACATAACCCGGCTTGCAGGTGTTCTCATAACAAATGTTAAATTTGTAGGGTCGCAAAAATTCCACTTTGTTTTTCGCGCCTCGTCCCGGCAACGGGCCGCCGATGTTATTAAACACGCAGCCCGCCGAATCAACGCGCTTATATCGCGACAATAAATTGAAAAGGTCCACGCGATTTTGATTCTTTTTCGGATTATAACTGCTGACGACAAAGCTGCAGAATTTTGTTTTTTCTGCGAGGATTTTTTCATGATCATCGCTTTGTTTAACGATTTTATCCGCCGCGCCGCGAAACGCATACGCCGGCAAATGCAAATGCCGCGAATCGTTCCACGCCAGCGGGGTCACCGAATAATCGCAAACCCGATAATCCGGCGCGTCACTTTCGCCGGAAAATAAAATGCGCACGCCCGAGTAAAGCCGATGCGCGTGGCCGAACAAATTGTAAATCAAAAAATCCGGCTGGTCGCACAACTCCAAATCAAACCGTTCCGAGAGCACCCAGTGAAGAAAATAATCCGTCTTGCTTTGGTTGCATCCGATGTCGCAAAAATCAATCCTGACTTTACGTTTCATGCCGAAAGAATTTTTTTGATGCATTCTTCGACGCTCGAATTTGTCGTGTCAACATTTACGAAATTTTCCAGCGGCGGCTGGTAATCCTGAACAAAATAATTTTCACGCCCGCGCCTGGCCGTGGTGTGAACATAAATTTCAACGACGTCTCCGCGTTTTTTAAATTCCTCGCGCAATTGCCGGAACGGCGAAACAAACGCCGCGACGACCCAGACATCGTCACTGTGAACTTTCGCCGCCAGCGCCTGCGCGGCTTTGACATTTTTCATCCGGCCGGCAGTCGAAAAATCCTGATTGTCCGTGACAGCGCGAAGAATATCGCCGTCCAAATGCACCGCCGGATGCCCGCGCTTCTTCAATTCTTTTTGCAATGCCACCGCGAGCGTGGTTTTGCCGGCGCCGGGTTGTCCTGTGAACCAATAAATCATAAAGAATTCCGAACTCCGCGTATTGCAAATGAAAACGCGCGCGCGGTCAATCTCCGAACAATTTTTTCAATTGCTCGCGCGCCGCAGTTTCGCGGGAATTGGTTTCGTTCTTCGGCTTCCAGTCACGAAACGCAAATTCAAAATATTCGCAAAAATTGCCAACGTCCTTTTCCAAAACCGGTTCCGCGCGGCGCTCGCGACATTGATGCGCCACGTTGCGGTCATAGTGCGCGCAATTCAAACACACCCGCAAATCCGCGCGGCATTTCATGCAAACTTCGCCGCGACCCGGATTTACCGAAAACGTCCATGGCTCGCCGCATTTGTGGCAATGACGGTTCATTTCAATTTGCGATTTGCGAATTACAATTTACGATTTCACACGGAAAAGCAATCTCTTGAAGACGACAACCAACAATTCCACTTTGCGCCAAATTCTTGCGCCCGCCGTCATCGTCGGCGCGCTTGGCTATTTCGTGGACGTTTACGATTTAATTTTATTCAGCATCGTTCGCAAAGCGAGCCTGCAGGATTTGGGAATTTCCGGCGACCAACTTTTGCCCGTCGGAATTCATCTGCTCAATTTGCAAATGCTCGGGATGCTCGCTGGCGGAATTGCCTTCGGAATTCTCGGCGACAAATTGGGCCGCGTCGTTTTGCTGTTCGGTTCAATTCTGCTTTATTCGACGGCAAACATCGCGAACGGATTTGTTCATTCGATTGAAGCTTACGGCTTCTGGCGATTCGTTGCCGGTTTTGGGCTCGCTGGCGAACTCGGCGGCGGTATCACGCTCGTCACCGAAGTATTATCAAAAGAAACACGCGCTTACGGCACAATGATTGTCGCCAGCGTTGGCGTTTTCGGCGCAGTTGTTGGCGGACTCGTCGCCGATTTGGTTCATTGGCGCAACGCCTATTTTGTTGGTGGTGGACTTGGCTTGCTGCTTTTGATTTTGCGAATGAGCGTCGCCGAATCAGGAATGTTCAAGCAAATGCGCGCGCAGGAAGAAATTCAAAAAGGAAATTTCCTGTGCCTGTTCACTAATTGGAATCGTTTCGGCAAATATCTTCGTTGCATCTTAATCGGCCTGCCGCTGTGGTTCGTCATCGGCATCCTCGTGACCTTTTCTCCGGAAATCGCAAAAGCATTGAAAATAAATGGCGACATCAATGCCGCGCACGCCGTCG
>Ga0070741_10008634_pt1 | contig 20291 bp, 23 predicted proteins | sample Coa_R1_4_FD_66440 | JGI IMG/M metagenome (GOLD analysis project Ga0070741, IMG submission 66440) | Surface soil microbial communities from Centralia Pennsylvania, which are recovering from an underground coalmine fire - Coalmine... | ecosystem: Environmental > Terrestrial > Soil > Unclassified ...
TTGTCCATGATCTCGCCCTTCCCATCGAGAAGAGCGATGAAGTGATCGAGGCGATGGCGATCGCGTCCTGTCGCACGCGCGGCGGCCGCGCCGATCATCTCCAGCCCGATGAGGAGCTGCACGTCGAGATCGGACTGGTCGGATTCCACCCTTTTTTGCAAGTCGCGGTACCAGGTCTGGAAGTGATCGACCCATCCCTCGAACGCGAATTCGTAGAAACCGAGCTTTTCCACGCGGAACTCGGCGCGCCAGCGATCGTTCGCCATCGCCACGGCGCGCGTCTCCTGCCACGCCGCTTCGCCGCGATGCCGCCACCACAACACACCCGCGAGCACATCGTGACCGTCGGCAAAAATGTCCGCTTCCGCGAGCACGAGATCCCCCGCCACCCGCTTCGCGGGAAAGCGTCCGTCGTCGACCGAGGGGGAAACACTTTCGACGATGACACGGCGACGCCCATCGAAACCGACCTCGGCCATGGTCCCAGCCCGCTGCGAACTATATGCCTTCGTTCAGGGCGCGCCGGGCGGTGAGGGGGTCATGGAGCGCAAACAGCAGGCGCTCCGCCCGCCGGTCGCCCAGGCGCGCCTGCATCGCCAGCACGTGCTCGTTGCCCGGGGCCTCCCTTTCGGCCCGATCGAGCAGGGCCATGACGGCAGGCCCTGGCTGTCCGAGATGAGCGGCGGCCCGGGCGCGGTAGAAGGCGATCGAGGAGACCGCGCGGTTCTCGCGAAGAGGGCGATATCCGGCCGCATCGAGACGCTGCAGCAGCGCATCCGCTTCGGTCCAGCGCCCCTGGCGCTCGAGATCGAGGGCCTGGTCGAACGCGTTGCGCCCACCCAGCCAACCCGCCGCGTCCTCGCGCTGCGCGGGGCCGTTCACGCTCAACAGCACGGCGACGACGATCGCCAGGATTGCAACAATGACGTGGCGTCGCGCGACAATCTCGGCAATCCCCGCCGCCGCGAGCACGATCATCGGCGGCAGCATCGCGTTTCGCTGCCGCGCCGTCACATAGAAGATCACCAGCGTCACGCCGGATGCGGCGGCAAAGACGACAAGCGGCGCGATTCCCCGCGTGCGCAGCAGAAGCGCGGCGAGTGCGAAACCGGCGATCACACCGAAGGGAATGAACGGAAATCGCTGGAGCAGAAAATTTTTCCGCGCCATCGTCGCCAGGTCATACGCGTCGTAACTGTGAAACGTGAAATCGAGCTTGTGCGCGGTGAGCCGGAGCGCGGCGAGCGGATAGGCGCGTGCGAACGCCAGCGCCTTCGACGTCCAGTAGCGGTTCGACTCCGCGCGTGTGACCGGGTGCCCCAGCGCGCGCGCGGCGACGACGCGATAGGCGACGTGCAGATAGTCGGGATTGCGCGACTCCCGCTCCAGATCGTTCACGATGCGCGGCTGCACGCCCTCGTAGCCGCCGGCGCTCGGATTCATCCCCTCGTAGAACACCGTCCCGGGATCCATCAGGGCAACCTCGCCGGTGAGCGATGCGTTGATGACGAGCATGATCCCCACCGGCACGAGCGCGCCCGCGAGGAGGCGCCAGGAGCGCCAGAGCAGCGCGAGCCCGATGACCACGAGCAGCGCGACCGGGCGGCAGATGGCGGAAAAACCGAGAAGAATTCCGGAAAGAACCTGCAGGGCACGGCTGCGCCGTGCCGCACTCCCGCAGGCCAGCGCAGCCGCGTTGAACAACAGAATCAGCGTCTCCGGCTCCAGGTCGGTCGCACAGACCAGCGCTCCGCGGCTGCCGAGGAGGAGCAGCGGCGCGGCGAGCATGGCCGTCGGGCCCCAGCGCCGCGCGGCGATGGCCAGCAGCAGCGCCGCCACACTGACCATCACGACCTGCAGCGTGCGAATGGCCATGACGCCCGCGCCGGTCGCGCGCATGGCCACCACGAACCAGAGGTAGAGCGGACTGAAATCGAGCAGACGCTCCCGCGGGAGGTGTCCCGAAAGAATCTCGTCGGCGATGATCGAATATTTCGCGAAGTATCCCTGATCGGGAAGCGTGTCGATCAGCCGGATTCGAAGCAACGTGATCGCCGCCAGGACGACGAGAGCGGCGGCGAGGACGATGCGGTTACGCAATCAGTTTCCGCACGAACGGCCTCACCACGAACCGCAGCACGCTTCCGGCCGGACCGCGCCGGAACGCGGCGATCCGCACCACCTGCTCCGTCCCCAGCGCGGCGGCCCCGATCAGCGAGAGTACCGCCCCCATCATCAGCGAACTGACGACGCCGATCACCGCGACGATCAGAATCGTCGCCGCGACCAAGGTCGATTCGCGCCTGTAGTCGTAGTCGTACCGCGCCGCGATGCGCGCCTGCTCGGCGGGCGTCAGCAGAGTCAAAAACGGCTCGCGCATGGTGATCGCGTCGCGCGCCGCGATCTCCGCCGGCGGCTCCGTGATCTTCACCGCCCATCCCTTTTCCGTGGCGAACGGCGAGGGGCCGCGGCCGGAGATGGCGTGATAGATCGCGTAGAGGATCCAGCCGATGACCGACCCGATCGGCCGCGACTGCGTCCAGTTCACCAGAAAGCGGACCGTGTTCTCCACGCCGATGATCCCCGCGGCGATGAAGATCCCGAACGGCGTCGGCTCCTGACGCATCATCAGGGTCACACCCCACAGCACCAGCCCCGCGATGATGCCGTACTCGCCGAGAATCGAGATCAGCGTCAATCGGCCCGGAAGAATGCCCAGCTCACGCCCGAGTTCTTCCTGGACCAGCGCCGGAAGATGTCCCGTGAACAGACCCAGCGCGTTTGCTGACTTGCGCACCTTCTCGCGCTGCAGCTTCTTTCGAGATTCCTCGACGCGGGCCGCCTCGGCCTCCGAGTCGTAGCGGTCGGTGACCCGCATCGCCAGGTGGTCCCGCCACGGCTCGAGGGTGTATCGCCATCCCCCCTGCGGCAGCACCTCGATCATCGCGACCTCGAAGTAGCGCTCCTCCCACAGCACGGCAGTCCCGGGAAATTCGGCCGTGGTGAGCGTTTTCGGTACGCGGGCCGTCCATCCTTTGTCGAGTCGCGAAGAAAGGATGACCTGATCGCCTCCCCCCGGGCGGACGCGGTCCGTTCCGTAGGCCTGCATAGGAGGGGATTCTAGTCGCTCTGGGAGGCCATGCACGTGCGGACGCGGTCGGCCAGATCGGCGATGTCGAACGGTTTTGGCAGCACGTCGAACGGCGCCACGCGCAGGCGTTCCTGGATCAAGGAGGGAGAGGCGGCGCTGGTGACGATGATCCTCTTCAGCCGCGCCGGATCCTGCTTTTCCAGATGCGAGAGAAGGGCAAAGCCATCGAGGCGTGGCATCATCAGGTCGAGGATGATGACCTCGTACTCGTTCGACTCGAGGTGCCGTTCCGCTTCGGCACCGTCCGAGGCGACGTCCACACGATAACCCTGCCGCTGGAGGACCATCCGGACCAGACGGCGAATGGAAACATCATCCTCGACCACGAGGACCGCCTGTTCTTTCGTCACCTCGGCTACCCGAGAATCTCCCTCAGCAAGAAACGCGCCCTCGACGCTGCGCCCTCATCACGATCCCGCCGCCGGGCCGCAGGGTGATCACCGGGTGCGGGCGGACGGGCTTCTGCTGTGCGAGCGAGAGGCGCCACCGGCGCGCAAGAGCGGCCAGCACCAGGACTCCCTCCACCCAGGCGAACCCTTCGCCGATGCAGATGCGCGAACCGCCGCCGAACGGGAAATAGGTCCATTTTGGCCAGGACGGCTCGCCGGCGAACCGCTCCGGATCGAATCGTTCCGGGTCGGGCCAAAAGCGAGAATCGCGGTGCATGACCCACTGCGAGACGAGGACGATCGCACCGCGTGGAATCGTGAAACCGCCTATTTCCACATTCTCGAGAGCCAGCCGTCCGATCACCCAGGCCGGCGGATAGAGACGCATCGACTCCGCGATCACCATCCGCGTGTACGGCAGACGCTCGAAAGAGATGCCTGGCGCCGAATCGATCTCCCGATGGAGCTTCCGCTCGACCTCCGGGTGCTGCGCCAGAAGGTACCACGTCCACGACAGCGCGTTCGCCGTGGTCTCGTGTCCCGCGAGAAAAAGCGTCATGGCTTCGTCGCGTACCTGACGGTCGGACATGCCGCCGCTTCCCCCCTCCTCGTCCTGCGCCAGAAGGAGCATCGACAACAGATCGCCGCGATCGACGCCGCTGGCACGCCGCTCGGCGATCATGCGGTAGATCGTGCGGTCGAGGCGCTCGATGGCGCGGTCCACGGCACGCTTCCGCGGCAGGGGAAGCTTCTCCAGCCACTGCGTGAACGGATTCAGAAGGATGGTGAAGACCTCCATCAGCTCGGTCAGCGCGCCGCCGATCTCGTCCGCTTCCGACTCCACGTCGCTGCCGAACAGCGCCTGGCCGACGATCGACAACGTGAGGCGCATCATCTCCCGCACCACGTCCATCTCCCCCTCGCGCCAGCTCGCGGCCACGCGTTCGGCGTTGGCCACCATCACCTCGGCGTAGCGCGCCACGCGGTCGCGGTGAAACGCGGGCTGCATCAGCCGCCGTTGCCGCAGGTGAAAGTTTCCCTCGCTGGTCAGCAGCCCCTCGCCGAGGAGGACCTTGGTCCGCTGCAGCGCGCGCCCTTTCATGAACGAGCGCTGCTTCGTCACCAGGACGTCGCGAATCAGATCGGGGTGATTGATCAGATAGAGAAGCTGCGGCCCGAAGGTGAAGTGAGCGACGTCGCCGTGCTCGCGCGCCACTCGCGTCAGAAAGGCGAGCGGATCGCGCTGCATCGCGCGCAGGCTGCTTCCCGGGATCCAGCTCCGCGGCCCGGGCGGAAAGGGGCCGCGAAACCCCGTGCGGACGGACGGGATGGACGTCATGGTGAAAATCACATCAGATCCCGCCCAACCCTGCAATTGATGCTTTGATGCAGCATAGTATGCTTTTGCATCATGCGCACCACGATCAACATCGATGAGACGCTTCTCGAGGAGCTCAAGCGCCGCGCGGACGAAGAGGGGACCACGGTCAGCAGGTTGATCGAGGACTCGGTGCGCTTCTCAGCGACGCGCACCACGAAGCGGGAGCCTCGGTCGAAATTCAAACTGGTTACCTACGGCAAGGGCGGACTTTTCACGCCATTCGACATCGACAGGACCTCGAGTCTCGTCGAATTGGAAGATGTCGAGCGTGCGGCGCACCGGCGGTGAGGCGTGGAATTGCCGGACATCAACGTCCTCATCTACGCGCACCGGGAGGACGCTCCGGAACATCCTGCCTACGCATCCTGGCTGAAGGCTCTGGCCACCGGTGCGGCCCCCTTCGCGCTGTCCTCCTTCACGCTCGGCGGTTTCCTGCGCATCGTAACGAACCCGCGCATTTTCGACCCCGCTACGCCGATGAAGGTCGCTCTCGCGTTTGCCCGCCAATTGGCGTCACGGCCGCGAGCCGTGTTCCTTCAGCCCGGTCCCCGCCACTGGCCGATCATGATCGACTTGATCGAGAAGAGCGGGATCACCGGCGCGCTGGTCAGCGGCGCCTACCTGGCCGCCCTGGCCATCGAATACGGATGCGACCTCGTCACCACGGACAGCGATTTCGCCCGCTTCCCCGGCCTGCGCTGGAGGCATCCCCTGGCTGCACGATGAGCCTGTATCATCGGTCCATGAAGGCGACCGTGGTGGTGGAACTGAAGTCCTCGGTGCTCGATCCCCAGGGAAAGGCCATCCAGCACTCCCTGAGCTCGCTCGGATTCGGGGGGGTGGAAGATGTCAGGGCGGGCAAATTGTTTCGAATTACGCTTGCGGATAGTGGGCAGCCACGACCGGAAGTCGAGCGGCAGATTCGTCAAATGTGTGAAAAGCTTCTCGCGAACACGGTCATCGAAAACTTCTCCTACACAATCGAGGACTGATCGCACCGCCGCCATCGTGCTGCTCACTTTATCCGCGGCGGTCCCCCTCGCGGCGCAGACGAGCCTGAGCCCCGTTGCCACTCGCGATCAGAAAGTCATCCGCCGCTGGTCCCTTCCCGGCGATCCTCACGGCATCGCGCTCGGCGCCGACGGCACGCTCTACGTGGGCCTGGCAAAACCGCAGGCCGTGGCGGCCATCGATCCGGCGAACGGAACCGTGAAGCAGGAGCTGGTCCTCGACTCCGCGGAGATCGCCGCGACCAAGGAACTCGTCACCATGCGCACGAACCGGGAGGGAACGCGTCTGTACATCGCCAACGGAAGCGATGAGAGCGTGACCATCCTCTCTCTGCCGGCCATGAAGATCCTCCGCGAGATCACCATCGAGGGGGAAGCGATCCGCGACGCGCTCCCCGATCCGGGCGGGCGCTACCTGTTCCTGCTGGGCCGGCGCGTGCACGTCTACGACGGGGAAGGACGCGCCGAACTGCGCACCATCGACTTCGACGATCCGATGGCCATCGCCGTCAGCGGAAACGGAACGATGCTCGCGGTGATCGGGCCGCAGGACTTCGGCAACGCAAAGGCCACGGTGGTCGCGCTCTACGACACGACGAAGTTCGATGAGATCGCCCGCGATCCGCTGCAGACCGACAAAAAGATCGAGGCCGCGCTCTTCGCCGCGGACGACCGCGTGCTCATGGCCCTCAGCCGCGACACGCTTTACGAGAAACCGCTGACGCACCGCGAGAAGAGGATGGCCGAGGGGGGTGACGGCCGCATGCGGATGTCGATCGACTTCGGCGATCTGGTCAACAGCGAGCGCATCTGCCTGCCGGAAAAAAGCGGCGCGCAGATCGCCGCGCTCGCCGCGCCACAGCTTCTGCTCTTCGCCGAGCGCCGCTGCAGCAGCGGTGGGGCGTTCTCCGGTTCCGCCCGCCTTGTGACGCCCGCGTCGCTCTATGGCGTCGACGCCTACGCGATCGCCTACGACCGCGCGCACAATCTTCTCTACACCACGGAACGCGACGGATACCTTACAATTTACAAAGTCCCGAGATGAAATTCGGCATCGTCGTTCTTCCCGGATCCAACTGCGATCACGACGCGCTCCACGTCACGCGCGATCTCCTCGGCGCGGAGGCGGAAATCCTCTGGCACAAGGACACCGGCCTCAAAGGCGTCGACTGCGTGATCATCCCCGGCGGCTTCGCCTATGGCGACTACCTGCGCGCCGGTGCGCTGGCGAAATTCGCTCCGATCATGGAACCGATCCGCCGCCACGCCGCCGCGGGCGGGCTGGTGTTCGGCATCTGCAACGGATTCCAGGTGCTGACCGAAGTGGGCCTGCTTCCCGGCGCGCTGATGCGCAACCAGCACCTGCGCTTCGCCGGCAAAGACATCCACGTGCGTACCGAGGAGACGAACACGCCGATCAGCAGCGAGCTTCGGCCGGGCCAGGTCCTGAGGATGCCGATCGCGCACGGCGAGGGGAACTACTTCGCCGACGAGGCGACGCTCGACGAACTGGAACGGAACCATCAGGTGATCTTCCGCTACTGCGACGCCGAGGGGCGCGTGACACGCCACTCGAACCCCAACGGGTCGGCGCGCAACATCGCCGGCATCTGCAACCCCGGGCGGAACGTCATGGGGATGATGCCGCATCCGGAACGCTGCTCCGAGGCGCTGCTCGGAAACGCGGACGGGATGGGGATCTTCAAGTCCATTGCCGCCTCCCTCGCGCGCGTGTAGATTCTCCGCGTGCCGAGAACGGTCCTCATCACCGGCGGGACGCGCGGGATTGGCCGCGTCACGGCCATGCGGCTGCTTGCCGACGGTTACAACATCGCGTTCACGTTCACCAAATCGACCGAAGCGGCCGAGGAGTTCATGGCCACCGACCGCAAGCGCGTGCATGGCTACGCGGGTGACATTCGCGACGACGCGCGAAATCGGGCCATCGTCGACGAGGTGATCGCGCATTTCGGCAGCCTCGACGCGCTGGTCAACAACGCCGGGATCCGCCGCGACGCGCTGATGTTCAACATGACCGCGGAGCAGTTTCGCGAAGTGACGGACATCAATCTGCAGGGGGCCTTCTCCATGACGCACGCGGCGCTCCCGGTGATGCTCAAGCAGCGGCGGGGCTCGATCGTCAACGTGGCCTCCGTCTCCGGAATGCATGGTGTGGTGGGGCAGACGAATTACGCGGCGGCCAAGGGGGGACTGATCGCCATGACCCGCTCGCTGGCGCGCGAGGTCGCCCGCAGCGGCGTGCGCGTGAACTGCGTCGCGCCGGGGTTCGTGGAAACGGACATGACCGCGAACCTCGATCCCGATGTGAAGCGGAACATGATTCACGAGGTCCCCATGCGCCGTGCCGTGCGTGCTGACGAGATCGCCGCCGGCATCGCCTTCCTCCTCTCGGATGACGCCAGCGGAATCACCGGTCAGGTCTTGTGCATCGATGGAGGAGTGTCGGCGTGACTTTTTTTTCAGTCGTCATTCCCACCCACAACCGCATGGCCATGCTCCGGCGCGTCGTCGACGCACTCGGCCGGCAGGAGGACGCCCCGCAGTTCGAGATCATCGTCATCGACGACGGCTCGACCGACGACACGGCCGCGGTGATGTCGCGAAGGGCGGAGATCGTCTTCCGCTCGCAACCGAATTCCGGTCCCGGGCACGCGCGCAATCACGGCGTATTGCTCGCCCGCGGGCGCTTCGTCGTCTTCATCGGCGACGACACCATCCCCGAGCCGCGCTTCCTGGCCGAGCACGCGCGCACGCACGCCGAATCGAACGACGACCCGCTGGTCGCCTGCCTCGGATATACCGGCTGGCCGCACGGCGAGCGCGTGACCGCCTTCATGGACTTCATCAACGACTACGGCCTGCAGTTCGGATACCGGCTGATTCACGACGGCGACGTCGTGCCGTTCAATTTTTTCTACACCTCGAACATCTCCATCGACCGTGCGCTGCTCGCGGCGCATCCGTTCGACACCACATTTCCCTCCGCGGCGTGGGAAGACATCGAGCTGGCCTACCGCCTGGAGAGCAAGGGATTGAAGATCCGCTACAACGCCCGCGCCGTCACGCGGCACTACCATCCCATGAACGTCGACTCGTTCGCCCGCCGGCAGTACACCGTCGGCAAGTCAGGGGCAATCTTCTACCGCAAGCACCCCGAGCTGGGACACTTCCTCGGCGTGCACGAACTGGAGTCGCGCGCGCTGGCCGACGCGCGGCAGCTCGAACGCCTGCGGCGCCGCGCGCGAATCGGGGAACGGTTTCGATTTCTGGCAAAGAATGAAGTCTTCGAGAAACTAATGCGGGAGCACTATCTGAGAGGACTGAAAGATGGGTTGCTGGGTTGCTAGGTTGCTAGGTTGCTGGGTTGCTGGGTTGCTAGTGTAGTGCCGAGGAGGAGGCCATGGGGATCCATCGTTGACGACGAGCGACGAAGCAGATCGGTCGCAACCGGCACCAGCCCTTCGGGTCGCGGGCGGCGAGCGCCCGCAACGAATAGTAAGGGACTGTTGAAGCACTACACTAGGTCGCTGGGTTGCTGGGTTGCTGGGTTGCTGAGGGTCCACCAGCTCAGCAACCGAGCAACCGAGCAACCCAGCAACCATGTTCATCACCTTCGAAGGCATTGAGGGCAGCGGCAAGACGACGCAACTGCGCCGCCTCGCGGAGCGTCTCCCCGACGCGGTGGTGACCAAGGAACCGGGCGGCACGCCGACGGCCGACCGCATCCGCTCGATCCTTCTGGAGACGTCGTCGACGATCGATCCGGTCGCCGAGGTCCTGCTGTTCGCCGCGTCGCGCCGGCAGAACGTGGTGGAGGTGATCAAGCCGGCGCTCGCGGCGGGTCGAGTGGTGTTGTGCGACCGCTACACCGATGCCACGCTGGCCTATCAGGGTTTCGGCAGGCGGCTCGATCTCGATCGCCTGCGATGGCTCAATGACTGGGCAACGCTGTCGCTGCGGCCGGACCTCACGCTGCTGTTCGACCTGCCGGAGGAGACAGGCCTGGCACGCGCGCGGCAGCGAAACGACGTCGCTCCGGTCGACGAGGGACGATTCGAATCGGAGGATCTCCGTTTTCATCGCCGTGTGCGCGAGGGATACCTGTCGCTCGCGGCCGCCGAACCGCGCCGCTACGCGGTGATCGACGCGCGCGGAACTGAAGAGGAAGTCTTCGCGCGGATGCTCGAGGTCCTGCGGGATCGCGCGCCGGGGGTTCTGCCGTGAAAAACGCCGCTCCCCTTCTCGCCGAGACCGCGCGGCGCGGCGAGCTGCATCACGCCATCATTCTGCACGGCCCATCGCCGCAGGCGCTGCGCGAGGCGGCGATCCGCATCGCCAAGGCGCTCAACTGCCTGAACCGGACGACCGGCGACGATTGCCTCACGTGCCAGCGCATCGAGCGCGGCATCCATCCCGACGTCCAGCTCATCGAAGTGGGGGCGGAGCGGAAGATGATCCGCGTGGAGCAGATCCGCGATCTGGTGAACTCGTCGGCCCTGCGCCCGTACGAGGCGCGGAACAAGGTCTTCATCATCGATCCCGCCGACGCTCTCAGCCCGGGCGGCTCGAACTCACTGCTCAAGACGCTCGAGGAGCCGGTGCGCGACACGACGTTCATTCTGCTGACGCGCTCCCCCGATCTGCTTCTGCCGACGATTCGCTCCCGATCGCAATCGATCTACGTCGGCGGTTTCACGAAGCGAAACGAGAAGCTCGCCCGCGCCGTGCTCGATCGCCTGCGCGAATTCGCGGGCGAAAAAGAATCGGCCTCACTCCTGGCCCTCGCCGCGGAGCTGGCCAATGAAGAGAACGTCAGCGAGGCGATGGCCATGCTCGCGGACATTCTGTGTGACGCCGCCGCGGGCCGCGCGTCGATCGACATTCCTCGCGAGCGGCTGCTCGCCGCCGCCGACGCCACCATCGGCAACACGCTCTGGCTCGTGGTCAATGCCGATCCACGGATGCTGATCGAGCAGGCGCTGGCGGAGCTTGTTGCGGAGCGCTGACGCGCCGCGTCGCGAAGCGGGGCAATAAAAGAAACCCCGTCGTTTCCGGCGGGGGAAGGTTCTTACTGGATTGGGCGAGGCGTGAACCGCTCAGGGGCGAGAATCAGGGTCGGTAAGATTCAAAGAAGACTTCAAGAGGTGAAACTCAGGCAGGCATTTGCTACTGAAAGCGGCTTCCCGCCTGCCCATCCAGTAATCTCCCAATATGAATACGAACGGATTATCGCACACTTTGTGAAATTTTTCTCAATGTAACAACATCGTAACAAACATTTATTTTTCAATAAGATAAGTCACGATGTCGGAAGCATCGGCAGGTTACTACAGAACGACCGTTCGGTCAATGCAACTACCGCGCGACCACGGAAGGCATCGGTGTAAGCGCTTTACTTAGACTGATGTGGCCACCCAAGGTTTCGGCGGGCTCGCCGTTGACCAGCAGCCGGACCCTTTTCACCTCGGGAAAATTGACCGCCGCCGTCTGCACCACCGAGTACACGGCCATCAGTTCCTGATGACTGCCGGTGGCCCACCCCTGCGTCAGCGTCGGCCCGCCGAGGTCGATCAGCGCCGTGCCGTCGGGAAGAAGGTAGGCGGCGCGGAGAACGGTGTCGGCCGGCAACAGACGCGGGACGCCTTCGTTCACAGAACCCTTGATCAACTCGCGCATGACGAGGTCGAGCGCCGCGGCGGGGCTCTGCGGAAGGGGAAGCGTGCGCTGTTCGGGGGCCAGCAGGAGTGTGGGCGCCTCGTAGTAGAGCGACACGCTGCGCATGGCTACCTTGTTCTCGACGTTGAGATTTCGCGAAAGCGGCTTCGTCCGATGACATGCGGCCGCGGCGGCGACGATGGCGATCAGCGCGAGCACGCGCCAGGAACTAGGTCCCATTTTTCTTCTTCGCCGCGGGTCCGACGGAGGGGGCGGCGGGCCGCAGCACGCCGATGCGCGTCTCGAAATCGGTCTTGTAGCGCTGGATGGCGGTGGTCAGGGCGTCGACGACCTGCTTTTCAAAGTCGTCGCTCTTGAGTTTCGCCTCTTCGTCGGGATTGGTAATGAACCCGACCTCGACCAGCGCCGCCGGCATGGTTGCACCGATCAGCACTTTGAACGGCGCCTGTTTCACGCCTCGGCTCTGCACGCCGGTGATGCGGTTCATCTCTTCCTGAACGGCCTGCGCGAAGCGGCTCGACTCGTTGAGGTACTCCTGCTGCGCGAGGTCCCAGAGGATCAACTTCAAATCGCTGTCGGTGGAATTCGTCGCCGCCGACGCGTTCTCCACTTCCGCCGCTTTCCTGGCCAGTTCGTCGGAAGCGTCGAGCGAGAGGAAGTACGTCTCCGCTCCATGCGCTCCCTTCACCACCGCGGCGTTCATGTGCACGGAGAGGAAGAGGTCGGCCTTGAACTGATTGGCGATCGAGGTGCGCTGATCGAGCGGGACCACGCTGTCGTCAGTGCGCGTCAGGATCACGCGCGCCTTGAGTTTCGACTCCAGCGATTCGGCCAGCTTGCGGCAGAGCGCCAGCGTCACGTCCTTTTCCATCAGGCCCGCCGGTCCCACGGCGCCGACTTCCTTCCCGCCGTGCCCCGGATCGATCACGATGGTCTGGATTCCCGGCGCCTCGACCGGCCTCGTACCGGCAATCGCGGGGAGTGACGGCGCGCCGCCAGCGACTTTGTGCAGGTCGACGACCACGCGGAAGGGGTTGTCGAGCTTGTAGGCGTCGGCGGCGATGTCGGGCCCTTTCAGATCGAGCCGAAGGTCGTTTCCGCTGAAGGTCGCCTTCGCCACGTACGGATCGTCGTACGTCTGCTCGCTGAACGGCGCGCGGATCGGCGACTTGAATCGGATGGTGTAAGCCCTCGCTTCCTTGAGGATCGCGTAGTCCGCCGGCGCGCTCAGCGTGGCCACGACTTTCGAGATCCCCTGCACGTTGGCGACGGACAATTGCACACCGAGAACAACGTGCTGCGCGGGGCGGACGGCCAGAACGCGCGCGAGGGGATCCCACGACACGTCGAGATCGACGGCCTTGGACAGAAACCCCTGGAAGAACTGCCACGGCACGTACGGCCGCCCGTCGACGACCGCGGGCATAATCGGCATCTCGATCAACTCGTCGCGGATGACCGCGAAACGCGTGTCCGGTCCGAACACGGCGACCGCGTTGTTCAGCGAAACCTGAAACCCGTTCCCTTCGGGGGCCATCGAACCGCCGAGCGCGGCCATGACCTCATCGGCGGCAAACATCGTCTGTCCGTCGACGTGGGTCACGCTCACCGCGCGATCGCCGGCGGCCGAGCGCAGCGTCGCCTGATTGGGAGCCTGCGCGAAGAGGATCGAGGCAACGGCGAGAATGAACAGCGGAACCAGCCGCTTCATAGGGTGGATCGCATTATCGCATGCCCCTTCATGTCGTATCCTGTCGCCGTGCCACGAATCGCCCTCGTTCTCCTCATCGCCACAGCCTGCTCCCCTCCCAACACCCCGCACGTGAGCAAGGAGCCGGTCAGCGTCCGCGGGTGGATCGCCGATGTCGCCAACGTGCCGCACGGCGCGAACGCCGAGCTCGAGTCGGTCCGACGCCTGCAGCAGTTCCAGGCCACCAACATCTGGATCGACGACGCGCCGTACGTCTCGGGTGGCGTTGCGGAAAACGGGTCGTTCCTGCTGCTCGACGTCCCGCCGGGCAACGTCACCATCACCTTGAGCGCGCCGGGGGCCCCCGACGTCAAGCTTCCTCTGAAAAACATCCCCGGCAACGCCGACATCTTCATTCCCGCGGTGCTGCTGCGCGGAAACTCGGTCGTTCTGCTGCAACCGAAGGACGTCACCATCCGTCTCGCCGCGCAGGTCGATCGTCCGACTCCGACGGGCCGGACTGGAACCGTCGCCGGGCTCAGCGTTCCGGTGATCAATACGCCGATCGCGGCGATGACCGACCGCCACGACTACCCGAATCCTCCCGCGGGTGTGCGGCCGCTGGCGACGTATCGGTAGTGTTCTGAAGGAAACGGGGCGCTACAAAATCAGTTCCGCGAATTTCTTGAGATCGATGTTTCCGCCGGAGACGACGGCCACCATCGGTCCCTCCCCCACCCGCCCGCTCAGCGCGGCGGCCACCGGCAGCGCCCCCGCCCCCTCGGAGATCACCCGCACGCTCTCGGCCATCAGGCGCATGGCCCGGCGCACCTCCTCGAGCGTCACGACGATCGAGCCGTCGACGATCCCCTGCATCCGTTCCCACATCCGCGGAAAGATGCTCTTGCCGCCCGCGCCATCGACGAACGATGCCTGCCACCGATCGAACACCTGCGGGCTGCCGCTCTCGAACGAGCGCGCGCCCGGCGCCGCGGTCTCCGGCTCCGCGCCGAGGATGCGCACGCCAGGAGCAAGCTGACGGATCGCGCTGCCGACACCCGAGATCAGCCCGCCGCCGCCGATCGCGGCGATGACCGTCTTCACTCGCGGCAGATCCTCGAGGATCTCCATGCCCAGCGTGGCGTTGCCGGCGATGAAATCGTGATCGTCGAACGGATGGACGAATGTCCCCTCGACGCCGGGAAACTCGCGTGTCTCCATCGCCTCCCAGCAGGCGTCAAACGGCGCTTTGACGATGCGCGCGCCGAGCTTGCGCATCCGCTCCAGCTTTGTCTCCATGGCCGTCTCGATGGCCACGACGGTGCAGGCGATGCCCACTTCGCGCGCCGCATAGGCGACGCCCTGGCCGGCGTTGCCGGCGCTGATCGTCCACACGCCCTTGCTCCGTGCCTGCGGCGAGAGCAGCGCGACCGCGTTCGCCGCGCCGCGGATCTTGAACGCGTTGATCGGCTGCAGCGTCTCCAGTTTGAGCCAGATCTCGGGCGCCGCCGTGTCGTGGCGCAGGCGGACCAGCGGCGTCCGCACGATCGTCTTGCGGATGCGCTCGCGCGCCGCGTGGATCTCGTCGATAGTGACCGGGCGGATGGGCGGCGGGGCGACAGACATGGCGCGAGATTCTATCGCGGGCATGTCTCGTGTTCCGCAATCATGCCCGGAAATCTGAATGAGCTCGAGCGGTGGTTCAGGGAGCTGACGGAGGCTTGGGCCGGACGGAGTTCGGCGCGGTACAGCCCTGCCCTACAATCTCCCCATGCAGCGCTCGACGCGGCGGCTGATCGCGCTGGCGATCGGCCTCATCGCGTTCGTCGTCGGCTCGGCTCTGCTCTACCAGTCCGGGATGTTTCATCTCGAGGGGAAGCCGCGATCGTTTTGGGAAGCGATCGAGTGGGCCTCGGAAACGCTCAGCACCACCGGCTACGGATGGGACAGCCATTGGAAGCATCCGGCCATGGTGCTGCTGGTCATCGCCGTTCAGTTCGTCGGCGTCTTTCTTTTCTTCCTCATCGTGCCGATTTTCATGATCCCCTTTCTCGAGGAACGATTCGAAGAACGGCTGCCGCGTGAGGCCGGCGACATCGCCAACCACGTGGTGATCTACCGCTTCGGCCCCGCGGTGGAGACGCTGCTGCAGCGACTGCAGGCGGGCGCGATTCCATCGCTGGTTGTGGAAACGGACGAAACCGCGGCGCGCGCGGTGCGCGAGCAGGCGCAGCGCGTCGTCTTCAGCCGTGCCGAGGAGAACGCGCTCGAGGTCTGCCGCCTGGAGCACGCACGCGCGGTGGTGGCGAACGGCGGCAACGAGGAGAATGCGGCGCTGATTCTCCGGGCGCGGCAGATGGGATTCCGCGGAGAGATCTTCGCTTTTGTCGAAGAGCCGGCGCACCGGAGGCCGATCGAGCTGGCCGGGGCGACCGCGGCCTACACGCCGCGGCACATCGTCGCCGCCGCGCTCGCCGCACACGCCAGCGACCGCATCAGCCCGCGCATGCCGGGGATCGATTCGATTCCGAATCTCGAACGCCGCGAGATGCGCGTCCCGGCGAACAGTCCGGTCGCGGGCAAGACGCTGGCCGAGGCGCAGATCGGAGCGCGCAGCGGGGCGGTCGTGGTCGGGCTGTGGGCGCGCAGCCGGCTGCATGCCCGCTGCACCGCCGGCTCGCGGATCGAACCGGGCGCGCTGCTGGAACTCGCCGGCGACGGGGAGAGCCTTCGCCGCGCTTCGGAGATCATCGGCGGACCGTATCTCCGCAACAGCGGTCCCTATCTGATCGCCGGATTCGGCGAGGTCGGGCGCAAGGTCCACGAGCTGTTCACCGACGCGGGCGAAGACGTGCGGGTGATCGAGAAACTGCCGGGAAGCGGCGTCGACTTCACCGGCAACGTGCTCGATCCGTCGGTGCTCGAGCGTGCGGGGCTGGCGCAATCGCGCGGGATCGTGCTGGCGCTCAACACCGACGACGCCACGCTGTTCGCCACGGTGATCATCCGCGACGCGGCGCCCGACGTGCCCATCATCGCTCGCGTCAATCACGCCAAGAACATCGACAACATCTATCGCGCCGGCGCCGACTTCGCGCTGTCGATCAGCGACATCTCCGGTGAGATGCTCTCCGCGCGGCTCTTCGGGCGCGTCGCGCGCTTGCGTGAAGAGCAGCGCAAGGTGATCCGCGTCCCTGCCGGAGAGAGTGCCGGACGGACGGTCGCCGAGCTGCCGCTGCGCCGCCTCGGCTGCTCGCTGCTGGCCATCGGACGCGGCGGCGGGTTTCTCACCCGCATAACGCCCGAGATGCGCCTGGAGGCGTCCGACGAGCTCTACATTTCCGGCGATCGCGACGCGCTGGCGGGAATCGTGTTATGACAGGAGGGCGATCATGAAAAGACCGGCAACGGAGGTGGTTCTGGCACGTCTGGCGGCGCCGCTCGCCGCGTGGGCCGTGACCCAGATCCTGCAGCGGCCGGCGGTGCGAAACACGATGCGCCGCGTCGATTCCCGCGCGCTCGAGGAGCGCGACCGCGCGCGGCGCGTCGTGCGGCGCGCGGGAAAGAACATGCGATCCAATCCGGTGTGGGTCGCCGCGGGCGTCGTGGCCATCGGCGTGGGGATCGTCCTGATCACCCGCGCGGCGCGGCGCGGGTGATCACCACCGCCGTCGCGTCGTCGTCCAGGCGGATGCCGGGGAGAGCGCGCACGGCATCGACGAGATCGTTCGAACCGGCGGCGAGCCGTTCGATTCGCTCATAGCCGATCGGATCGTCGCTGAGGCACGCCTCCGGAAGCCCGTCGGAAAAGAGAAGCAGGCGGTTGCCGTGGTGAAGATCGATCGTCGCCGTTTCGTAGTGCCGGTTGCGTCCGACACCGAGCGGCAGGCGGTCACCGCCACAGACGACGGGCAACGCGGCGCCGTCCGACAGCAGCAACGGGTCCGGCATCCCGGCGTTGACGATCGACAGGCGTCCCTGGTGCGGATTGCAATGCACGTAGACCATGGCCACGAACTCGCGCTTCTGCAGATCGTCGCAGAGCTTCACGTTGAGAGCCTGCATCACATCGCGCGGGTCGCGCGAGCCACCGGCCAGCAGCGAGAGCGCGGCCTTGCAGGAGGCCATGATCAGGCTCGCGGCCATCCCCTTGCCCGAGACATCGGCGACGATCACCGCGACCGAGCCGTCGTCGAGGCGCAGCACGTCGTAGAAGTCGCCGCCGATGATGTGCGCCGCCTCGCTGCGCGCGCGAATGCGAAAGCCGCCGGCGTCGATCTCCGGCGGCGGCAGCAGGCGGCGCTGCACATCGCGGGCAATCTCCAGTTCCTTCTCCGCGAATTCGTGTTCCCGCAGGCGCTCCGCCGCGCGGCGGAGGCGATCGTTTCTCTTCTGATTGTGATGAAGAACGAAGCCGACGATGCAGGCGATCAGCACCGCCTCGCTCGCCGCATAGATGATGTGAAAGGAGTGGAAGCGAAAGTCGCTTTCTTCCGCGCCGTAGAGCGAGGCCAGCGCCAGCAGGCCGAGAAAGAAACCGGTCCACGCGCCCAGCGCGTAGATCAGCGTGCGGAAAATCATGGGAACGCGGCTCTGCTCGATAGCCCAGCTCAGCATCGTCTCCAGGCCCCGGGCCAGAATCAGGATCGACAGCGCGAGCACCGCGTTGCGCACGAAGGTGTGGGAGGAGGGAAAGCGGTCCTTGCCCGCCCCTTCGATCAGCGTGATGGCCCATCCCACCGCAACGGCAAGCACAGCCTCCCGAAGCGGATCGCGCCACGAGCGCCAGCCGTACGTGCGGCAAGGCTGGGTCCACGGCAGTGCGGTCATGGATGACGATACGAGTCTACCCGCGGCCGGGTTGCCCGGTTCCCCGCGTTGACCTGCTGTAACCAAACCGTCCCCGCGGCATCCAAGAATGCGGAAACTTTTTCTGACCGCGCGCCGTTCGGATGCGCAGGAGGCTCCCGTGAACAAGGTTTACGCCACCGTCATTGTCGGATTGTCGCTGTTCGCGCTCGCCGCGACTGGAGGTTGGATGAACTACAAGAAACCGGCAGAGTCCGAGCTGAAGAAGAAGCTCACTCCCATGCAGTTCGAGGTCACCCAGAACGATGGCACCGAGCCGCCGTTCAGGAACGAGTACTGGAACAATCATCAGGCCGGCATCTACGTCGACGTCGTCTCCGGCGAGCCACTGTTCAGCTCGCTCGACAAGTTCGACTCCGGCACCGGCTGGCCGAGCTTCACCAAACCGCTCGACCCCGAGAACATCGTCACCAGGACGGATCGCAAGCTCTTCATGGTGCGCACCGAGGTCCGTTCGAAGCACGCGAACTCGCACCTGGGGCACGTCTTCGATGACGGTCCGGAGCCGACCGGACTGCGCTACTGCATGAACTCGGCGTCGCTGCGCTTCATCCCCGCCGACAAGCTGCAGGCGGAGGGGTACGGGCAGTACCTGCCGCTGTTCCAGAAGCAGGAGGCCCACAAGTGACCGAGACCGCCACGCTCGCCGGCGGATGTTTCTGGGGTGTGGAAGAGCTGATGCGCAAGCTGCCCGGTGTAGTCGACACCACGGTGGGCTACACCGGCGGCACGCTGGCCAATCCGCGTTACGAGGACGTCAAGACCGGCCGCACCGGACACGCCGAATCGCTGCAGATCGAATTCGACCCCCAGAGGGTCAGCTACGACGAGATCCTCGATTACTTCTTCCGTCTGCACGATCCGACGACGGTGAATCAGCAGGGGAACGATCGCGGCACGCAGTACCGCTCGGCGATCTTCTACCACGACGAGAAGCAGCGCGAGGCCGCCGAGCGCGCGAAAGAGCGCGCGCAGGCGAAGTGGCCGAAGCCGATCGTCACGCAGATCCTCCCGGCCGGCCCGTTCTGGACAGCCGAGGATTATCATCAGGATTATCTGCAACGAATACCACACGGATATACCTGTCACTATTTGCGGCCGTAGGACGTCCACAAGCAGTAAACCTGACGATGCCGGCAAGCAACGTCACCCTGAGCCGCCGAGACGGCGACGAGTGTCGGTCTACCTTCTCCTGACTTGAGATCCTTCGCCGTCTTTACGCATGACCATTCTTAGACAACTCGAACAGCGTCTGTGGGATGCCGCAGATGAACTCCGGGCAAACTCGAAGCTCAAGGCATCCGAGTACTCGGTCCCGGTCCTCGGGCTGTCTTCCTTCGCTACGCGGACTACAGGTTCGGCCTCGTGGAACAGCGCCTCTCGAAGGCGCACTCGACCCGGCGAAAGATCGGTAAAGCCGACTATCAAGCAGAGGGTGTGCTCTACCTGCCGCCGGAGGCGCGGTTCAACTACCTCCTGAACCTCGCTGAGGGCCAGAACATCGCGAAGGCGATCAACGACGCGATGAAAGCGATCGAAGCGGACAACGAAGACCTGAAAGACGTACTGCCACGAAATTATGCGGCGCTCGCCAACAGCACGCTCGCCGAACTCCTAAAAGTCATAGCCTCCGTACCGATGGATATCGAGGGCGATGCCTTTGGCCGCATCTACGAATACTTCCTCGGCGAATTCGCGATGGCGGAGGGGCAGAAGGGCGGCGAGTTCTTCACACCCAGCTCGATCGTCAAACTCATCGTCGAGGTGATCGAGCCGTTCCACGGTCGCATCTACGACCCGGCCTGCGGTTCCGGCGGCATGTTCGTGCAGTCTGCGCACTTCGTGGAAAACCATCGAAAGAACCCAAACGCCGAGCTCTCGATCTACGGCCAAGAAAAGACGACGGAGACAGTGCGGCTATGCAAGATGAACCTCGCCGTACACGGCCTTTCAAGCGAAAGAGTTCAACGAGGCTCTTTCCAGAGAAGAGGATGAGTACGATCTCGCCGCATGAAGCAGCAAACACCCTGATTGAGGTGTTTTGCTTTCCAGCAAATCACCTAGTGTCCCCAATGTCACTCCTAGTCCTCGGGAGAAGACAGCT
>Ga0070741_10008635_pt1 | contig 20287 bp, 16 predicted proteins | sample Coa_R1_4_FD_66440 | JGI IMG/M metagenome (GOLD analysis project Ga0070741, IMG submission 66440) | Surface soil microbial communities from Centralia Pennsylvania, which are recovering from an underground coalmine fire - Coalmine... | ecosystem: Environmental > Terrestrial > Soil > Unclassified ...
GAAACGCACCAACATCAAGCCGCAGTACGACATGTTCACCTTTCCCGACGGACGCAGCATTTACCTGCTGGCCGAGGGCCGCCTCGTGAACCTCGGCTGCGCCACCGGCCATCCGTCGTTCGTCATGTCCAACAGCTTCACCAACCAGACCCTCGCGCAGCTCGATCTCTGGAAGAACAAGGACACCTACAAGGTCGGCGTCTACCGCCTGCCCAAGCACCTCGACGAGGAGGTGGCGCGCCTGCATCTCGAAAAAATCGGCGTCAAGCTCACCAGGCTCACCGAGAAACAGGCCAAATATCTCGGCGTTCCCGCCGACGGCCCGTATAAACCCGAGCACTATCGCTACTGAGCGAACTGGAAAACAAGGTGAAACGCGACCTCCGGGCGCGTGCTTGAGCGCGTCGTGGACGCCGCGCTCCACCTATTCAAACAAACCTGAATGGGAACACAGAGGTGCGGGAGGAAAGAGAGTCCGCAGAGGACAAGCTCTGCCTGCTTTGCAGGTCTTTGCGTTCTCTGCGTTAAAAAATTCGGAGTTATTGCTTAGCCTGTTTCGTCACGACCGGTCGCAATTCGCGTTCGCGGCGGATCCGGTCGAATTCCAGCACCGACGGTTAAGGAGGCGGAACCTAACGACGTTTACCGGCTCACACCGGCGCCGCCGTGCCGGAATTGACCGGCTGGTTTTTGCGGACCCACTCGTTGATGCCGCCCTTCATGCTGCGGACGTTCCGGTAGCCCATCGACTTCAGGTAGAGCGTGGTGTACTTGGAAAATTTGCCGATACCGCAGACCATCACGATCGGCGTGGCGCGATCCTCCGGCAGTTCGCCCGCGCGCGCGGGCAGGTCCGACTGTGGGATGTTGATCGAGCCGGGAATGTGCACGTCGGCAAACTGCCCGGCCGGGCGCACGTCGACCACCACCGGCTTGGCCGCGCCGGCCAGCTCGGCGCCGAGGGCGGCGGGTGCGACGGAATCGTAGGGATTTTTCAGGTTCTCCAACATCGACTCGAGCAGCTGCTCGTTCTTGCTGGGAGCCGCAACCGCGGACGGCGTGGCGCCGTCGCCATTGACCGTGGCCGGAGGGCAGAGATCGGGGAAGTGGCGGCAGACGGATGAGGCGTACTTGAAAATGTTGTCCGGAAAAATCACCACGGCGATGACGCCGGGCTCGTCCGGCACGAGCTTGAGGGCGCCGGCCAGCGCCATGCCGGAACTCGGCCCGGCGATGATGCTTTCCTCGCGATTCAGGCGCAGGCAGAGGTCGAAGGCCTCACGGTTGGTCACCTCGACCTCGCCATTGTATTCATTTGGTCGATACAATTTGGTCTGCGCCAGCTGGCGCTTGCTGCGCACGCCGGGAATGTCGTGTCCGTCCTCGGGATAGACGCCGAGGACCTTGACGTCGGGGCGCTTCTCCTTGAGGAAGCGGCCGGTGCCGGTGATGGTGCCGCAGGTGCCGAGGCCGGCGATGAAGTGCGTGACCTTGCCCTGGGTTTGGCGCCAGATTTCCGGGCCGGTGGTGCGGTAATGGCCGCCCGGATTTGCCTCGTTGGAATATTGATCGAGCAGGATGTAGCCGGGCTGGGCCGCGGTTTCTCTCGCCGTGGCGATGGCGCCCTCGGGCGCACCGGGGGCGGGGCAGAGCGAGTCGTCAAGCTCGACGACCTTGGTGCCGAAGAAGCGAAGGACCGTGCGTTTCTCCAGCGGAATGGCGGCGGAGAGGGGAGTTTCCAGCGTGTAGCCCCTGGCATTGCCGATCATGGCCAGGCCGAGCCCGGTATTGCCGGAGGTGGCCTCGACGAGCTTTTTGCCGGGCCCGAGCACGCCGCGTTCCTCGGCATCGCGGACCAGGTTGGCGGCGACGCGGTCCTTGACCGCACCGAACGGATTATACCATTCCAGCTTGGCATAAATCTGCGCATGCTTGAACGGAATCACCTTATTAAGACGCACCAAGGGGGTGGGGTTCTCTTCGCTGGACAAGAGACCAAGAATCGAATCGTATACTCGGATAGCGTGATCGTTGGGCATTTTTCTAAAACTTATCTATCAGTAGAAAAGCATGTTACATGAGTTCTATCAGCAAACCACCTAATTAAGTAAAGATTTGATTGGCGATTATTCTTAGACCCATTTTATTCTCAATGCAAATTTTCGCATGAAGACCAGCGACAAACTTTGGAAGGATCGTCTGAAAGGCAAACTGCCGGAGCAACTGGCCGGTGAAATCGATCAATTCGAAACCGAGATCGAGCTGCGCAAGCAGGGCAAGATTGAGGAAAAGGTTTTTGCCGAGACCCGGCTCCGTCGCGGTGCCTACGGCCAGCGTTACGACAACGGCCACCGCTATGACGGCACCGAGAGCCGCCAGCTACCCTTTGCCGAAAAGCCGACCAAGGGTCCGGGCACGATCTGGGACGCGCCCGGCATGCAGCGTATCAAGGTTCCCGGCGGCGGGCTCACTCCCGAGCAACTCGAGGTCATGGCCGAGCTGGCCGAGGAATATTCCGACGGCATCGCCCACGTGACCACGCGGCAGGATTTTCAGCTCCATTTCATCCACATCGAAAATACGCCAACGATCATGCGCCGGCTGGCCCAGGTCGGCATCACCAGCCGGGAGGCCTGCGGTAATGCCGTGCGCAACGTCACGACCTGCCCGATCGCCGGGGTCTGCCATGACGAGGCCTTCGACGTCACGCCTTATTCGATCGCGCTGGCCTGGTTCCTCATGGGCCACCCGGACACGGTGGAATTCGGCCGCAAGTTCAAGCCGGCCTTCAGCGGTTGCGCCCAACACGCCTGCGGCCTCGCCCAGATGCACGACATCGGCTACATCGCCGCCGTGCGCGAGGTCGATGGCAAGCTCCAGCGCGGCTTCAAGATCGTGGTGGGCGGCGGACTCGGCCCGGTGCCGCGCCAGGCCCGCACGCTTTCCGAATTCACGCCGGTGGAGGAAATGCTGCCGCTCACCCAGGCGGTCTGCCGGGTCTACGCCAAACACGGCGAAAAAAAGAACCGAAACGCCGCGCGCATCAAATTTCTCGTGGATAAATGGGGCATCGAAAAATTCCGCGAGGAGGTCTTTGCCGTCCGCAAGGAACTGCGCGAAGATCCGCGCTGGCTCGGCATGCTTCAGGGCATCGAGGACGCCGTCGAGGGGCCGCTCCATCCGCCCGGCGAATTGCCGGCGGTCAACGGCAACGATAAGCTCCGCGAATGGATCAGGAGCAACGTCCGCGACCAGCGGCAGAAAGGCTACGTCACCGCGGCCATCACGCTGCCGCTCGGCGACATCACCGCCGACCAGCTCCGCGCCCTCGCCGACATCGTTCGCAAATACACCCGCGGCACCATCCGCACGACGGTTGAGCAGAATTTTCTCCTCCGCTGGATCAGCAAAACCGACGTGCCGGCGCTCTATGCCGATCTCGCCGCGATCGAGCTGGCCCAGCCCGGCGCCAGCAGCATTGTCGACGTCACGGCCTGCCCCGGCACCGACACCTGCAAGCTCGGCATCTCCGCCTCGCGCGGCCTTGGCGGCGAGCTCCGCAACCGCCTGCTCGAAAAAAGCTACCAGCTCGACGAGGCGATCAAGGGCCTGCACATCAAGGTCAGCGGTTGCTTCAATTCCTGCGGCGGACACCACGTGGCCGATCTCGGTTTCTACGGCGTGAGCCGCACCGTCAACGGCTACAAGGTGCCGCACTTTCAGGTTCTGCTCGGCGGGCAGTGGGAAAACAACGCCGGCTCCTATGGCCTGCCCATCATTGCCATTCCCTCCAAGCGCGCGCCCGAGGCGGTCGATCGCGTGACCGAATTCTACGTCAAGAATCGTCAGAAAGACGAACGTTTCTATGAATTCATCAAACGTGTGGGCAAGAGCCCGGTTCGTGAGCTGCTCGAACCGCTCAACCAGAACTTACCCGCCCACGACGCAGACCCAACTTTTTATTCCGACTGGGGTGATCCACGCCAGTACAGCATCGGCGACATCGGGGTGGGCGAGTGCGCCGGCGAAGTCGTCTCGCGCTATCAGTTCGAAATGACTTCCGCCGAACGGCTCGTTTTCGAAGCCGGTCTTCACCTCGACCGCGGCGAGACGCAGACCGCCGGCGAGACGGCATATGCCGCGTTCCTCCGCGCCGCCAAGGCGCTCGTGCAGATGCAGTATGACGACGTTTCCAACGATCCCGACGAGATCGTCGCCGAATTCAAGGAGCGCTTCTTCGACACCCAGCTCTTCCATGATCCGTTCGTCGGGCCGAAATTTGCCAACGACTTCTTTGCGGCCCATGCGGCACGCGGCGAAAAATTCACCGCCGATACCGCGCACCAGCGCATCACCGAGGCCCAGCTCTTTATCGAGGCGGTGCACAACTGCTACAACAAGCTGCGGTCCACACCGGCGCCGACCGCAGCCAAAACCTGAGCGGCCTAGTTTCTCATTTTCCCGCCATGGAACTCCAGTACCTTGTCACCAAGATTTTTGTCGACGGCGAGCTGAAGCTCGACCCGGCGCGCGTCGTGAACGTCTTCCACCGCTGGGTGGCGCAGCAATCGCTGCCCGGCATGCTGGTCGACGTGGCCGAGTTGCTGCATGTGCCGGCCGGTCCCGGCGTGGTACTGGTCGGCGTCGAGGCGGATTATGCGCTCGACCACACGGGCAACCGCTGGGGGCTGCTCTATCGTCGGAAGACGCCGGTGGCGGGAACCAATGTCGACCGGGTGGAGCAATCGTTTCGCGCTGCCGCCGCGGTGGCGCGGCTGCTTGAGGAAGAATTTTCTGGCGAACTTAAATTCAGCCGGAGCGAATTCGCCGTGGTCGTGAACGATCGCGCGCTCGCGTCCAACACGGCGGAGACCTTTGCTGCAGCCAAGCCGGAACTGGAAGCCTCGCTGAAAGCGCTCCTCGGCCACGGCAATTTCAGCCTGACGCCCTTGGACAGCGATCCGCGCCGCCGCTTCGGTGTGCTCGTCACCTCCGCCGCGCCCTTCGATCTCGCCGCGCTCGCCCCGGCCAAGGCATAGGTTCACATTTTTGCGGCGCGGCCTCCGGTCCAGCGAAAAGCACCATTCCCGGAAACCTGGCGGAGAGAGGGGGATTCGAACCCCCGGTACGGTTTTACCCGTACAACGGTTTAGCAAACCGCCCCTTTCGGCCACTCAGGCATCTCTCCGAAACAGGAAGGCAGAGAGAAACTGGGCGGCGCGCCGAGCGCAAGGCGGTTTTTCGCCGCCGGCGGCATTTCAACTCTCGTCGTCTTCCTCGATCGGCCGCTCCAACTCCCCGCGGCATTCATGCATGACGCGCAGCCAGATTTCGCGCAGATCGAAAAGGCGGGGCAGGGCCTCTTCCCGGAACGCCGTCACGGCCCGATGGCGGGCCGCTGCGTTCTCATCGAGCAGGGCCAGGACGGTGTTAAGTTCCCGCAGGGCCCGCTTAAAAAGGCTGATCGCCATCGCATAATCCCCGAGGTCCAGAGCCTGAATGGCCAGGGTGGATTGCTGCTCGCCGCGAAACAGCGCGGCCTGCGCGGCCAGCCCGGTGGGCTGACTGACCTTGTCCGGATCGGAGGCCAGCCGGAGCCAGTCCCGGGTGAGGAGAAAATAAATCGCCTTGGTGGCAACGAAAACCGGATTCTTGTGCAGCGTGTACGGTTCAAACTCGGCATTGGCAGCCTCGGCGGAAACGGGGTCAAGCGCATCATCGGCACTCCCATCCTCCGCTCCCCAGACGTCTTCATCCCAGCCCATCAGGTGCGCCACTTCATCGATGCGATCCGCCTGGCCTTTCAGCCGCTCATAGTGCGATAGGTAGCGGCGAATGACCTCGTCCTGCTCGCGTAAATAGTTCTCCCAGTCGAACTCATTCCAAGCCAGTTCGCCACGCTCATCCCATTCGCCTTCGGGAAGGCTGTCAGAATCGAAATCGCTCATGCTGCTGTAAAAAATATATGCGCAGCAACCGCCTAAACGCAACGAAAAATCCGGATTTCATGGGCGCACATCAGCAAAATTTTTGCGGATTGAAGCAGGGGCGCGCGCTTAACTAAAGTAACTCCCTGATTATGCCGGAAACGCATTACGAGAACGTGTTTTTTTCCGGACGCGTCCAAGGCGTCGGTTTCCGCTATGCCGTGATGCAAGTGGCGAAGGAGTTCGAAGTCGCCGGCAACGTGCGGAATCTGACAGACGGCCGCGTGGAGCTTGAGGCCGAAGGCACGTCGGAAGAGATCCAGGCATTTGTAGCTGCCATCGAGGAGCGCATGCACGGCTACATCCGCAACATTGAGCGCACGGCGCGCCAGCGCGAAGCGCAATTCATTGGCTTTCAAATCAAATAGCCAGGAGGACGAACAGCTTAACAAATTACCCTTGCGCGGGCCCGCCAAATTCTTTTCTTATAAAAGTTTATCTGTATAGTAAACAAAAGATGTCGACGCCGGAGAACATCCATCCCATTCATGATCAGCTTCTTTCCAGAACGGAAAAGGAGTATCGGCTGCATCAGCGGGCCAGGGTGATATGGCTTTACGGATTGAGCGGTTCGGGCAAGAGTACGCTGGCCAACGGATTGGAGCGGCGGCTTTGGGCGGACGGCCTCACCACCCATCTGCTCGATGGCGACAATGTCCGCACCGGCCTTAACCGCGATCTCGGCTTTAGCGATGCTGACCGCGCCGAGAACATCCGTCGCGTGGCCGAGGTGGCAAAACTATTTGTGCAGGCGGGCGTAGTGGTGATCGCAGCCTTCATCACCCCGCAGCGAGCCTTGCGGCAGATGGCACGCCAGGTGGTGGGGGCGGAGGATTTTCTGGAGATCTATGTCGCGGCCTCTTTCGAAGCCTGCGCGCGGCGCGATCCGAAGGGGCTTTATGCCAAGGCGGGGGCGGGAAAAGTGGCGCAGTTTACCGGTCGCGATTCGGCCTTTGAACCGCCGGCGCCGGGGGAAGCCGCGCTGGTCGTCGATACGGAAGCCGGCCCGCCCGAGCAATCGCTGGAACAGCTGTGCGCGTTTGTCCTGCCGCGCCTTCGCCTTTCATGAGCTCTTACAATCTCACCCACCTCGCCCAGCTCGAACATGAGGCGGTATTCATCATGCGCGAAGTGGCCGCGCAGTTCGAGCGGCCGGCCCTGCTGTTCTCCGGCGGGAAGGACTCCATCGTGATGGTGCGCCTGGCGCAAAAAGCATTCTGGCCGGCAAAATTTCCCTTTCCTCTCGTCCACATCGATACCGGACACAATTTCGACGAAACCATCGCCTTCCGCGACGAACTCGTCCGCCAGACCGGCGCGCGGCTGATCGTCCGCTACGTCGAGGACACGATCAAGGCCGGCCGGGCCGCCGATGAAAAGGGCCCGAATCCCTCTCGCAACGCCCTCCAGACCGTCACCCTCCTCGACACCATCGAGGAGCATAAATTCGATGCCTGTCTGGGCGGCGCGCGGCGCGATGAGGAAAAGGCGCGGGCCAAGGAAAGATTCTTTTCCCACCGCGACGAATTCGGCCAGTGGGATCCGAAAAATCAGCGCCCGGAGCTGTGGAATCTCTTCAACGGTCGCAAGCAGCACGGCGAACATTTCCGGGTCTTTCCGCTTTCCAACTGGACGGAAATGGACGTCTGGCAGTACATTGCGAAGGAAAATCTCGCCATTCCGTCGATTTATTTCACGCACGAACGGGAGATTGTGAACCGCGGCGGCGTGCTGCTGGCCAGGTCGCCCTTCATCACACTGGTCAACGGCGAGCGCTACGAGAAAAAGCGCGTGCGGTTCCGCACCGTGGGCGACGCCACTTGCACCGGCGCGGTCGAGTCGGCCGCCGCCACCCTGGGCGAAATCATCCAGGAGGTCGCCTCGGCCCGCGTGACCGAGCGGGGCGCCCGCGCCGACGACCGCCGTTCCGAAACGGCAATGGAAGATCGGAAGAAGGCCGGATATTTCTGACATGACCGCCACCACCGAGACGACAAATTATCTCAACATGGACCTGCTCCGCTTCACCACGGCGGGCAGCGTGGACGACGGCAAGAGCACGCTCATCGGCCGGCTCCTCTACGACTCGAAGGCGATTTTCGAGGACCAGCTGGCGGCCCTTGAACGCGCGACCGAGCAGCGCGGCGAGGAGAACCTCAACCTTGCGCTCCTGACCGATGGACTGCGGGCCGAGCGCGAGCAGGGCATCACCATCGACGTGGCCTACCGTTATTTCGCCACGCCCCGGCGCAAATTCATCATCGCCGACACCCCCGGACACATCCAGTACACGCGCAACATGGTCACCGGCGCCTCCACCGCCAACCTCGCCATCGTGCTGGTGGACGCACGCAACGGCATTGTCGAACAGACCTGCCGCCATTCCTTCATCGCGTCGCTCCTGCGCATTCCGCACCTCGTCCTTTGCGTAAACAAGATGGACCTGGTCGGGTACAAGCAGGAGGTGTTCGACGAAATTGTGGCGAAATTTTCCGATTTTGCCTCCCGTCTGGAGGTCGCCGACATCAAGTTCATTCCGATCAGCGCGCTGCACGGCGACAACGTGGTGGAGAAGTCCGCCAACATGCCATGGTATGAGGGCGGCTCGCTGCTTTATCTGCTCGAGACGGTTTATATCGGGAGCGATGCCAACCACGTCGACCCGCGTTTTCCCGTCCAGACCGTGATCCGGCCAAACAGCGATGCCTTTCACGATTTTCGCGGTTTCGCCGGCCGGGTGGCCGGCGGGGTGTTCAGGGTTGGCGATCAGATTCTGGCCCTGCCGAGCGGATTCAGCACCCGGATCACCGGCCTGCACGTCCACGGCGAAGCGGCATCCGAGGTCTTCTCCCCCATGTCGGTGACGATGACGTTGGCCGACGAGATCGATATCAGCCGGGGAGCGATGATCGTGAAACCGAACAACCAGCCCCAGTCTTCCCAGGACATCGAGGCCATGATCTGCTGGTTTTCGGAGAAAAAACTTCAGCCGGGCGGCAAATACATCCTCCGTCACACCACCAATGAGGTGAAATGCGCGGTCAAGGAGGTTCGCTACAAGGTCAATATCAACTCCCTCCATCGCGTGGAGGGTGATCGGGAAATCGGTATGAATGACATCGGCCGCGTCCACCTGCGCACGGCCAAGCCGCTTTTTTTCGACGCCTACAAGCGCAACCGCAACACCGGCAGCCTGATTCTGATCGATGAGCTGACCAATGCCACGGTCGCGGCGGGGATGATCCTGTACAGCGACGGGCATGAGCCGGCACCGGAGGCGTTCGTCGAAATGGGCGGATTGTAAGGGACGGGCTTAACCACCAGACGCCGGGAAGCATCCGCGGCGGAGGATGATTTGATTTTCTCCGTGCTCTCCGTGTCGCGGTGGTGCAAAACCCATCGCAACCATGCCGGACATGCCTTCACCGCTCCAGATCTGGATCGCCGCGGCGCGTCCGCGCACGCTGCCGGCTGCGGTCGCACCCGTCCTGGCTGGCTCGGCCCTGGCCTGGCACGCGGGCGCCTTCCATGCGCCGGCGGCGGCGGCCTGCCTCGGCTTCGCCCTGCTCGTGCAGATCGGCACCAATTTTGCCAATGATTACTATGACTTCGTCAAAGGAGCGGACACGGCGGAGCGGGTCGGTCCGCGCCGGGCGGTGGCGGCAGGCCTGATTGCGCCGGCGACGATGCGGGTGGCGATGGGGGTGACGTTTGCCGCCGCGTTCGCCCTCGGCCTGACGCTGCTGCGTTACGGCGGCTGGCCGCTGCTCGGCATCGGCGTGGTCAGCATCGCCTGCGGTCTGGCCTATACCGGCGGACCGTTCCCTCTCGGCTACCATGGGCTGGGGGACATTTTCGTCTTTATTTTTTTCGGGCTTGTCGCGGTCGACGCGACTTTCTTTGTCCAGGCCGGATATATCAGCGCCGAGGCGATCCTCACCGGCACGGCGGTGGGCGCGCTCGCGGTCAACATTCTTCTCGTCAACAACTATCGCGACGCCGAGACGGACGCGAAGGCCGGCAAGCGCACGTTGGTGGTGCGGCTGGGAAAAAAATTTGCGCGCGCGCAGTTTACGGCGGCTCACGCGATCGCTCTGGCCACCCTGCCGCTGCTGGCTCAGCGCCTGGGGCTGCGGCTGGGGTGGCTGCTGCCCGCCGTCCTACTCGGGGCAATGATCGCGGTCAGCCAGATCCGCCGGCTCGCCGTAGCGAGGAATCCGGCCGAGCTGATTTCGCTGCTCGGCGCGGCCGGGCGCTATCTTGCGTTCTACGCCTTTCTGCTGGCGATCGGGCTGGCGCTTTGAGGGCGCAAGCCGCGGTCAGATCTTGGCGAGCAATTTTTCCTTCAGGGCCGGCTTGGGCAGGAGGCCGACGATCTGCTCAACCATCCGTCCGCCCTTGAAAAGAAGCATGGTGGGAATGGCCCGGACGCCGTATTCGGCGGCGATTTCGTTGTTGTCATCGACGTTGACCTTGGCGATCTGCACCTTGCCGTCGAGCTCGGCAGCGAGCTCATCGAGAATGGGGGCGATGGCCTTGCACGGTCCGCACCAGGGCGCCCAGAAATCCACGAGGACGGGCGCGGTGGCCGAGCTGATGGTGCTCTTGAAATTGCTGTCGGTGAGTTGAGCGATTTTGTCGGACATATGAAGGTGTAAGTTTCCCACAATTGCCCATTCGTCAAGCGGCGGCTCACCGCGGCGCCGACTTGTGCATGATTTCCGCCAGTTCCTCGGGCTCGACGCTGGCCAGGCGCTTCCGGCGGCGCTTGAGCTCTTCGAAGGTCTTGACCACGGTTTCGGTCATCTTCTCGTGGGTTTCGGCCGAGCCGCCGAGAATGGCAAAGTGTTCGCCGGTGGTGACGCGCTTGTGGCCGTCATCGTTGTCCAAGCCGACGCCCAGAAGCGCGGCATCGCGTCGCGTTTTCTTTTTGCCGGCAGGTTTTTTCTTCACGCCGGAACGGTGCTCGGACCGGCGGCAGATGCAAGTGCGTTTTCCTCCACCGCCCGGCAAACGATGTCGGCAAACGATTCGTCCTGGCGCAATCGAAGCTTTTTCAGCCGGGTCAATTCGAGCACGGCAAGAAAGGTGGCGATGAGGGTGCGGAGCGAGACCTTGCCGCTGAAGAGTTGCGAGAAGACGAACTCGCGCTCGGTCTCGAGGCGGGCGAGCAGCATTTCCATCTGGTCGGCCACCGTGACCTGCTCGTCGTGAATCTCGCCGACGACAAGTTTTTCGGCGAGGCGGCGCAGGACGATGTTAAAGACATTCCAGAGCTCGATGCGGTCGACGTTTTTCAGCGGGCGCTCGAGCGGGTCGGCGGCGAGGGCCGAGACGTAGCGCTCGAGCAGGTTCTGCCGTTCGACCGAGAGCTGGCCGAGGCGGGCCGCGGCCTCCTTGAATTTTTTGTATTCGAGCAGCTGATGGACCAGCTCCCAGCGCGGATCGATTTCATCATCGGCCGCGTTGGGATCGACCGCGGCGAGGCCGCGGGGCAGGAGCATGCGGCTTTTGATTTCCATCAGCGTCGCCGCCATGACGAAAAATTCGCCGGCGAGATCGAGGTCGAGCTCCTGCATGGCCCGGAGGGCGTCGAGATACTGGCGGGTCACCGCCTCGATGGGGATGTCATAGATATCGAGCTCGTTCTTGCGGATGAGAAAAAGCAGGAGGTCAAGCGGGCCTTCAAAGACCTGGAGCTTGATGCGGTAATCGGTGTCGGGAACCACGCCCTTTTCCCGTGAGGCAGTTTGCCGGCCGCGGCAACGGGAAAATGCGCGGAACCGCGGTTTTTTCCGTGGGGCGGGTGCGAGACCAAAAAGCCTGCCGCGGAACGCGGCAGGCTCTGGGGCCAAATCGAGCTGGCGGGACAATCAGGGTACGGGGATGATGTCGTGAAAAACCTCGACGTCGCTCGATTCCGGAATGGATAGATACGATGCACTGGTATCGGGCAGCAGGGCTCCGACCCAATGGGAGACTTTGAGCGAAGTCGTGCGGCTGGAGAGAATGTCGCTGTGGCTGACGTACGATTGCATGATCGCGGCATTGCGCGGATCGCTGGCCAGCAGGCCGCCGTCGAGAACCTCGAAATGAAGCACCTGCGTGGCCGACGCGCCCGGATTGATGGTGGGAAACAGCCAGCCCGGCACGTAATAGCCACCGACGGGCACGGTGTTGTTGAAACAATACCATGCCTTCATGCTGTTGCCGATAGCCACGATGCGCGGACCCGGCGACACCACATAAGGCGTGTTTGCCACCGGACCGGGCGGGAAGAGCGTAGGCGAGGCGACGGCGAAGTCCGCAACCAGGACCGGAGAGACGAGCGGTCCCCGATAAGGCACCGGCGTCGAACCGGCCACCAGGCTTTCGCCGTGGGAATTGTGACCGGGCAGGCCCACGCCTGTCGCGCTGGAGTCATCGTTCGTGATCGTGGCGGTGATGTCGAAGGCCACGATGCCGCCGATGGGGCCGGCGGCGGCAATAATATGCGAGACATAACCGTAGATCGCCTTGGTCGACGCGGCGCCGCCGCCCATGCCGGTCACGTTGTCATGGAACTGGTAGGCGCGTTTTTCGATCGCGACCACGTTCGTGCCGGGAGGCTGGAAGAAAAACCACTGACCTTGCTTGGCATGGGGATCCAACGGCGCCGGGCCGGTGTTGGGATTCGGTCCGGAGACGACGGGCGGCTTGGTGACGGCCAGGCTTGGTGCAGCGTGAACAGGCATCGTGAAAAAGGTCGCGATGACGCCAAGGATCAGCGGCCCGCAGACTGTATCTTTCAGCAACAGACGAGCTTTCATTTTCAGACTCCTTTGAGGGTTTAATTTACCGGGGCGTTGAAGGAGGGCTCGCGGATTCAAACGATAATTGGGGGCGCGCCAAACCAAAAATTGCAACATATTTGCAACAACTTAATCATTTAATATGAAATAAATTATGTTCATTTTCTGCTGGTTCTTAGCCGATCAGAAAGACCAAGGCAACCGAAGCGGGCCGAGGCCTCCTTAAAGTAAGAGGAGGCCGGCGATTTAAGCGCACGGCTGACTCCACGGCGGTGGAACAATCATCCGACGCGGCGGAGCGAGGTGACAAAGAAGCCGTCGGTGTCGTGCAAGGCGGGCAGAAAAGTGAAGCCGGGGCCATCGGACCGCGCCTCGAACATGCGGGTCGGAGGGACGGGGGCGAAATCACGGTGGGCGGCGAGGAAGGCCAGGGCCACATCCTCATTTTCGCGGCGGCTGAGCGAGCAGGTGGCGTAGACCAGCCGGCCGCCGGAGCGGACGAGGGGAGCGAACTGCATGAGCAGCTCGAGCTGCGTGCGCGCCGCCTCTTCGACATGCTCCGGTAGGGTGGACCATTTCAAATGCGGCGCGCGGCGCCAGGTGCCCGAGCCGCTGCACGGCGCATCCACCAGCACGCCGTCGTAACCGTGGGCGGGGCGACTGCCGAGAACGTGAATGTTTTTCAGGCCGGCGCGTTCGGTGCGGCTGCGCAATTCCCTTAATGCCTCGGCGCGGATGTCGTGGGCGTCGACCCGTCCGCGCGGACCGGTCAGGGCGGCGAGCTGGAGGGTTTTTCCGCCGGCGCCGGCGCAGGCGTCGAGCCAGCGGCCGCCGGGCTCGATCCCGACGGTTTCCAGGATCAACTGCGAACCGAGATCCTGGATTTCGAACAGGCCGTCGTCATAACTCTGCGTTCTCGTCAAGTCGGCCTCCGTCAGCAACTCGATCGCGCCGGAAAGCACCGCCGTACGGCGCCATTTCCAGCCGCATTCGGAAAATTCATCAAACAGCGGTTGTGGATCGGCGGTCTGGAGGCGAAGCCAGAGCGGAGCGCGGCTGAGCACAGCTTCGAGCTGGGGCGAGGAGAAAAGCGCGGGGCAGTGCGGCCGGAACCAGAGGGGCAGGGGCGGACTGTCGGCATGGAGGAACTCCGCCCGGCCGGCGATGGTGGCGGGCAGCGGAGGCATTTCACCGGCGAGAGCGGCCCGGAACTCATGCGTGACCGGCGTCTCGGCGGCGAGCCAGGCGATGGCCCGGGTGGTGGCGTCCGGTTTTTTGGCCAGTTTGGGCTCGAACCACGGCCAGTAGCGGACGGCGGTGTAAATCAGTTCGCGGTAGAGGCGGCGGTCGCGCGCCCCGAAGGCCCGGTTTTGTCCGAGAAGCTTCTGGATGCGCGCAGGCAGAGCCCGGTCCTCGCGCATGTGGGGATGCAGATGGTGGAGGAGGCGCAGGAGGTTTTTCTGCTGGTTCCGGATTAAGCTGGAGGGCGCTTTCATGGAGGCGCGCGGGGTGGCGTGCCGGGAGGAGAAGTTTTAAAACTTGATCAGTTCGATTTCCATATTGAGGCCGAGATGGCCCTCGCGACGGTCGCCGTTGAGGAGGGCGACTTCGTAGTGGATCCGCCAGGTGTTGCGGAGATTCTGGACCAGGTCGACCACCTGCTGGTCGAAGCGACCGGCGCGGGCATCGTAAGTCAGGCGCTCGACGATCTCGAACGCCTCGTTGATCTGTTCGTGATATTCGAAGCCATAGTCTTCAAGCTGGCCGCGGAGGAAATGGTTGAAAAAGGAGAACGAGCGCTGGCCGCCGTCACGGATGGTAAGACCGGTGCCGAGTTCGCGATGCTGGCCTTGTTGCGGCGAGAAGATTTCCAGCGCGTCGAGCTGGAGCCAGTTCACCGGCGTGGCATTGAGCTCGGTCTGGACCTGCGAGAAGGCCTTGTCGCCGGGATTGCGGCTGAGGCGGAGATCGTCGGCAACATTGAGATGAAGCAGATTGCGCGAGCCGTACTGCGGGTCGCGGGTCTGGAGGATATTATCGAGGGCGAGGCGGAGGGTGTTGGTGCGGTGCAACTGGTCGACATTGCGCATGTCGCCGAGATCGAGCGGCTGGAGATAGGGCGAAAAGGCATCGCGGTCGACGGGCGGAATGTAGGGCTGGCCCTTGGCCGCCTGAGGAATGTAGCGATAGGAGACCTGAGGAGTGAAAAGATGGCGCAGACCGTCGATGTGCCAGCGCTCATTTTTGTAATCCCAAGTGCCGCTGGTCCGTAGTTCGGAGTCGAAGCCGGCTTCGCCGAGAGTCCGGGTGTAGGTGTCTTTGCCGTCGAGGGCACGGGCGTAGTACGTCAGCCGGCCGCCGGCAACGGGCGTGAAGGTGAACCAATTGGCGGGCGCGAAGGGACGGGCGAGTTCGTAGAACGCGTCGTAGCGGTTGCTGTGCAGGGTCGGTCCGGTCAGCAGCGCGTCCTCCCGCAGGGCGGCGGCGCTGGCCGAAGCGCGCTCATAAAATCCACCGCTGACGGCGAGCGGCAGCAGATCGAAGCGGACCTCGGGGAGGCGTTCCTGCACCAGATAAAAATTGTTGGGATGAAAGCGGCCGAGGGCGGAAACGACGTAGTTGTCGCCGGCATAGTCGGCCTCGACAAAATTATCCGGCTGCTCGAGGGGATAGAACTCACGCGGCCGAAAATCGCGCAGGATTTCCGAATCGCTCCAGTAATTGATGTCGGCCGTGACGGTGACGTGCGGGTCGATGGTCTGAAAATGCTGCCATTCAAAGTAACCGCGGTTCGCCGCGACCGGGCGACCGAGAATGTCGGTGCCCCGCACGCCATGGTCATTGATGTAACCGGAGCGGAAATATCCTCCCAGTTCCTGGCCGGCATCGGCATAGGTGTAGGTGCCGGAAGGTCCGAAGAGAATTCCGCGCCGGCTGTAAAAGGCCGCGTCGCCGCCCAGTCGCACGCCGGGTGCGACGGGAATATGCAGACCGGCGCCCAGGTAACCGCCGAGCAGGCTGCGATAGCCTGCCGAGGTGTCCACATAGGACAAGAGCGGCTCGTCGATATGCTGCGCGAAATGCGGCAGCGCGATCGGCCGGACGGAACCCACTCCCAGGTTGGCGTGCACCGCGCTGATGCGCCGTCCGGGCTCGTACACCAGGGTGGCGGCGTGCAGGGTGGGGGCGGCCGGATCCGGTTCGCGCAGCGTGACGGTGGCGTTTTGAAAAGTGATTTGCGACTTGGTGCCGGCGGCGGAGTCGGCGGAGATATAGATGGGGTATTCGCCGAGGCGGGCGTGTTCGACCTGGAAGAACCCGTCGCTCAACCGGTAGCTGAGCTGATCGGCGAGGACGCGCTGCGGCCCGCGGGTAAGCACGACGTGGCCGCTGGCGATGGCCGTTTCCGTCGTGTGACTGTAGCGCATTTCGTCAGCGGTCAGGACGGCCGGACCATAGACCAGTTGCGCGTGGCCGGATACGACCATTTCTTGCGCGGCTTGGTCATAGGTGGAGTTATCTCCGGAAATTTGAGGCAGAATCGGTGCGGCGTGCAGGACGGCGGCCAGCAGCAGCGGGACAAGCAAACAACGTCGCATTGAAAGCGCGGGAGTAAAGGGATTTGCAGGCCGGCAAGCAAGCCTCGTGCGCCATCGAGGCGCACTTTTCGCTTTTCCGGCGGTCAGACCGGATACATTGTCCCGTCGCTCACATATTTAGCCATGGCTCATTCCTCCCGCCGATCTTCCAGCGCCTTGCACGAAATAGCTCATTTGCGGGCGGAAATCCGGGCTTTGGGCAACGCTTTGGGCCGGGTCATCACCCGGCTGGAAGGGCAGGAGACTTTCGATATTGTCGAGCGGTTGCGCCTCCGGGCCAAAGCCAGCCGGGCGGACGACCCCAAGGCGGCGGACGATCTGGCCGAGACGGTGGCGACGCTGGCTCCGGACCAAGCCTTCAACCAGGCGATGGCGTTCACTCTTTATTTCGAGCTGGTCAATCTCGCGGAGGAAAATTTTCGCGTTCATCTCCTGCGGGTGCGCCGGGCTGCCCGGCTGGCCGCGGCCAGTCCCGCTGACGCGCGGCCCATCCGCGAATCGATCGAGGCGGCGGTGCTGGAGCTGAAAAACCGCGGAGTGACGGCGGAGGCGATGCAGGCGATCGTCGACCGGGTGCAGATCGAGCTGGTTTTCACCGCCCATCCCACGGAATCGAAGCGCCGCACGCTGCTGACCAAGCTCGGCCGGCTCGGCCAGCTCTTGCGCCAGCGCACCGATCCGGCGCACCACGAGCTGGGCGGGTTCGACCCGGCCTGCATCGAACGTGAAATCACCTCGCTCTGGCTGACCGATCGCAGTCGCACGGCGCGGCCGGAGGTCACGGACGAAGTCCGCACCGGTCTGTGGTATTTCGACACCACCCTTTGGCACACCCTGCCGCGGCTGCAGGACGACCTGGAGCGGGCGCTGGCGCAGCATTATCCGGGCGTGCGCGTTCCGACCCGCTGGCTGACCTTTGGCTCGTGGATCGGCGGCGACCGCGACGGCAATCCCAACGTCACCGCCCGGGTCACGGCCGAGACTCTCGTGCTGCACCGCCGCCTCGCATTGGAGAAGCTCCGCTTCGCCGCACGCGATCTTTCGCGCCTCCTCACCGTATCGGTCCGCCGCGATGCCGTCTCGGCGCGGTTGAGAAAGATGCTGAAGGAGAACCGTCATCTCAGCGCGCACATCGAGGCACTGACCAGCCGTTATCCCAACGAGCCCTATCGGCAGCTGCTCGGTGGCCTGCGCGACCGGCTGGAACTGGCGGTGGAGGAGGTGCGCGATCCGGCGGCGCTGGCCACGCCTGACGAACCCTGCCTGACGCGCGAGACGATTGACGAAACTTTAGGCGCGATCCGCGACAGCCTGCTGGCGGGCCGGGGGGCGACCCTCACCGGCGGTGAGCTGCACGATGCCGAGTTGCAGCTGGAAATTTTCGGCCTGCACACCGCCCGCCTCGACCTGCGCCAGCATTCCGCCCAGCACGAGGCGGCGGTGGCCGAGATCTTCGCCGCAACCGCCGGTCCGGAGAACTACGCCAAATTGAACGAGGCGGGAAAAATCGCCGCCTTGAGCGAGGCGTTGGGCCGGGCCGAGCCGTTGTCATCGGCCTTGCTGGGCAAACTGAGCCCCGCGGCCACTGATGTGATCGAACCGCTGCGCCTGGCCACGCGGGCGGCAGCAAAATTCGGTGCCGAGGCGCTCGGCATCTACATCATCAGCATGACCGACGGCGTCTCCGACGTATTGGAGGTGGCGCTGCTCCAGCGTTGGGGCGGCGCGTCCCTGCCAATTGCCCCCCTGTTCGAAACGCTCGATGACCTTGACCGCGCGCCGCAGATTCTGGCCGCGCTCTTTGCCCAGCCGAGCTACGCGCCGCTGCTCGAGCGCGACCGCCGCCACCAGTACGTCATGCTCGGCTATTCCGACAGCAACAAGGATTGCGGCTATCTCACCGCCAACTGGGCGCTTTACAAGGCGCAGGAAACGATCTCCCGCGTCTGCCGCGAATGCGGCGTCAAGGTCACGTTGTTTCACGGACGTGGCGGCAGCATTGCCCGCGGCGGCGGTCCGGCGGCGAAGGCGGTGCTGGCCCAACCGGTGGCTTTGCACGACGGCGGCATCCGCGTGACCGAGCAGGGCGAGGTCCTGTCGACGCGTTATCACGATCCCGACCTGGCCCATCGCATCCTTGAGCAGATGGCCTACGGCGTCCTGCTTGGCGTTCACGCCGCCCAAACGGAGAGCCGCGTACCCGACGAGTGGCGCGAGGCGATGGAGGCGATGTCGGCTGCCGGCCACGCCGCCTACCGGACCTTGGTGCACGACGATCCGGAATTTCTGGTCTTCTGGCGCCAGGCCACGCCGATCGAGGAAATTAGCCAGCTCAAGCTCGGCTCGCGGCCGACTTACCGGCGCGCCACGCAAAGCGTCGACGACCTCCGCGCCATTCCCTGGGTTTTTTCCTGGATGCAGAGCCGGTTTGTTTTTCCCGGCTGGTTCGGGCTCGGCTCGGCGCTGGAAGCGGTGCTGAAGCGCGGCGTGAAGGGCCGCAAACTCCTGCGGGCAATGTACGCCGGCTGGCCGTTTTTCCAAACCACGATCGACAACGCCCAGCTGAGCATGCGCAAGGCGGACATGAAGATCGCCGCACTCTACAGTTCGCTGGTCGAGGACGAGGGCATTCGCCGGCGCATTTCCGGGCTGATCGAGGCGGAGTTCACCCGGACCGAGGCCGCGGTGCTGGCGGTGACGGCGCAGAAGCAGCTGCTCGGCCGGGAACCGGTCCTGCTCCGCTCGGTCCAGCTGCGCAATCCCTACATTGATCCGCTCAACTACATCCAGGTGGAGATGATGCGCCGGCTGCGGACGACCAAAAATCTCGGCGCGGAGGAGAGGGCCGCGCTGCAGGGCGTGATCGAGTTGACGATCAACGGCATTTCTGGCGGCTTGAAAAATACGGGCTAGACGGCACTTTCCGGCTCCGGCACGTTCTTTCACGCTGCCATCGTGATCCTTTCCAAAACCGAGCTAAAGGCCTTCCTCGAGGCGAAGCATGCCACGCCGCACGACCGCCTCGGCATGCACCCGTTCACCCGGGGCAACAGCCATGGCCTGGTGGTGCGCGCCCTTCTGCGCGAGGCCGAGCGGTGCGAGGTGGTCGACGTGGGCAGCGGCGAGGCCTGGCCGATGACGCGGCTGGCGGACGAGGGATTTTTTGAAATTTTTATTCCGCGCAAAAAATCGGTCTTCCGCTACCAGCTGCGCGCCGCGCTGCGCAATGGCGAGACCCGCCAGTTTTACGACCCTTACTCCTTTCTGCCGTCGCTGAGCGAGCAGGACCTTTATCTTTTCAACGAAGGCAACGAGCACCGGGCCTACGAAAAGCTCGGCGCGCATCCGCGCGTGATCGACGGCGTGCCCGGCACGGCCTTCACCGTCTGGGCGCCGAACGGCGCGCGCGTCTCCCTCGTCGGCAACTTCAACCATTGGGACGGACGTTTTTATCCCATGCGACGGCTGGGCTCGTCCGGCGTCTGGGAACTGTTCGTCCCGGGGCTGGGCGAGGGCGAGATGTACAAGTATGAAATTTTCGACCAGCAGGGCCACCTCCGGCTGAAGACCGATCCCTATGGCACCTATTTCGAAGCGCCGCCGAACAACGCCTCGATCGTCTGCGACCCTAAAAAATACGCCTGGCACGACGAGGCCTGGCTGGAGCGCCGGCGCGCCGCGGCCGGCCAGCTCGACCGCCCCATTTCGATTTATGAGGTGCATCTCGGCTCGTGGCGGCGCATCCCGGAAGACAACAACCGTCCGCTCAGCTATCGCGAAATTGCGCCGCTTCTCGCCGATTATGTCACGGAAATGGGCTTCACCCACATCGAGCTGATGCCGGTGTCGGAGCATCCCTTCGAAGGGTCGTGGGGTTACCAGGTCACCGGCTTTTTCGCGCCCACCCATC
>Ga0070741_10008636_pt1 | contig 20284 bp, 18 predicted proteins | sample Coa_R1_4_FD_66440 | JGI IMG/M metagenome (GOLD analysis project Ga0070741, IMG submission 66440) | Surface soil microbial communities from Centralia Pennsylvania, which are recovering from an underground coalmine fire - Coalmine... | ecosystem: Environmental > Terrestrial > Soil > Unclassified ...
CGTCCCCGGATTCGCAGGCAGCTGGATGTTGAGCGTGGAGCTCTTCAGCGCGGCGAAGTTGATGAAGTCGACGATCGGCTCGGTGTAGGCGTTCGCGCCGACGGAGACCGCAACGGTCATCGGCACCGGATCGTCGCCCGCCTGGTCCGCCGCGACGAGGAACGACGTGTACTTGCCGTTCGCACCCGTCGGCCGCGAGAACGTCCAGAACTTGTGGTCGTTCGTCCGCGTCGTCACGATCGCGCCCTTCACCGGGTTCCCGTTCTGGTCCGTGATCGTCCCGGACAGCTGGTAGCTGTAGAGCTCCACCGGTTGCGGCGCGAGCCCCTTCCCGTACGTGAGCCGGCCGGTGACGACGACGGTGCCCTCCGGGCCGGAGCGTGCCTTCACGTCCGCGATCGAGTAGCCGACGCTGATGCCGGTCTTGGCCGCCAGCAGCTGCTTCTGCTCGATCGTCGTGAGCGGACGGCCGTCGACCTTCGCCCCCGTGACCGCTGCGATCTTCACGACATGGCGGCCGGGCATGGTGTTGTCGGCCGGGTAGGTGAAGGTGCCGTTCCCGTCCGTCCGCGGCGCGACCCAGCCGTCGACGCTCACGTCGAGGCCCGACACCGGCTTGCCGCGCAGCGTGACACGGCCCTGGACGTCCTGCGTGTTCGACGTGTCCGGATTCCACTCCTGGACCATCACGGGGCCCGGCGCCACGATGCGCGCCGCGCTGCTCCGGACCGGTGCCGCGAGCGGGTGCGCCACGTGCGGCTTCGCGGCGCGCGCGGGCGCGGCGCCGGTCGACGCGCCCAGGCGCTGCACCGTCCCGAAGACCGGGCCGGTGCTCTCCTGGTGGCTGGCGCCGAGGGCGAACACCTGCAGCTGGCTCGCGACCGTGCCGCCGTTCGACGAGGTGACGGTGCCGCCGACCGTGACCGCCACGTACTCCGTCCCGTTGACGGAGTAGACCGACGGCCCGGACGCGATCTGGAAGCCCGTCTGGAACGTCCAGAGGACCTTCCCGGTCTTCGCGTCGAACGCGCGGAGGACACCGTCGCCGCCGCCGGCGAAGCCGAGGCCGGAGGCGGTCGTCGTGACACCGCCGCGCTCCGGCTGGGGCGTGTTGAACTTCCACACGACCTTGCCGCTCGAGACGTCGATCGCGCTGATCGAGCCGTAGTCCTTCCAGCCGGAGCGGAGGTACGAGCCGAAGTCGCCGTTCGCGAGCCCGAGGAAGGTGTTCCCGAGCAAGAGCTCCTGCGCCTGCTCCTGCGCCGGCGTCTGCTGCTGGAGGGCGGATGCGGTCTCGGCGGCGGCGTTGTAGACGTAGTTCGTCTGCGGGCTGTACGACGCCGGCGAGTAGTTGAACCCGCCGAGCGAGGACGGGTAGACGGCGACGGCCTTCCCCGGAACGAGCGCGGGATGCTCGACGTTGTCGATGACCTTGATGCGCTGGTAGAGCGGCGCACCCGTGGCCGCGTCGTACGCGAACCACATGCCTTCCATCGTCGCGACGGAGACGATGCGCTTGCTCTTGCCGCCGAGTTTCGCCGTGTACACCATCGGCGGCTGCGAGGTGTCGTAGCCCCACTCGTTGAACGCGAGCTGCTGGCGCCACCACTTGAGCTTTCCGGTGGCGAGGTCGACCGCGATCAGCGAGTCGCACCGCGGATTGTTGCCGGGCCGGAGCGACGGGTAGTACGCCGGCGACGGGCCCGCGGTCCCGAAGTAGAGCGTGTTGGTGGTCGGGTCGACGGTGTCGGGCGTCCAGTTCGTGCAGCCGCCGACGAGCGGCGCCTTGCTCCGCCAGCTCGTTCCCGTCGGCGGGATGTTCCAGAACGGGTTCGCCCACACGGGCGTGAGGTCGGTGTGGTACGCCATCACGAAGCCGCGGACGCCGTAGTCGGAGCCTGCGGCCCCGACGACGACCGTGTGGTTGGCGCAGATCGGCGCGCTCGTCTCCGAGTAGCCGTAGTTCGCGTAGGCGCCGCGAACGGCGCGCCCGATCGGCACGCGCCCGATCTGATCGCCCGTCGCGGGATTGAGCGCGACCAGGGTCATGTCGAGCGTCAGCAGGAAGATCTTCCCGTCGCAGTAGGTCACGCCCCGGTTGGCGACGATGCCGTAGTTCTTGAACGTCGCGACGTTGTCGGGCGCGTAGTGCCAGAGGGGCGCGCCGGTGACGCCGTTGACGGCGAAGACCTGGTCGTCGCCGGACGTGACGTAGACGGTGCCGTTGACGACAATCGGATACGCCTGCTGGCCCTTCTTGATCCCGGGGACCACCTTGTTCAGGTCGAAGGTGAAGAGCCGCCCGAGATCGGAGACGTTGTCGGGCTTGATCTGCGTCAGCGGCGAGTACCGGTTCTCGTCGACCGTGTTCCCGAAGTTGAGCCAGTTGGCGTTCGGTGCATCGGCGCTCGAGCTGGCCGACGCACCTGTCAAGAACGTCAACGAACCCAGCGCAAGCACTCCGGCCGTCACGGCAAGCGCCCTGCGAGACAACACCACAACGCCCTCCCTCACTCGACGCCCTGCGACAGCGCACGTCCTCCTTCACGCGCACGAAGATCATACGCGAGGCCAACTTGGACACCAAGGCGGGCGCCGAGGGGTGGGCCTCGTCGTGGTGTGATGGTCCGAGCCGGTAATCGGAAAGATTGGCGAATGCACCGCCGCGGATTCGCACTCGCAAGCTGCGTCGCAGTGCTGACGGCCGGCGCCGCCGCCGCGGCGGCGCGAACGGCGGCCGACTGGCCGCTCCCGAACCTCGACGTCTCCTCGACACGCGCCCTCACCTCGAGCCGCATCGACCGCGCGAACGTCGGCCGCCTTCGCGTCGCGTGGCGCTTCCGCTTCCGGATCAAGCCGGGCGAGGCCGGCGTCGTGACGGGAGCGCCGGTCGTGTCGGGCGGCACCGTGTACGTCCAGGACGCGAAGAGCAACGTGTACGCGATCGACCTCGCGGCCGGCCGGCTCCGGTGGCGGCACGGCTTCGGCTACACGAACTCGGGCCCGAACGGCGTCGCCGCCGCCGGCGGGCGCGTCTACGGCGCGACCGACGCGGAGCTCTTCGCGCTTTCGGCGGCGTCCGGCCGGCTGCTCTGGACGCAGCGCCTCGTCACCCCGACCGCACCCTTCGTCGACGTCGCGCCGCTCGTCGCGGGCGGGACTGTGTACACGAGCACCGTCGGCGTCCCGCCGAACGGCAAAGGCGTGCTCTATGCCGTCGACGCCGCGACGGGAAAGGTGCGCTGGAAGCTCTCGACGATCAAGGGCGAGTGGCGTGTCCCGAGCGAAGCCGGAGGCGGCGGCGCGTGGTACCCGCCGAGCACGGACGGCGACACCGTCTTCTGGGGAACAGCGAACCCGAATCCGTACGGCGGGACACGCAAGCACCCGAACGGCGGCGCGTACGCCGGCCCCGCGCTCTACACCGACGCGCTGCTCGCGGTCGACGCGCACACGGGCGCGTTGTCGTGGCACGACCAGGTGACGCCGCACGACGTTCGCGACTACGACTTCCAGCTCCCGCCGATCCTCGTGACGATCGCCGGCCGGCCGGCCGTGATCGGCGCCGGCAAGGCGGGCGTCGTGATCGCGTGGGACCGCCGGACGCACCGCCGGATCTGGCAGGCGAAGGTCGGGGTGCGCCGGAACGACAGCGGGCCCCTACCGAAGCACCGCGTCCGTGTCTGCCCCGGTCTCTACGGCGGCGTCGAGACGCCGATGGCGTATGCCGAAGGCCGGGTCTTCGTGCCGGTCGTCGACCTCTGCACCAGGGGAAGCGCGTACGGATACGAGCCGATCGAGAACGTGGACGTTTCGCGTGGGAAGGGTGAGCTCGTCGCCCTCGACGCCGCGAGCGGCAAGCGCGCGTGGACGCGGAGGCTGCCGCAGCCGGACTTCGGCTGCGCGACAGTCGCGGACGGCGTCGTCTTCACCTCGACGCTCGGCGGCACCGTCTACGCGCTCGACTCGCGCTCGGGCGCGATCCTCTGGAAGCAGAAGATGCGGGCCGGTGTCAACGCCTGCCCCACCGTCACCTCGAGCTCGGTGCTCGTCGCGTCCGGCGTCCCCGTGTCGCGAGGGAGCGTCCTCGAGCTCACCGCGCTGACCGTGGGCGGCTGAGGCGGGCGGCGGTGCCGCCGCCACGGTGCTAGCTTCGACCGGGCGATGACGTCTCAGGCGCCGATGCAGCCGGACGAACGCGGCCTCGACGCCGCAGCCGGCGTCGCGCAACGCCTCGTCGACAACCTCGAGACCGTCGTTCACGGGAAGAGCAGCGAGATCCGGCTCGTGCTCTCGGGGCTGCTCGCGGGCGGGCACGTGCTCCTGGAGGATGTCCCGGGGACGGCGAAGACGATCCTCGCCCGCGCGATCGCGGCGAGCGTCGAAGGGATCGAGTTCGCCCGCATCCAGTGCACTCCGGACCTGCAGCCGACGGACGCGACCGGGCTTTCCATCTTCGACCAGGAGCGCCGGGCGTTCGTGTTCCAGCCGGGCCCGCTCTTCGCGAACGTCCTCCTCGTGGACGAGATCAACCGCGCGACGCCGAAGACGCAGTCGGCGCTGCTCGAGGCGATGGCGGAACGGCAGGTGACGGTCGACGGAGTCACACGTCCGCTGCCGGACCCGTTCATGTTGATCGCGACGGAGAACCCGATCGAGTACGAGGGCACGTTCCCGCTTCCCGAGGCACAGCTCGACCGGTTCTTCCTCCGGGCGACGCTCGGCTACCCCGCAGAGGAGGTCGAGCTCCAGGTCGTCCGCGAGCAGCGGCACGGGCATCCACTCGACACGCTCGCGCCGGTGATCGACGTGGAGGAGCTCGTCGAGCTGCGGCGGACATCGGAGGACGTCTACCTCGACGACCTGCTCGAGGAGTGGATCGTCCGGCTCGTGCGCAGCACGCGCGAGCTCGAGCAGATCGAGGTCGGATCGTCGGTGCGCGGATCGCTCGCGCTCGCGAAGACCGCGCGCGCGTGGGCGCTCCTGCAGGGCCGCGATCACGTCCTCCCGGCCGACGTCGTCGACCTCTTCATCCCGGTGCTCGGCCACCGGCTCGTGCTCAGGCCGGCGTTCCTCGCGGAGACGCGCGACCTGACGCCGGCGCAGGCGCTGCTCCAGCTGCGCGACCTATCGCTCGCACGCGTGCCCTCGCCGCGACCCGACTGGGAGCTTCCGGTGTCGGACGTCCATGGTGACGGGCGGCAGTAGAACCTTCCCGCTCGTTCCCAGGTACAGGGTCAGCGGGCTCCCCTTCGGCGGAGCGCGGAGCACGAGGCGAGGGCGGGGCAGCGACCTCGCGGGGTTCCGCGCCTACGTCCCCGGTGACCCGATCGCGACCATCGACTGGCGCGCGAGCGCGAAGGTCTCGTCGGCGCGCGGCGACGACGAGTTCGTCGTACGCGAGCGCTTCGCGGACGAGGCGCCGTCGGCCGTCGTCGTCCTCGACAGGCGCCCGTCGATGGGCCTCTACCCCGACTGGTCGCCGTGGCTCTCGAAGCCGGCCGCGGCACGGGCGGCGACGGAGACGATCGTCGCGAGCGCCATCGCCGCACGCGGCGCTGCCGGATACGTCGACTGCGCGGACGACCCGGTGTGGATCGCTCCGCGAACGCGCGCACCGGTCGAGCTGATCCTGCAGCGCGAAGAGACCGCGACCTTCTCCGCAGGCGCAGACGCGGTGCAGCGCGGGCTCGACCACCTCGTGCGCTCCGGCTCGTCGCTCGGCGCGGGGGCCTTCGTGTTCGTCCTCTCGGACTTCCTCGAGCCGCCCCCTCGCGAGTCGTGGCTCGTCGGCGCCGGCCGCCGCTGGGAGCTCGTGCCGGTCGTGATCCAGGACCGTGTCTGGGAGCAGAGCTTCCCCGCGGTCGGACCGGTCGTGGTGCCGCTCGTCGATCCGCACGACGACGCAGTGATCGAGGTGCGCCTGAGCGCCCGCGAGGCGCGCGCCGAACGGACGCGGCGCGAGCACGCACGGGCGGAGCTGCTGGCGGGCTTCGGGTCGCTCGGCCTCGACCCCGTGCTCGTCGACGAGAGCGCGCCGGAGCGCGTGCAGCGGGCGTTCCTCGAGTGGGCGGAGCGCCGGCGCCGCGCGCTGTGGCTGCGCCGATGAGAACGCGCGCCGCCGTCGCCGTCTGCATCGCGGCCTTCGCGGCGGCCGGCGCCGCGGCGGCGCGCATCGGCACGCCCCTGCACGTGACGACGGCGCTCCAACAGCAGTCGGTGCGGTTCGGCGACCGCGTCACCGCCGACGTGATGGTCGACTACGACGCCGACACGGTCGATTCCGCCACGATCCGCGTGCAGCCGCGCTTCGCGCCGTACGCGCCGGCGTCGCCGCCCGTCGTTGAGCAGGTCCGACGCGGCATCCTCCGCTACCGCTACGCGCTGCTCTGCCTGAACGAGGGGTGCCTGCCGGCGGGCGCACGACGGGTGCTGCGGCTGCCGCGAGTCACCGTCAGCGCCGTCGCATCCGGCCGCACGGTGAGCGCAACCGCGAACCGCCCCGCGGTGACGATCGTCTCCGGGCTCACCGCCGCGCAACGCGACGGGCGCATCCGCTTCCACTTCCCGTCGAGCCCACCGAGCGTGCGATACGCAGTCGCCCCCGGAGCGCTCGCCGCGGCGCTGATCGCCGTCGCGGCGCTCGCAGGCGCCGCCGGGGCGGCGCTCGTCGCACGTGAGCTCCTCCGGCATCGGGCGCGTGCGCGGACGCGCCGGCTGTCGCCGCTCGAGCTCGCGATCGCGTACGTGCGCGACTCGACGCGCCGCGCCGAAACCGACCGGCGTCGCGCGCTCGAGCTTCTGTCGGAGGCCGCCGGCGGCGAGGTCGCGCGCGAGGCCGCCGACCGGGCGTGGTCGAGGCCGCCGCCGACTCCCGCCGGCGCTGCGGAGCTCGCGGACCGCGCGGGCGGCTCGCGATGAGCGCGATCCCCGTTCCCGGTGCAGGCGCCCTCGCCGGCAACGCGAGGCGGACGGCGCTCGTCCGCCGCGCGCTCGCCGCAGCCGTCTGCGTCCTCGTCGTCCTCGCCGCCCTCGCCGCGCGCCATCCGGCAACGACGCAACCGACGTCGCTGCCGGTTCGATCGGGCGACATGGTCGTGCTTGATCTCTCCGCAAGCATCTCCTCGGACACGTTCAGCCGGATCGGCGAGACGCTGCGCAAGCTCGTCTCGACCGGCGGCCGTTACGGCCTCGTCGTCTTCTCGAACGTCGCGTACGAGGCGCTGCCTCCCGGAACGCAGGCGTCCGCGCTGCGACCGCTCATCCGCTACTTCACCGTCCCGCCGAACGCGAGCGGCGCGCTGCCGACGAACCCGTGGACGCTTTCCTTCAGCCGCGGCACGCGCATCTCGGCGGGGCTCGACCTCGCGCACCGGATCCTCGTCGAGAACCATCTCACGCGCGCGCGCGTCGTGCTGATCAGCGACCTCGCCGACGATCCCGCCGACGTCCAGCGTCTGAACGAGGTCGCGACGACCGAGTACGGGCGCGGGCGCACCCCGCTCCGCGTCGTCGCGTTGAACGCGGCACCCGCAGATGCTGCGTTCTTCGAGCGCATCGCGGGCGCGGCGATCGCCGAGGCCGCACCGACACCCGCGAATCCGGCGCCGCCCACAACGGCGCCGCGGAGCAGCCTCCCCGCCTCGCTGATCGCGGCGATCGCCGCAGCGGTCGTCGGGCTCGCGCTCTACGCGCTCTGGTCCGCGCGGCTCCGCTGGAGCACACGGTGAAGGCGAGCCGCATCGCCGCCGGGCTCGTCCTGCTCGCCGCGGCCGCGATCCTCGCGCTCCTTGCCGCCGACGTGCTGGGGTGGCGCGGCGCCGTCCGCGGTGGCGATCGCACCTTCGCGCGGACACCCGCGGACGCGACCTGGCAGGCGGGCACTCTGCTCCCGGGTGATCCCGCCCGCGCGCTGCTCGGGCTCGACCTGCCACTTCGCTTCCGCGCGGCGCAGCAGGGCTTCGCGGCCGTGCAGGCGGCGGGGCAGGGGTACGACAACGGGCTCAGCGAGGCGCGCACGCGCGGCGAGGTCGAAGCCGAGCTCGCCCAGCTCGCCCGCAGCCACGACCGCCGGATCGCGTCGGCGGCCGAGAACCTGCTCGGCATCCTCGCCTTCGCCGATGCGTCGCGCACGGGCCCGAACGAGCCGGCACCCGTCGACCAGAGCGTCGCCGACTTCCAGGCGGCGATCCGGCTCGATCCGGAGAACGCCGATGCGAAGCTGAACCTCGAGGAGCTTCTGCGCGTGCTCGTCGCCCGCGGTGTCCGGCGCGGCCCCGGCGACAACGGCAGCCACACCCGAGGCCACCGCGGCGCGGGCGGCGGAATCCCCGGGAGGGGCTACTGATCGTCGCGACGCTCACGTTCCTGACGCCGCGCGGCGCGCTGCTCGCGCTGACCGTAGTGCTCCCGCTCGTGGCGCTCGCGCTCGCCGCGCGGCGCGAACGCCGGGCGCGGGCGACCCTCGGCCTCGCGGCGCCGTCGGGCGCGCGGAGATGGTCGCGGGCCGCCGCCGCCGGCGCGGCCGTCGCGCTCCTCGGCCTGGCCGCCGCGCAGCCCGCTCTGCGCTCGCAGACCTCGATCCGCATCCGAACCGACGCGCAGGCGCTCTACGTGATCGACGTCTCGCGCTCGATGCTCGCGTCGCGCACCGCGCACTCCGCAACGCGCATCGCGCGTGCACGCGATGCCGCGATCGCACTCCGAGACCAGCTCGCCGAGGTTCCGTCGGGCGTCGCGAACATGACCGACCGCGTGATCCCGAACCTGCTCCCCGTCCCGGAGCGCGACCCGTTCGAGCAGACGGTCCGGCGCGCGGTGAAGGTCGACAATCCACCGCCCGAGTCGACCGCCGTGACCGCGACGACGCTCGCCGCGATCGGCGCCGTCGGCAGCCAGAGCTTCTTCGCGCCCGGCACGCGGCACAGGATCGTGATCGTGCTGACCGACGCCGAGTCTCGACCGTTCGACGCGAGCAGCACCGCGCAGCAGCTTCACGGCGTGACGACGGTGTTCGTCCGCGTCGGCTCGACGAGCGAGAACATCTTCGGTCCCGACGGGAAGCCGGATCCCGCCTACCACCCGGACGCCACGAGCACGGAGGAGCTCGCGCCGCTCGCGGAGGCGGCACACGCCACGGTCGTCGCCGCCGGCGACGTCGGCGCCGCGGCACGGGCGGTGCGAGCGTCCCTCGGCAGCGGCCCGACCCGCCGCGAGGGGCTGACGGTGAGCACGCGCACGCTCGCGCCGTACGTCGCGCTGGCCGCGCTCCTGCCGGTCCTCCTGCTGCTCGTCGACGGACGGCGCCGCTCGATCGCCGCGCTCCGCGCGAAGCTCCGCCCCGCTTGAGCGACGAGCTCGAGCGCGCTCCGCGGCAGGTCGGGCGGCCCGCGGTCGAGCACGGGGGCGACGCCCGCCGTTTCGTCGCGGCGACGCTCGCCGCCGCGGCAGTGCTCCTGGTCGCGGTGCTCACGTTCGGAGTCGTCGTCGATCCATGGGGCCAGATCGGCACCGGTCTCTTCCCCTCGCTGATCCCGACCGACCGCCCGGCGAAGGTGGCGCTCGTCGAGCGGCTGCGCGCGGCGCCGCAGGTCGTCATCTTCGGCTCGTCGCGCGCGCTCAAGCTCGACCCGGCGTACCTGCAACGGAAGACCGGGCAGCGCGGCTTCAACGCCGCGGTGTCGGACGGATCGCCGGAAGACGCGTGGGCGTTCCTGAACCTGATCCATTCGCGCTTCCCTGCGGCGCGTCCCCACTTCCTGTACATGCTCGACGTCGAGGCGTTCCGCAGCACGCCGGATCCCGGCGTCCTCGACGCGCCGCAGCTCGCACGCTTCATCCCGTTCTCGCAGCGGTGGTCCGCGCGCGCCCGCGGCGTTCTGCCGCTCCTGTCGTGGAAGGGGCTGCGCGCCTCGATCCGCGTCTTCCGCAAGACGGAGTTCGGCAACGGGATCCGGCTTCGCAACACCGTCTTCACCCCGAACGGCTTCCGCATCCTCGACATCCACGACATCGCGCGCGCGCGCGGCAGCTCGCTCGCGGATCAGCTCCGGGCATCCGAGAGTCTCTACTCCTGGGTGTACACGAGGCTGTACCACGGCCTTTCCGGGACGCAGCAGCGTTACTTCCAGGACACGCTCGCGAAGATGAACGCGTGGGGCTCGCCGCCCGTGGTCGTGCTCACGCCGATCCACCCGGCGATGCGCAAGGCGCTCGGACCGCTCGGCTGGAACACCCGCTACCGCGAGGTGCGTGTGTACCTGCGCGAGCTCGCGGCGCGGTACCGCTTCTCGGTCGTCGACATGACGTCGCTCTCGAGCTTCGGCGGCTCGCCCCGGCTCTTCTACGACGGCTTCCACCTGACGGTGCCGAACATGCACCGCCTCGTCGACGCGCTCGTACGCCGGGACCGCAGTGCTCTTTAACAGCCACGTCTTCCTCTTCTGCTTCCTGCCGCTCGTGCTGCTCGGCTGGTGGAGGCTGCGCGCTCCAACCGTGCGCCTCGGCTTCCTCGCCGTCGCCTCGTACGTCTTCTACGCGTGGTGGAGCTGGCACTTCGTCCCGCTGCTCGCCGCCACGACCGCCGTCGACTACGCAGCAGGCCACGCGATCGCGCGGAGCGACGACGAGCGCCGGCGCCGGACGTTGCTCGCCGCTGCACTCAGCGTCAACATCGCCCTGCTCGCGTACTTCAAGTACGTCGGCTTCTTCCTGCACTCCGCGAACGGAATCGGAGCGTGGGTCGGGCTCGCGCACCCGTTCCCGGAGCTTCGCGTGCTGCTGCCGATCGGGATCTCGTTCTACACGTTCAACTCGATGTCGTACACGATCGACGTTTACCGGCGGCGAGTCCGGCCCGCGTCCGGCCCGCTGCACTACGCCGCGTTCGTGGCGATGTTCCCGCACCTGATCGCGGGGCCCATCGTCCGGTACGCGGACATCGAGGACCAGCTCCGCCGGCTGGCGCCGCGCCTGACGGCAGCGCTGGCCGGGCCGGGGCTCTTCTTCTTCGTCACCGGCCTCGTGAAGAAGGTGATCGTCGCCGACTCGCTCGCGCCGCACGTCGACCGCCTCTTCAACGCGCACGCGTCGCTCGGGCTCGTGTCGGGCTGGGCCGCCGGGCTCGGCTACTCGCTGCAGCTCTACTTCGACTTCTCCGGCTATTCGGACATGGCGGTCGGCCTCGCGTACCTGCTCGGCTTCCGCTTCCCGCAGAACTTCGACTCGCCGTACAAGGCGGCGAACATCTCCGACTTCTGGCGGCGATGGCACATGACGCTGTCGTTCTGGCTCCGCGACTACCTCTTCATCCCGCTCGGTGGAAGTCGCCGCGGGCGGATCCGGACGCTGCGCAACCTCGCGATCACGATGCTTCTCGGCGGGCTGTGGCACGGCGCCGCGTTCACGTTCGTCGTGTGGGGCCTGCTGCACGGCGTGTACCTCGTCGTGCACAACGTCCTCCGCAGCCACGGGCTCACGCCGCGAAGCGCGGTGCTGAACAGAGCCCTGACCTTCCTCTGCGTCGTCGCCGCGTTCGTCGTCTTCCGCGCGCCGAGCCTCGGCGACGCCTGGGACGTGTTGCGCGCGATGGCGGGCTTGAACGGCATCGACGCCGGCCGCCCGGCCGTCTGGGCGCTCGTCGGGATCGCCGCGCTCGTCGCGTTCGTCAACGTCGCACCGAACACGTGGGAGGTGCGGTTCCGCTGGCGGCCGGTCTACGGCGTCGCGGCCGGCGTGGCCGCGGCGACCGCCGTGCTCATGCTGTCGGGCCCGACGCCGTTCCTCTACTTCCGGTTCTAGCCGTCGACGGCGCTCCGGCGCTCGAGGAAGACGACGTCGCGCCACACACCGCGGTGCTTGCCGATGCGCTCGCGGATGCCCACCTGCCGAAACCCGGCAGCCTCGTGCAGGCGGATGCTCGCAACGTTCTCGGGGAAGATGCCGGTCTGGATCGTCCAGATGCCGCCCTGCTCCGCGCGCAAGATCAGCTCATCGAGGAGCGCACGGCCCACACCCCGGCCTCGCGCTTCGGCGGCGACGTACACCGAGTCTTCCGCGACGCCGCTGTAGACGCACCGCTCGGAGACGGGCGAGAGCGCCGCCCATCCGACGACGGCCCCGTCCTCGACGGCGACGAACCTGAGATCCGGCAGGTGCGAGTCGTCCCACCGCTCCCACGTCGGGACGTCGAGCTCGAATGTCGCGTTGCCGCCGGCGATTCCTTCCGCGTAGATGCGCGCGACCGCCTCCCAATGCTGCGGGGCCATCGGTTCGATCGCGAAGGTCACGGGAGGAGCTCGCGGACGAGCCCCTGCACGCGCCGGTCGATCTCGTCCCGAATGACGCGGACGGCTGCCAGGTCGAGACCGGCAGGGTCCGAGACGTTCCAGTCCTCGTAGCGCTTGCCGGGATAGATCGGACAGGCATCGCCGCAGCCCATCGTGATCACGACATCGGCAGCGCGAACGGCGTCGTCCGTGACCGACTTCGGCGACTCGCCGCTCATGTCGACGCCCACTTCGGCCATCGCTTCGACGACGACCGGGTTGATCTCGTCGGCCGGTGCGCTTCCCGCGGAGCGGACGAGGATGCCGTCGCCGGCACGGAGCCTCACGAGCCCGGCTGCCATCTGGCTGCGCCCGGCGTTGTGGACGCAGACGAACAGAATCTCAGGCCGGTGTCCGCTCATCGGCTCCGAGCGCCGCGCGGAGGTTGTCGATCGCGTCCGGAACGAGGCGGTAGTACGCCCACGTTCCGTGACGTTCGGACTCGACGAGCCCCGCGTCGCGGAGGATGCGCAGGTGGTGCGAGATCGTCGGCTGCGAGAGCTCGAACGCCGACGTAAGGTCGCACACGCACACCGCCTCTGTCGTGCTGAGCCGGTTGACGATCGCGACCCGCGTCGGATCCGCCAGCGCCTTGAACGCCGCGGCGAGCCGCTCCGCGGCCTTCGCGGGCATCGGCCGCCCGCCCGGACGGCAACAGAGCGGCTGGAGGACGGTGAGTGCATTCATTGACGTTCGTCAATCTAGCAGCTAGTCTCTTGCATCGACTTCCATCGATGAAAGGAGGACTGCCGATGCGCGCCTGCGACTGCGATTGCGACTGTTGCAAGGGCGGCTGCTGCTGCTAGCTCGAGCGGCTCGCTCGCGGCGGGCTACGGCCGCATGTACGCCTTGCGCGAGGCGCGCACGCGCTCGAGGTCGGGCCCGAGCAGCCCGCCGAGGCGGTGGTCGATCGTCGCGAGCAGGCCACCGGCGACGAAGATCCAGGCCTCCGCAACGGGATCGCGGTCGGGATTGACGGCCCCGTGAGCCTGTCCCTGCGCGATCACGCCGGCGAAGAACGCGTGCACCTCGCGGATCTGCTTCCGAACCGCCTTCGCGATCACGGCGTCGTCGCCCGCCTCGTTCAGTGCCTGGATCCAGAGGTCGACGAGCCGGATGCGCGACTTCTTCGCCATGTACGCGTCCGCGATCGCGCCGAGGCAGCCGACGGGGTCGTCGGCGAGCGCCCGCTCGGCGATCTCACGGAACGTGCGCCAAGCCTCGTCGAGACAGGCGAGGTAGAGGTCGCGCTTCGAGCCGAAGTGCCTGTAGAGGATCGGCTCGGTGATCCCGGCCTCGCGCGCGATCTCAGCCGTCGTCGCGCCGCGGTACGAGGAGCGGGAGAAGACGCGGCAAGCGGTCTCTAGCACCGCCTGCCGCCGTTCCTCCGCGGTGAGGCGCGGGCGCGTGACGGCCAACTACGCCGCCTCCGCGAACTCCGCGGCGGCCTGCCGCTTGTGGTGGGCGTGCTGCAGCGTCGAGATCGCGATCACCGCGCCGGCCAGCGCGATCCCGGCCGCGACGTGGAGGGCGTTGTGGAAGCCGTGCACGAACGCGACCGGGCGGGGATCGCCGGCGGCGATCCCGCTCGACACGCCCGCCGCGACGATCGCGCCCATGATCGCGATCCCGAGGGAGCCGCCAACCTGGCGCATGCTGTTCAGGACAGCCGAGCCGACGCCCGCCTTGTCCGGGCGCACCGAGGCCATCGCGGCCGCCGTCACCGGAGCCATGGCGAGCGACATCCCGAACCCGCCGAGCAGCATCCCGGGAAGGAGCGACCAGAACGACTCGTTCACGCCCAGGGTCGAGAACCAGAGGAGTGAGCCGCTGAGGAGGACCATCCCCGTGCCGACGAGGGGGCGCGGACCGATCCGGTCTGAGAGCCGGCCCGCCTGCGGCGCGATCAAGATGATCAGGAGCGTCCATGGGAGGAAGCTCGCACCCGCCTGGGTCGGCGAGTAACCGAGCACCTGCTGCACGTACAGCGACACGTAGAAGAAGACGCCGAACATCGCCAGGCCGACGAGGAGCATCACGCCGTTCGCGCCGGCGAAGCCGCGGTTCCGGAAGAGGGAGAGGTCGAGCATCGGCAGGCGCTGGTGCATCTCGAGCAGCACGAACACGAGGAGCGACACCGCCGCGACTGCGAACGCGACGAGGATGCGCGCGGACGTCCAGCCGTAGTTGTTCGCCTCGATCAGCGCGTAGGACAGAGCGAAGAGGCCGAGCGCGGACGTGACGAGGCCGGGCACGTCGGGACGCTGCTCGCGCGACGTGTCGCGCGACTCGTCGATGAATGCGAACGCGGCGAGGATCCCGATCGCGCCGACCGGTACGTTGATGAAGAAGATCCAGTTCCAGTTGATGTGCTCGGTGATCAGGCCGCCGACGAGCGGGCCGATCGCGAGCGCGAGCGCTGAGATGCCGGCCCAGATCCCGATCGCGGTGCCGCGCTGGCGCGGCGGAAACGTGACGGTGATGATCGAGAGCGTCGACGGGTTCATCAGCGCGGCGCCGATGCCCTGGACGACGCGCGCGGCGATCAGCATGCCGGCACTGCCCGCCAGTCCGCACCAGAGGGACGAGAGCGTGAAGATCGCGAGGCCGGCGACGAAGATCGCCCTGCGCCCGAGGAGGTCGGCGAGCTTTCCGCCGGTCAGCATGAGCGCGCCGAAGGTCAGCGCGTACCCGGTGACCACCCACTCGAGCTCGGAGATCTTCAGGTGCAGCGAGCTCTGGATCGAGGGCAGGGCCACGTTCACGATCGTGTTGTCGAGCATGATCATGAACAGGCCGAACGACACCGCCGCCAGCGTCCACCACTTCCGGTTTTCCTCAGCGAAGATCCGTGCTTTCATCCGTCCTCCCGTCTTCCGTTCCTCTCGTCGAAGTTAGTGGACGCTACGTTAGCAGACGCTAACCACCGGCGGCAACCGGGTACGGTTCGGCGATGACCGACGTCGTCTGGCACCCCCCGCCCGAGGTGGTCGAGCGCGCGAACGCCACGAGACTTCAGCGCCGCGCGGGCGTCGACGGCTGGTGGGAGCTCGTACGCCGGTCGGCGGCCGACCCGGACTGGTTCTGGCCGCTCGCGATCGAGGACATGAGGCTCGAGTTCTCGACGCCGTGGCAGCGCGTCTTCGACGACTCGCGCGGGCCGGAGTGGACGACGTGGTTCACGGGCGGCCGCGTCTCGATCGCACGCAACTGCGTCCACCGGTGGGCGGAGCGGACGCCGGACGCCGTCGCCGCGGTCGGCCTCGGAGAGGACGGAAGCCGCAGCGAGCTCTCGTTCGCAGAGCTGTCGCATGCTGTGACGAGGCTCGCGGAGGCGCTCGTCGAACGCGGGGTCGAGGAAGGCGACCGCGTCGCGATCTACCTGCCGATGTCGCCCGACGTGGCGATCGCCTCGCACGCGTGCGCGCACGTCGGCGCGATCCAGGTGCCGATCTTCTCGGGCTTCGCCGCGCCCGCTGTGAAGCAGCGGCTCGAGGCGAGCGAGGCGAAGGTCGTGATCACGCGCGAGACGTCGATGCGGCGCGGGAAGCCGGTGCCGATGCGCTCGATCGTCGAAGCGGCCGGCGTTGACGTGGAGGTCGTGCTCGCGCCGTTCGACCTCGATGCGTATCCGGGTGAGCTACCAGCGTTGGAAGTCGATTCGGAAGCGCCGTACCTGCTGACGTACACGAGCGGGACGACCGGGGTGCCGAAGGGGATCGTGCACGTGCAGGGCGGCTTCCTCGTCTCGATCACGCGCGAGGTCTGCTACCAGGCCGACGTCTCGCAGGGCGACGTCGTCCACTTCGCGACGGACATGGGCTGGATCATGGGGCCGTGGCTCGTCGTCGGCGCCGGCGCGCTCGGCGCGACGATCGTGTTCGCCGAGGGCGCGCCCGACTGGCCCGCCGACCGGCTGTGGCGGATCGTCGAGTCCGAGCGCGTCACGTCTCTCGGCCTGTCGCCCACGCTCGTGCGTGCGCTCCTGCCGCACGGCGTCCCGCAGGCGGACCTCTCGTCGCTTCGCACCTTCGTCACGACCGGCGAGCCGTGGAACCCCGAGCCGTACCGGTGGCTCTTCGAAGACGTCGGCAGGAGCAGCGTGCCCGTGATCAACGTCTCCGGCGGGACCGAGATCGCCGCCTGCTTCCTCTCGCCCGTCCCGTCCGTGCCGATCAAGGCGTGCTCGCTCGGCGGCCCGGCGCTCGGCATGGCGATGGACGTCGTCGACGACGGCGGCAACTCACTCGTCGGCACCGGCGAGGTCGGCGAGCTCGTCTGCCGCAGGCCGTTCCCCGGGATGACGCGCGGCTTCTGGCGCGATCCCGAGCGCTACCTCGAGACGTACTGGCGCCGCCTGCCGGGCGTGTGGGTCCACGGGGACTGGGCGTCCGTCGACGAGGACGGCTTCTGGTTCCTCCACGGCCGCTCCGACGACACGCTGAACATCGCCGGCAAGCGGATCGGCCCCGCGGAGCTCGAATCGGCCGCGGTGTCGCATCCCGCCGTGCGCGAGGCGGCCGCGGTCGGCGTGCCGCACGAGGTGAAGGGCGAGGTGGCGTGGATCTTCTGCTGTCTGCTCCCGGGCGCGCGCGCGTCGGAGGCGGAGGTCGCAGATGCGGTTGCCGACGTCCTCGGCCGCGCGTTCAAGCCCGACCGGATCGTGTTCGTCGACGCGTTGCCGAAGACACGGTCGGCGAAGATCGTCCGCCGCGCAGTGAGGGCGACCGCGCTCGGCAAGGACCCGGGAGACCTGTCGTCGGTCGAGAACCCCGAAGCGCTCGACGCGATCGCGGCCGCCGTTGGCTGACCGCGTCGCATTCGTCACCGGCGGTGGGCGCGGCATCGGCGCGAGCGTCGCGCGCGTACTCGTCGAGGACGGCTGGTCCGTCGTCGTCGCCGCACGCACGCGCAGCGAGGTCGACAGAGTCGCCGGCGAGATCGGCGCGCGCGCGCTCGAGCTCGACGTCGCCTCGCCCGCGTCGGTCGCCGCCGCGTTCGCGGAGGTCGGGCGCGTCGACCTGCTCGTGAACAACGCCGGCGTCGGCGGCGGCCGAAGCGGCTTCCTCGACGAGGATCCGGACGACTGGTGGCGCGTGTTCGAGGTGAACGTCCGCGGTCCGTTCCTCTGCTGCCGCGCCGTCGTGCCCGGGATGATCGAGCGCGGCGGCGGCCGAATCGTGAACGTCGCGAGCGGCGCGGCGTACCTGCCGATGAGCGGAGCCTCCAGCACGGCGTACGGCCCGAGCAAGGCGGCGCTCCATCGCTTCTCGGAGCTCCTCGCGCTGCAGCTCGCGCCGCGCGGCGTGTTCGTCTTCTCGATCAGCCCCGGCCTCGTGCGGACGGCGATGACCGAGGACAGCTTCGGCGACGACGCGCCGTGGACGCCGCCGGAGTGCGCGCCGACGCTCGTGCGCAAGCTCGCGAGCGGGCGCTACGACGCGCTCGCCGGCCGGTACCTTCATGCCGAGCACGACGACGTCGACGATCTGATCGGCCGTCTGGACGAGCTCTTGGAACGCGACCTGAACGCGATTAGGCTCCGCAGGGAATGATCCGCGAGTCGATCGAGATCAACCGCAGCGTCGACGACGTGTTCGCCTACCTCGACCAGCTCGACCGCCACGGGGAGTGGCAGACGTCGATCCTCTCCGTCGAGCTCGAGACGGAGGGCCCGACTCGCGTCGGCACGCGGGCGACGGAGATGCGGAAGGTTCCGGGCGGAAAGCAGAAGGTGACGTACGAGATCACGGCGCACGAGCCGCCGCGGCTGGCGTCGTTCCGCGGAGTGAACGGCCCGATCCGCCCGATCGGCACCGTGACGGTCGAACCCGCCGGCGAGAGCCGATCGCGCGTCACGATCGACCTCGACTTCGAGGGCCACGGGATCGGGAAGCTCCTGCTGCCGCTCGTCCGCCGCGACGCGCGCAAGCTGCTGCCCGACGACCAGCGCCGGTTCAAGGAGCGGCTCGAAGCCGGAGCCTAAGCGCGCGGCTCGATCCAGGTCGCGCGCGCGAAGCCGAGCAGCTCCCCGCCCGACCACAGCGCCGTCCCGGCGTCGAGCTTGCGGCCTTCGCCGCCGACGTGCCACCCGGCGACCACGCACCGCTCGCCGGCCTGCGGCACGCGCAGCACCGTCGCAGCGAAGCGGCCGAGCAGCAGCGTGCCGCGGCTCGTGACCCCGCACGCGTACGCGCCGGGGCAGTCGAGCGCGCACCAGACGAACTCCGCGCCGACCGTGTCCGGCCGCGGGACCCAGGGCGCCGCCACGAGGCCGTCGTCTCCCGCCGGCCCCGGATGGATGTGGAGGCCCTCGTCCGGCGCGCGCCGGAACCCGCAGACGAAGCAGTGCGGGAAGGGCGAGTGCACGTCCGGCCGCTGCGCTTCGACGGCCTCCTCCCACGCCGGCGGCGCCGGCAGGTCGAGCGTCACCGCCGCGGCGGCGTACTCGGCGACGACGACGTCGCCGTCGCGGACGCTGCCGCCCGCGACCTCGAGCGGCACTCCGAGCGGCGGCGGGCGGCGCAGGGTCACCTGCACCGGTCCGCCCGCGAGCTCCGCGACCCGGCCGCAGACGTACCCGCCGTTCGCGGACTCGTCCGGGCCGCGGTAGAGGGGGTCGATCACGAGCTGCATGCGTCTATTCTCGCGAACCGGTAGAGTTTTCGATCGAGAGGAGAAAACCTGCCGATGAGACTCGCACTCGCCCAGATCAACACCGTCGTCGGCGACCTCGAGGGAAACCGCGCGCGGATCCTCGACCGGCTCGAGGAGGCGCGGCGCGCCGGCGCCGACCTCGTCCTCTTCCCCGAGCTCGCGGTGACGGGGTACCCGCCGGAGGACCTCCTCCTGCGGCCGGGCTTCATCCGCGCCGCGCGGCGGTCCGTCGACGCGCTCGCAGCGGCCACGCACGGGATCACGGCGCTCGTCGGCGGCCCGCACCTCGACGCAGATCTCTACAACGCGTGCTTCGTCCTCGCCGACGGACGGGTGCAGCGCGTCTACCGGAAACGCTTCCTGCCGAACTACGGGGTCTTCGACGAGGACCGGTACTTCGCTCCCGCGCGCGACCTGATCGTGCTGTCGCACGGCGAGGTGAAGACGGGGATCACGATCTGCGAGGACATCTGGCAGCCGGGGCCGCCGGCGACCGATCTCGCGCTCGCAGGCGCGCAGCTCGTCGCGAACATCTCGGCGTCGCCGTTCCACGTGGGGAAGGACCGCGAGCGCGAGGAGATGCTGCGCGTGCGCGCGCGCGACAACGCGTGCTTCGTCGCGCTCTGCAACGCGGTCGGCGGACAGGACGAGCTCATCTTCGACGGGCACTCGGTCGTGATCGACGACGAAGGCGAGATCGTCGCGCGCGCGCCCGGCTTCGAGGAGGCGCTGCTCGTCGTCGACGTCGACCCCGTCGCCGCGGTCGGGCGCCGCCTGCGCGACGTGCGGCGGCGGTCGCTCGCGCGCGAGCACGAGTCGCTCGCGGTCGACGTGGTCGAGCTCGGAGAGCCGCGCCCGCAGGACGAGGCGCTGCACCCGGAGCCGGCGCCGCTCCTCGACGACCTGGAGCAGATGAGGTGCGCGCTCGAGCTCGGGCTGCGCGACTACGTCGCGAAGAACGGGTTCGGCGACGTCGTGATCGGCCTCTCGGGCGGAATCGACTCGGCGCTGACGGCGGCGCTCGCGGTCGGCGCGCTCGGCGCGGGACGCGTGCACGGCGTGTCGATGCCGTCGCGGTACTCGTCCTCGGCGACGCGCGGCGACGCGCAGCGGCTTGCCGACTCCCTCGGAATCGACTTCCGCGAGATCGCGATCGAGCCGGTGGTGGAGTCGTTCACGTCGGTGCTGTCGACGTCGTTCGCAGGCCGCGACCCGGATCTGACGGAGGAGAACCTCCAGGCACGCACGCGCGGCACGCTGCTGATGGCGCTCTCGAACAAGTTCGGCTGGCTTGTCGTCGC
>Ga0070741_10008637_pt1 | contig 20277 bp, 17 predicted proteins | sample Coa_R1_4_FD_66440 | JGI IMG/M metagenome (GOLD analysis project Ga0070741, IMG submission 66440) | Surface soil microbial communities from Centralia Pennsylvania, which are recovering from an underground coalmine fire - Coalmine... | ecosystem: Environmental > Terrestrial > Soil > Unclassified ...
CGCGGCATCACCGCGATCAACAATTTGCACGAGCGCGGCCGACGAATGGGCGCTGATCTCTTCGACCTTGCTCGCGCGTCCGTGCCGATCGATCTCGTCGGCCTCGGCACCGAGCCGTTCGGCGGCCTCGGTCCGATCCCACCGACGGAGTTCGCGCCATTCATCGCGCACTATCGATTCTTCTTCGGCCCCGTTCGCCAAACCAGCCTCTCGCTCGCGATGATCGAAGCGATGATGGCCGGGCTACCGGTCGTGGGACTGGCTACTGGTGAGATGGCGACGGTCATCGAGAATGGCGTGTCCGGCTATATCGATACATCAATGGATCGCGTGATTGACGCCGCCCGCGCACTCGTCCGCGATCCCGAGGCCGCGCGGCGGTTGGGCGAGGGCGCGCGCCGCGCGGCCTGCCAACGGGTTCGCGATCGACCGATTCGCGCGCGACTGGGACGCACTGCTTCAGAGCGGTTCGGCGTCGTGCGGATAATCACGAGCGAGAACGTCGGCCACGCGAGCCAGGTGCGTATACCCGAATTGGAGCACGGATGCCACCGGCCCGCTGCCCTCTATAGAATAGAATCGCGCCATGACCCGGATCAGGTGACCGACCGCGACTCCTCCGGGCTCGCGAATCACACTCGGCAGCCACGTCGCCGCCGCCAGCGCGACCGCCTGCCCCGCAATCATGAACCGGTACGACGCGAAGCTCCCGATCCCGCGTGATTGCAAGAACACCAATAACGCCCCACCAACAATCGGCGCCAACCCCTCGGCGAGTCCACCGATCGCTCCGAACGCGGCCAGATACGACGGTCGCTCGTTCTCCGGCGCCAGCTTCAGGATCCAGTTCGTCTGGCTGACATGGAACGCGCTCCACCCGATACCGCCAATCGCCTGGACCAAGATGATGGGCCACGCATGCCCCGGCGCCGACGCGAACCAGAACAGCGTCGCGAAAACAATGAGATACGAGCTGATGCGCAGCACCGGCTTGTTGCCGAAGCGGTCGCCCAACGATCCCCACCGCGGCTGAGAGATCGACAAGACGACGTTGGACAATGACAGGAGCGCCGTCACGGCAATGACCGGCAGGTGCAGCTCCCGCAGCATGTACACGACGTAGAATGGCGCCATCGCCCCGGCCAGGAAGCTCCAGCATCCGCTGAACACGAGGAGCCGGCGATAGTTCGCATCGCGCAAAGGGCGTAGGAGCGCACGTCGCAACCCCTCGCCTTCGAGACGCGAGCGACGACGCCGGGGTGCCGGCACCTGACGCAGAAAGAACACCCCGAAGCACCCCACCACGGACGCGACCGCGAAAACAACCGCATACGCCACGAGGGACGTGTGCACGAGATCGATCAACGAACCAGCCGCGAGCGACATGACGATCCCGGCCGCGCCCGCGATCTGTCCGCGCTTTCCCCAGAACACGCCACGCAACGGCTCCGGGATGATCTCGGCCATCCACGTCTGATAGGAGAGATCGAACAGACTGGCCGCGAGTGACGACAGCGCCATGGTCAGAACGAGGACGCCGAGGGCGATCGCACCCGGCGGATGTACGATGCCGATCCCAGCGACCACGAGCATCAGCGCGCGGCCGACCCATGCGCCGAGCACGGCCGACTCGCGCCAGTGTCCCGCGCGCTCGACCCACCACGAAAGGATCAGTTGTGAGACTTTCGCCGCGAACGGCAATGCCGCCAAGACACCAACGACGAGATCGCCGGCGCCGAGCGCGAGCGCCAAGCCCGTGAGAAAGACGCCGCCAGTGAGCTGAACCATGATCGTCTGACAAATGCCTTGGGCATCGACGAGGCGTCCCACGCGTCGCCAACTCGCTCGCGCATCCGCGGTCCATAGTCGGGGCTCTTTTGGCACGGTCATGACCGGCGCACAGCGTATGCCTCGGCATGCCATCTGCCTAGCCGCCAGGTATGTTGGACAGCAGGCAGATCGTCGTCGTGCGGGCGCTATATCTGGGCGATCTGCTGTGCGCGGTTCCCGCGCTGCGGTCGCTTCGCGCCGGCCATCCCCATGCGCACATCACGCTGATCGGGCTTGCGTGGGCACGGACACTGGTCGATCGCTTCCCCGCCTACCTCGACGCCTTCGAGGAATTCCCTGGCTATCCGGGCATCCCCGAGGTGCCGATCGATCAGGCGCGCATCGCGGAATTCCTGACCCGCATGCAGGCTCGACGCATTGATCTCGCGATCCAGCTCCATGGGAGCGGAACGCACATCAATGCGTTCGTCGCCCTTCTCGGCGCGCGCCGGAACGCCGGGTTCTATCCCGCCGGCGACGCCGTGCCGCCAGAGGGAAGCTTCGTCCCATGGCCGACCAGCGGTTCGGAGATCGAACGGCTCCTTGCGGTCCCGCGGGCGCTCGGATGCCCCGACATGGGCGCGACGCTCGAGCTACCACTGACCGCCACCGCACGCGCTCGCGCGTCGGAGCTCGTGCCGCGTCACCCCTACGTCTGCATCCATCCAGGCGCGCGGTTGTCGTCGCGACGATGGCTGCCCCGACGCTTCGCCTCCGTCGCGGACACGTTCGCGGCACGCGGGTACGCGATCGTGCTCACCGGATCGGGCGGCGAGATCGCGCTCACGAACGCGGTGCGTCGCTCGATGACGAACCATGCCGTCGATCTCGCCGGCCTCACCACGCTGGATGTGCTCGCGGCCGTGATCGAGCGAGCCAGCATCCTCGTCTGCAACGACACGGGCGTCTCACACGTCGCCGCCGCGCTCGGAACACCGAGCGTCGTCATCGCTTCGGGATCCGATGTCCCACGTTGGGCGCCACTCGAGCGCGATCGACATGAGGTCCTGTGGTCGCCGGTCGCCTGTCGGCCCTGCTCATACGAGGTGTGTCCCACCGCGCATGAGTGCGCGGCCGGTGTGTCCGTGGACGACGTGGTCCATGCCGCTGAGAGGTTGGCATGAAGCGCGTCGCCATGATCAGTGAGCACGCATCGCCGCTCGCGCTCCTGGGCGGAGTCGATGCCGGTGGCCAGAACGTCTACGTCGCGGAACTGGCTCAGGGTCTCGCGGCGCGCGGCGCGACCGTCGACATCTTCACCCGCCGCGAAGACCCGCGGACGCCGACGATCGTCGACTGGTCCGCCGGGGTGCGCGTCATCCACGTCGAGGCGGGTCCGCCGACGGTTGTGCCAAAAGAAGAGTTGTTGCCGTACATGCCGGCGTTCGCGCAGTGGATGCACGACTTCATGCAACGCAACGGACGAAGCTACGATGTGCTGCACGCGCACTTCTGGACGTCGGCGGTCGCCGCTTCCCTGCTGCGCATTCCCATCCCGATTCCGCTCGTCATCACCTTCCACGCCCTCGGCCGTGTGCGACTGCTCCATCAAAAGGACGCCGATCGATTCCCGCCGACGCGGGGCTGCATTGAAGAGCGTCTCATCGCCGAAGCCGACGCGGTCATCGCCGAGTGCCCGCAGGATGCCACGGATTTGATTGCCTTGTATCACGCGCGGCCGAATCGACTGCGGGTGGTGCCGTGCGGCGTCGATTGCCAACGCTTCCGTCCGCTCGATCGCGAGGCGGCCCGGATGGCGATCGGCTACGACTCCGCGGATCCCCTCCTGCTGCAACTCGGGCGCATGGTACCACGCAAGGGAGTCGATGATGTGGTGCGCGCGCTCGCGCGGCTCCGAAACGAGCATGGCATTCCGGTTCGGCTCATGATCGTCGGCGGTGAAAGCGACGAACCGGACGAAGTCGCGACGCCGTACCTCCGTCAGCTGCGCACCGTCGCGGCCGCTGCCGGCGTCGGTGAGGCCATCACGCTCGTCGGCCGACGTGGCGGCGACCGGCTGAGGGAGTACTACAGCGCGGCCGATGCGTTCGTTACGACGCCCTGGTACGAACCCTTCGGCATTACGCCCCTGGAAGCCATGGCCTGCGGAACGCCCGTGATCGGATCCGCGGTTGGGGGGATCAAGTACACCGTGATCGACGGAGAGACGGGATTCCTTGTTCCGCCACGCGATCCGCAGGCGATCGCGGAGCGGGCGAAGGCCCTGCTGTGTTGTCCCGACATGCGCGCGTGGATGTCGCACCATGCCGTGCAGCGGGTCCGCCGATCGTTCCAGTGGTGTCATGTCGCGGCCGCTGTCGATCGACTCTATGATGATGTCGCCGATAGGCATGGGGCCGGGCGACTGACCGCTGCATGAGCGATCGGGCGGTGCTTCTGGATAAGGACGGCACGTTGGTGCACAACGTCCCGGGAGCTCGTGATCCGGCGGCGTTCGAGCTCATGCCGCTCGTGGGCGAGACGCTCGCGCGATTGTCGAACGCTGGCTTTCGACTCGCCGTCGTCTCGAATCAACCGGGCGTGGCGCTCGGATGTTTCACCGCCGCCGATCTCGAGCGAACCGAGCGCCGGCTCCGCGAATGTCTTGGGCTGCCAATTGAACGGTTCTTTTACTGCCCGCACGCTCCCGACGAAGGGTGCGCTTGTCGGAAGCCGGCGCCCGGTCTGCTTCAACACGCCATGCGCGCGCTCGATGCGGCGCCAGAAACTACCTGGTTTGTCGGAGATATTCTCGATGATATAGAAGCGGCGCATCGCGCCGGCTGCCGGGCCATCCTCTTCGACTCGGGTGGTGAGACCGAGTGGGAGTGGTCTCCGCTGCGGGCTCCCGACCACGTCGTGCGGCGATTCGATCGTGTCGCTGACCTGATTCTCGGCTCATGAGTTGGGATACGGCGCGTCGCATCCTCTGCGTCCGGCTGGACAGCTTAGGCGATGTCCTCATGACGACGCCGGCGATTCAGGCCGTGCGCGCCGCGGCGCCTGACCGACGGATCACGCTGCTTACGTCGGCGTCAGGGGCCAAGGTCGCGCCAATGATTCCGTGCATCGACGAGACGATCGTCTACGATGCGCCGTGGCTCAAGGCGACCACGGACCGCGGACCCGAGCGCGATCTCGCGATGATTCGCATGCTGCGCTCCCAGGGGTTCGATGGCGCGATCATCTTTACGGTCTTTTCGCAAAGCGCGTTACCGTCGGCCCTCCTGTGTTTTCTCGCCGACATTCCGTTGCGGATCGCCCATGCCCGCGAGAACCCCTACCAACTGCTCACCGACTGGATTCCGGACCCGGAACCCGAGCACGGCATCCGACACGAGGTCGCGCGGCAGTTGGCGCTCGTCGATCATATCGGCGGCGTCGCGGACGAGTCGCGCCTCATCCTGCGGGTCCCTCGCGCCGCGCGCCGGGCGGCCCATTCTCTTCTCGCCGATCTCGGTTTCGCGATAGACGAGCCGTGGATCTTGTTGCACCCGGGTGCGACGGCGCCGTCGCGGCGATATCCGCCCTCGCAGTTCGCCGCCGCCGCACGGGCGCTCGACGTCCCGGTCGTCGTCACAGGAAGCGCGGCCGAGTCGAGGTTGGCGGCGCTCGTGTGTCGGGGGATCGGGTCCAAAGCGCACAACCTGGCCGGCATGGTGGAACTGGGAACGCTGGCGGCGCTGATCGAAGCCGCGCCGGTGGTCGTCACGAACAACACAGGCCCGGCGCACATTGCGGCCGCGGTCGGCACGCCGGTCGTGGACATCTACGCCCTCACCAATCCCCAGCACACGCCGTGGGGTGTGCCGCACCGTGTGCTGTCACACGACGTCCCGTGCCGCAACTGCTTCCGCAGCACGTGTCCGCACGGCCACAACGATTGTATTCGTCGGGTCGAACCGGCCCTTGTCGCCCAAGCCACGCGCGAGTTGCTGGAGGTCTAGATGTATACGTTGGGCATCAATGCCGCCTTTCATGATCCCGCTGCCTGTCTCGTCCGCGATGGCGACGTGATCGCCGCCGCCGAGGAAGAGCGATTCACGAAGATCAAGCACGGCAAGCGCCCGGTGCCCTTCTCGGCGTGGGAGCTGCCATTTCACGCCATCGATTTCTGTCTCGGTCGCGCCGGCATCACGCTGCCGGAGGTCGATCACGTCGCGTACTCGTTCGATCCCAGGCAGCTGCTGGGCGATCGAGCGAATGACGCGACCACTTCCATTCCGCTCCACCCCGAGAGTGATCCCGCGTGGGACAATCTCTTTCTGTCCCACGTGTACAATGCGCCGCGCCAGCTCGTGGACGGCCCGCCGCTGCACTTGGCCGAGCGGTTCCGGGGCGCCAAACAGGATGGACCGTATCGGTGGCACAACGTCGACCATCATGCCGCGCATGCGGCCAGTGCATTCCTGGCGTCGCCGTACGAGTCCGCGGCCGTGCTCTGTCTCGATGGCCGCGGCGAGTTAGCCACGACGTCGTACTGGCGGGGCAACGGCGCCGCACTCGAGTCGTTGGGCCGGGTCGAGCTGCCACACTCGATCGGACTCCTCTACGAGGAAATCACGGACTATCTCGGGTTTCTGAGGTCTTCCGATGAGTACAAGGTCATGGCGCTGGCGTCATACGGTCGACCGACCCATGTCGATGACCTGCGCCAGATCGTGCATCTGAAGGGCGACGGACAGTACACACTCGCCGACCCACGTCTCGTGCAGCGCTTTGGGCCGGCCCGCCGCCGTGGAGAGCCTTTGACGCAACGCCACTATGACCTCGCGCGCTCCCTCCAGTGCGTCCTGGAGGAGACGACGGTCGTGCTCGCGGCGTGGTTGCGCGAGAGGTCGCGGGAACGCGTGCTCTGCATGGCGGGCGGGGTAGCACTCAACTGTGTCATGAACAGCCGCCTGCGCGATCGCGGGATCTTCGATGAGATCTGGGTTCAGCCGGCGGCCGGCGATGCCGGGACCGCGCTCGGCGCGGCCTTGCTCGTGGACGCCCAGGCCCGGTGCGCGACCACCCATTATCAGATGTCCCACGCGTACCTCGGGCCGTCGTACGATGACGACGCGATTCAGTCTTTTCTCGACTGGAGCAAGATTCCGTATCGGCGCCTGGATGACGTCGCCGATGCGACCGCCGAGATCTTGGCTCGCAATGGCATCGTCGGTTGGTTCCAAGGGGGCATGGAATTCGGTCCGCGCGCGCTCGGCGCCCGATCGATTCTGGCGAGTCCGATCGATGGGGCGATGCAGGCGCGGCTCAACGATCTCAAGGATCGGGAGGATTTTCGACCGGTCGCGCCGGTCGTGATCGAGGAGGAGGCCGGTGAGTGGTTCGTGGATGCGCACGTCGCGCCGTACATGCTGTTCGTTTTCGACGTTCGTCCCGAGCGAGCGGAGCAGATTCCCGCGGTCCGGCACGTGGACGGCACGGCTCGCGTGCAGACTATCAATCGCGGCCAGCACCCTCGCTATTACGATTTGCTGCAAGCGTTCAAGCGGCGGACCGGTGTGCCCGTGCTCATCAACACCTCGTTCAATACCCGAGGTGAGCCGATCGTCTGCACACCGCGCGATGCGGTGGAGAGCTTTTGGACTTCGCCGCTCGACGCGTTAGTTATCGGCTCGTTCCTGGTCGAGAAGCCACGATGACGTGTTCGGTCGTCATTCCGACCTGCAATCGCACGGCGCTGCTCGAGCGATGTCTGACGGCGCTCGCTGGAACGGCGGAGATCGTCGTCGCCGACGACGGGGCATCGGCCGAGACCGAAGCGCTCGCCGAGGCATTCGGGGCGCGCTACGTACGGTCGGATCCGGCGCACCGTGGCCCGGCGGCCGCGCGCAACGCAGGCTGGCGCGCCGCGACAGGGGCGATCATCGCGTTTACCGACGACGATACAATACCGGATCCGTGTTGGGTGACGAATGGGGTTGCCGCGATAGAAGCGAGCGGCGCCGGCGCGGCATGGGGCGATGTGCGCATGCCCATCGGTGAGCAGCCGAGCGACTATGAGCGCGACGCCGCGCGGCTCGAACATGCGGTGTTCGTCACCGCGAACTGTTTTGTGCGCCGTAGCGTGCTCGTAGCGCTCGGTGGGTTCGATGAGACGTTCACGATGGCGTGGAGGGAGGACAGCGACCTCTATTTTCGCCTCCTGGACGCTGGGTACCGAGTCGTGCATGCGCCGGACGCGGTCGTCATGCATCCTATTCGGCCAGCGCCCTGGTGGATCAGTCTGCATCAGCAGACGAAGACAGCGTTTGACGCCCTGCTCTACAAAAAACATCCCGAACGGTATCGTGCGTTCATTCGGCCGCCATTGCCCCGCGTGTTCTACGCGACGGTCATCGCGGGGATTGCCGGGCTGGCCGGATCCGCCGTGGGTGGCATCGTCTGGGCCGCGCTGACTGCCGGATTTTGCGCCCAGCGCCTGGCGGGCACATCGCATTCGCCACGTCACCTGGCCGAGGTGGCGGTGACCTCCATCTTGATCCCGCCACTCTCGGTGTTCTGGCGATTGCGTGGTGCCGCGCGGTTCCGCGTGCTCTACTGGTGAGGCCGGCCGGAGTCGGTCTTCATCGAGTCCGCGTGATGACGGGGTGTTTTCGCGTTGCGGAGCGTGTCACCCTTCGCCGTGACCGGCTGTCCTTCCGTCGGAGTCGTCTGTTTCACCTTGGAGCCGAGCGTCGATTTGCCCTTGCTATCGACGACGCCAGACTGATCCTGATTCCGCACGCGCTTCCCCGTCACGCTGCCATTGCTCGTCGTCGTGTCTTTCGTCCGATGGCGCATGTGGCTGGTGGTGTCACGCACGTGCGGCGTGGTGTCCTGTTGTGCCTGAAGCCCCGTCGAGAACAAAGGGACCGCCAGAACCGCGATCAGAGTACTGAGAAGACGTCGCATTGCCCCTCCTTCGTTGTGCATTACCCAGTGCAAGCGATGCGCCGTGGTTCTTCGCGCACGGCCCGACTCTAAGACCGGCCGGTAATGGACGACCAGAGGGCGGCCGCGGCGGCGAGCGTCATGACGATCGCGGCGGCGCCGCCGAGTGCGTTCAGCGCGAGGCCGTTGCGGGCGCCGGCCATGATGCGGGAATTGTTGCTGACGAGGAGAATGATCACGATCATCGGCGGCGCCAGGAGACCGTTGATCACCGCGGACCAGAATAGCAGCCGCATGGCATCGAGGTGCACATAGTTGAGCGCAACACCGACCAACGTCGACATGATGATAATCGCATAGAAATGCGGGGCGGTCCACATCTTCTCATCCATGCCTCGGCGCCACCGCGCCGCTTCCGTGATGGCGTAGGCGGCAGACCCGGCAAGGACCGGCACCGCGAGGAGACCAGTGCCCACGATGCCGAACGCGAACACCAGCGCGGCACCCTTCCCCGCCAGCGGCCGCAGCGCGGCGGCGGCTTGGGCGGCCGTCTCGATGCGCGTCACGCCGGCGGGATGAAGCGTCGCGCCCGTCGTCACGATGATGAAGTACATGATGACGTTCGAGGCGAACATCCCGACGCTGGTGTCGGTCGTCGCCCGGCGAAAGAGCGTCCTGACCGATACCCGCGGTTGATGCGCTTCATCCTCGGCCTCCTGCGCGGCCTGCCAGAAGAACAAGTACGGCGAGATTGTCGTCCCGAGGATCGCCACCAGCGTAAGGAGATACTCGCCCGTGATCGCCGTGCGTGGCCAGGCCGTCTCGACGAGTACGTGTGTCCAATTCGGGCGCGCGAGAAACGCGGCGACGACGTACGCGAACAGCACGAGCGTCATCCACTTGAGGATGACGCTCATGCTTTGGTATGACGTGAAGGTCAGGAGTCCGATGATCAAGAGCGCGAACGCCGGCACGAACCAGATCGCGCGCCAACCCGTCACGAGCGCCGCGGCGGCTGCCATGCCCCCCAGATCGGCGGCGATATTCACCGTGTTCGCGACGAGGAGCAGCAGGCACGTTCCCCACAGCAGCCAGGGCGGATAATGTGCGCGCAGCACGCTCGCCAGCCCCTGGCGCGTCGCCAGGCCGATGCGGGCGCAGATCAGCTGCACGGCGGCCATGAGCGGAAGCGTCAGGAGGGCCGCCCAGAGCAACCCGAATCCGAAGGCCGCACCCGCTTGCGAGTATGTCGCGATGCCAGAGGGATCATCGTCGGCCGCGCCGGTGATCAGGCCAGGTCCGAGCACACGAAGGGCGCGGCGCATGCGTGCGAGCATCGGACGGACTCTAGGGCAAAGGCTGGGCCCGGCCGCGGTTTCGGTACGTCGATTGCTCAGCCGGTACGTATGCGTCGCGCGATCGTGCTAACCGGCAAGCAGCAGATCGGGCTTCCCATCCTGGCGCTGCTTCCCGTCCTGGCGCTCGCTCACCTGCTCGGCCCGAATCGCGCCGGCGTCGTGGGACGAACGGCGCTGACCTACGTCGTGCTGCTCGCCGGTCTGCGGGTGCTCGGCAAACGCGACTTGTCGCAGCTGACGCCGTTCGAAGCGATCCTGCTCTTTTTGATTCCCCAGCTCTTCCGGAATTACCTGGTCGGGCAGGACGACAGTCTGCTGACCGCACTCGTCGCCGCGACCACTCTCCTGGCGCTGGTCTACGTCACATCAGCGCTCGCCTTTTCGAGCCCGCGGCTCAAAGGACTCGTGGCGTCCGATCCGAGCGTGTTGGTCCGGGACGGGTTGCTCGTTGAACGGGAGATGCAACGGGAGCGCATCGGCCCCGAGGACATCGACGCCGCGCTCCGGCAACATGGCGTCGAGCATCTCAGCCAAGTCAAACTGGCCATGCTCGAGGCCGATGGCAGCATTTCGATTATTCGGAAGTCTCAGTAGGAAAACGGCGCATCGCCTTCCAGCATGTGCATGGAGAGACTGGGAGTGGCGCCTGCCGCCCACCGCGGAGCACGGAACGCGACGCGATACCGGAGCGGTCCGCCGTCCGGCGCGACGTTGCGCTCGATCGGTCGGGGGATGCACACGAATTCCGTTTGAATGGCGTCGCTCGTCGCACGCACGACGGAGTAACCATGGCCGCCCATGTCGACGAACGACACGTGCGGTGACAGATCAGCGTTCGATAGCGCGCGAGCCTTGTTGACATCCCCGGTGCGCGCGTACTCCAGGCACGACCGAACGCCGTGCCGCAGCAGCATGTTGAACGTGGGTTGAGGCGCCTGGTCTTGCGGGCCCTGGCCGAGGTACAATGCTCGCAGCGGATGCGTCTTTGGCAGTCCGTGCTCCAATGCTTCGACGATGCCCGGCGCCGAAATCGAGCCGGTGACGAATGCGAGGCCGATGGGTGAGAATGGCTTTGGCGGCAACGATGGAGCGGCGAGACCGGCCCAGAAGCTGTGCCGGTCGCCCGCCACGGTGACAAAGCCCGTGATCCCATGGCTCCGGACGAGATCATAGATCTCGGCGCGCTCCATAAACGCCGAGCTCCAGTCCTGCATCGGCGACAGCGCGTATCCGGCACCGGGCCATGGTCGCGTCAGATGCGCCGGCAGATTTTGGAGATCGGCGCGCATCTCGAGTGTCGCCGTGGTATTGGCCCAGACTTTCCACGTGGCGTGCGACTCCCGAAGCCGGCCGAGGAACCACGCCTTCTGCTCGGCACCGAAGATGGTCTGGGGCGGCCGGTCTTTGGTGAAGTTGTCGATCTCGACCTCGCCGACGCGGAGCGTGGCGGGTGGATGGCCGTCGCCGTACGTCCGTCCCGCATCGAGGACCTCGAGCGCCTCCTGTGGCAGGAACTCGGGGAAGTCATCGCTCGCGAGTTTCTTCCCCAGTGGGTGCCCTGAAGGCTCTTCGGATCGATAGCTCCGCTGATCGGTGACGATCAACTCGACATTCCGCCCCCAGCGCAGGGCGCGGTATCCCGTCAGGCTGCCGACGGCGATCGCATTGTTCGGCTCAGCGCCGAACCCGTGGTCGTCGAACTTCTCGACCGGCTGGTCGACCACCCCGGGCGGATCGAACCGGTCGAGCGAGGGTCCGCTCGACTTCTTGAGGCGTGCCGGCTGGTATTCAAAGAATGCTTGATTGGCCGCGACCTTCCGTGTCTGCGCGGGCCGCGTCTTGCCCTGGAAGATTTGCAGCGATTGCCATCCGAGCCAGCTGAACTCGTGATTGTCCCACATGTTCACGAACGGCCACCGCGCGCGGGCATCCTGCAGATCCGGGTCACTCAAATATCCGCGATACACCGCGCGATAATCGTCAACGGACGTCGGCACGTGAAAGTCAGCGATCTTCTCACCCGTCGGATACCGTACGACGTCGCGCAGGCGTCGATCGTACATCCCCTGTGGCCGATCCTCGGGGTACCAGACGATCTCGTAAATGAAATCGCCGAGATGAATCACGAAATCGATGCGGTCGGCATCGGCCGTGCGCTCATCGTCGAAGATCATCCGCCGGTACGCGTGCTGCTCACCATCGTTCGCGTTCTGGCATGAGACGAACACAAAGCTGACCGGCCGAGGATCGGCGTCACTCGGCGCGGTAATCGTGCGGCCAATGCGACTGCCGTTCCCTTCGCGATCGGTAAACCGATACCAATACACCGTCGCCGGATCGAGTCCGCCAACCAGAATCCGGCACGTCCAGTCCGAAGCGGCCAGAACGGGAGCTTCGCCACTCGCGACCACGTGCGCGAATGCTTTGTCACGCGCAACCTCGACGCGCAGCCGCGCGCTCGCGGTCCCGGTCTCATAAGGACGACGGGTCCACAGGATGACACTGTGATCGTCGGGATCACCGGACGCGACCCCTTCCGGATAGAGCTCACGGCGGTCGCGCCACTCGCCGAAGTCGCCCAGCTTGGGCGAATACCCCCAGACCGCGGTCGCGCCGATGGCGGCGGCCAGACGCACGAATTCGCGTCGAGTGATATCGTCGTCGCGTTCCATGGTCACAATCTATGGGACGAAGGATCCCCCGATGGTCTGAATCAAAGCCCGCGGCGTTCGCGTTCATGGTACAGTCCCTGCGTTACCACCACGATCATGAGACCATTCATGCTCGGCATCATTGGCATCGCCACTCTCGCGGCGTGCGGGAATCTGACCCGCGACGGCAAACGCGATGAGACCAAGGGCAAGGTCGAGCAGATCGGTGGCGATATCACCGGCGACTCGACGCTCAACGCGAACGCGAGGAAGGATAAGACGAAGGGCCACGTCGAGAAGGCGGCTGGCAAGGTCAAGGATGCGGTCACGCATCCCTGATGCGTGACCCCACGTGAGATTGCGTATGCGCTCCGGCAGATCGGCGACCTGTTGATGCTGCGGGGCGCGAGCCGCTTTCAGGTTCGCGCCTATCGACAAGCGGCGGACGCGGTGCTCGATGGAATACCGGGCATCGGCCCGGCGACTCGCGCCGTCGTCGACGAGCTCGAGCGGACCGGGACCTCGACCCTACTCGAGCGCCTCCGCGCCGACACCCCCGTCGGGCTCCTCGATGTGATGCGCATCCCCGGCATGCGCCTGGCTCAGCTGCGCCGGCTCCATGAAGAGCTCGGAGTCGACTCCTTGGACTCGCTCGAAGCCGCGGCACTCGACGGACGACTGGCGGCGCTACCGCGGATCGGGCCCAAGACCGTCGAGCGCCTCCTGGCGGGCATCGCGACGGTCCGTCGCATGAGCGGCTGGATGCTGGCCAGCAAGGCGCAAGTCGAGGCCCAACGTCTCCTCCGTGCGATCATCGCGCACCCATCCGTGCAGCGCGCGGCGATCGCGGGCTCCTTGCGCCGCGGGGCAGATCTCGTTCGCGACATCGACATCGTGACCGTCGGTGCCGACGACATCGCCGGCTCGCTCAGCGGCCCCGGGCTGGCGCTCGATCTCTATAACGTGCGGCCCGAGGGGTTCGCGACCGCCCTGTGGCGCGCGACCGGGAGCGGCACCCACGTCGAGCAAGCGACCAAGGCCGGCATCGCGATCGATGCCGACTTTGCGAGCGAAGAGGATCTGTACGCGTCGATTGGCCTGCCGTTCATCGAGCCCGAGCTACGCGAGGGCATGGGCGAGATCGACGCGGCGCGCCTGGGCCGTTTGCCACGTCTCGTCACCAGGGCGGACATCCAAGGCGTGCTTCATACTCACTCGACGTACTCGGATGGCAAAGCGACGATCGCCGAGCTGGCCGATGGCGCTCGCGCACGCGGCTGGCAGTACATCGGCATCTCCGATCACTCCGAAGCCGCGTTCTATGCCGGCGGTCTGACGAGAGATGCGGTCCGAGCCCAGCACGATGAGATCGATCGGCTGAACGCGGCGGCACATGATGGATTCCGCATTCTCAAGGGGATCGAGGCGGATATCTTGCCGGACGGCCGAATCGATTACCCGCCCGAGCTCCTCGATCAGTTCGACTATGTCATCGGCTCGATCCACTCGCGCTTCAGCATGGACCGTGACGCCATGACCGCTCGACTGCTCCGGGCGCTCGACGACCCCCATGTCACCATTCTGGGTCATCCCACCGGTCGCCTCCTCCTACGCCGCGAACCATACCCGGTCGACCTCGAGGCCGTGATGGAAAAGGCCGCGGCGCGAGGCGTGGCGCTCGAGATCAATGCCGATCCCTACCGCCTCGACCTGAACTGGCGCTGGGCGCACGTGGCCAAGGGGCTGGGCGCGAAGCTTTCGATCGGTCCCGATGCCCACTCGGTCGCCGCGCTCGACAATGTCGAGGCGGGTATCGCGATCGCGCGGAAGGCATGGCTCGAGTCGTCCGATCTGTTGGTCTGGCCGCTGGACCGGCGATTGCAATGACGCGGGGCCAAGGAGGAACCAATGGCTGCGACAAATCTGAGTGAGTTGTACGTCGAAAAACTGAAAGACCTGTACAGCGCCGAGCAACAAATCCTCAAGGCGTTGCCGAAGATGGAGAAGGCGGCGGGACACGCCGACCTGCAGAACGCCTTCGAGACGCATCGGCGGCAGACCGAGACCCATGTGCAGCGACTCGAGCAAATCTTCGAGGAGCTGGGACAAAGCGCTCGGGGCAAGATGTGCCATGGCATGCAGGGCATCATCGAGGAAGGGGCCGAGCTCATGAAAGAGAAACCCGAGCCCGGTCCATTGGACGCCGGCCTCATCGCCGCGGCGCAATGCGTCGAGCATTACGAGATGGCGAGCTACGGCAGTGTCTGCGCGTGGGCGCAACTGTTGGGATACGACGAGCAGGCGGAGCTGTTGAAGCAAACGCTCGACGAAGAGCGGGAAACCGACCAGCTGCTCACGAACCTCGCCGAGCAATCCGTCAACACGGACGCGGAAGTCAGCATGACGGAGGACGAGGGTGAGATGGCGGATATGCCCCGGCGGCAGCCCTCACGAGGCCGCACGGGTGGAACACGCTCCCATCACGATCGGCCCTCTAGCCGGTAATGGTGAGCCCGTCGTAAAGCCGAACAACGCGTGCGGCGCTTGAGCGCCGCACGCCTCAACAGCCGCGGCGCGCGAGATAGGTCAGCTCGTCGTCTCGCTGTCCAAGAAGGACGCGGTCGGCCCATTCGACGCCTTGCGCGACCGAGTGGTCCATATTGCCCACCTCGTAGCGCCAGGCGCCGAAACGGCCCCGCGAATAGATGCGTCGCGATTCAAGATACGGGTGCAGCACCGCCAAGGCGTCGTCGCGCTCGATGGTCGGTGTCGGATAGGTGTACGCACGTTCGATCACGTGCGTGTCGACAATGCGCGTGAGATCACAGGGCTCCAGCACGCGAGCGCTTATGAGACCCGCGATGGTGTCACTGACCACGCTCTCACGGGACACCGGCTTATGTGGGGAGTGTGAGACTTCCGCCAGTAACGAATGCTGGGTCGCCGCGTCCGGTACGACGTCGGGCGAGTAATTCGAGAGATAGGTCAAGCGGTAGAACGGCGCATCGTCCTGAGGGAAGTAGACCCAACATTTGCTCGAGGTCGTGGGACGATCGACGCCGATGCCGACAATATACGAGCCCGAGTGCGAGAGACGGGTTGCGGCTGAGCGCACCGGATCGGGCACCGCTCCGCGCAGGTTGGAGACGAGCAGGTCCAACGGCATGGTGGTGAGCAGCTCATCGTACGGCACGCGGGAGTCATCGTCGAGGATGACCTCGGATCGCTCGATGTCGACCGCCGTCACCGGGGTCGAGAGTCGAAGGTGATCTTTGATGTACGGTACGATCCGCTCGAACAAATTGCCCGTGCCGCCATACCGTGGATACTTGAACATGGCGTTCGGGCCCCACGGTACGTCGTCACGGTGGAGAATGACGCTCGTCAGGACGCGTTTGAGATCGACGACCGCGACGCGCTCACCGATCCACGTGGTGCCCATGGCCGACGGCGGGTAGGCCCAGACCTTGAAGTTGTAGGGCAGCATGAACGTCCGGGCGATGCCCTCGCCGAACACCCCGCGAATGAGCTCCTCGAACGTCCGAAACCGAGCGATGTCCGGTCGCTCGCGCTGCGCATCGAGCAGTCCCAGCACACACTCCAGGCACGTCTCCGGCGGGAGATGATGCAGGTGCTGCTGAAAGGGATACGGAAGATATCGTCCGCACATCCAGATCCACGCGTCCCGCTTGAGCTGCTGAAACTCGTCGCCCATGAGACGGTCGAACAGGCGGTCGAAGTAGGGATAGTGCGAGAACAGCACGTGCCCGCCGATGTCGTACGTAAAGCCGTTCGCGCTGCGCTCGGACGACGCGAGACCACCCACGTGCGAACGCGCCTCGAGGACCTGATAGTTGCGATATCCGAGCTCCGCGAGCCGATAGGCCGCGCCGAGGCCCGTAGGCCCGGCGCCGATGATGACGAGCTTAGGTTCGGACATGGAGCGCCTCCGCCCAACGGCTGATGGCATCCGAGAGTGGAGGCATCGGCCACCCACGGTGTCGGTTGAGTACGCGACGCGTGGACCGGCCGGCCATCGGTCGAATGAGGCTCGTGTTCAACCCGATCCGCTCCGCCAACGCGCACGCCAAATGAAAGCGGGTCGACACCCCGGTCACGAGCGGCCAGTCACCGGCCTCGCCGTCGATCAGGAGATCGAGACCGACCGAGAGGAGATCGGGCACATAGGAGAACGATCGGATCTCCGAGTCGTCCAACGTCACCGGTATCCCGCTCTCCACGATTGAAAGCGTTCGCGCGATCGCGCCACATCGGACCCCGCCGAAACAGGCGCCATACCGGATCGCGAGCACGCCCGCCGGCATGGTGTTCGGTTCCGACGCGAAGATGAGCGTCGGGACGGGCGGCGATACGCGCGGCCGGCGTCGGGTTTCGACGACCGCCCAGTATGCATCGGTCTCCGAGTCGGTCCACGCGAGCGCGCGACGGCCGCAGCACGCCCTCACGGCCCGTGCGAGCCGACCGCCGCCCCGCACGAGAATGGCACGCGGGCGATGCGCTCGGCTCGTGGTCCGACGATCCCACCAACCGGGCCCGTCGAGCGCTGGGTGATCACAGTGGCCGGTCCGCACCATGTCCCGCGCCATGATGGCGAGCGCGGTCGGCCGTGGCGCCGGCCCTCGAACATCGAACGCTCCGACCTCATAGTGTCCGTCCTGGCGCGTGAGCAAACTGGCCCAGTCCCATGCGCCGAACACCGACCAGAGTGTCACCGCGGCGACGGGGATGTCAGCGGCGCGACACGTCGATGCCGCCTGCCACGCGCTCCTGAGCCATCGCATCTGATGCTCGCGGGTGCATCCGAGGTGGACCTCGGATACCACGAGGGGCAATCGATACCGTTCCCACGCCGCCGTCAGTAAGCCGGCCAACCCGATCGAGACACAGGGCGCCCGGACCGCTTCGACATCCGCGTACTCGTGGCGCCCATTCCCGCCACGCAGCGATTCGGGATAGCCATCCAGTCGCTCATCGAGAAACCGCTCGCTCGTGACGTAATGGTTCACGCCAATGATATCGGGCGGGCAGTAGGTGTCCTCGCGCGCGGCCGCGCCCAGATATGCGTAGAGTGGATGGGCTAGACCGATCCGGCCCGTCAGCGCATCCAGCGTCAGCCATCGGCGTTCATTCTCGAAGTCGGCTTGATAGGCGAGCGCCGGCGTGGCGTGCGTCGCGCCGAGATCCTCGGTCTGCAGCAGTCGAGCACCAGGGACGAGCTCCCGGATCGCGCGCATCGCGAGCGCGATCGCGCGGCACTGGGCGACGAAGATCCGCGTGAACGTAGCGGCATCGCGACCGTGCGGATGCCAGTGCCCATACAATCCACTGAACCGCGCGGTCGTGAGCGGCTCATTGATCGGTGTATAGGTCTCGACCCAGGGATATCGCTCGGCCACGCGCCGTGCGTACTCGGCGAACCGCCGCGGAAATGCCGGGTCGAGGAAATTCGTCCACGCCGGACCACACCCGTGATGCAGCAGGCCCACGATCGGTTCGATCCCGTGATCGCGGAGCCGATCGAGCCACCGGTCCGACCATCGCCAATCGTAGGTACCCTCTCCGCCCTGCGCTACCCGCTCCCAGAGCACCGGGAACCGCACATGCCGTACACCGAGTGAGGCCAGGCGATCGATGTCCTCAATGCGCGCGGCGTGACCGCTCCGCATTAATTGATCGTCCCAGCTGTCCCGCACGCGACGGACGGTGCACTCGACGCCCGCCCACAGCTCGAGGGCGCCGCCCGCGCTCACCCAGCCGCCCGGGCCACGGGGCCGGCGAGGCAGGCGTCCACGAGGGCCTCCATGCGATCGACCGTCACGTCCCACGATCGCGTCGCCGCAGACTCGATGCCGCGCTGGATGCGGTGGCGATCGACCGGTCGTTCGCACTGATCGATGAAGTCGTCCGCGGTGGGAGCAATTCGCACGATCGACGCGAACTGTCGGACGACGTCGGCAATAGGCGTGGACACGATCGGGCGGCCGGCCGCCATGTACTCGAGCGTCTTGGTGGGATTGATGAACGTCGTCGCCTCGTTCAAAGCAAACGGCATGAGGGCGACGTCGAAGCCTTTGAGATAGGCGGGCAGCGCTTCATACGGCCGTGACCCGAACCAATGCAGGTTGGGAGCCTGTGGCAGTTCGGAGGGATCGACCTTGACGACCGGTCCCACCATGGCCACGGACCAGGCGCGCGCCTCCGCCAAGCGCGCGAGCAGTGCATAGTCCAACCGCTCATCAATGACGCCGACATATCCGAGTACCGGCCGCGGCAACGACGCGATTTCGGTGGGAATCGCCACGGCCTCGTCGAGCGCGCGGCTCAAGTGCGCGGTGTCGACGCCGCATCCAAAGCAATGCACGTTGGGATGCTGGCCGGATTTGGCGGCATGCAGCCGTGGGCCGCCCGTGAAGACGACATCGGCGTGGGACAGCAACAGGCGCTCGCGCGCCGGCAATGAGGGCGGAGCGTAACGGAATGCCGAAAGCTCGTCCATGCAATCGTAGACCACCGCGTCTTCATCGAACGCGCCGAGCATGATCGGGGCGGGCATCGGCGTGTAGAACCACTGGACGACACGCGCATGAGGCGGCAGGTCGCGCAACTGTCGTCGCACGTGGTCTCGGACCACCACCGCCGCGCATTCGTTCTCGCGGAGATTCGGCGGGACATGGGGAACGATTCTCGTGACGCCATCGACGGGCGCCGTGTGCGCGAAGGACGGCCGAGTCCGACCGGCATCGACCATCGGCTCTTCGACGAACAATACGTGGGCACGACGGGCCAGCCGCGAGAGCACCTGCTGCGGCCGTTGCCAGACGAAATCCCATCGGAGATGACTGTGGACGACGATGATTCGCATCGTCCGCAGCTAAGGAAAGATCCGTGCCCGATGCGAAACGCTACGCCGGAACCGCGATCTCCGTGGCGACGGTGGCGCGGGCTATCAAATCACGGTAGGCCGAACCGACGGGACGCATCCGCCGCTTCAAGTCGAACAGCCCGACGGAATAGACATCGTTGCGTCGTAGGCGGAGCGCATATTGCCAATCGATCTGATCGGTCAGCGAGTACCACGTGAATCCATGTACGGGCACGCCGGCGGCCCGGAGCAACTGCACCTCACGCCACTGCGTCTCGAGCCACGCGCTCGCCCGACTCGAGATCCGGTTGGTCTCGCAGTGGAACAACGGGACGTGGTACCGGTGCCAGTAGTCCGTCGCGAGCGCCCGCAGGCCACGACACGACGAGGCGGTCGTCGACCGTCCGGTGGCCGCGATGCGATGCTCGCAGGTCGGATAATAGTCGAGCCCAATCCATCGTTGCCCGACGGCGCGCGTCTCGCGAAAGAAGCTCAGTTCGTTCGCCGGGATACCATGATGGTGCAGGAACGCGGCCATGCGCGGCTCGAGTGGTCGTCCCAGCGTCAGGTCGAGCGACAGAAACTTGAGGGCGTTCCAGTGATCGGCCCGCGACTGGGCGCGGGGCCCGTTGGCGGCAAAGTGCTCGATCGACTCGCTCTGGACGATGATCGCGTC
>Ga0070741_10008638_pt1 | contig 20277 bp, 19 predicted proteins | sample Coa_R1_4_FD_66440 | JGI IMG/M metagenome (GOLD analysis project Ga0070741, IMG submission 66440) | Surface soil microbial communities from Centralia Pennsylvania, which are recovering from an underground coalmine fire - Coalmine... | ecosystem: Environmental > Terrestrial > Soil > Unclassified ...
TTCAATCCTCTCCCGCCCCGAAGGGCGGGAGCCAGGTGCAGCCGACGACATTGTTGCGCGGGAGGAGTGTCACGTTTCAATCCTCTCCCGCCCCGAAGGGCGGGAGCCAGGGCCATTGCTCGTCTGCTTATTGGCCTGCCTCTACCTCAAAACAGAGCGAACAAGGCCTTTACTGCCTTTCAATTCGGGAAGGGTGGTTTGACCACTCGCCTCCCATCATAACCACTGCAATCTCATGCGTTAGCGCGTACCTACGGTATCCTGGGTCGTCGCTTCTGATCCGCGCAACCCCTCAGATGATCAACGGATCGCTCAGATCGCGGTATAGGTCGCGCCCATGCACTTCGACCACCTCCTCTCGCTTAGAATGCAGTTTATAGATGCGCAGGCTATCCTCCTCCACATTTATGACCTTGAGCAGACGGGCGCGGAAACGTTCCATGTCCGCCGGGCTGATGCTGCACTCAAACACCGAGTCCTGAACGCGCTGCCCGAACCCCAGACAGATTTTGGCGACCTGGCGTAGACGGCGCGCCCCGGCGGATGTCTGTGTATTCACGTCATAAGCGACCAATAGGTTCATGGCCGTTCTCACTTCGCCACAAAGGGCAGATAGGAGGGCAGATCGCCGCGCAGATGTCGGGCCAGCAGACGCGCCTGCAAGTGCGGCAACAGACCGATGGGCGTCCTGGTTTGCAGGAGAGGATGCATGACCTCTTCCTGTTTGCGCGTCTGGTAGGCAGAAAGAACGAGTTTGCGCCCTTCCGCCGTCAGCAGCACACTCTCGCCAGGCCGCGTCTCGAAATGCTCCGGCTGAATCTGCCGCCGGTTGATCAGCGTCAACACGAGGCGGTCGGCCAGGTAGGAGCGGAACTCCTCCATCAGGTCGAGCGCCAGCGCCGGACGACCGGGACGCAGGCAGTGCAGGTAGCCAAATTGAGGATCGAGGCCGACACCCTCCACCGCCGCCACACAGTCGGTCGTCAGCAGCGCGTAGATGAACGAGAGTAGCGCGTTGACCCGGTCACGCGGCGGACGACGGGTGCGCATAACGAAGGCGAACTCGGACTTGGGCCGGGTGATCATCGCGCCGAAGGCCAGGAAGTAGCAGGAGGCGGCCTGCCCTTCGATGCCCCGAATACCATCGAGCGTCTGCATGTCCGGCAGCGATTGCAGGTGGACGGCCATGAACGCCGCCTGCGCCTGCAACACGGCGACCTGATCCGCTTCCCGGACTTCCCGCGCGGCCCGCAGCAGCGTCTGGCGGGCGTTCTTGATCTTGCCCGCCACAATCGGGCGGGCGATGGCGATACTGCGCGCCTCGTCTGCCTGCGCCGCATACTGGGCTTTGCGCAGCAGCACGTTGCCGGAGGTCGGCCCGACCAAACGGCATTTGAACCGGCCCGCGAAGTCCAGAAAGGTGATCTCGCGGCCCTCTTCGGCGCACCGGCACATCAGCGGCGGCGAGACGGAGGCGCTGTCGAACAGCACCAGCGCGCCCAGGTGCAGCAGTGGCACTTGCAGCAGCTTCTCGCCGTTGGATTCGACGCGCACGGTGTCGCCTTCCAATCGGACGAAGGCGCGCGGTGTGGTGACGAACAGGGTATTGAGAAGTTCTTTACTCATGGATCGATTCCCATTGTTGGCAAGCGGCTTACCGCTTGCCAACACACGGCAACGTTAGGCAACCTCAGTGACATCGATTGAAACGCGGCCGCAGCCCCGGCTCCGAAAGCCTCCGAGGTGCTTGATTCCCCGAAGTCGATCCAGGATGAAGTCCTGTAGAATAGTGTCCGGCTCTTGGGACTCCTGCCGAAGCCAGGCGTCGGCATCCGGTTTCTCTTTGAGCGGCCGTTTCGTTCCGAGTTTCCAGCCAAGAAAAGGGTCCTCAATAAGCACTTCCATCTCACCAGAGAAAATCGTCTCCTGGGGAAGAACCTGGTATTTCCGATTCGAGCCGTCTACCACCGTCCCAAAAACACGGTCGAGGCGCACGCCGGGAAGCGTAGCGTATCCCGGTTCTGCATACAGAAAGGGAACGTTGACGAAACCCACCAATCCTTGCGCACCGAGCAGATAGCAGCAGGGGCAGATCATGGAACCACCAGGATACGCGCATCCACGACCTCGGTAACGCTCCTCCTCAACAAGTCGCTGCTCCTCGCTGGATATCCGAGTTGACGGCAGGCAGGGGCGGAAGCCCGCATCCTTCCACTGGCCCCCGTTGCGATCAAAGAAAACGATATTGAGAGCGCGCTCGATCTCGGCGCGAAGGGCTCCCTTGAGTGACGATCCCGGAATGCAGGGACGCCCGCCAATCATCGCAATGGGGTTGTCCGCCTGCGAGAGCGGATCAGCCAAGCCCCCGATCCGAAATGGTTCCAGTGTATGCACCGTGATTTTGTAGCTCTTCCGCGTGACCGCAGAGCCTTCAATGTCCAGCATCAGCCCCTTCCTCCTCTCTGCGCAGCAGAATGCCGCTCAAGGTTCTCTATGTTCAATGAGCCCAGGGTCTTAATAATAGCGCGCCCTATGGCGCGATTTTTCTGAATCATAGAGCAGTCTTCCATGCATCCGATTGCGCTCAATACCGCGTCGGCCTGTATTCGGAGATCCATACGCTCGCGTTTGTCATTCAGGAACACGCGCGACGTGGCGAACCCGTAAATCTCAAAGACCTCCCCGACATTGTTCAAGAAGTTCGATCTTAGCGCGTTCTGCTGCAAAGCACGTTTCACAGGCGGCTGCTGTTTGATGCAGGCGAGAACATCCTCAATCGGATCGTCCATTTTACTCGTCCTCCGTCAATAGAATCGGGTCCGCCTCCACAGTGCTGCCCTCGAACAACGCCCGCTCATAATGGCCTGTTCCGCCGCGATCAGGACGGAAGAGGTAGCCGTAGACAGGCGCCTCCACACCGGCAATGCCGAGTGCGTCCAGTACGTGGGTATCTTCGGGAACGCGCATGGCGAGTTTTCCCTTTTGGGGAGCAGCAGGCTTCCACTCTCCCATTTTTGTGACGCGGCATTCGCCAAAACCTTTCGACTTCATCGCTCCGAGCCGCAGGATGAACCGTTCCGGCCAAGCGATGGTGAAATCGTTCCTCTCGACGTACAGGTCTGCCCGAACATCGGAGAGATATTCGATCTCAAGCGGCACGACACTGATTTCGCAGCCGCGGTCGCGCGGAGAAAAGATCAGGAGATGTCTCTCTCTGTCGAGAAAGCGGCCGATGGCGTGCGGCGTGCGCGTGGGGTGCGGAAACCGCGCCTTCAGCGCTCCTACAAGCCCTGTGTAGGTAAACACTGACAAACACGGCCTGAAAACGCTGCCTCGGATTCGCTCTCCCAGGCATAGAGCATCCGACTCCAGTCGGTAGTGCAGAAACGCCCTGCCGTTTTGCGTGATGGTTCTATCCACTCATTCCTCCCTTCCGTAGAGATTGGCTATAGTGAGTGCGCTATCAAAGTCGAGCCTGCCTGGGACGAGCGCACTCAACCCACCCAGCATCAGGGTTCCCCTGGCGTTCTTTTCCCGAAGCATCACCTCCCCCAGCGCGCGGGACACGTTTGCGGCTTCCGCCAGGCGATAGAGTTGCGTCCGCTTCGGCTGCATGACGGCGGCGAGTATCGCACTAAGATCGGCCAGCCGGAATACGGAGCGGCCGACGCCGACTATCTGGATGGAAACATCCGGTGCAGGCTTCTCAAGAAACCGCCAGTGATCGAAGAACGGGTACTTTTTATTGGACACGGAAAGCGCGATTCCGACCGGGTTTTGAACTGCATCAGGCAGTGTCAGCAGTTGCGGAAAGGCCGCCTGAAAGCGCTCTTCGACGAAGCGTAGGGCGGCAATAGCTTCACTTCGACTGTTCAGACTGACACAGCAGAGACTCGAATCCAGTTCTGCCAATCGTGCGCCGAATTGCCCGGTCAGAGTCTGTTGCACTTCGGCAAGGAATCGGTCAAAGTCGCGCACAAAGTCAACGATCATGGGGAACGAGACGAAAAGACCCTCGAGCGCCTGGCTGTCGAGATCGGGATGCAGAGAACGCAGGTACTTGCTATGGAGCCATCGGAGAGCGGCATTCAGACGGTCGAGGTCGAGATGTAGCCGCAAGTACACCACGTCGCCGCTCCACTCTTTCAATAGAGAAACGGGTTGCGTTTCCCTACGGATCGAGAAGCAGTGATCGCAGAGGTCTTCTTCTCCCCACTCCTCCAGCCACGAGGCGAGTTTGTTGCGGTCGCTTGCATCGAGGTCTGTGTCCACTATCTCACGCCACGGTTTCGCCATAAGCGCGGCGCTGGTTCCCCGTCCCCAGCCAGGCATGGCAGCCAGATGATCTTTCGGCCAGTGCTTTGTCGCGCGGGCCATCTGACAGCCTTCGCAGATCGGGAGATCGATTCTCTCCGGCAACTCGCGTGGATACGCACGTTTCCAGGGCGACTGAAGCACAACCATCATGCCCGCTTGCGTTGTTCCTGTGTGATCTATCGGTGCCGAAGTCAGATATTCGGCCAGCGTCTTTGTCGCGGTGCGCTCTTCGATGTCGAAACCCCGCTCGTCGAGCGCCTCGCAGAGATCTCGGTACCTCTTCTCCGATTCGAAGGCGCACACACACTCAAAGGCGAATCGGCTCAGCACATTGTCCGGGTATCTTTCCACCACTTCCGTGAAAGCCCGCTCGAAGTGCGCAAATACCCCGAGGTCGCGCGCGCGAAATGTGCGTTGACGAAACGAAAGGCGAAGATGGGAGACAATCAGCGATGGCCAGCCAGCATATAGATTTACATTTTTCGGTTTGGGGTTTTCCGCTAGGTTGAAATTTCCCCATTGCGCTCGCTCCAGAACGCGGCAAAGTTTGCCAACGGTGGTCGTATGCGCAAGCAGTGTCGTCACATTGAGACCCGGACGGCTCTCCTCCGCGCGCTTCTCCAACCAGGAGGCATACTGGTCTAGCGTTTTCGGCCATGTGGGCGACGAGTTCAGGAAGCCAATCAGTCTCCTGAGATCGTCTTGTGATGTGATCCGGGGCGACGTGCTCTCTATGCCCGTCCACAGGCAATAGCGTCCCCATCTCGGGTTTCCCTTGAATTTTTTAGCCTGGTCACCTCGTGCGTAGCCGGCGATCAGCCAATCGGCGGCAGAACGATGCCAGCGATGCATGGACTTTGGGTATCTGTCCTGCCAGTTCTGTTGCCATGTGAGAATTGTCTGCCATGGCGCGGCAGAGGGATCAATTCCCCAATCCGGGCTGTTCCAGGTTTTATCAATGCACTTCTGAAACTCGTGCGGGTCCGACTCCGGCTTGCCGTTTGGCGCTTCCCCACGCAATCCAACGGCGTCCCAGTCAATCAACTTTCCGATGTCGTGAAAGGCCGCATCCGGCGTGTTATCCACTCTCGTTTCCTCCTGAGCCAACAGATTGCAGGCATCGCTGAAGCAAGTGGGCATAACTTTGTTTCGAGACGCAGTTCAATCTTCCTTCTCTACCTGATACAATGCGCGCACCGTGTCGCCCTCCAGCCCGACGAAGGCGCGCGGCATGGTGACGAACAGGGTGTTGCGAAGTTCCTTACTCATCTGTTTGCCACCGCTCCACGCAGATTCACTCTCGCATTCATACCTGTCTCCTGTTGCACAAGAAACATCCTCACGACCACTCAATATCCGCTGATAAATCCTTGTTCCAGACGGATTGGAACTCGCGCTTGTACTTGTCGTGGTTGGTCCAAACTTTGCTCACTCTGAGAGCCTCTCCATCGAACGCATAGATGGCGCGAAAGACGAGCGTGCCATTGGATGCGCCCTTGTAGAGGTGACGGTTGTTCACGCTCGCTCTTACATCCTTTCCCCACTTGACTTCGTGTTTGAGGTCCTTCTCAATGCTCCCAGCGACAAGCTTTCCGGCGAGAGTTTTGAGCTGCTGCTCGGCGAATGCCTTCCTACCGTCTGCCTCAAGATCATTGTTCACCTCCCCGGAAACCAGAAGCCTGGGAGCGAAGAGACTGGCGTAGTCAGGTTCCTGCATAAGGAAAAGTCCAAAGGCGTTGACGCAGACGTACTCGTCGGCACGCTCGAAGAACCATGGGTGATCGCTGATAAGGTTCTGCTCATCGGCGCTCAGGGCGGCCATCTCGCAGCCACTGCCAACGCGTTTCATGAGCGGCGCGATGGCAGTCAAATCTTTCCTCGAAATTTGGACAGGTACGGCAGGCACGACATGTACAATCTGGTTATCTTCATGAGTGTAGAGCGTGGGAAAACCAAAGTACGCTCCGGCGAGATAGCCCAGCGAGGTCATCACCTTAAACCCACCCAGAGGTGCAAAACAGGTCGTCGCGGGGTCGTGATTGCGCAACTGCTGGGCCACCTTCTGCATGAAATCGCCCAGGTTGTAGCGGAGTTCCTCCCGATCATCTACGTTTATATGCACCTCCGCACATTCCACCGTGGCATGGAAGTCCCGCTTCAGGACAACCGACAGCATCTGCGCCGCCGCTTTGCCGCCAAGCGAGTCCGTATGGATCAGAATGATCTGTGACTTCTCAGCCAGGCAGTCCGCTATGCGGAGCGCATATATAGCCGAATACTCGGCCGATACGCGCTTACGATCTGAGAACGGCAGGTCGGTGGCGCTGAGGTGAGCTAACCGCTTCCTCCACTTCTCAAGCGCTTCTTGTTCCGTCATTCCGGCAGGTGGCTCCGGATTCGGGCTTTGCGACGGGAATGCGAGCAGTCCTTCGTCCTCAGCCCACTTTCGGGTCGCATTCGCTGCCCCGAAAAGAGAAACTCCGCAGGTAACGACGACCCGACAATACTTCCCCTTCATTGCGATCCTCCTTTTGGAATGATCTGTGTAATCGCCAGTGCATTACCTACCGCTCGTACGCGAACATCGGCGATCACTTGCCTCCTTTTGTCTTTGAGCGCATCCTTTGCCCATTCCGGTAATGCCGCGAATATCTCCTGGGCAGCGCGGCCAGCTACGAACGCAACGCGCCCTGTACGCTCCGTCCTCATCTCGCCCGTGCCAGGATTACGCCGGACAACTACATTCTCCCACGCCTCGCCGGCCGGAGTGGGCGTGGCGGCTGTGGATAGATCCGGCTGTGGCTGGGCGTGGTTGGTGATTGTGAACCGCCCATAGCCCGCGTTCGTCTTGCCGCCGATTCCCTCATTCTCCAGGGCGTGTTTCAGCATCTCTCCCACGAAGCCGTGCCACTCCACACTCGGACACTCCACGGCGAAGAGAAACCGCGCCTCCGGACGCACGACCAGGAACGGCACCGGCACCGGGTCGTCGAAGTCCGTCGGCCAGGCATCTTTGCCTCGGCTGCCGTAGTATTTCTGATGATGCACCGTGACCACATCGCGGTGGAACGGTTTGCCCTCGACCGTAGCGGGGTCGTACCAGGCATCGTGGAACACGAAGCATCCGGCTGCCTCCAGCTTGCCGAAGAGAGCGTCGAACTGTTCCTGTTCGATCTTCTTTCCCGCCAGGAGCCGAGCAGCCACGCGGCGGCACAGGCCCTTGACAGCCGAGCCGGGGAGGACAGGCATCCCGTAGGTGTGGTGGATGGTCAGGCCCATCTCGAGCGGGCTTGCGTTGCCGAGACCGACGGCGAGCGGCCCGGCGGTGACGGCTTCCAGGAGAAGCCAGCCGTTCTTCTCCACAAGTTCCTTCCAGCGGCCGAAGGCCGCGCTATAGACTTCGGGAGTATGGGAGTGTCGGGCAGCCTCTAGCAGTGCCACCTCGGGGCGGCGATTCTGCCGCTTCTCCTCGTCGGTCGCGTGATTGAGCAAGTACCGGCTCACGCCGAGTCCGACGTGACCGAACGAGGTTGAACCTGTAAGCTCCCGCTTTTCCGACCATTTCGGAGCCATATCGAAGAATGGCTGGCGACAAGCGCTATTCATTCTCTCCATCCTCCGCGTCTCGGGCCGACTCGACCTTCAAGATCGAGACCGCGAACCGCTTCCAGTAGACCCAGGCGGCAAGAACGCGCCGGGTATCGAACATGTACTGCGCCACGTCGCCACCGCGCACACGATCCAGCAACGCCACCCTGTCTTGTCTGTCTGGCCCCAAAAGTAACTCCGAGACGTGATTGAGGAGCAGCCCGTAGGCTTCGTTGCGCGGGGTTGGTCGCTTCTTGTCCGTGACCGTCGCCTTATCAAAGGAGAAGGCGAGCGCCTGGCAGAGGCCGCAGGTTCTCACCATAATAGGGAAGGAGTGGCAGAGGCCGCCGAATATCTTCCTTGCTTGCGCCTTCTCGTCGGGGTATTTCGTGGCGACCGCCTGCACGAGTCTGGCAGCCAATTCCATGTTTTGCTGCGCGCGAATTTTCATGGCTTCACCACCAGTCTGCAGAGGCCGCGCCCGACAGTGGCGTTCCCGCCGATCTGGATTACGCGCTCGCCTTCCAACTTCTGCCATGCCACTGCGGCATCTTCCGGCTTGTAGCCGGTATCCACCGCCCAACCTGTAAAGATCGCCTCGGCGGGAACGGCCTCCTCGTACCAGAGACCGCCGTCACGTACCGTCTTGCTCTCCTCTTTCAGGGCCACGCGCGCAACGATCTCCGTGGCCGTCTCGCAGAGGAAGTCGAAGACGGCGTTGGAGACGACGGCGAACCGCTGAACGAAGGATTCGTTTGCGCCGCCGAAGACCTCTGCCGCCAGCCCTTGCGCGATGGTGGAGACGCGGCTGTCCTCGCGTGCGCTCAGGTTCAGGTCTTCCAGGTAGAGCGTTTCGCCTTGCGTCAAAGGTTTCTTGGAGGCGACAAGCGCGTTCTCTTCTGCGACGTTCAGGTTCGCGGCGGCCCACTCCACGCCCGCTCCGAGGGCCTCTCCATCCCGCGCGAAGCGCTCCAGCGCCAGTGGACTGCTAACCCATGCGAACGTGCCGTAGAAGCTGCGGACGGGCAGGCAGAGAAGGCGCAGGTCGGTGAAACTGATCGGCGCCGCGAACTCTGGAGCGCCAAAAAGCTTGTTGGCCTCGTCGTCCTTGCGCCCGTCCCGCAGCGTTCCCTTCAAGCTGCTGGCCGGAACGACCGGCCAGCCGGTCGCCTTTTCGCGCGCGATGGGCAGGTCTACCACATCGGCGGCCTGCCCCGTGCCGGAGTGCAGCGGCGTGATGGCGTGCAGGTAGATACGCCGCGCCTTGAGCGTGTTCATTGGTTATCCTCCTTTCCGTTCCAGACGCCCCAGAGGGCCAGACCGAAGCCATCGTCGCGATTCTTGCTGACGGGCCGATGCGGTTCCGATGTCTCCTCGTCGTCGCTGACCGGAGCCAGCCAACCCTCTTCGGCCAGAATGGCGGCGTCGCCGTCTATCACCGTGAAGAAATAGACGGAACCCGCCGGAGCCATCCAGCGAACAGGCTTGGGGCGGCGGTTCTCCATCTCCCATCCGCTGACGGCCTGGTGGCGCGGGACGGCGGCAGAGACGAGCTTCAGCCTGATTTTGCCTTGCAGTCCCGGCGGCGCGCCTTCCCTGGTTGTCCTGTCCAACCACTGTGGCACCCATCCGCGCCCGAAGATGGCCGGGGTCGCCAGGATCATGCGGACGTAGGATGCCTTGTGCAGTTTCTCTTTCAACTCGTCCGGGCAGGCGGGCCATTCGATGCAGACTGGCTCCTCGATGCTGGCAAGCCGGTTTTCGCCGCCCAGGGGACCGGGGCCATCGAGAGAGGCCGCCGCATCGTTGATCTCGACGCGGCAAAGCAACGACCACGCTACCTTATCGGCTTTAACCTCTTGCCCGCTATCTTGCCTCTCTGCTTCATCGCAAAGCAACGTCCGCTCTCTCTTTCGGCGGTGCGTGTGCCGCTCGAACGCCACCATCTGGGTAGTAAAGAGCATTCCCTCCTGGGCCGCGCCTTTCTGGGCGTCAACCTCCAGGTGGGTGCGGATATCGGTTTCCGGCTCTTCGATCTTGCACGGCGTCCGCCCCTCGGCCCATTCATCCAGCAGCCAGTCCAGAAGGTCGGCCCGGCTCCACCATTTGTATCCCTTCTCCGGCTTCTCATCTTGGGTGACCTTGAGCGGACGCATCCCACAGGGCAGATCGCAGCCCGCGTGTTCCGGGAGGCCGTTCCAGGGGCGCAGGATCATCACCCTGGTGGTTGCAGAGTCCTTCTTGAAGACAACGGCGTCGACGGGCGCGGCAAAGACCGGCTCTTCGTTCCGCACAAGGAGCGGCCCGCGCAGTTTCAGGGCGTCGCTGTCACCCACCCATCTGCCGTCCACATAGCGGCCCAGCTTCGTTCGCAGGAACCCGGCGACCGTGGAAGGCGGCGGCACGAGGAGCGTTTCCGCGCGTCCGCCAGGCGTCGTGTCGAATGGCTTGCCGTCGCGAAACAGGAGGGTATCTATACCACGAATAGCGAGAACGGCTGTTTTCATTGGTTTGCCTCCCACTGCATCGGGTAGCGCGCCAGGTCGCGGAAGAGGATGAGGCGCTGCGCGAGCGCGGCGAAGTCTTCGTGGCTTGATATCGCTTTCAGCGCCGCGCGGATTGGGTCTTCGTTCACTTTCGCGGTAGCGGCATCGGACTTCTTCTTGCGGTTAAAGATGCGCAGCGCTTCGTCTTGCAGCAACTTAGGCTCAAGGTCGGTGTCCTCTGTCTCCCGCGCAAGCTTCTCCAGTTCGTAGGGGAAACCGTGCGAGAGGCCGCCCTGGAAGGCGTCTATCCAGAGTCTCCAGCTGGAGTAGTCGTAACCGTCCTCCCACTTCCACACGGCGGTGCGCTCCTGTCCGCCCCGGAGGTGTAAGGTAAGCGCGAGGCGGTTTCTGCCGCATCTTTTGGCCTTTGCTTCAGCTTCTCTGGCCTGGCGTAGGCTGATATACAGAGGCTCGTGATAGTGGACGATGGCGATGCCGACGGAGAGCGTGCCGTCTTTGATTCTGTCTTTGAACCCCTGCGCGAGCCGGGCTGCGCAGGAGAGGGCCGTATGCATGGGCAGCAGCGCAAGCACGTCGTCTCCGCCGCTATAGACGAGATGGCCCTGATGGCTCTCAACCGTCTCCTTCGCGCTGCCGGCGAACTCGGCGAGCTGCTTCGAGAACTTCTGGTGTTTCTCTTTCGATTCCATCTGGCTGATGAGGTCGCCCATCCGGTCGCCGTCGGCCACCAGGATGGCGAAGTAGGGGGCGGATTCGGGAATGGTCAGGTCTCGCGAATTAAACGTAGCTTCCACCTCGCGAACCTGATTCAATTCAGGGCCTGGGATATTCTCCTTGCGTATATCGTCACGAAGACTCTTGAAGACGAGGTGACCCAGGAAACCCTGTTTGGCGATCTGATGCAACAATGCGAGTTTCTGTTTCTCCTGCGGCCCGCCGCAGGAGAGGGCCAGTTCCCGTGTGCGGGCCGCAATATCCGCCGTTGAAGGAACGTCTGACCCCGATCCTTTGATCCTTTTTAGGACGGACGCCGCGTCCAGCCACTCATTGCCTTTCAAGCGAAGAGGCGGCGCTTTGCAGGCAACTGTGTCGGTAATGACCGTATCGCGCGAGGGGTCTAGTGGGCTTTTGGGGACGCTCTGCTTCTGCGGCTGCGTGAAGTCGCGCAGCGCCTTCCGACCGGCGAGGAGACGCTCTACGTTCTTACGCGCCTCCCGGTAGCTTTCACCGTCCTGTCCGTCCCACGGCCACCACGCGGCGTAGAACTCCAGGAAGTGGGCGATCTGCTGCTCTACGAGTTGGGCGTTGATGTGATTTCTTTGCTGAGGCGTGAGTTCTTCAAATGCCTTGTTCCATGCGTGGCGCAGACAGTTTTGCGCGGCCTCTTCCGCTTTTTCCGCGATCTTCTTGGGGTCGCCGGAGACCACCGCGAGTATCTTGTTGGCTGCGCCGCTTTTCGGGTCTTTTATGACCTCTGGCGCGGGAAAAATGAGTTCTCCTTCAGACTGTCCTTCGGGTTCTTGGACGGCCTTTGCTGCGGCCCTCGCGATCTTGGAGATGAGATTGGAGCCTGCGTAGAGGTCGTTGGTGCGGCGTCCGGCGGCGATGAACTCCTGCACCGGGCCAATGGAGATGGCAAGGAGATAGCTCATGGCAGCGCCTCCGCCCGCGTCCGCCATTCCTGTTCCGCGAACTTCACGACCGCGTCCAGTGGATGGGCAACGCCCATCCGCCGAAGGACACGGTCAGCCCGCGGCAGCCTGAGGTCCACAACGCGCGCATTGTGGCCGACTTTCACATTAATCCGCACGGGGTCAGGGGCCGATAGGACTGCGATAAGCGGCGCGAACTGGCCGTTGGCCAGAGCAATGGGTTTCAGAATGACCGGGCTTGCCATCCGCCCGGTCTCGTCCGCCTCAAGGGTGGGCGCATACCGTGCGGGCGCCGGTCCCCTGTCGAACTTCTGATAGACAATCGGCAGGCCCAGGAACGGCTTGGCAAGGGCGATCTCCTGATCCTGGGATCGCTCGAAGCGCGCCAGCGCTTCGCGGTAGTCCCCCCAATGGCCCCCATTCATTGGAACATAGCCCTCTGCGTCGCCCATGTGACCCTTCCGTACCGCACACCAGAAGCGTCCGAGGGTGCGCCAGGCTTCTCCGGCTTTCACCACGGGTTGTCCGAATACCACGCGCGCTTTGCCGAGTACGGTGTACGCGGCCGATTCAGAAGAAGCGTCGGTCAGCGCACGCAGCCAGCTGTGGCGCTGCGCCCGGTCCACCGGAGGAAGCCAGTGTGCCGGGTCGCTCGTCTCGCACAGTGCTCCACAGCCGCGCCTGGTTCGAGACCCGACGCCACCGAAAGCCAGCCACGCGCGGACGCACCGCTCGACCTCTGTCAGACAGCCGCTGCTGCACCGGATGGTCAGGCTGAATTCGACGTTCTCCCTCGCGTGAGCTTCCGGGAGCGGGTTATCTCCCCTCTGGGCCTGGAAGGGAAACAGGAAGACGCCCTCTCGCGGCCCGTCCTGCGGGGTCGCTTTCGGCGCGATTTCCGAGTAGAGCCTGCGGCTGCCCTCACTGACAAGAGCGACCTCGATGGCTACTTTGCCCGGCTTTTCCGCGCTGCCCCAAAGCGCCTCTTCAGCCGCGAACAATTCTTCTGCGGATTTGTACTGCGCCCCGGCGGTCGCCCGCCACCAGAAGCGCAGGTGGCCGCGAATGGCGGCGGAGCGGATGATGCAGTGCGAGTCCACCTCGCGCGGCTCGTATCCTCCGCCGAACAGGGGCGTGATGGTTCGGAGATGGAGCGTAATCGTTGGTTCCGTTTCCGGCTGCTGCCATTCAGGTGGCGAGAGAGAGCAGGTTCGTCTTGGCACTGGTTCCTCCTTCCAACAAGTTGCTGCTCAGGGATGCGAGCAGGCGATCCTCTCTTCATTACTGTGGCTGTCTTCATCCGCCTGGTAGAGTTTGTGCTGATGCCATTGCAACCGCGCCGCCGCGATGACTGCTGGAACGCAGGCGTCCACGAGCGAGCAGTTGGGACAGCGCGCGTCGTTGTGGGGCGCGGGCATCCGTCCCTCCTGCCGCAGCCAGCGTATCTGCGCGACGATGGCCTCCATCTCGGCGTGCATCTCCGGCGTGAAGGCGACTTCCCGACGGCGGCGCGTGCTGTGATGGTAGATGGCCCCGTGCGTGACCTTCTGCCCGAACATCTCTTCCAGGCAGGCGGCCTGCGCGCACAGTTGCAGGTCGTCGTGATGGTGCTGGCGGCGCGGGCCGTGCTTGTACTCGACCGGGTAGAGCGTGCCGTCGGCGCGGAACTCGACGGTGTCGGCACGTCCGTTCAGTCCCAGGCGCTCCGACCAGAGGGGCAGGGCGCGTTCCAGTCGGGTCGTGCCGGTCATTTCCCAACTGACGGTATCGGCGCGTTCATGGGCGCGCTGTCCGCGCAGGGTGAACACGTTTTCGTCGTAGACCTGCTCGACGTGGATGAGGGCGCACTGCCGGGGGCAGTAGGAGTAATGCTCAATCGCCGAGATCATCACCCACTCGTCTTCCGACCACATGGCAGTACGCCTCCTGTTCTATTGGTTAGGCTATAAACACTTGTTCCTTCGTCGTCCGCAGAATCGGCAATGCGCCTGCCATGTACCCTAGGAAGTCGGGATCATATTCCGATTTCCAGAAGTAGAGTGCATCTGAGTCGTCGGGATGTCCCGACAGAAGTTCAATAGGCAAGGTCTTCTTACTGATTTTGCTCGTCCACATCTGGACGCTACCGCGTAGAAGATCACGCCTATCTATCTTCTTGCCATCGCAGATTGCTTCCGCCAAATCCCTTGAGACAACGATTGTGCGCGTGTCCGAAGCGATAACCCGTGCCAACTTGCTTACGAGCGGGTAGCGCATAAGCCGCTCCATTTCCATCAATTCCCGTGCTCTTTCAAAATCACCCTCAGTCAACTCCTGTTGCATGGCAAGTTTCGCCAATTCTCCTGGAGTGAGCATATTCACATCACCGCTCTCGAAAAGACTGCCTAAAACACGCCTGGATAGAGCCAGATCAGGGTTTTGGGTGATAAGATCGTCCTCAAGTAGAAAATCCCACACAACAGCATCGTCGAATTCCGCGCCCCGACTGACGCGCCCGCCTACCTGAATCAGGCTTGCTGTCGCAGCCCTCTCGCGAAAGCCGGAACAAAAAGAAAAGTTCATCCCTGCTTCCACGCAGCTTGTCGCTATCAGCGTCCAATCGTTGAATGAGCCTTTTAGACGGGCTAGGATTCGGTCTACGATGCGGTCACGGTCATTAGGAGCTAGAGCAGTAGACAGATGCATTACCTGATGTCCTCGCCTTTGCAGAACATCCGCCACCACCGCCGCCGACTGAACTGTGTTAAGAATGATTACGCGCGGCCCTTTATGCTTCAAGGCCAACTTAATGAGGCCGTCTATATTTAGGATGTCTTCTACTGATCGGTACTGAATGCGTTTCTGTTCTGCCTCATTCAGTTCTTTTCGTAAGTCATCGTGCAGCAAGTCCGATACATGCTGATCTTTACCGATGAGTTCTGCCATCTCTTCAGTTTCCCAAAAACGTGGAAGTGATCCGCTTGCCAGCACAAGATAACCACTCCATTCTCGCATCCAGGTTTCCAACCATTTCCATGCCTGCCCCCATAAATGCGACGGAAGAGCCGCATGTACTTCGTCTACAAAAACCGCCGAACCGGGCAGTTCATGCAGTTTTCGCAGCCCGGCAGGATGATGGGATGCTAAAGTCTCGAAGAATTGAACGGCGGTTGTCACTATGACTGGCGCTTGCCATAGCGTTGCCAATTGTCGCAGATCAACCGTACTGAAGTCCGCGCGGTGATGATGTTCGGCGACTACATCTTCTGGTCGTTCGCCAGGCAAAACGAGCGCCTTGCGATACACTTCTACCGATTGCTTGATAATGTTCGTGTACGGTAGAACCACAATGATATGACGGAGGCCAAGCTTCTGCGCAACCTGTAGCAAGTGGGCCATCACCGCCGTTGTTTTGCCGCTCCCAACCGGCGCGTCACAGCATCGCATTGGCTCACTTATCGCAGCATCACGGCACGTCTGATAAACCTGACGCCTCAGAGGATCACGGGAACTGGTTTCCTCTAACTCCTCTACATAATGATTAAGCGCTGCCAAACGTTCAGCCCATCGTGTTTCCAGCTTGGTAACAGGAATCTCACGCCCATAGTTTTGTGCAGTATCGCCATGATCTGCATCAACAAGACATGAGAGCGCGATCCGCCTTGTAAATCCACACTTGTGCAGGGGTTGCTTATCCTGTATGGACAGTGTGGGTAAGCCAGCATCTAGATGTAGAGAGCAGTATTGGTCGAGCAGGCTATTAACATGGTCTGCCACAGTATTGTTAATGCAGGCAATGTGACGTACATCGCGAAAAATGTGGCTTTTCTTCTCGCTTTCCTGTTCTGCGTCGAATAATCCCGCATGATGCGCCATAACCAGCGCGGCCGCTTCAGTCCGCCACAAACCGAGGAGCGCTGCTACACCTGCGTCCTCATGCGGAATCGGTAACTTTTCCTTCGATATGCGAGACAGCACCTCCTGGTTTTTCTCATCTAGCTTGCCCAAATCGTGGTAGAGTGCTGCGGAATGAACGACCTCTAGAAACTTTGCCCGGTCGCCCTTATAAAATTGTGAAGCGGCCTTGGCATTTGTGTTGGCTCTGCTATTCACCTGAGTTATGTGTTTCAGGTAAGTTTGCGCCCCCGTTCCTTTACGGGGGCTATGAGCTAAGGGCGTCTTCATCATTTCAACACCAAATCCGCAACGGTATTGACTCGCGCCTTCAAATCCTCTGGTAGCGTTGTCGGAGAGTTGTATTCATCCCAACTGCTTGATGGTTCTTCAGGATTTTCCCGTTTCTTTGGCATCAATGCATCAAGGAGGACGAAGTCAGAGCAAGAACCCAATGGCGATTTGTGTTCGACAAGCCAGGCGTGACGAATCTCGACGTTCGGTCGTCCGTGGGAAGCCGTGTGTATGTATGTCAGCGGAAGCAAACGCTTCAGCAGCTTAATATCAATGTCGCGGCAGCCGGATTTTACAGCGGCTGTTGGGTTCAGGAAGAATGGCATACAGTAAACGCCATGTTCTACTACGCGATAACCGAGCGGAGCCATACCGCGATCTTTGCCCTCCTGCACACCTGCTTTATTCGTGTTCGTCATCCGTTCTATTCTAATTGGGGCAACCGATACCCCGTTACCGAACTGTACTGCACCGGAACGAATAAAATGCTCCATGTCGCCTGATGCGATCCCTGTGTCCCCTTTGAGGGATTCCAAGAATGTCGTACCAAACACACGCGCATCCCAATAGCGTTCTTGAAATTCTTTTTTTGATAGCTTCTTGATCTCGTCGCGGCGACGGCCTCGACTCTCCAAAATCTGGAACTGATCGGCCTTATCTGTAATGCCTAAATCAGCGCTGAGAGCATGCCATACCGGGCCGCCTTTTTCCTCTACAAGATCGCGTAGTTTGCGCTTAAATGACACGCCGGAGATCAGACCACGCTGATCATGCGCCCTCTGGCGCGGTTCCCCTTCATTGTCCGGGTCGCCATTAGGATTCGAGTTGCGAACTTCAATAACCAAAAGCCCTGTCATGCGATTGAGTTCTACTGTGTCCTGGCTCATTTGTTTTCTCCTCCTTTATCCTCTTCATCGCTAGTCTTATCCATCGAGGCCAGATAGCCGAGCAGCATCTGCGCCCGCATAAGATCGTTAGAAGGCTGAGACATATCCATCTGGCCCAACTCATCAGCAATCGGACGATACCGCCGCAGAATGCTGATGGCCTCTCGTGCCGCAATATGCTTCGATTTGTCTTGAGCATACTGTTCTGGTTGAACGGTTCCAGCCCAACCCAAATAGATTCTCAGTCGTGCCGCTAATGTTGCCAGCGCTTTCTGTGGATTGTCCAGCGCCGCATCAAATAGAGAATTGCCTATCAGATTTGGCGGATAATCGCCGTTTCGCACGACCGTACAATAGCAACGGTGCAGGCGGTCGGATAGGGCCAAGACCCTTCCGACCAAAAATGCTGCTTCCTTCACATAATCCTCCTTTCTGCTTCCCAACGCATACAGGGTCATACCCAGCACGCTGACTGCACGAAGTATCTCCTTGCGTGTATGGTCTGAGTATCTGTTCCATTCTTTCTGGTCATTGCCTTTATGTAGGCAACCACCTATCCCACGCAGCAACGGCCTTTCATGCTGTACCAACGTCTGTAATATGTGACGGGCGGCTGTCTCTGCCTTATAGGGCCGTTGAAGCATCAGGTCCAGCACATCGCCGAAGGCTGCGCCGCGCAATTTATTGGCACGGGCCTGTCCTGAGTCGTCGCTACGCGCGTTCGGCGGCGTCCATGCTGATGTAAGCAGCCGTACAACCTGGGCGGGTGAAGGCATTTGTGGCTCCCAATGCTCAACCTGTTTTTGCACTCGAATCGGCAAAGAAAACGGGGGAACATTGCTTACAGCTTCCTGCCACCACTGTGCGCCATGCAGAACTTCTGCGACTGTTGGCGTTTCTGCCAGTGTAACCAGCACCTGCCCTTCCGATGCTTTGCGGATTATGAATAGATTCAAGCGGCTCTCCGGCTTCTCTTTCACTATCCCGTCCAGAGCCTCGCAGACCGTTCGAACATCTGTATTGAACTGTCGCTGTTCCTGGTCTGCATCTTCGCCAAATATATCCGCCACGTTCTCGTCAATGTCTGGCTTCCCATCCACATAAACAATCAGAAGATCCTGCTGTTCAGGATTTTCGCTGGCGATTCCACGCCATGTCTTTCCTCGACGCTCCGGCTGCACAATATAACTTAGGGCATCCTGCATCTTGTACACTAATGTCCTTGACACTGGCATCAGGTCACTGTCTTTACGCCCGTAACGCTCGTTGCATGGGGCTGCGCTGTTCATAGAAAATAGAGACGCCCCTTTTGTCGCGACCAGAGGTAATGGAACACGAGGGAAAGGCTCGATCCATAATTCCTCGTCTTTGCTTCCTGTAAAGGCACAAGGGATTGTAGCCGGTTGCGCCTTATGTTCACTTTTTGCACCTTCTATAGCGAGCAGAGCGGCTGACAAAGATTTCCGTATAGTGCTGCGATATATTGTGTGTCCTGGAGCAGACGTATCCAGCGCGACTTGTGTTGACTTGCGCGTATACTCGCCTGTCCTATTCGCCGGTGTGAAAAGTAATAATTCCAACAAATCCAGCGTGTTTTCATCACATATCGCCAACATTGCGACGGCTCTCTCTTTGAGGGCATTAAGGAAATAGCCGGTTTCATTTTCCTCTTGCTCCGTCCTTGCTAGCGCGGCACTATAGGAGCGGCATACCTTCACAACATCTTCGAGATTTGCCTGCTCTGCTGCCTTAATGAGCAAGTCCACTTTCTCGGCTTGGACACGGCGCAACATATCCAAAGTGCTTTCCATGCCGGTGTTGATAGAGCAAAGTAGTAAAACTTCTTTCATCTCTTGGCGGCGCTCAGTGGGGGTTACTTTTCGCGTCTTTCCGTTCGCGTCTTTTTTTTGCCAAGAGAACTGATGCCCGCCTGGTACGTGTAGCAACGGCTCTTTTAGCCGTAACACAGGGAAACTATTCTGGTTGCCGTCCATGTGCGTCCATAATCCCGGCAATTCTTCCTCAGTTAAAGCTTCGGCAGCAAAAACGCTCCCCTCTTCGCTCAGGCGTAGCCGCATCGCAGGCCCTGTTGTCGTTCCCGGAACTTTAATGTTAGGATGAAGTTTTTCGAGCGCTAACCCTGCATCTTCCAAGGCTTTCCACAAAGGAAAGGTTTCACTCAGCATAATCACCTCCCGGCCTGCCATCAAAGTACAGCACGCCATTCTGCACCTGAACATTTACCAAATAGATCGGCCTCCATCGCCCGGATACTGGCGCATCAAACGGCGATTTGAGCAAGGTGGGCAATGTCAAATTGACAGTCGGATCAGTTTGCGTTTCTGCGCGCGGAGGACCAAAATAGTCAGGGACGAACTCTTTCCATCCTAGCGACGGGGTGTAAAAGAGCGTGCCTTTATTAAGCCTTCGCAGGAACATTTCTTGAAGGGCATGAGCATAGTTCGTCTGACCATCATCAAGGGGAGATTTTTCAACGATCCCATAAGCACGATAGCAAACATCTACAAGAACCGTAGCAGCAAGCTGTAAATTGTTGTTGCCGCTGATCTGGTCACTTTTCCGCAGAGGCCCGCCATAATTGGTTACATAGCGCTCAAAACGGATTGGGCGACAGATTTCGATATGAGTCGGATAGATATATGCCTGCTTTATGCGTGCAACAGCTTCAAACATTCCTTTCACGGCAGCCCACGTCGGCACAGGATATGAGCAGGGAGTTGAACCGGAGTCAGGGTTAGTAAACATTGCCATCGGCCCGGCAATCTCGAACTTGACTGTATACATCGTGCCTCCTAGATTCTTAAATCGGTCTTATCTCTTATTCGATGGTATTGCGGGAAGTGCGACAGCCAGGCAAGATTTTCCAACAGTGTAACAGGCGAGAGTGCAATATAGGTTCACTCGTCGGAGGGGCCGTAAATTTTTGCCAGATTTTTTACCTGCCGGGCGATTTCGGCGCGCAATGCGGGCGGTTCCAGGGCTTCGGCCTCCGCGCCGTAGGAGAGCAGCCAGCGCGCCACCTCCTCCATCCCCGCCACGTGCAGGGTCACGATCAGGCCGCCGTCGGGAAGCTCCTCCGTCTGCTGGCTGGCATGATACCGCCGCTCCCGAATCCAGCGCGCCTGCCGGGGCGAGAAC
>Ga0070741_10008639_pt1 | contig 20276 bp, 21 predicted proteins | sample Coa_R1_4_FD_66440 | JGI IMG/M metagenome (GOLD analysis project Ga0070741, IMG submission 66440) | Surface soil microbial communities from Centralia Pennsylvania, which are recovering from an underground coalmine fire - Coalmine... | ecosystem: Environmental > Terrestrial > Soil > Unclassified ...
TCATCGAGCGCCTCCACGTGGGACCGGGGCACGACGAGGACGTGGCCCGGGAAGAGCGGGCGGTGGTCGAGGAACGCCGCCACCTGGTCAGTCGCGTAGACCAGCCCCGGCCCCGGGGCGCCCCCCAGGACCTCGCAGAACACGCAACCCGGCACGCGTCTCTCTACCATGCACGGCGTGCCCGACGGCTCGCCCGTGTCCCTGAGTTCCGGCCTGCCCGAGACGATCCTGCCGCCCGAGCCGGCTGAGACCCGCCGGCGCCTGGCCGACGCACTCGAGTCGCCGGAGGGGGAGCGGCGGGCGGCGGTCGCCGCCGTGGTGCGCGACCAGCCGCGGAGCCTGAACGGGTGGGCCGCGCTCGGCGACCTGGCACGCGACGACATCGAGGCCTACGCCTGCTACCGCGTCGGCTACCACCGCGGCCTCGACACCCTGCGGGGCAACGGGTGGCGCGGGTCCGGGCTGGTGCGCTGGGCGCACGAGAGCAACCGGGGGTTCCTGCGCAGCCTGGCCGGGCTCGGCCGCACGGCGCGCCAGATCGGCGAGGCCGACGAGGCCGCCCGCTGCGAGGAGTTCCTGCGCATGCTCGATCCCGACTGGCAGGGCTGAGACCCGGGCCCCGCGCCCCGGCCCGGGGCTTTGGCAACCCGTGACCGCCGCAAGGTGGTGACGACAGCGTGCGCCTACGTGCATCCTGCCGTCACCACCTTGCCGGACGAGGCGCACCCACGCCCCCCGCGCGAAATCGGTGCCCACCGTGGGACGTGGTCGCGACAGAGTGCGTCTACGTGCATCCTGCCGTCACCACCTTGCCGGCCGAGGCGCACCCACGCCCCCCGCGCGAAATCGGTGCCCACCGTGGGACGTGGTCGCGACAGAGTGCGCCTACGTGCATCCTGCCGTCACCACCTTGCCGGCCGAGGCGCACCCTGGTCGCGCGGCGCGGCCGTCGAGCCCCAGGGTCCGCACGCCGCCCCGTGCCCGGGCCGCGGTCCGCACGCCGCCCCGCACCCCGCCCGGTCCGCCGCCCCCGCAACCGGCGTATCGTCTCGCCGTGACCGACGCCCGCGCCGCCATCAGCACGCTCATCTACACCTACGCCGAACGCATCGACGCAGGGGACTTCGAGGGGGTTTCGAAGCTCTTTGCCGACGCCGTGGTGACGGCCGAGGGCGGTATCGAGTGCCGGGGCAGCGACGAGGTGCTGGCGATGTACACCGGTGCCACCCGGCGCTACGAGGACGACGGGACGCCGAAGTCCAAGCACGTGACGACCAACCTCATCATCGAAGTCGACGAGGCGGCGGGGACGGCGGCGTGCCGGTCCTACTTCACCGTGCTCCAGGCCGTCCCCGGCCAGTTGCCGCTCCAGCCGGTGTGCGCCGGCCGCTACCGCGACACGTTCGTGCGCGCGGACGGTGGCTGGCGGTTCGCCAGCCGTCATATGATCATGGACCTGGTGGGCGACCTCAGCCGGCACCTGCTGATGGACCTCCCCGCGTGACCCGCTTTATGGCCCCGTTCGCTCAGGCTTAACGGGGGGAGTCCGATGCTTCGACCATGCGGGTGTGGATCGAGCAGCACGAGTGCGTGGGCAACGGGATCTGTGAAGAGGTCTGCCCCGAGGTCTTCTGGCTCGACGACGGGGACATCGCCTACGTCCTCGACGGGGACCGGGTGCTCCCGGCCGGCCAGGCGGGCACGCTGGACGTGCCCCGGGACCTCGAAGACAAGGTGATCGAGGCCGCGGAGGAGTGCCCCGCGGCCTGCATCTACATCGAAGCCCACTGACCACCGCGACCCCCATCGCGGCCGGGCAGGACCGGGCGGGCGCCGCCCGCCGCAGCGTCGGCGCGGCCGTCGGGAGCGTCATCGCTGTCGTCGCCGTCGCGTGGGCGCTCGCGGCCGCGTCGCACTCGGCGGGCATCCCGCGGACCGACGACTGGGCGTGGGCCCGCGTGGCGGTCTCGTTGCACCGCACCGGCCACGTGCGCCTCGTCGGGTGGGGCCCGATGACGATGGTCGGGCTCGTCGTGTGGGCCCAGCCGTGGCTGGCCGCCTTTGGACCGCACGTGTGGGCACTCGACCTGGGTGCATCACTGCTGGCCGCCGCCGGGCTCCTCGGCGCCTGGCGCCTCTCCCGCCCCGTCGGCGGCGCGGGCGCGGGGCTCGTCGTCGTGGCGACGATCGTTCTCGCACCGGGGTTCGTCCGCGATACCGCGTCGTTCATGACCGACGGGCCCGCGTTCGCGCTGGCCGCGTTGGCGCTGCTGGCGGGGGTCGAGGCTGCCGGTGCGGAGGGCGCCAGACGCCGCTGGCTGGAGGCGGCGTGCGTCGTGTGCGGCCTGTGGGCCTTCACCATCCGCGAATTCGCCATCGCCGCCCCCCTCGCTGTGCTCGGCGTCCGCTGGCTGGCCGAGCGCGAGCGGCGCCGGCCGCTCGCGGCCCAGGCCGGCGTTGTCGTCGCGTGCGCCGCCGTGTTCTGGGCATGGCGGTCGTCGCTGAGCGGCGGGCAGCCGTACGGGGGCCGCCCGCCCGTGTTCACCATCGCCGCGCTGCTGGTCTGCGTCGCGTTCACCACGTCGCTGCTGCTCGTCCCCGTCCTCGCCGCGACGGCGCCGAGCTGGTGGCCCGCCCGCCACCGCGCCGGGCGCCTCGCCGGGATGGCGGCGGGCGCGGCGCTCGCCATGGTGCCGGTGGCATACGAGCCGGGGTCGTGGAGCCACCGCTACCAGTGGCTCACGGGCGACTACCTCGACCCGAGGGGCATCAACGGCAACAAGCTGCTGCTCGGGTCCCGGCCGCGCCTGCTCCCGGCCGCCGGCTGGGCCGCGGTGGAGGCCCTCGCCATTGCCGCCGGCATCGTGGTGCTCGGCCTGCTGGGCGAGACCGCCGCCATGTGGTGGCGCGCCCGCGACCGGGACGGTCTTGCCCGCGACCGACGCGAGGGTCCCGGTCGTGCCCGCGACTGGGAAGAGCCCGCCAACCGCGCGCTCGGCCGGCGCATCCTCGCCGCCCACCTCGCCGTGTCCGCGCTCCTCGTCGCCGCCGCCGTCGTCCGCAACGGCGCCGTCTACGACCGCTACCTGTGGCCGCTCGCCCTGTCGGGGGCCGTGCTGGTCGTCACCGCGTTCCCCGTGGTGCCCTTCAGCCGCTGGCACCCGGCCGCGTCGCAGGCGGCGCTCATGGTGGTGTGCGCCTTCGCCCTCGTGTCACTGGCCGTGACCCTCAACTCCGACGCTTTTGACGGCGCACGGTGGCGCGCCGCCCGCCAGGCCGTCTCCCAGGGGGCGGCGCCCATGGCGGTCGACGGCGGGTTCGAGTGGGTCGGCTGGCACGCGACGGGTGTCGCCGACGCCAACGCCGCAGGCGACGCCACCCGGCCGTACTGGGTCGCCATGGTGGGGGAGCCGGCCCCCTGCGTCGAGGTCGCGGCCTCGCGCATCACCCTGCCCGGGCTCACCCTGGAGCGGGCCGTGACGTGGCGGACCTGGCTGCTGTTCGGGCGCGCCCATCTCTATGTCTACCGGCGCGCCGGGTGCGCGAGCGGGGGCCGCTGAGCCCGGGCGGGCGCGAGCCAGGGAGCGACAGACTAGGGCTCGATGGCGAAGACGCCGTCCAGCCCGGTGATGGCGAGCACACGGCTGACGTTGCGTGCCGGCCGGCGCAGCGTGAGCGTCCGCCCGCGGTCCTCGGACTGCCGCCGCGCGTCGATCAGCGCCCGCAACCCTGACGAATCGATGAAGGTCACGTCGCTGATGTCCACGATCACGTCGGTGTCCCCGCGCACGACTCCGGAGAGGTGCCTCCCCAGGACCGTGGCGGTCGCCATGTCGAGCTCCCCCGACACGACCACAACGGGGGCGTCCCCCTCGGGCGACGCGACCCAGATGGTGAGCGCGCTCGTCGCGTAGGGCTCCGCAGCAGTCACTCCAGCCCTCCTCTGGCTCTGCTTTGGAAGAGCGCCGGCATGGGCGCCCGCGTTACTCGATCCTCCCGCGCGGCGCCCGGGACCGCCGTGAGTGATCCGCGCGCCGTGCGGCGTGCGAACGGAGGGTGGGAGAGGCCCCCGGGGGCGCGGTGGGGCGGACACCTGCCCCCGGGGGACCCCAGCCCGCACGCCGAAGCGCGCGAGCCGGCGGGCATGCTGCCAGAAAGTCGGACGTCATAGGGAGAACCCGCGCCGCCGCTGGCGCGCCACTCAACCGACCACCGATGCTGGCCCGGTGGCCACGCTCATCACCGGGGGTGCGGTGCTGCCGCTCGCGCCGTCCGACCGCCGCCGTCTCCTCCAACCGGGCGCCGTGCTGTTCGATGGCGACACGGTCGTCGCCGTCGGGTCCCCCGACGAGGTGGCGGCGCACCCGTTGGCGAACCGTGCGACGGTCGTGGACGGGACGGGCCGCGCCGTCATCCCCGGTATCCACAACTGCCATCTCCATTCGGGCCTCCTCCGCGGCACGGCGGAGAACCTGGCCCTCCTCGACTGGCTGCGTACCTACGTCGACCCCGCGCACCGCGCCCTGACCCCCGACATCGCGGAGGCGGCCAGCCGCCTCTGCTACGCCGAGGCGCTGCGCAGCGGGACGACCTCGGTGATGGACATGTGGCGGTTCCTCGACCGCGCCGCGGCCGTCGCCGAGCAGCTCGGCCTGCGCGCGACCCTCGTGCCGTACGTGTGCGACGAGGTCGGCTACGACTACTTCGAGACCCTCGACACCAACCGCGCGCTCCTCGACGGCATCGGGACCGGCGGGCGCGTGCGCGCATGGGTCGGCCTCGAGCACCTCCTCTACTGCACGCCGCGCGCCTACGCCGACGCCATCGCCCTCGCCGACGAGTACGCGACCGACATCCACACCCACAGCTCCGAGCAGGTGCTCGAGGTCGACACCATCGTCGAGCGCTTCGGGCGCCGCCCGATCGAGGAGCTCCATGCGCGCGGCCTCCTCGACGGCGGCCGGTGCGTCGTTGCCCACTGCGTGTGGCTGTCGGACCGGGAGCTCGAGATCCTGGCCGCGACGGGCACCCGGGTCGCCCACTGCCCGTGCTCCAACATGAAGCTGGCCTCCGGGGCCGCGCCCGTCCCGGCCATGTGGGCACGCGGCATCACCGTGGGGCTCGGCTCCGACGGCGAGAAGGAGAACAACAACCTCGACCTGCTCGAGGAGATGAAGTTCGCGTCGCTGCTCCAGAAGCTGACGACCCTCGACCCCGCGACCGGCAACCCGTGGGACGTGCTCGCCATGGCGACCATCGAGGGGGCGCGCTGCCTCGGCATCGATGCGATCACGGGTTCGCTGGAGCCGGGCAAGCGTGCCGATGTCGTGGTCGTCGACCTGCGGCGCCTGCACACCACCCCGGTCCTCACCGGTCGCGACGCCAACGTCGCCGAGCACCTCGTGTTCTCCGCCAATGCGGCGGACGTGGAGCATGTGTGGGTCGACGGCCGCCACCTCGTCGCCGGCGGCGCGCTCGTCGGCGTCGACGTCGACGCGGTGCGCGCCGACGCACAGGCGGCGGCCGAGGAGCTGTTCGCCCGGCGGGCGGCGTTGCTGCGCGCCTGACCGCGGCCACGCACCCGACGCGCCCGGCCCTCCCGGGTAGCGTCGCCCCCCGATGCCCGTCCAGAGCGACGAACCCGTCGGTCCCTTCCCTCCCGGCGCCGACCCCTCCGACTACGACAAGCTCCGGCGCCGGGTGATGTGGGCGATGCCGAGCGGCCTGTACGTGATCGGCAGCCGCGCCGGTGAGCGGCGGAACGGGATGACGGCCAACTGGGTGACGCAGGTCAGCTCCGTCCCCAAGCTGGTCGCCGTCGCCGTCGAGCGCGACGCCCTCACGCACGAGCTCGTCCACGACGGCGGCGTGTTCAGCGTGTGCATCATCGACCGCGAGGACCGCGCCATCGTCCGGAAGTTCACCAAGCCGGTCGAGGTCGACCTCGAGGCCAAGGCCCTCAACGGCGTCACCTACGTCGAGAAGACCACCGGCGCACCCATCCTCGCCCAGTCCGTCGCCTGGCTCGACTGCGCCGTCCGCCAGGAAGTCGAGGTGGGCTCGCACACGCTGTTCGTGGGCGAGGTCGTGGACGCCGGGTTCGCCAAGGACGAGGCGACCCCGGTCCTGCGCATGGAGGACACCCGAATGAACTACGGCGGCTGAGCACCGGCGACCGCGCGGTCGATAGCGTGGCCGGCGCAATGCGCGCGCCCACTCCGTCGTCGGCTCGTTGGGTGGACGACGATGCGGCCCTCGCCGACCTCGTCGGCATGCTGTGCGACGCCGGCGAGTTCGGCATCGACACCGAGTTCCACCGGGAGCGGACGTACTGGCCCCAGCTGGCGCTGCTCCAGGTGGCGTGGGAGGGCGGTGCGGCCCTCGTCGACCCCATGGCCGTCGACATCGCCAGCCTCGGGCCCGTGTTCGCCTCGGCACCACTGGTCGTCGCCCACGCCGCCGGCCAGGACCTCGAGGTGCTGGACCGGGCGTGCGGGAGCGTGCCGGCCAACCTGTTCGACACCCAGGTGGCGGCCGGGTTCATCGGGTTCTCGACCCCGTCGCTCGCCACCCTCGCGGAGCGCATCCTCGACCTGCACCTGCCGAAGGGCGACCGCCTCACGGACTGGACCAGGCGGCCCCTGTCGGCCGCGCAGCTCGAGTACGCGGCCGCCGATGTCGCCTACCTGCTCCCGCTCGCCCGGCTCATCACCGAGCAACTGCGCGCCGCGGGCCGGTACGACTGGGCGATGCAGGAGTGCCGCGAGCTGTTCGCTACGGCGCGCGGGCCCCAGGACCCGGAGACGGCGTGGTGGAAGATCAAGGAGGTCCGCCACCTCCGCGGCAAGAGCCGCGCCGTCGCCCAGGAGGTCGCCGCCTGGCGCGAGCGCACGGCCGCCGCGCTCGACCGGCCTGTGCGCACCGTCCTGCCCGACCTCGCCGTCCTGGCCGTCTCGACGCACCCGCCGTCCAGCCTCGACCAGCTGCGCGGCCTGCGCGGGATCGAGGGGCGGCTGCCGCGCGGCGACTTGGCGGCGGGCCTGCTCGAGGCGGTCGCGGCCGGGCTCGAGCTCTCGCTCTCAGACGTGCGCGTGCCGCCGAGCGACGACGTCGAGCGCGGGATGCGGCCGGCCGCGAGCCTGGTCTCGGCGTGGGTCGGCCAGCTGTCGCGCGACCTGCGTATCGACGCCAGCCTCCTCGCGACACGCGCCGACCTGCACGCGTTCATCCGCGGCGACCCCCAGGCCCGCCTGGTGCAGGGGTGGCGGGGCGAGCTGATCGGCGAGCGCGTCCGCCGCCTCGTGTCGGGCGACGCCGCGCTGGCGTTCGACAAGCGGGGCGGGCTCGTGCTCGAGGAGCGCAGCCGGCGGTCGCTCGGCGTCACCGCGCCGATGCCGCCCGACGACTGGGCCAACGACTGATCAGCGCGGCGCCAACCAGGCGGCTGACCATGGGCCGAGCGCGCCCTGCCATCCGCCCTGCGACGCAGCCGACGCCACGATCAGCTCATACGAGCCGGGGAATCTGACCTCGGCCTGCGTCATGTTCACCACGACGACGGCGCGATCGCCGTCGGCCGCGCGTTCCCATGCGAGGACGCCCGGCGGCGACTCCAACCAGCGGAACGCGCCGTGGCGCAACGCGGGCGAGCGGCGGCGGGCCGCGATCGCGGCGCGGTAGAGGTGGAGGAACGAGGCGGCGTCGGCCTCCTGGGCGGCGGCGTGCACGTGGTCGGCGTCGGGCGGCCACGGGAGCCAGGGGTCGTCGGTGGCCCAGCCGTGGGCGGCGCCGGCCTCCCAGGGGAGCGGGGCGCGGCACCCGTCGCGCCCGCCGGGGTCGACGCGCAGCGCCGGGGGCACGACGGCGTCGCAGAGGCCGAGCTCCTCGCCCTGGTAGAGGAACGGCGTCCCGCGCACACCGAGCAGGACCAGCGCGGCCGCGCGCGCCTTGTCCTCGGACCCGCCATAGCGGGTGCGGTGGCGGGGGTTGTCGTGGTTGGAGAGGACCCAGACCGGCCACGCGCCGACCGGGTCGAGGTCATCGACGACCTCGTCGATGCGCTGGCGCCACGCGGCCGCCTCGAAGGGTGCGTACAGCGGCGGGAAGTTGAAGTTCAGGTGCAGCTCGTCGTTGTCGCCGTAGAAGCTGGCGACGGCGCGGGTCGACATGATGTAGATCTCGCCCACGGTGACGCGTTCGCGCGGGTAGCTGTCGACGAGCTTGCGGAAGCCGCGCATGAGCTCGTGGGTGTACGCCGACGGTTCGGGCTTGCTGGCGGCCGGCCCGAGGGGCACGTCCTTGCCGATGAGGAAGGCGACGTCAATGCGGAACCCGTCCACTCCCAGGTCCAGCCAGAAGCGCATCACGTCGTGCATGGCGTCGACCACGTCGCGGTTGTGCCAGTCGAGGTCCGGCTGCTCGGGCAGGAACAGGTGCAGGTACCACTGCTCGGTCCCCGCGTCCCACGTCCACGCCGGGCCGCCCGTGAAAGCGGACATCCACGGGTTGGGCGGTGTCGCCGGGTCCCCGTCGACCCACACGTACCAGTCGCGGTGGGCGGCGGTGCGCGACGACCGGGCGTCGACGAACCAGGCGTGCTCGTCGGACGTGTGGTTCGGGACGTAGTCCACGACGACGCGCAAGCCGTGCTCGTGGGCTTCCCGCACGAGCTCGCGTGCGATGTCGACGTCGCCGAACAGCGGGTCGACGTCGCAGTGGTCAGCCACGTCGTAGCCGAAGTCGGCCATCGGGGAGCGGTAGAAGGGGCTGAGCCAGATGGCGTCGACGCCGAGCTGGGCGAGGTAGGGGAGGCGCCGGCGCACGCCATCAAGGTCGCCGACGCCGTCGCCGTCGGTGTCGAGGAACGACCGCGGGTAGATCTGGTAGAAGACCGCGCCCTGCCACCACGGCCGCTCAGGGCGGTCGTGCGGGTCTTTGGCCGCGGCCTCCCCAGGCGTCCACTGCGCGCTCGTCACCGACTCCTACCCCGTCGCTCAGCGCACATGCGAGGTCCACCGCTCGCCGTCCCAATACCGCTGCTTGGCCGTGCCCGCTGGGTCGACGTACCAGCCTTCCGGCGGCAGGGCCGGGCCCATGTCGTCGAGCGTCTGGCGGACCCGCTGGTTGAGGTCGGCCCCTGCCGACTGGGTCACGACGCTGCGGAACGCGGACCGGTCCACGGCGAGGACCGTCGCGCGCGTCGCCGCGGCGAACGTCGCCGACTGCGGAGCTCCCGTGAGCGCGCCCGCTTCACCGAACAGCTGCCCCGGCCCGTGGCGCGTGACGATCACGTCCTGACCGTGCCCTTCCCGCCGGACTTCCACCTCGCCGTCCACGATGATGAAGAAGCGGTCGGTGCGTTCGCCCTGGTGCACGATGACCTCGCCCGCCTCGAGCGTCAGGGTCTCGAGCTGGGCGCTGAAGTCGGCCGGCATGAGCTGGGCCGCTTCGGGCGACGCCTCGTAGACGATGCTCGATTCACGAGGGACGCCGACGCCATCGGTGTACTCGAAGTCGACGAAGTCGAGGACCAGCGGCGTGATCCGATGCAGATTGCTGAGGGCCTCGTGGGGGAGCGACGGGAACTTCTCACCGAAGCGGTTGGTGGCGGCGGCCCGCTCCACCGGGTCCTCGACGGGCCCGCACCGGCCCACACCCCGCAGTTCACGGACTTTGCGGAAATCGGGGGTGTAGTCGTCAATGGTGAACGACGCCCAGTGGTTCGCGGCGACGTTCTGGACGGTCAATTCGTCGGGCCGCATCGAGAAGTAGACGCCGGCGTCACCGCTCGCGTAGGCGATCGTCGCGGCGTGGGGCATGCCGGTGATCGACGCCGTACCGATCGTGATGATGTGGTGCAGGCGGAGGTAGTTCGCGACCTGCGCCGGGATCTGGATCGCCTGTTCGGTCGTCGCCATCGCCTCGTCTCCCCCCGCCGGGTTCGTCAGGACCGCTGTGGGTACTTCTACTCCAGTGGAGTGTGGACTTCTCAGCCCGGAAAGCGCAGGATGCCGATAGTGCCAGTCGACCGGGCCCGCATCGTTGCTGAGCCGCCGGTGCCGACGGTCGAGGTGACGGGCCGGGTCGTCCTCGACCTCACGCGCGAGCCGGGGCCGGCACCCGACGACGAGTTCGTCGTGGACTGGCAGATCTCGGGCCCGCGGCCGGCGAGCGTCCCGGGAGTGCCCTCTCCCGCCTGAACGACATCCGGCCGACGACGGGATGACGGGAGGGTGAACGGGCTGAGCGCGCCGCGGGCGCGGCCGTATCGTGCGCGGCCGTGTCGCGGGTCGTGGCGGTGGCGAGCGTGGTCGTCGCGGTCGCGGTCGCCGGTGTCGTCGCCAACGCGTCGGCCACGGGCACCGCCGAGTTCGCGCGGCCGACGCTGACCGCGGCCACGCCACTGGCTTCGCCGGCCGCCGCGTCTCCGCCCGCCACCTCGCCGCCTGCCACGTCCCCGCCCGCCGCCTCGTCGTCGCCCGCCGCCTCGTCGTCGCCCGCCGCGTCGTCGCGCGCCACCTCGCCGCCCGCCGAACCGTCGCCCGCGCCACACCCGGCGGCTCGGCCCCTCGTCAGTGCTCCGCCCGCCGGCACTGGACCTGCGCACACGCCGGCCCCCACCCCGCCGCCCCCTCCCACCTCGGCGCCTGGCCCCACGCCCCCGCCCGTCCCGAGCGCACCCGCCGGTCCGGCTCCCACGCCCCGCTTCGACGGCCCGGTGGTCCGCCTCGCCGACCGCGACCTCCCCGACCCCTTCGTCCTCCGCGACGGCGCCAGGTGGTGGGTCTACGCGACCGGGACCGGCCCGGCGAACCTGCAGGTCGCGCCCTCCCCGGACCTGGCCACGCTCGGGCCCTCGACGGACCCGCTGCCACAGCTCCCCGGTTGGGCCGAACCCGGGTTCACCTGGGCGCCCGCGGTCCTCCCGCGCGCCGGCCGCGAGGTCCTCTACTACAGCGTCCGGGACGCGGCCTCCGGCCGCCAGTGCATCTCCGCCGCGGTCGCGGACACGCCTGCGGGGCCCTTCGTCGACGCGTCGACCGGCCCGATGGTGTGCCAGACGGGGAACGGCGGCTCCATCGACCCGGCGCCGTTCGTGTCAGCCGACGGCACGGCCTACCTGCTCTGGAAGAGCGACGACAACGCGCTCGGGACGCGGACGCGGATCGGTGGCCAACGCCTCAGCGACGACGGCCTCAGCCTGGTCGGGCCCCGGCCCGCGCTCCTCTCGGCGACGGCGCGGTGGGAGGGAGGCGTCGTCGAAGGCCCGGCGATGGCCGAAGTGGGCGGCCGCTACTACCTCTTCTACGGCGCCAACCACTGGGACACGCCGGGTGCGGGGATCGGCTACGCCGTGTGCACGAGCCCGCTCGGGCCGTGCGTGAACCAGTCGTCGGCGCGGGCCTGGTTCGCCACGCAGGGCCCGCTCATCGGGCCGAGCGGGCCCGACCCCTTCGTCGACGCGACCGGCAGGGTCCGCCTCGCCTTCCACGCGTGGGCGATGGATGCCGCCGGCCACTTCGTCCGGAGTCTCTGGATCGGCACCCTGGCCTTCGGGTCCTGAGGCCGAGCCCCGGGCGGGAGCCGTGGCGCCGGTGCTCGGCGGGCCGCCACGTCGCGCCCGGTCACCCCGGTCCCGCGATGGCGCGAAATTCGCGCCACGCGGCAAAAAATTCGCGTTCCGAGGCCCGTTTCCGCGAAAAAACGGCCGGGTGGCGCGAAATTCGCGCCACGCCACCTGCCGCGAAGGCGGCGGCGTGGCCGCCTAGCCCGGCCGCGGCCGGAGGTCGACCCGGAGCGTGAGGATCCCGTCTTCGAGGGTGGCGTCGGCGTCACCGATCATGGCGAAGTCCTGGAAATCGATCTGCATCCGCTCCATGAACCGGCGCCGTTCGACCCCTTCGAGCGGTGGGATCCCACGGTTCTTCACCGCCCGCGCCCGCTCCCGGAACCGCTGCACCATGGCGGCTGGGTCGAACTCGTCGGCCATACGCCGGGGACCCTACCCGCGGCGTCGATCGATCGAGTGCCGGTACACTGGAGGAGTTCCACTCGCCTCGGGAGTCAGGAGCACGCTCGATGAAAAAGGGTCGCCACCGGCGCTTCGAGGAAGCGCGTGCCCTGAAGCGGACGACGGAAGTCGTGGTCGAGCCGTGCCCGGAATGCGGTGCCCCGCCGGACGAGGAGCATGCGTCCTGGTGCCTGGCGACCGAGGACCTCGAGGACGAGCAGGAGGACGGCGAGGCCCGCCGGACCAACGGCAACTGACCGCCCGGCCCAGCCGCTGGCGCTAGTCGCTCCGGCGCGTCCTCCCGAGCGTGACGGGCACTTCCGCCGGGTGGCGGAGGGGGGACGCCGCGGCCCGGCGCCGCTCGAGCTCGGCGACCAGGAGGGGGTGCACGTCCGGCCCGACCAGCTCCCGGAGCTCGTCGGCCATGCTCTCGTAGACCGGCTCTGACCCGGTGAACGCTTCGGGTGCCTCCGTGCACCACCAGTGGAAGTCGTAGCCCCCTTCGCCCCAGTGGCGGCGGTCCCACTCCCCGACGACCGACGTCACGTGCCCGGTCGAGTCCGTCTCGTCCTGGCGTCGCAGCGGGAGCTGCCAGCACACGGCCGGCTTCAGGTCCATCGGGCGCTCCCCCCGGCTGAGCGCGGCGGCGTGGAGGGCGCACCCGGGACCAGTGGGGAAGCCCGGGCGGTTCAGGAACACGCAGGCGCCGTCGACCAGCCGGGTGATCGTCGTCCCGTCCTTGCCCCGCTTCACCACGTCCACGTGGTCGCCTTTGTGGTGGCGCTTGCGGAACTGCCACTCCTTGGCGGTGAGGGTCAGCGCCGCCGCTTCGACGCGCGCGACGTCATCGTCGTCGACGAAGTGGGCGCCGTACGAGCAGCACCCCTGCACCAGCTCCGGGGCAGGCCCGGTCAGCACGCCCTGGCAGCCGTCCCCGAAGATGCACCGCCAGTGGCTGAGCAGGAACGTGACGTCCACGAGCCACGTGCGGTCCTCTTCGGGGTCCGGGAAGCTGACCCAGTCGTGGGCGCCCTCGGGCGGGGACACGGGCCGGCGGGCGGCCTTGCGCTTCGTCATGTCGCACTCCCAGCGGGTTGCGCCAGCTCGTGCCAGAGCTCGCCGGCGGCGACGAGGCCTTTCCAGAACTGGTCCATCACCATCCGTTCGTTCGGCGCGTGGATACGGTCGTCAGGGAGCCCGACACCCAGGAACAGCACGGGCGCGGCGAGCACGCGGCCGAGCGCCTCCTCCGGCCCGCTGCCCCCCTCGCGCGTGTACAGCGCAGGACGGCCCCAGACGCGCTCGAGCACCCGCGAGAGCGCGGCGACGGCCGGGTGCCCGACGGGCGTGAGCGCCGGTGCGACCGCGCCTTCGCCGCTCACGATCACCTCAACACCGGGCGGTGTGCGGGCGGCCACCCACGCCTCGAACGCCGCCACCACCGCGTCGGGCTGCTGGTCGGGCACGAGGCGCATGGCCACCTTGAACCCCGCCTCTGCGGGCACGATCGTCTTCATGCCCCTGCCCTGGTAGCCGCCCGAGATGCCGACGATCTCCGCGGTGGGGCGGCTGCCGATGCGCTCGAGCGTCGAGCGCCCCGCCTCGCCGTCGAGCGCCCTCACCCCGGCCTGCGCCATCCACGCCTCGGGGTCGAACGGCACCGCGTCCAGCGAGGCCTGCTCGGCATCGCTGAGCGGGCGCACGGCGTCGTAGAAGCCGGGCAGCGTCACCCGCCCATCGGCGTCGTGGAGGGCCGCGGCCAGTTCGGCAGCGAGGCGCGCCGCGTTGGGCACGGCGCCGCCGAACACACCGGAGTGCAGGTCACCGCGCGCCGTGCGCACCCTGACGTCGAAGCCCACGAGCCCGCGCATCGCCACGCACGTCGACGGGACGTCGGGGGCGAGCATCCCGGTGTCGGACACGACCACGAGGTCGCACGCCAGCCGGTCGCGCTCGGCCCGCAGGAGCGCCTCGAAGTTCGGGGAGCCGACCTCCTCCTCGCCTTCGACGAGGAACTTCAGGTTGACCGGGAGGTGCTGCTCGGTCTCGAGCAGGCCGCGCGCCGCTTCGAGCTCGTACAGCACCTGGCCCTTGTCGTCGATCGCGCCGCGCGCGAACAGCTGCCCGTCGCGGAAGTGGGGCTCGAACGGCGGCGTGTCCCACAGGTCGAGGGGGTCGACGGGCTGCACGTCGTGGTGCCCGTACACGAGGACGGTCGGCGCGTCGGCACCGGCGTGGAGCCAGTCGCCGTACACCGACGGCGCGCCGGGGGTGGGGATGACGGCGACGTTCTCGAGCCCCGCGCCACGCATGAGCGCGGCCGTGAACTCCGCGGATGTCTCGACGTCCCCGGCCCGGTCGGGGTGCGCCGAGATCGACGGGATGCGGAGCCAATCGACCAGCGTGGCCACGATGCGGTCGCGGTTGGCGCTGGCGTACGCGGTCAAGCGCCCGTCGGGGAGCTCCATGGTGTGTGGCACCGTAGTCTGGCGGCGATGGCCGGCGAATTCGACGAGATCCGGACGCGGCTCGAGATCATCGCTGAGGAGCTTGCCGACCTGGCGATCATCCGCTTGCGCGAATCGATCGACGCGGGCGGAGTGGAGCTGCCCGTCGACGAACGCCGCTTGACGCGTGCACGCCGAGCGGTCGAAAAGGCAATCGCGATCTTGCGCGAGCCCGACGACTCCGACTGAGCCGCCTCAGCGCAGTCGGTCGGGAGCCCGGCGGGAGAGTTCGAACGACAGCAGCAGGCCGAACACCATCGCCAGCGAGTGGCGCGTGCCGAGCGCGGTGACGAGCACGTCGGTGGACGTGTCGGGAGGCTCCCAGCTGGCGAGGGCGACGACATCGCCGCGCCGGTCGACGAGGTGCGCGGCGTGCCCGCCGTCGCCGCGGAGCACGAGCGCCACGCTCCCCTCGGCATCGGCGGCGATCGTCGACCCGCCCCCTTCGGCGTCTGTCCTGATCGAGCCGATGAGGCGGGCGCGTGGCCCGACCAACGCCACGCTCGGCGCCCCGGCGATGCCCCCCGAGATGGGCACGAGCGTGACGACGTGGGCGCCCCGGGCGTCGTAGAGCTGCCACAGCCCGTTGACGACGATGGCCGAGGCGACGAGCGCCCCTTCGGTGTGCCACTCGAAGCCGTCCCCGGCCGGCGTCAAGGAGAACGCGACCGGTTCCTGCCCGCCGAGCTCGCTGCCACAGAACGCGCAGTCGTCCCTGGAGGCGGGCGCCGGGCACTGGCACGCCGGGCAAAACCTCACGCAGCGTGCATCGGCGCCCCTCCCCGGGCGCTTGAGCGTTGGGGACCGGCACGGCGGGTTCCGGGGGGCGCGCTGGCCGCCCGGGCAACGCCGGACCGGCCCGCGCTCGACCACTCCGGCCACCCGCCGGCGCCCCTCCCGCCCAGGCCCACCCTCCCCGGCGGCGGACCGCTGGCCGGCGCGCCGGTCAGCTCAGCGGGGGGTCCGTCGGCGGGGCGGGGCGGGGTGCAGGCGGGCCGGGCAGGTCCGCCGGTGCCGACGGCAGGTCGTTCAAGGCGTCGATCAGGGTCCGCAGCCGGGCGTAGCGGGCGCGGTCGAACTGGAGCGTGATCCGCGGCAGGTCCGGCACGTCGTCGTCGGCGACCTCGACGGGCAGGGCCGGCGTGGCCTCGATGCCCGGTTCGATGCAGATGTCGGCGAACTCGGCCGACAGCTCCTCGAGCTCGCCCTCCGTGGGCGCGTTGCGCAGGCGGATGACCAGCATCTCGCCGACGTACCGGATCGAGTGGAAGTTGCGGTAGAAGCCGCGGATGCGGGCGACCGCCTCGTCGACGTCATCGGTGATGTGGACGAGTGTGTCGTCGCCCGGCGAGATGAGCCCGAGCGGCGCCACCTCGGCCGCGAGGAAGTCGTTCCACCCGCGCCAGAAGTGGCCGTGCGGCACGTCGAGGCACACCACTGGGGCCGGCTCCGCCTTGCCCGTCTGCAGGAGGGTCAGCAGCTCGAGCAGCTCGTCGAGCGTGCCGAACCCGCCCGGCAGCACGACGAACCCTGCACTCTCCTTCATCAGCGCCAGCTTGCGCGTGAAGAAGTACTTCATCTCGATGAGCTTGGGGTCCCCCCCGATGAACGCGCTGACGCCCTGTTCGAACGGCAGCCGGATGTTGATCCCGAACGACATGTCGCGCCCGGCGCCTTCGAGACCGGCGGCCATGATGCCCGGCCCGGCGCCGGTCACGACCATCCAGCCGCACGCGGCGATGCTGGCGGCGAAGGCCCGTGCCTGGGCGTACAGCGGGTCGTCCGGGAGCGTCCGTGCCGACCCGAAGATCGTCACCTTGGGGATGTGCTTGTACGGCGCGAAGACCTTGAACGCGTACCGGAGCTCTTTGAGGGCGGCGTTCGTGATCTTCAGGTCGAGCCGGTCGGCATCGTCGGCGGCCAGGCGCACGCCGGTCACCAGGATCTCGAACAGCAGGTCCCGGTTGTTGGTGGCGCCGACCTCGTCGAGGATCTCCACCAGGCGGCGGTCGAGGTCGCGGTTCTTCGTGCGGTAGCGGGGGAGTCGCTCGGGCATGGTCCTCCAAGCCTTATGCCGCGGCCAAGCGCCGGGCGAAGCTGAACGGCGCGTTGAACAGCCGGGCGCCGAACCCGGTGGCCTCCAGCGCGGCCTGGCGCGGGCGGTCCCATTGCAGCCCGAAGCCTTCGCGCACGGGCGGTGGCAGTTGCCCGACGGTGAGCTGGCGGGCCAGGGCCACGGCGGGGTCAGCGACGAGCGGCACGGCCGGGTGCAGCACCGCGCGCGCCAGCGCCCGTTGCGGCTCGTCGATCCGCGGCCCGAGGTCGGCCACCATGGCGCGCATGTAGGCGCGAAAGGCGTCGAGGTCGGGGGGCTGCCGCTCGGCTGGGACGCCGAAGAGCTCGCCGACGACGATGGCGTCGGCGTAGCACGCGTCCGCAAGGGGACGGGGGACGGGCTGCACCCATCGCGTGTGCATCCGCAGCGCGGTGTCGACGAGGGTGGCGTGCACCCACAGCACCAGCTCGGGATCGCTGGCGTCGTAGCCGTCGCCGCGCACGTGCGCGTGCGCGGCGCGCAGCGCCGCAGCGGTCGCGTGCGCCTCTTCGGTCGTGCCCCACACGATGCGGTCGACGACGTCGAGGGTGCGCTGCAGGCGGCCGAAGGGGTCACGTGCGAACTCGGAGTGCTCGATCACGCCCTGGGCCACGGCCGGGTGGGCGAGCTGCAGCAGCAGCGCACGCCCTGCGCCGAGCATCACCGCGGGATGGCCCCAGACCCTCCTGATCGCCGAACCAGCCGGGAACAGTGAGCTCATGCGGGCGCGGGGACGCGCCCGTACAGCGTGGTGCGCTGCTCGAGCCGCCGCGCGCCGGGCAGCTCGGCGACGATCGCCTCGAACGCCGCCTCGTCCATCATCTGGCCGTGAGCCGCGCCGGCGGCGCGCGAGATGTTCTCGTCGATCAGCGTGCCGCCGAGGTCGTTGGCCCCCGCCTGCAGGATCTGGGCGGCCCCCTGCGCGCCCATCTTCACCCACGACACCTGCACGTTGGGGACCCACCCGTGGTACGCGATGCGGCCCACGGCGTGCATCAGCAGCGCCTCGCGGAAGGTCGGCCCCCTCCGGGCGCGCCGCTGGAGGTAGAGGGGCGTGGCCATGTGCACGTACGGGAGCGGCACGAACTCGGTGAACCCGCCCGTCTCCTTCTGCAGCTCTCGGGTGCGCACCAGGTGCCGCGCCCAGTGGACCGGCTGCTCGACCGACCCGAACATGATCGTGATGTTCGAGCGGAGCCCGAGCGAATGGGCCGTGCGGTGCGCGAACAGCCACTCGTCGGTGTTGATCTTGTCGGGGCAGATGACGGCGCGGACCTCGTCGTCGAGGATCTCGGCGGCCGTGCCCGGGAGCGACTTCAGCCCGGCGTCCATGAGGCGCTGGAGGTACGACGACAGCGGTTCGCCGAGGCGGCGCGCCCCCTCGGTGACCTCGAGCGCCGTGAACCCGTGGATGTGGATGGTCGGCGACGCGGCCCGTACCGCCTTGATGACCTCGAGGTAGTAGTCGCCGTCGAAGTCGGGGTGGATGCCGCCCTGCAGGCACACCTCCGTCGCGCCCATCTCCGACGCTTCGGCCACGCGCCGGCTGATCTCGTCGACGCCGAGGAGGTACGGGTCACCGCGCAGGTTCAACGACAGCGGGCCCTTGCTGAATGCGCAGAACCGGCACTTGAACGTGCAGATGTTCGTGTAGTTGATGTTGCGGTTGGCGACCCAGGTGACCGCGTCGCCCACCGTCTGGCGGCGCAGCTCGTCGGCCACGGCGGCCACGGCGCGGACCTCGCTGCCCCGGGCGCCGAAGAGCGTCACCAGTTCCTCGACACCCGGCTCCATGCCGTCGAGCACGCCCTCGAGCACCTCCGTCACGGCGGACCGAACCGGCCGCCCCGACGTCACGGCGGACCGAACCGGCCGCCCCGACGCCACGGCGGACCGAACCGGCCGCCCCGACGCCACGGCGGACCGAGCCGCCGGCCCCGGCGCCACGGCGGACCGGACCGCCGGCCCCGACGCCGCAACAGGCGAAGAGAGCGCAGGGCCGGACGCGCCCGGCACCAGCGCCGGGGGCGCCGTCGTCCCCCCCGACACCCACTCGTCGAGGTCGCGCCCGAACCCCGCGGCGTCGCTGCGCTCGAGCACGGCGAAGCGCATGGCGGGGTCGAGCCACCGCCCGGCGTCGAGCGCGAACGACGGGTAGATGGTCAGCCGCGGCGCCAGGACGAACCCGCGCTCCTCGGTGACGGCTTCGAGGCGCTCGAGGTCGGGCCACGGCCGTTCCGGGTTGACGTGGTCGATCGTGACGGGGGAAACCCCGCCCCAGTCGTCGATCCCCGCATCGAGGAGCGCGCCGAAGTCGTCGGAGAGGTTGGGCGGCGCCTGCACGTGGACGTCCGCCGGCAGCACGACGCGCGCCGCGGCGATCGTCCACAGGAACTCGTCGCTCGGGCACGCCGGCGCCTTGTGCATCGCCGTGCCCGCCTTGGGCAGGAAGTTTTGGACGATCACCTCCTGCACGTGCCCGTGGCGGGCGTGGGCGGCGGCAATCGCGGCGAGCGCCTCGATGCGGTCGGCGCGCGTCTCACCGATGCCGACGAGCACGCCCGTCGTGAACGGGATCGACAGCTCCCCTGCGGCCTCGAGCGTCGCCAGGCGCCGCTCGGGTGCCTTGTCGGGGGAGCCGGTGTGGCACTCGAGGTCGGCGCGCAGGCTCTCGAGCATCATCCCCTGCGAGGCGGACACGGGGCGGAGCAGCGCGAGCTCGTCGCGCGACAGGGCACCGGCGTTGGCGTGCGGGAGCAGGCCCGTCTCGTCGCGCACCAGCGCGCACGCCGCAGCGAGGTACTCGACCGTCGACCCGTAGCCGTGCTCAGCGAGCCACTCCGCCGCCGCCGGGTAGCGCAGCTCGGGCCGCTCGCCGAGGGTGAACAGCGCCTCGTGGCACCCGGCCGCCGCGCCCGCGCGCGCGATGGCCAGCACCTCCTCGGGCGACAGGTACGGCGACTCGAGCCGCGCCGGGGCCGTGGCGAACGTGCAGTAGCCGCACTTGTCGCGGCACAGCCGGGTGAGCGGGATGAACACCTTCGGCGAGAACGTGACCCGGCGCCCGTGCGCCGCGTCGCGCACCGCCCCGGCCCGGGCGACCAGGTCGGCAACGTCGAGGTCGAGGAGCGGCCCGGCCAGGTCGACGGGAGGCGTCATGCGCGGAACCTTACGTCGGCGCCGGGGACGCCTATGACCGCCAGTGCCTCCCGTCGCGCTCGAGCAGCCGCGCCGCCTCACGCGGCCCCCACGACCCCGACGGGTAGCGGGCCAGGCTGTCGATCCCTTCGGCCCACGCGTCGACGATGGGCTGGCACACCCGCCACGCCGACTCGGCCTCGTCGGCCCGGATGAACAGCGTCGGGTCGCCGAGGAGGGCGTCGAGCAGCAGCCGCTCGTAGCCGTCGTGGGGTTGCTCGGCGAAGGCGTCGGCGTAGCTGAAGTTCATCGCCACCGACTGCACGCTGAACCCCTGCCCCGGCACCTTGGCGCCGAACGCCAGGCAGATGCCCTCGTTGGGCTGGATGCGCAGCAGCAGCGAGTTGGGCTGTAGGCCCCGCGCCTCCGTCGGCGCGAACGGCAGGTGCGGGACCTCGCGGAACTGCATCGTCACCTCGGTCACGCGCCGGGCGAGCCGCTTGCCGGTGCGGACGTAGAACGGGAC
>Ga0070741_10008640_pt1 | contig 20271 bp, 13 predicted proteins | sample Coa_R1_4_FD_66440 | JGI IMG/M metagenome (GOLD analysis project Ga0070741, IMG submission 66440) | Surface soil microbial communities from Centralia Pennsylvania, which are recovering from an underground coalmine fire - Coalmine... | ecosystem: Environmental > Terrestrial > Soil > Unclassified ...
GAGTCCCTCGACGGCGCTCAGCACCGAGATGGCAGGAGTGATCAGCGCATCGCAAAAGAAGAAAGCGGTGCCCGCCAGTGCCAGACCGATCACTGCCTTCGACCAGCTGCTGGCGACGACCAGCTTGCGCTGCGCGAGGGCGAACAGCGCCAGGATGCCGCCCTCGCCTTCATTGTCGGCACGCATCATGACGGTCACGTATTTGAGCGTAACCGACAGCAGCAGGCTCCAGAAGATCAGCGAGAGGACACCGAGGATGGCTCGGGGCTCGAATGTTCCGATCGCATCCAACGCCGTCTGGAAGGCGTACAGGGGACTGGTGCCGATGTCCCCGTAAACTATCCCGGTGGCGCCGACGATCGCCGGCAGACTCCAGCGACGCTGTGGTTGCATGTGGGACCGGCGCGTCAGCGGCGCCGGCTGGCCCTCCTGGAGGAAGGCCGCTTCGCGGCAGCGGATTTGCGGTGCGGAGGGCCGTTCCTGCGCGCGTCTTTGTGGCTGCGCGCGTCTTTGCCGCTGCGCACATCCTTCGGAGTGCGCGTGTCCTTCAGGCGGCGCGTGTCCATGCGGCTGCCCGCGTCGGTGCGGCTGCGGGTGTCCTTGCCGCTGCGGGCTTCCTTGCGGGTGCGCGGCTGCGTCCCGCTGGCCGTATGCTTCCTGCGCCCGCGCGAGCGGGTAGCCCCGGCCTCATGCCTGGGGGGCCACAGCATCGAGCCGCGACAGGCGGGGAATCCGCAGTGGCAGGCGAATACCTCGTCCACATCGTCCGGGTCATCAGCCTCGCGCTGAATCTGGTAATCGTATGTCAGCTCTGTCCCGGGCTCGATTTCCACCAGTGCTTCTATGAACACGCGCCCGCCCTCGATCACGGACTCGCAGTTGGGCTGGCAGGAATGATTGAGAAAGCGGGCGTCGTTGCCGTTCACACCCGCATCGATCACCGTTCCGGCGTCGACGATGAAAAGGAACGTATGGCTGTCCGCGGCATCTTTGTACTCGTAACGGCGGTCCGCCTCCTCGTGCGAGACGCGTTCGCCCAGGTACTCGATGACCCTGGCTCCCTTCTCGATCCGACGCGTCGCGAAGGCACCCAGCCCGTGCACGGGCGAGCGGCGGACCTCGAGCATCCCGGCGATGTCATCCTGCCCGTCCGCCATGATCAGATTGCCACCGGCGCCTTGATCGCCGGATGATGCTGGTAATTCACGATTTCGAAGTCCTCGAACTCGTACTCGAAGATGCTTGGCGGCCGGCGCCGCAGCACCAGGCGCGGGAGCTCCAGCGGCGCGCGCGCGAGTTGCAGGTCGGCCTGCTCCAGATGATTCAGGTAGAGGTGACAATCGCCCCCCGTCCAGATCAGCTCTCCCGGCTCCAGCTCACATTGCTGCGCCAACATGTGCACCAGGAGCGCGTAGCTGGCAATGTTGAAGGGCACGCCGAGGAAGACATCCGCGCTGCGCTGATAGAGCTGGCAGGACAGGCGGCCCGCGGCGACGTGGAACTGAAACAGCGCGTGGCAGGGGAGCAGAGCCATCTTTTCGAGCTCGCCCACGTTCCAGGCGCTGACGATGAGCCGGCGGGAATTGGGATTGCTGCGCAGCTGCTCGATGAGGCGTGAGATCTGATCGATCGTGCGTCCATCGGCAGCCTGCCAGGCGCGCCACTGCTTGCCGTACACCGGGCCCAGATCGCCGCCCTCGTTGGCCCACTCGTCCCAGATCGTCACGCCATGCTCGTGCAGCCAGGCGACGTTCGTGTCGCCCCGCAGGAACCACAGAAGCTCGTAGATGAGCGAGCGCAGGTGAATCCGTTTCGTCGTCACCACGGGGAATCCGCGGGCGAGATCGAAACGCATCTGATATCCGAATACCGACAATGTGCCGGTCCCCGTGCGATCCGCCTTCCGGAGGCCGCTCTCGCGTATGTGGCGCATCAATTCGAGGTACTGCTTCATTGAGCTGCCGAGAAGTTCCCTGACGGGGTGCGTACGCGATAGGCATACGCCAGCAGTGCGAGGCCACCGATGATCATGGGCGCGGATAGGACCTGTCCCTCGGTGAGCCAGCCCCCGGCCAGATAGCCAATCTGCTCATCCGGCACGCGGACGAACTCGATGCAGAAGCGCACGATCCCGTAGATGACGAGGAACAAACCCGATGGCGCCAGACGCGGGCGCGGACGCGAGGTGAACCACCACAGGATCGCAAACAGCACGAGACCCTCGAAGAACGCTTCGTAGAGCTGCGATGCGTGGCGGACTTCCCCGTTGACATTGAATCCCCAGGGCACGGTGGTGGGCTTGCCCCACAGCTCGCCATTGATGAAGTTGCCGATGCGGCCGAAAAAGAGTCCCAATCCCGGCAGCGGCACGGTGAAATCGAGCACATCGGCGACGTTTCGGCGGCGGCGCCAGGCAAACAGGGAGACGGCCGCAATGACCCCCAGCATCCCACCGTGGAAGGACATGCCGCCCTCCCAGATCCGCAGCGGATAGAGCGGATCCTTCGCCCAGAAGCCCAGACCGTAGAAGAGGACGTAACCGATGCGCCCTCCCAGGATGACCCCGAGCATGGTGAAGAAGATCAGGTCATCGACATCGGTGGGCCGCCAGGTCGAGCCCGGCTTGCGCGCGCGCAGGCGGGCCAGCAACCACGCGGCGCCGAACCCGAGCAGGTACATGACACCGTACCAGTGCACCCGCAGGGGGCCGATTTTGACCGCTATGGGGTCAAGGGCGTGATACTGGATCATCGGGCGCGAATCTTAGCCGTTCGGCGCTCTATTCGCGCGTCACGCGGCAGAAGAAGGCCTTCAGGTAACGGGTCTCCGGGATGGCCGGATGCACAGGATGGTCGGGGGATTGCCCGCCTGCCTCGAGAATCTGCACGAAGCGGTCGGTGTGGCGGGCTGCGGCCCGGATGGCCTGGACCAGGTCTTCCGGCGCAAGATGATACGAGCAGGAGCAGGACACGAGCAGGCCCTCGCGTTCGAGCAGTCCTAGCGCGAGCTGATTCAGCTTGCGATAGGCCGCCTGACCCTGCGGAATGTCCTTCTTGCGCTTGATGAAGGCTGGCGGATCGAGAATCACGACATCGAAGCGCGCATGCTGCTCCTGCAGTGCCTTCAACGCATCGAACGCATCTTCACGGATCGTCTGGACCTCTACGCCGTTGTTCGCAGCATTGCGTGCCGCGTACTGCAATGCCGTCTCGGATACATCGACGCAACGTGCCGACACCGCGCCATGCTTCAAAGCCATCACCGCCCAGGCACCCACATAACTGCAGACATCCAGAACGCGCACGCCGGGCCACATGTACCGCAATAGACGTTGACGATTGGCCGTTTGATCGTAGAACCAGCCGGTCTTTTGCCCCCGGGCGAGCGGAGCTGTAAAGCACAGACCGGATTCGAGAACGTCGATCGTGTCCGGGATCTCTCCGAAGGCCGTTTCGGCGCTCGAAGGAAGATGCTCCAGATCCCGAGCGCCCGAATCGTTCTTCCAGAAGAACGTCGAGGGATTCAGCAGCGCACGCGTCACGGCAACGATGTCCGCCTTCAACGCCTCCATTCCGGCGGTTGCGATCTGACCCACCACCACATCGCCGTAGCGATCGAGGATGAGTCCGGGAAGCGCGTCCGACTCGCCGAACACGAGACGACCGTAGGGCTCCGGATTGAGCCTGCGACGAAGGGCGAGCGCGGTCTCGAGCCGCTGCGCGATGAGGGCGCGATCGAGCGGCTGATCGATGTCACGGCCGACGATCCGTGCACAGATCAGCGCGTGCGGGTTGACATAGGCGTATCCGAGAAACTGCCCACGGTGCGAATGCATTTGCGCGAGCGCGCCCGGCGCCAGAGCCGTGAGCGGCGTGCTCGCCGTGTCGACCTCATTGCTGAAGACCCACATGTGGCCCGCTGCAATGCGGCGCTCCTCGCCGCGCTTAAGGCGCAGTACCGGAAGTGACGCATGCTCGAGCGCTGGGGCAGAGGAGGAAGTCACATCGCTCCGATGTAGGAGTTCAACGTCATGGGAGCGCGCATTATACGGCAAACCTCAGGTCCAACCGCGGAGCCGCGCTTGGAGCCAGCTGAGCAGGACCGATGCGCAGTTCGGATCGCGCTATGCTGCGGGAGACCTGAGGCCGACTTCGCCAACATTCTTCCGCCGCCGAGACTTCCGTGAACAGCACACACCCGGTCCCCGAAGGCAAACCAGCCCATACCAATCGGCTGATCTCCGAGACAAGCCCCTACCTGCAGCAGCACGCACACAACCCGGTCGACTGGTACGCATGGGGGGAGGAAGCGTTCGAGCGCGCGCGGCGCGAGAACAAGCCCGTGCATGTCAGCATCGGATATGCAGCCTGCCACTGGTGTCACCAGATGAGTCACGAATCGTTTGACGACCCTGACACCGCGCATTTGATGAACGAGCTGTTCGTCAACATCAAGGTGGATCGCGAGGAGCGGCCCGATGTCGACCGCATTTACCAGATCGCGCAGCAGATGCTGACACAGCGCTCGGGCGGCTGGCCGCTGACGATGTTCCTGACACCCGATGACCGGCGCCCCTTCTTCGGCGGCACGTATTTTCCACGGGACTCCCGCTACGGTCTGCCGGGCTTCAAGGATCTACTGGCGCGCATTGCGGCTTTCTATCACGAGCATGAGACCGAATTGCGGCGCCAGAACGAGGCGCTGATGGCCGCTTTCGCGGATCTGACCCCGCCACCTGCGGCGCCCGAGACGGCTCTGTCCGATGCGGCGCTGAAAATCTCGCGTGCGCAGCTCGCCCGGACGTTCGACAGTCACAACGGAGGCTTCGGGGGCGCACCGAAATTCCCGCACCCGAAGACACTCGAACGGCTGTTGCGGGACTGGCATGCGAGCGCGCACCTCACCGAGCCGGATCTGCAGGCTTTGTACATGGCTACCTTGACGTTGCGTCGGATGGCCGAAGGCGGCATCAACGATCAGCTCGGCGGCGGCTTCAGCCGCTACTCGGTCGATGAGCAATGGAGCATTCCGCACTTCGAAAAGATGCTCTACGACAATGGAGCGCTGCTCGCCGTCTATGCCGATGCGGCGGTCGCGACCGGCGATGCTTTCTATGCCGAGGTCGCCTCACGTACCGCCGACTGGGCGATCCGCGAGATGCGCTCGCCGGAGGGAGGGTTCTACTCCAGCTTCGATGCCGACTCCGAGGGCCACGAAGGCAAGTTCTATGTTTGGGATCGAGTCGAGGTGCAGGAGCTGCTGGAGGCGCCCCAGTACCGCGCGTTTGCGGCGCGCTTTGGCCTGGAAGAGCCTCCCAATTTCGAAGGTCGGTGGCATTTGCGCATCAGCGCTTCGATCGACGAGGTTGCGGACAAGCTCGCCCTGTCACCGGGTGAAATCCAGTCGGTGCTGGAGTCCGCACGCAGGAAGCTGCTGATGGTTCGCAGCGCTCGGGTATGGCCCGGGCGTGATGAGAAAATCCTCACCTCCTGGAACGCCCTCATGATCCGAGGTCTTGCCATCGCCGCGCGCGCTCTGGCGCGGGACGATCTGGCGGAATACGCCGGCGAGGCACTCAACTTCGTGCGCCGGACCCTCTGGAGCTCGGGGCGGCTGCTGGCGACCTGCAAGGATGGCCGAGCACACCTCAACGCCTATCTGGATGACTACGTTTTCCTCGCAGATGCGGTACTCGAGCTGCAACAGGTGCGCTTCAGAGCTGACGAGCTGGGCTTCGCCTCGGAGCTGCTGGACGTCGTGCTGGAGCACTTTGCCGATGGCGGCTCGAATGGATTCTTCTTCACCTCCGATGATCATGAGCCGCTCATCCACCGTCCGAAATCATTCAGCGACGATGCGACGCCAGCCGGGAATGCGATCGCGGCATTCGTTCTGCAGCGAATGGGCTATCTGCTCGGAGAAACACGCTACCTGAGTGCAGCCGAGCACACACTGCGAGCGGGCTGGCTGGCGATGGAGAGATTTCCGCAAGCTCATACGAGCCTGCTGAACGCGCTCGAGGAATGGTTGAATCCGCCTGAGATCGTCATCATTCGCGGCCCTCTGGAGCCGATCATGATGTGGGCCCGAGAGCTGCACAAACTCTATGCCCCGCGACGTCTCGTGCTCGCGATTCCCGCCGATCTGGAGGGTCTGCCGCAAGCCCTCGCTGACAAAATGCCAGGCAGCAAGCTCGCAGCGCCGGGAGCCAAGGGAGCCCTCGCCTACATCTGTCGTGGTTCGACGTGCTCGGCACCCGTCGGGTCGCTGAGTGAACTGATTACGCAGTTGAGACCTGGGGCGCCGCCGGCTGAGCGGTGAGTCGCCCGCCAGGAATCCGGCGGTGCGCTCATTCCGGCACCGCGATCCGATGTGTGGACTTCACCTCCTCCATCACGAAATACGTGTGGGTCTGCTGAACTCCGCGCACGGATGCGATTCTGTCGCCGAGGAAGCGCCGATAGCTTTCCATGTCGGTCACACGGACCTTGAGCAGGTAGTCGAAGCCGCCAGCCACCATGTGGCATTCCATGACCTCATCGTGTGCCAGCATGACTTGCTTGAAGCGATCGAAAGCATCGGGCGTGGTGCGATCGAGCGAGACCTCCACATAGGCCAGCAGTCCCAGGCCGAGCTTGCCGGGATTCAGCCGGGCGAAATATCCGTCGATGTATCCGGCCGCCTCCAGCCGGCGCACGCGCTCCAGGGTGGGCGTGACAGTCAAATTCACTTCCCGTGCCAGGCGGGACACGGGCGTGCGGCCGTCCTCCTGCAATCTAATCAAAAGCTTATGATCGACGCGGTCCAGGCTGCGCTCCATTGTGAGGCGCCTCCGTAATAGTTAAATCGACTGCCATTATCTGTATTGGCAGATCATTATCTGCTTGTCTCGTTCTATCATAAGCACAATATCCTTTCGACTGCGAAGCAGAACAGAGCAAACTGATCATGGCTGCAACAGGGACTGCGCGGCGGCGCGACGACGGCGAACCGGATGCACTTCGTGCAGTGCGCGAAGCGATGCGTGCCGCGACACTGCGCCCGCAGAGCGAAGCCGTGGCCGAGATGCTCGAACAGCTCGCACCGGTGCGTCCCAGGCTCGCGGTTGCCAGACACCGTGCCACGCGCTGGGTGCAGGCCGCGCGCGCCACGCGGCGATCGCGGCCGCTCGCGGAATCGCTGATGGAGCAGTTTCCGCTCGATAGCGCACAGGGCCGGGCATTAATGAGCCTCGCGGAAGCGCTGCTGCGCACGCCGGATCGAGTCCGCGCCGACCAGTTGATTGCCGAGCGGCTGTCCGCTGTCCGCAGCTCCGGCGCCTCGGGCAGCCATGCCCGCCTGCTGCGCACCGGGTTCGCGCTGCTCGGACTCGCGAGCCGTCTGCTGCCGGATGCCGCCGCGGAGCTGTCGGGACGTTTCTCGGCGGCGAAGCTCGCCAAGCCAATCGTCGCACCCATCGTTCGCTCGGCCTTGCGCGGAGCCATGCGAATGCTCGGTGAGGCGTTCATCGTTGGCGAGACGATCGATCGTGCGCTGCTCCGCGGCCGCTCGACTCCGGGGCTCGCGCTGTGCTCGTTTGACGTTCTAGGTGAGGGAGCGCGCACCGACGCCGATGCGCAGCGCTATCTGGAGTCCTACGGCCGTGCGATAGAAGCGCTTCGCAATCAGCCGCCGGGATCCGTGCACGAGCGCTCCAGCATCTCGGTGAAACTGTCGGCTCTCGAGCCACGCTACACCCCTCTGCAAGGTGAACGGGTTCACGAGCGACTCGTGCCCCATATGCTCGAGCTGGCGCGCAACGCTGCTCGCGCGGGCATAGGCATGACGATCGATGCCGAAGAAGCCGATCGGCTCGATCTTTCACTCGATATCCTCGAGGCTCTGGCCCGGGACCCGGTGACGCGCTCCTGGGATGGCCTCGGCCTCGCGGTGCAGGCTTATGGCCGGCGTGCGCCGCTCGTCATCGACTGGGCCGCGCAGCTGGCCCGCAGCAGCCGCCGAAAGATCACCGTGCGCCTGGTCAAGGGAGCCTATTGGGACAGTGAGATCAAGCGCGCGCAGGAGCGTGGTCTCGCCAGCTTCCCGGTATTCACCGGCAAGCCCGCTACGGATGCGTGTTATCTCGTGTGCACGCAGCGGCTCTTCGCAGCGCGCGACGTCATCTACCCGCAGTTCGCCACCCACAATGCATTCACCGTCGCTGCGGTGCTCGAGTTGGCTCCTGCCGGAGCGCAGTACGAATTTCAGCGACTGCACGGCATGGGCGAGCTCGTGTTCGATGCGGTCCGGCACGAGGTGCCGGGCTTGCGTCCCGTGAGAACTTACGCGCCAGTCGGCACGCATGAGGATCTCCTGCCTTACCTCGTGCGGCGCCTGCTGGAGAACGGCGCCAATACGTCCTTCGTTCATCAGTTCCTCAACCCGCAGGTTCCCGTGGAGCAGGTCGTGAGAGATCCCTTGTCAGCTCTGGGCGAAGCATCGCAACCGAGTCTCGCCGCCACCGAAGGCCAGCGTGCACCGAGCCTTGCGTCTGCAGAGTCCGATGCGGCTCATCGCATCCGCGAGCCCGAGGCGCTCTACGCCCCCGAGCGTCGCAACTCGCCCGGAGTGGACTGGGGGGATCCGAAGGAGTTGCAGGCACTGACGGCGGAGATCGGCAAACTGGCCGCCCAAATGCACAAGGGGGGGCCCCTGCTGGGCGGCACACCCGCGCACGAGCTCGAAGTGCCGGTCATCTCGCCCGCGAATACCCTGGAAACCGTTGGCCTGACGCGTGATGCGACCGAGGATGAGATCAATCGCGCCATGGACGCCGCTGCGCAGGCCCAGCCGGAGTGGGACGCGCTGTCAGCCATCGAGCGCGCTGCCTGCCTCGACCGTGCCGCTGATCTTCTCGAGCAGCGCCGAGCGGCGTTCCTGAGTCTCCTCGTTCGCGAGGCAGGCAAGACGCTGCCGGATGCAGTTGCGGAGTTGCGCGAGGCGATCGACTTCTGCCGCTATTACGCCGCGCGCGGCCGTGAGCTTTTTGGCGTGCAGCAGTTGCAGGGACCCACGGGTGAGAAGAACCTCCTGTCCCTGCATGGCCGCGGTGTGTTCGTCTGCATCAGCCCGTGGAATTTTCCGCTGGCAATCTTCACAGGTCAGATCACTGCGGCGCTCATGGCCGGCAACAGCGTGGTCGCGAAGCCTGCGCCCGCAACTCCGCTGGTCGCTCATGCGATGACGGCACTCCTGCACGAAGCCGGCGTGCCCGGAAACGTTCTGCAACTGACACCCGCCGATGGGCCGCCCTTCGGAAATGTGGTGTTCAAGCATGCTGCGCTCTCGGGCGTGGCATTCACGGGGTCCACCGCCACCGCCGCCACGATCAATCGTGCGCTCGCCCATCGCGAGGGCCCCATCGTGCCGCTGATCGCGGAGACCGGCGGTGTGAATGCCATGATCGTAGATTCCACCGCACTGCCGGAGCAGGTGGTGGACGATGTCGTGACATCGGCTTTCACCAGCGCAGGTCAGCGCTGCTCCGCGCTGCGTGTGCTGTATCTGCAGGAAGATGTGGCGGATCGCATCATCGAGATGCTGGTCGGCGCGATGAAGTGCCTCGTGATCGGCGATCCCTCCCATCCCGAGACCGACGTCGGTCCAGTGATCTCGGACGCCGCGCTGGCACGATTGAGAGCGCACACCGCTCGAATGGGCCAGCAAGCACACTTGCTGTACGCCTGTCCGCTCGAAACCCATCACGGGCTCGGGCACTTCTTCGCACCCCATCTGTTCGAGCTGCGCGCACTGGATCAGCTCAAGACGGAGGAATTCGGGCCCATCCTGCACGTGGTGCGCTATCGATCCGAGCAGTTGCCGCAGGTCATCGCCGCAATCCGCAGCACCGGATTCGGCCTGACACTCGGCGTGCACAGCAGGCTCGAGAGTCTGGCCGATCATGTTTTCCGCTCGCTGCCGGTGGGCAACACCTACGTGAACCGGAACATGATCGGCGCAGTGGTCGGCGTACAGCCCTTCGGCGGACAGGGCCTGTCCGGCACCGGACCCAAGGCCGGCGGCCCGCATTACCTGTTGCGGTTCGCGAACGAGCGCACGCTGACGATCAACACCGTGGCCGTGGGCGGGAACGTCGAGTTGCTTTCCTAAGGTGACCCCGGACCGGCGCCGCTCTCAGGTCCGCGGCTTCATGATCGCATCCAGCCGATCCTTGGTCCGTTCGAGGCGCTGCAGCTGTGGATACTGCAGGCCCTCGGTGTAGTTGATGCTCACCGTCCGGTAGCGATCGAGATTCTTGACCAGCAGCTCGATAGGGCGCCTGGTGGTGCCGGCCATCACGATCGCGTTGGTCAGGCGCTCGGGTGCGTACTCGCGGCCATCGACGGCAATGAGCGTGGTTCCGATCGTCAGGCCGGCAGCGTAAGCGGGGCTTCCCCAGCGGACTTCGGTGAGCTGAGCGTTCTGCGCCGAGATGTCGAATCCGAGCGAGTAGAGAAAGTCGAGCACCTTGCGCTGCTCCTCCGAGCTTTTCGTGTATTCCGATGGCGTCCCCGTGTAGACGAGCTTCCAGCCGCCTCGCGTCAGACCCTCGAGCGGCGCACCCGAAGCGTGCTCATAAAGCCTCTGCCTGAAGTAGCTTTCCCAGTCGTACCTCGCCACGGCATTCAGCGCCTGGACCACATCCGCAAACGTGTAGGTCACGGGGCCCAGCGTCACCTTGGGCAGGCTGTTTGCGCTCACGGCAGTCGTACCTTGAGTTCTCTCCTGAGGAACGCGTACGGCAGGCCCATAGAACGCGCGAATGAAGTCATCCAGCGAGCGCTTGTCTGCGGTGAGCTCGCGGATCCGGGTGTCCACGTCGAGCCACAGAAGCTGTCCTTCAGTGTAGTAATCCTCGGTCCGTTGCCAGGAAAGCCAGGACAGGGGACGGCGGGCGGTGATGATTGGCTGCTCCGTGGTGTCCTCCAGATCCCGCCAGGCGCGGCCGGGCCGGTCGCGGTCCATGCTGGCTGCGACGCTCGCCCAGGCCTGACGGCCCATGTCCGCACTCCACAGGCCGGAGCGCGCCGACAGCACGTAGCCCAGATAGTTGGTCAGACCCTCGTAGACCCAAAGCAGTGAGTCTCGCATCGGGGTGTTGAAGTCGGGCGTGGCGAGGCCTTCGGGTCGGCGGAACTTGCCGTTCCAGGAATGACTGAATTCATGTGGCAACAGATCGCGGAGCGCGCCCGACTTGTCCCAGTCCGTGAAGTAACCCGGCGGCCGGCGGTTCTCGCTGGAGCGATGGTGCTCGAGGCCGATCTCGCCGAAATGATCGCTGAGCGCCAGAAGAAACTCGTAGTGATCGTAGTGCGGCCCCCCGAACAGGGCGTAAGCCTCCTGCACAAGCTTGCGATGCGCGACCAGCTCCGGCCCCTTGATCTCCAGACTCTCCGGGCTGTCGGCGACCATGTTGAGGTGGACAGGCACCGCAGCTCCGGGGTCCAGATCCACGCTCCTGAAGTAGTGACCGGCGAACAACGGCGAGTCCACCAGCATCTCCAGCGTCGTCGGTCTGAAACTGACCTGGTTGCCGCCGCGACTGTCCACATCGAGCGCAGAAGCGAAGGCCCAGCCGGCGGGCAGAACGACCGAGGGGAGCATCGAGATCCGGCTCGAGTAGTAGCCTGCCGGATAGAGCACCACCGTGTTCCACTGCAGGCCCACGATATCGGGGGTGACCACGGTGCGCCCCTGCTCGTGCAGAAAGGGCGAGGCGAACTGGAACTGCACGTCCAGACGATTCGCCCCCGCCGGCACATCCAGGTGAAAGGCATAGACGTTGACGGCATCGCGAGTCCATTCGATCCGATGATCCGCGGCCATGAGGGTCAGACCTGCGAGAGCATCGATCGGGCCCCGCGGCGCATGATTGCCGGGCAGCCACTCGGGGTACAACAGAGTGAGCGGTCCGGGCTTCACCGGAATGCTTTCCCGCACGGTGAACACGCGGCGGTCCAGATCCGTCAAATCAACTTTGAGCGTCAGGGTTCCCGGATAGGGGACGTTCTGCGGTACCGGCACCCGGCCTCGCGATGTCCCGGAGCGATCCACGCCCGCTGTAGCCCTCTCCGGGTTGAGCGGGGTTGCCGCCTGCGCGGCAGTGGTGCCGGGCGCTTCCACCGCAGGCGCGGTCTCCTTGCCTGCCTCCTGCGCGTTCACGATGGACAACACCGACACAACGGCGCTGATCACCACCAGCACGAATCGTTTCATGAGCTCCTCGGAGTGGGTTCGGCGCAGGTCTTCCGTTCAGCCGAGCACCTGCGCGACGGCCTGGGCAAAGTATTCCAGGTTGTCCGCGCGCAATCCGCCGATGTTGATCCGGCTGTCATCGGTCATGTAGATGTGATGTCGCTCGCGCAGGGCATGCACCTGTGCGGTATCGACACCCAGGAAAGAGAACATGCCACGCTGCGCGGCGATGAAATGGAAGTCGCGCTGTGGACAGGCCCGGCCGAGATGCTTGACCAGCTCCTGTCGCAGACCGGTCAGTCGCGCGCGCATCCCGCCAACCTCCCCGGTCCACTCCTGCCACAATGCCGGGTTCCCCAGGATCTCGTGCACGATTGCGGCGCCGTGATCGGGCGGCATGGAATACAGACTCCGCGCGATTCGCACCAGGTGACTCAGGGCGGCATCACCGGATTTCGCCGAGTCGCTGAGTACGTGCAGGCACCCGGTCCGCTCCCGGTACAGTCCGAAGTTCTTCGAGCACGACACGGCTACGGCCACCTCGGGCAGCTCTTCACAGAAGAGACGGATGGCGAAGGCGTCCTCCGCGGTTCCGGAACCGAGACCCTGATAGGCCATGTCGATGAACGGCAAAAGCGTTCGCCGTCTGATCACACTCAGCAGCTCGCGCCACTGCGCTTCGCTCAGATCCGCCCCGGTGGGGTTATGACAGGAGGCATGCAACAGTACGACCGCGTGCGCCGGGAGTGTTTCCAGTGCGGCGAGCATGGACTCGAACCGGACCCCTCCGCTGGCCGGATCGTAATACGGGTAGCGCTCCAGCTTCAGACCCGCGCCTGACAGCAGGGGAACATGATTCGCCCAGGTCGGAGTGCTGACATGGATAACGGTATCGGGCCATGCATTGCGGATCAGTTCCGCGCCCAGGCGCAGCGCCCCGCATCCACCAGGAGCCTGGATGGTTCGCACGCGGTCGGAGCTCAAAGCCGCATGGCTCTCGCCGAAAACCAGCCGCTCCATGGCCTGATTGAAACCGACATTGCCCACTGAGGACACGTAGGACTTGGTCGACTGCCGGGCGAGAACCGCCTCCTCAGCGCGCCTTACGCAGCCCAGGACAGGTGTTTCCCCGTGATCGTCCCGGTACACCCCGACCCCGAGATCGACCTTACGGGGGCTCGTGTCCGCCCGGAAGGCGGCCATCAGACCCAGAATCGGATCGGTCTGCAGGCGATGCAGGCGCTCGAACATCATCGACCTCACGGCTCGGCGCTACAGCAGGCGCCGGAAGGTCCAGTGTACCCGCTCGGCTCACCGGTCGGGCACGGTTGGCCGGCTCGCCAGCACCGCCACCGCGGTCGGGTGAAACCCAATCCCGCGCGGGCGCCTCAGCCGAGCAGTCGGGTGCCGTCCTCGGGAGGATGCGGCTCGGAAAGGCCCGCGAGCAGGAGCTCCACGAGCTCGCCGTCCCACATCCTTTGCTCGGGCCCGTCCGTGACGACGGTGGGCACCTGAAGGCACGCCAGTATCAGCTCCACCGCCGCGTCGGGCTGGCGATGTGCCAGCGAGCCGTCGCGGTGCCCTCGCTGGAGCAACCGCTTCAGTCGAGTCCGCGTCATGGCATCGTACTCGTGCAGCCGTCGCTGCAAGGATCCCGGCAGATCTGCGCATCGCCTGAAGGACAGGAACACACCGCGCGAGCGTCTGATCTCCAGGGCAGAGACGAGGAATGCCGCGACTTGGTCCAGCGCGGTGCCGGGGGCGGTTTCGGCCTGAAGCAGACTATGGCTCAGGCCTTGCGCCGTGCGCGAGTAACACGCGTCGATGAGCGTGAGCAAGCCGTCGAAGCATGTTTCGATGGGTGCTGCGCAGTGGCCGGCTTCGTGAGCGATCGTGCTCCAGAGAATTCGATGATCACTGCGGCGGGTGATCACTCTTGCTGCGGCATCGATGATCTCAGGCTCACGCACCGGTCGCGTGAGTTCGATCGGCTTCGCAGCCGCCTCGTCCCGATCGGCTGGTGTCAGAACATGCGCACTCATCAGGACCTCCGGCGGGCGGCCTGCCTTCGAAACACAAATCACGAGCGGGCTTTGAGCAACAGCCGTGCCAGTCGTGACCGATGATCCGCAGTGCGCGTTTCAGCGCCTTCGGCGGCTCATGCAGGAGGGATCGCAGCAAAGGAACGCTCGACGAGAGTGCAGCGGAGGCGCTCCTGCACGGACCCGGTGCGCACAGTGCCCCGCTGTTGCGGCGCAGCAACCACGCTCGATTGTGGCCGGTACCGCTCAAACCGGTGAAAGCCGCAGCGCTCCCTGCCCGGCGCTGCTGTCATCGTGAGAGTTGCGTCACGACGCCCGCCTCACACCTGCGGCAATGATGCGGGTACTGCACAGGTTTGCAGTAAAGGTAAACAGGAATCCGCCGTTACAGGGTCACCCGGTGCGACGGATCGCCCCTTCCGCCACACGAGTAACGGCCAGCCATCCCGTGATCCAGATAGTCGGTTCCATCGTCGTCGTCGGCTGCGTGATCGCCGGGTTCGTGCTCGAGGGCGGCAAGTTGCTTGCCCTCTGGCACCCGACCGAGGTCCTGATCATCGTCGGCTCGGCATTCGGAGCCTTCCTGACCAGCAATCCACCCAAGGTGACCAAGGCAGCCTTCATGGGTGCGCTCGGCCTGGTCAAAGGTCCCCGCTACAAGCGTGATGACTACGTGGAGCTGCTGAAGTGTCTGTATGACGTGCTGGTGAAGATCCGCAAGGAAGGTCTGATGGCCATCGAGGGAGACCTGGAGGCCGAGGACGGCGGGGCGTTGTTTCGCAATTATCCGAAGATCGTGGCCGATCACCACCTGATGGATTTCATCCGCGACTGCCTGCGGCTCATGATCGGCGGCAATCTGGATCCGCACGAGCTCGAGAGCCTGCTGGAGCAGGAGCTCGAGTCGCATCACCAGGAAGCCCACGAGCCCGCTCAGGCGGTGCAGAAGGTGGCCGATGCATTGCCCGGCTTCGGCATCGTCGCGGCCGTGCTGGGCATCGTGAACACCATGGCCGCGCTGGATGGCGCGGACACAGCCTCGATCGGCCACAAGGTGGGCGCTGCCCTCGTGGGCACTTTCCTCGGCATTCTCGTCTCCTACGGTCTGGTAGGCCCCATCGCCGCCGCGATGGAGCACGCGGCCAACGAGGAAGGCAAGGCGTTCAGCGTGGTGAAGATGGTGCTGGTGGCCGCCGTCCGCGGCTACGTGCCCGCCGTGGCCATCGAGTTCGCTCGCAAGCTGCTCTCACAGGACATCCGGCCGAAGTTCAGCGATCTGGAGACGCAGCTCAAGGCCAAGGCGAAAGCCGCCTAGAGCCGCTTCGCCATGGCTGCGCCCAAATCCAAGGCTGAACGGCCACTCATCATCGTCAAGCGCAAAGGGCGTCAAGGGCATGGTCATCATGGCGGCGCCTGGAAGGTGGCCTACGCTGATTTCGTGACTGCCATGATGGCGTTCTTCCTCGTCATGTGGCTCGTGACCGCCGTCTCCAAGGATCAGCGCGCCGCAATTTTCGATTACTTCAAGAATCCGAGCATGGAGCCGGGCAAGACTTCGAAGCCGGCACCCGGACAGGCGGGCCCGGGCGGGGCGAGCACGAGCCCGATCGACCTGCATGGCGGACTCGATGCGGTGCGCACGCGAACCGCACCCGTGATGGATTTCGGTGCGACCGCCGCCCCGACGCCCATGCGACGCGAGGAGAACTCCGACGGCGCCGGCCCGGCCGACACGTCGCAGATGAAACAGGCTCAGGACCTGAAGCAAGCCAGCGAGAAGCAGCAGATGCTCGAGCACAAGCAGCTCGAGTCGTTGATGGCGGAGCTGCGCGCAGCCGTCAACAAGAGCCAGGCGCTGCAGCCCTTCAAGGATCAGCTCCTGCTCGACATCACACCGGAAGGCGTGCGCATCCAGATCGTCGATGCGCAAAACCGCCCCATGTTCGATGTCGGCAGCGCGCGTCTGCGCGACTACACGAGCGCCATTTTGCGCGAGCTCGCCCCCTACCTCGATTCGGTGCCCAATCGCATCAGCCTCACCGGACATACCGACATCCGTCCCTACCCGAGCTCCAACGGCTATACCAACTGGGAGCTGTCCGCCGACCGCGCCAATGCCGCTCGCCGCGCACTCACGGCCGCCGGCCTGCCCGACAGCAAGATCTCCCGCGTGGTCGGACTGTCCTCGTCCGTCCTGTTCGACAAGGCCGACCCCCAGAACCCGATCAACCGTCGCATCAGCATCGTGGTGATGACGAAGCAGGCCGAGGAGGACGCGCTCAAGACCGACGTCGCCAAGGAATCGGTCGCCCCCGGAACCACCGCAGCTTCCGCGGCTCCCGACGCTGCTGCCCCGGCCTCGTCGGTTCCGCCGCCCGCATCTGCGGCCCCGGTCTCTGCGGCGCCCATCCCTGCGACGCCCGTCCCTGCGGCTCCGTCCCGGGCGGTGCCGGCGACCGCAGCCGCTCGCCCGGGCACTTGATCTTCGAGCGCACAACTTCAAGGCACACCGCGGCAGCTCGACCCATCCCGGTGCGTGAACCTGACGTCACGCTCGAGGAGGGCCACGGTCAATCAGAGACTTACGGAACAGCCGCTCGGTGGAGCCGCTGGCATTGGATTTGCTTTGATTGCCGCGAGGCATGTTTGAACGCAACCGACTCTTGAAAGGCGGGAAGGTTGCTGGCAACGCGGTGCGTGCTCGCGGCAACCCCCTCGCCGCGGGCACGCACCGCGCATTTTGACTGCGCGGCGCTAGAGAGACGTGCCAGTCCGGGGTCCACCCCACAGGCGCTGCAGGCCGCTCAGGGCATCGCGCGGACGCAGATAAACAAGCCGCACGGCCTGCATTTGCAGCGGGACTCGCTCCGGAATCGGTGTCAGTGGAACGATCCCTTGAATCTCCGGCTCGCCTTCTTGCGTATCCGGATCGCCGCCGATCTCGCTATTCATGGTGACAGCGTGCCGGCCTGACCCATTCGCATCCGAGCCATTCGTCTGCGATCCGTTCAACCCGGACCCGTTCATGCCGGCCCCGTTGGCATGAAACCCATTCGCAGCTCGCGCAACGAGCGTGTCGCCGACGTGGCGATCTGAAGCCAGCGCAAGTTCCGCCATCTGCAGAACCGGCTCCCGCCTGCCGAGATCCCGCCCCGGGAGGGAGCGCGGCCGTTGCTCGCCAGCCTCGATCTTGAGCCGCTCCTCGAGTGCCCTGAGCTCTGCCGGCGGATTCGTTTCCTCCGGCGTCAGCAGCAAGCCGCGGTGGCGCATCCAGCGCCCAACACTCGCACGGCTGGTGAACATGGTGAGCGGTACCGACAGAATCAGACCGCCGAGGATCGGCACCATCCAGTAGAAATAGCGCGGTGTGATGGCCAGCAGCGCAGCACCCCAGATGAGGGCCAGCAGGATGTGCCACTTGTGGCGGTTGAGGGCCTCGAGAAATCCTATCCCACGATCTCCCCGCTCCTGCGTGTTCCATGACACCGGCCGGCCGGCGAGGATGCTGACGACGAATGTCGTGTGGAACAGCATCATCGCTGGCGCCAGCAGGGTGCTGAAGATCTGCTCGACCAGGACGCTGGAAATGAGCCTGAAGGCGCCTCCGTAGCCGCGACGCAGATCGGGCTTGACGAGTGCGAGCGTGGCTCCGAGTACTTTCGGCATCAACAGCACACCGAGCGTGATCGCCAGCAACGCGACGATCTCGGTGGCCCGCGATTCGGGCCAGCTTGGGAACAGGGTGTAGGAGCCCGGCTCGAAGTACTGGAAGCCGTGCAGCGCATCCAGGCACACGATGATCGAGCTCAAGGTGAGCACGAGGAGCCAGATGGGCGAGGTCACATACGACATCACGCCGGTGATCAGATGGAGCCGGCTCAACCAATGCAGGCCACGGGTCGGAAGCAGCCCGAGGTGCTGCAGATTGCCTTGCGCCCAGCGCCGATCGCGGGCGGCATAATCGATCACGTTGGAAGGGACTTCTTCCCAGCTCCCGCCGAGATCTGCGAGCAGCCAGACCTGGAAGCCCGCGCGGCGCATGAATGCCGCCTCCACGAAGTCGTGACTGAGGATCTCCCCGCCGAGCGGCGGCGCGCCGGGCAGCCGGGGCAGATCGCAGAACTCGGCGAACTGGCGCAGCCGCAGGATGGCGTTGTGGCCCCAGTAGTTGCCCTCGCCGAGCTGCCAGTAAGCGAGACCGCTTGCCAGCATCAGGCTGTTGAGCCGGGCGGCAAACTGCACCAGCCGCGCGAACAGCGTCTCGCGCCCGGCCGGCATCGGCAATGCCTGAATGATGCCCGCCTCCGGATGAGCGTCCATCATCAGGGACAGCGCTACGAGCGCATCGCCGCTCATGATGCTGTCGGCATCGAGCACGATCGCATATTCGTAGGCGCCGCCCCAGGAGCGCACGAAGTCGGCGATGTTGCCCGCCTTGCGTCCGATGTTGTCCTCGCGCCGGCGATAGAAAATACGCCCGTGGGCGCCACGTCGCTCCACCAGCGATCGCCAGGCGACCTCCTCGGCGGCGGCAATGTCAGATTTGCGAGTGTCGGACAGAATGAAGAAATCAAACGCCGCCTGCTGCGGCTGGCGCTGCAGCGAGGACCAGATCACCTCGAGGCCGGCGATGACTCGCTGAGTTTCCTCGTTGTATATGGGCATGATCACGGCGGTGCGGCTGCGAAGCACCCGCCCGCTAACCTCATCGGCGTGGATTACCGCGCGATCGCGCCCGCGCAGGCGGATCACGAAGCCAAACAGCGCTGTCCAGAAAGCCCCGGTGATCCAGGTAAACAGCACGAAGAACAGCGCCAGACTCGCCTTCTCCAGGGGAGTGAATCCATTGGCGCGCAGGATGTCGTACATCAGCCAGCTGGCGAACGCCGAGGTGAGGAAGGTGAGAGAGAAGAACAGCGCACGCCGGCGGCGCGCTGCGCTGCGCAGCCGCTCGGGTGTCATGACCGGGAGCTCCCCGGACGCACGACCGCCCATGCTATGCACCCCCCGCTGGCTTCCACAGATAGGTCCATGTCTCGGTCAAAGCCTCACCGTAGAGAGTGAGATAGCACCGCATATCGACCGGCTTCTCGCCATTGGGCTTCAGCTTGAAGGACGCCCGCCAGATCGCAGATTGTGGCAGCCGCTGCACGGTGACGTCATCTATATCCCCTCCATTTGCCGTAATGTGGGCCTGGACGGGCTGATTCGCGTACAGATCATCCAGATCGCCTCCGGCGAAGTCGACAATCATCCAGCGCAGGCCGGTTGCAGATTGGGCGCTGGGGGTCGTCGCCACGGCCCCCGTGCGGGTCGAGATCACGCGGCCCCCCGGCGGCCACTGGTTGGAGTGGGTGAAGGCATAAAGCACGTACGAGAACGAGATGGCCTTGTGGGCCTGTACCGGGGTATCCGGCACCCAGTAAGCCACAATGTTGTCGTGGATCTCCTCGTCGGAGGGTATCTCGACCAGCTCGACACCGCCCCGGCCCCAGTCGCCCTGGGGCTCGATCCAGTAGCTCGGCCGGGTCTGAAATTGTGCCGCGGCATCCTGATAGTGGGCGAATTCCCGGTCGCGCTGGATCAGCCCGAAGCCGCGCGGATGCTCATCCATGAACCGGTTCACCCGCAGCGAGCGCGGATTGACCAGCGGGCGCCAGGCCCACTCCCCTACCCCGGTCTGAGTCATGAGTCCGTCGCTCTCATGGACCTCAGGCCGGTAATCATCGAAGTGCCGGCCCGTGTAGTTCTCGCCATACAGGAACATCGAGCTCAGGGCAGCGATGCCGACTTTCTCGATCGTCTTGCGCGGATAGAGCTCGCCGCTGACCTGTACCTGGGTGATGGACCCGGGTCGCAGCTCGAACTGGTACGCCCCCGTGACGCTCGGGCTGTCGAGCAGCGCAAACAGCGTCAGGGAGTGCTGGTCCGGCTCGGGACGGACCAGCCAGAAATCGGTGAAATACGGAAACTCCTCGCCGGCCTCCGTCGCGGT
>Ga0070741_10008641_pt1 | contig 20271 bp, 21 predicted proteins | sample Coa_R1_4_FD_66440 | JGI IMG/M metagenome (GOLD analysis project Ga0070741, IMG submission 66440) | Surface soil microbial communities from Centralia Pennsylvania, which are recovering from an underground coalmine fire - Coalmine... | ecosystem: Environmental > Terrestrial > Soil > Unclassified ...
GTCGTGATCGGGAACGGCAACGTCGCGATCGACTGCGCGCGCATGCTCGCGCTCACCGAGGAGGAGCTCGCGCCGACCGACACCGTGGACGACGCGGCGGAGGCGATCGTGCGCGCGCCGATTCGCGAGATCGTCATGCTCGGTCGTCGCGGCCCTGTCCAGGCGGCGTTCACCCCGCCCGAGCTGAAGGAGCTCGGAGAGCTGGCCGGCGCGGAGCCGGTGGTGGACGCGCGCGACCTCGAGCTCGATGCGGCGAGCGTCGCCGAGCTCGAGGCGGACCGTGAGCGTGCCCGCCGGAACTTCGAGCTGCTCCAGGAGTACGCAGCGCGTGAGCCAGAAGGCAAGCCGCGGCGCATCCTGCTGCGCTTCCTCGTCTCGCCGGTGGCGATTCTCGGCGAGGACCGCGTGGAGGCGATCGAGGTGGTGCGGAACGAGCTCGTCGAGGAAGACGGCCGGATCGTCGCCCGCCCCACGGGCGAGACCGAGACGATCCCCTGCGGGCTCGTGCTCCGGAGCGTCGGCTACCGCGGCGTTCCGCTCCCCGGCGTGCCGTTCGACGAGCGCAGCTGCACGATCCCGAACGCCCGGGGGCGGGTTCTCGGCGCAGATCGCACGTACGCCGCCGGCTGGATCAAGCGCGGCCCGAGCGGCGTGATCGGCACGAACAAGAAGGACGCCACCGAGACGGTCGAGCTGCTGCTCGAGGACGCCCGCGCCGGCAAGCTCGCCCGCGCCGGCTCCGGGACGCTCGAGGGCCTCCTCGACGAGAAGGGCGTCCACTACGTCGAATACGAGGGCTGGCGGGCGATCGACGCGGCCGAGCGGGAGGCCGGCGAGCCGCGGAAACGGCCCCGCGTGAAGCTCACCGCCTGGGAAAAGCTCCTGGAAACGGGCGGGAAGCGAATCACTCGGTAGGGGGACGCCAGCGCGCCGGTCCGGCCGCAGGCTTCCGGCAGATGGTCGAGTGCTTGAACTGCGGCAAGCGGCGTGAGGTACCGGAGCACGAGTGCCCGCGCTGTGCCTACGTCGGCTGGGCGTTCGTCGAGGAGCTGAACGAGACGCTCCGGCGGCGGCTTCGCGAGCGCACGCTCGTCGAGCGGAAGATTCGCGCCGCGAGCTAACCTCGATGCCGTGACTGACACGGCATCCACATCAGAAGAGCTGTGGGGTGGCGAGACGCGCAAGGCGGTCGCCAACTTCCCCGTCTCCGGCGAGCCGATCCCGACGCCCGTGGCGCGGTGGCTCGGCCGGATCAAGGCCGCGGCCGCGCGCGTGAACGGCGAGCTCGGCCTCCTCGACGCCGACAAGGCAGAGCGCATCGCCGCCGCGGCCGACCGCGTCGCCGCCGGCGAGCTCGACGACCAGTTCCCGATCGACGTCTTCCAGACCGGCTCGGGCACCTCGTCGAACATGAACGCGAACGAGGTGATCGCGACGCTCGCCGGTGAGGGGGTGCACGCGAATGACGACGTCAACATGGGCCAGAGCTCGAACGACGTCTTCCCCTCGGCCGTCCACCTCGCTGCGCTCGACGAGGTGACGCACGACCTGCTGCCGGCGCTCGAAGGGCTCGCCGGCACGCTGAGCGCGAAGGCGCGCGAGTTCGACGACGTGGTCAAGTCCGGGCGCACGCACTGGATGGACGCGGTGCCGGTGACGCTCGGCCAGGAGTTCGCCGGCTACGCGGCGCAGGTGCGCGAAGGCAAGGCACGCGTCGAGGCGACGCTCGAGCGGCTCGGCAAGATCCCGCTCGGCGGCACCGCCGTCGGCACCGGCCTGAACACGCATCCCGAGTTCGCGGCGCGCGTGCGCGAGAAGCTCTCCGCCGACACCGGGCTCACCATCTCGGCGCCCGCGGATCCGTTCGAGAGCCAGGCGGCGCGCGACGGCCTCGTCGAGGCATCCGGCGCGCTGAAGACGGTCGCGGTCAGCCTGACGAAGGTTGCGAACGACCTGCGCTTCCTCGGCTCGGGGCCGCGTGCCGGCCTGTCGGAGATCTTCCTGCCGGAGCTGCAGAAGGGCTCGTCGATCATGCCAGGCAAGGTCAACCCCGTCATCCCGGAAGTCGTGACGCAGGTCGCAGCCCAGGTGATCGGCAACGACCAGGCGATCGCGATCGGCGGCATGCAGGGCCACTTCGAGCTGAACGTGTTCGTGCCGCTGATGGCGCGCAACCTGCTGCAGTCGATCAAGCTGCTCGCCTCGGCGTGCCGGCTGCTCGACGAGAAGTGCGTCTCCGGCATCGAGGCGAACCGCGAGCAGTGCGAGCGCTACGCCGAGCTGACGCTGTCGGCCGCGACGGCGCTCAACCCGTACATCGGCTACGACAAGGCGACCGAGATCGTCAAGAAGGCGTCGTCGTCCGGCCGGTCGCTGCGGGAGGTCGCGCGCGAGGAGGGCGTCGCAGACGACGTCCTCGACGAGGCGCTCGACTACCGCAAGATGGCCAAGCCGCACGGCTGAGAAAGGTGGGGCCCGCCGAGGCGGGCCCCACCAGGTTTCTCTAGCGCCCGCTGTGTGCGAAGTCGTTCTGCAGCGCAGTCAGGTCGGGCGTGCCGAGACCGGTCGCTGCGTTCCACAGCTTGCCCGGGTTGCCCGTGTAGTACAGGTTGTCGTTGTCGGCGCTCGCCGAGTCGAGCACGTGGAACGGTGAGTTCCGCTGCTGTGCGAACGCGTAGATCTGCGGGTTCCACAGGCCAACGCGATGGCCGAGGTTCGCATCGATCACCGCGGTCGCCCCTGCGAGCTGCGGCGCGACGAAGCTCGTCCCGCCCCACTCCTCCACGCACGGCGTGCCCGGCGTCGGACAGTCGTTGTACGGGAAGTAGGCCGCGTACCCGGTCTCCGGGTCGCCGTCGGTCGCCAGGTCGGGAACGCCGCGGCCCGACGCCGACCCTGACTGGACGCTGGGCGTCGGATTGAAGTCCCAGTCCGTCGGCAGCGTCAGCCCGCCGAAGTCACTGCTGTCGTAGTCCGTCGGCGTCAGGTACTCGACGGCGTTGTACGTGTTCGGCACGACCGGCCGCTGGTAGCCCGGCTCGGGCTCGAGCGTGCTGTAGCCGCCGCCCGCCCCGGCCGCGAGGAACGTCTTCACGACTTCCTCCTGCGTGCACGTCGACGGGTCGGGGAGCAGGGGACAGAAGCCGTTCCAGTACGGGAAGATCCAGTCCCAGCCCCAGGCGCGTTCGGCGGTGATCGTCGCCGTGGCGTTTCCGGGGAGCTGCACCGTCTCCGGCACGGTGGTGCCGCCGCCGTCCGTGACCCAGGGGCTGTTCCCCGGCTGGTCGACGTCGAGGTTCGTCGTGCCGAGTGCGACGCTGTCGTCGTAGGCGCCGGCGTCGCCCGACGCGATGAACCCGCTCTGGCCCTGGGCCGCGAGCTCGAGGAACACCTCGTCGAACGTCTGCTGGAACGTCGGAGACTCGAGCCCGTTCTTGATCACGTAGTCGAGATACGTCTCCGGCTCGCCCCAGCTCGACGAGACGGCGTCCGCCTTGTCGTCGCTCGCTGCCAGGTAGAAGCCGTCGAGGAAGCCGGGGTCCGAGTTCGGCGCCTGGTAGACGATGATGTTCGCGCGCGGCGCGAGCGCACCGGACTGCTCGACGTCGATCGCCGTCTCGTCCGACCCGGAGTCCTGGCTCGGCGCGCCGGGCCCGCCGTCGACGTTCACGACCGTGAGCCGGTTCGACTTCGTGCTGATGCCGAGAATCGAGCTCCAGAACGCCTCCGTCGACGGAACGTCAAGCGAGGCGAGCGTGACGATGCCGATCGTCGAGCCGTCACCGGAGCCGCTCGGCAGGTTGTACATGCGTGCGTAGTCCGCGGGCGTGAGCAGTCCCGCCGGAACGGCGTTTGCGCTCGCGGTCGGGTTCAGGCTGCGAATCGCGTCGTCGTTGTACGACGGATAGTTGCTCAGCCCGAGAATCGAGAGCACGAACGACGCGAGCTGCCGCGGCAGCAGCGGGTTCGACGCGGAGCCGTGGAAGCGGCGCGCCGGTTCGGCGCCGTGCCCGTGGTGCGCCGGGATGGCCGCGCGCTCGTAGTCGCGCTGCTTCACCGAGAGGGCGTCGTCGAACGCTCCCGCGGTCCCGTTGGCGACGACATCGAGACCGTCGGCGTACACCGTCGTCGCGATCCCGTAGTGCCTGAGGTACGACTGCAGCGCGTCGATGTTCTGCCGCGACTGGCCGTACTGACGTGCGAACTGCGAAACGGACAGGTAATGCCCCTGCATGCCGCGGGCCACCTGTGCCTCGAGCTGGTCGAGGTTCTCCGCCTTGAGGATGAACGACACGGTCTCCGGCGTGTTCGCCGGGGTCGAGTCGTCGATCGGGAAGACGGGCGGGCCGCCGTTCTTGCCGCCGTGCAGGATGCCGGCGCCGATCCCCTGCGGGACCGGGACCTTCGCACTTGCCGACTTCGCCGCACCACCGACCGATGCCACGACGAGCGTCGCGCACAGGGCCGCTCCCAGCAGCCACTTCTTCATGAACCCCTCCTCCATCGAACGACCAGGTCGCACGCATGGTCGGCGAGGTTCGTCAGACCGGCAATGGCTTATGCGAATCCGCGATGAGAGCTAGAAGCGCGAGCGCTACGAGCCGACCGTGAGCATTCCGGAGAACGCCTTGTTCACGTGCGTCGCCGTGAAGCGGTACGAGCCGGGCTGGGCGGGGTTCGCGAGCTTCGCCGAGCGCGTGAACGTGAGGGCCAGCGACCCCGGCCCGAGGACGTCGCACATGAGCCCCTTGTACGGCGGGACGACGACGGTGACGCGACGGCCCTGGAGGAGCGCCTTGACCGGCTTGCCCGCGAGCTGGACCGAGCCGGCCGCGAACTGCTTCGGCATCTTCACCGCGGACGGGAACGTCACGACGAGGGCTCCTGCGCCGGCGTAGCCGCACTGCATCTCGTAGTGCAGGGTGACCGTGAGGCGCACGGCCTGCGCGGCCGCAGCCTTCGGCGTCGCGGTCACGGTCATCGTCTGGGTGAGGAGCGTGGGCTTCCGCGTGGCGCTGCCGGCCAGCGGTACCAGCACCACCAGGGCCAGGATCATCGCAGCGACGGCGACCCCTCCGCGCATGCCCCGAGTGTAGCGCCGATCCTTTAGTGACGGAGGCCCCGTTGCCGGGGCCTCCGTCTTCGGTCCGTGCTTCCTGCTTTCGGCTCAGTGACCGCTGTGAGCGAAGTCGCTCTGCAGGGCGCTGAGGTCGGGCGTGCCGAGGCCCGAGGCCGGGTTCCAGACCTGGCCCGGCGTCCCGGTGTAGTACAGGTTGTTGTTGTCCGTGCTCGCCGAGTCGAGCGTGTGGAACGGCGAGTTGTGGGACTGTGCGAACGAGTAGATCTGCGGGTTCCAGAAGCCGATCCGGTGACCCAGATTGGCGACCATGACCGCGTTCGAGCCGTTCAGCTGCGGGTCGACGAAGCTCGTGCCGCCCCAGCCGTCCTCGGTGGTCTCGGGTGCCGGGCTGCCCGGCTCCGCGCCCCACTCGTACAGCTCCTGATAGCCGGTGAACGGATCGGCGTCGGCCGAGACGTCCGGCTCGCCGCGACCGTTCCCGTTACCCGACGTCACGCTCGGCGACGGGTTGAAGTTCCACGCCGTCGGAACGTTCAGCGGCGCGAAGTCGGTGCTGTCGAAGTCCGTCGGCGTGAGGAACTCCGTCGCGTTGAAGTGCTGGGCGCCGACCTGGCGCTGCCAGCTCGGCATCGACTCGGAGCTCGCGTACCCGCCGCCGTCACCTGCGGGCTCCGCGAACGCGAAGTTCTCCTCGGTGCAGTTCGGGTCGGTCGTGTCGCAGAAGTCGGCGTAGTGCGGCCAGAGCCAGGTCCAGCTCCACGCGCGCTCGTGCTTGATCTGCTCGGAGTCGGTGATGTTCCCGCTGCTGTCGGCCGCGAGCGGGATGATCCCCGCCTCGGTCGTACCGCCGGACGACGTCACCCACGGGCTGATGCCCGGCGTGTCCACGTCGAGGTTCGTGAACGGGAAACCGGCCCCGGGGAGGTACGAGTCGTACGCTCCGGAGTCGCCCGAGGAGACGAAGGAGCTCTGCCCCTGGGCCGCCATCTCGAGGAACGCCTCGTCGAATGCGTCCTGGTAGTTGGGATCCTCGAGGCCGTTCTTCTGGAAGAAGCTGACGAGGGTCTCGCCCTCACCCCAGCTCGCCGACACGCCGTCGGCCTTGTTGTCGCTCGCGGCCTGGAAGAAGTCGTCGACGAAGCCCGGGTCGGTGTTCGGCGACTGGTAGACGATGACGTTCGCCTGCGGTGCGAGTGCGCCGGACTGCTCGACGTCGAGCGTCGACTCGCTGGAGCCGCCGGCGGTGCTCAGATCGCCGGGGCCGCCGTCGATGTTGTCGACGGTGATCCGGTTCGGCTTCGTGTTGAGGCCGAGCTCGGTCCAGAAGTCGTACGCGCTCTGGGTGTCCGTCCCCGCGAGCGTGACGATGCCGATCGTGCTGCCGCGGCCCGAGCCGTTCGGCAGGTTGTAGTCCTTGGCAAAGTCCTCGGGCGTGCGGTCGCCCAGCTGGAGCGTGTTCTTGCCGGCGCTCGTGCTCTGCGGAACGCGAATCGCGTTGCTCGAGAACGTCGGGTAGTTGGTCAGCCCCAGGATGACGTCGACGAACGACGCGAGCTGCCGCGGCAGCAGCGGGTTCGACGAGGAGCCGTGGAAGTTGCGCGCCGGGACGGCCGGATGGCCGTCGTGGGCCGGGACCGCCTGCGTCCGGTAGTCGCGCTGATGGGTCCCGAGGGCATTGTCGAACTGCTGCGCGGTGCCGTTCGCCTGCACGTCGAGGCCGTCGGCCATGACGTTCGTCGTGATGCCGTAGTGCTTGAGGTACGACTGCAGCGCGTCGATGTTCTGCCGCGACTGCCCGAACGAGCGCGCGAACTGGTCGACGCTCAAGAAGCGCCCGTTCATGTTGTTCGAGACCAGGCTCTCGAGCTGGTGCCGGTTCTGGATGTCCAGGACGAAGGTGACGTCCTCCGGCGTATTCGCGGGTGTCTGGTTGTCGATCGGGAACACGGGCGGGCTGCTCCCGCCGTGCTTGGCCGTGTTGGTCAGCAGCAGTGCGCTGATCCCCTGCGGCACCGGCACTTTGGCCGATGCCGACTTCGCGTTGACCGCTCCGCCGGCGGCTGCAATGAGCAGCGCGACGACCGCAGCGGCGGCGATAAGCCCCTTCTTCACTTGACGTTCACTCCTCCCCCGCCGAACGGCGGCCACGAACTTGTCAAAAACGTCACGAAGTTCCGGATATCGGAATCTCCACCTGAGCGCAGTGTGTCCCATCTTCGGGACACTCGCAAGGGGAGGATCCGGACTCAGTACGCGACGGCGCCGCGGCCGGTTTCCGCCGCGTGGCGCTGCTCGTCCGCCCGGTAGCTCGAGCGCACGAGCGGCCCGGAGAACACCGAGCCGAAGCCGAGCTCCTCGCCCTGCTCCCGGAACCAGCGGAACTCGTCCGGGTGCACCCAGCGGTCGATCGTGGCGTGCTTCGGGCTCGGCTGGAGGTACTGGCCGATCGTCACGACGTCGACGCCGTAGGCCCGGAGATCGCGCATCGTCTCGACGACCTCGTCGTTCCGCTCGCCGAGGCCGACGATGATCCCGCTCTTCGTCAGGACCGGGTAGTCGGCGATCTCCTTCGCCCGCCGGAGGAGCTCCAGCGCGCCGTCGTAGCTCGCCTTCCCGCCGCGCATCTTCCGGTGCAGGCGGCGCACGGTCTCGATGTTGTGGTTGAAGACGTCCGGGCGCGCTCCGATCACCGTCTGCAGCGCCTCTTCCTCGACGCCGAGGAAGTCCGGCGTCAGCACCTCGACCGATGCTTCCGGCAGCTTGGCCTTGAGGGCGCGGATCGTCGCCGCGTAGTGGCCGGCGCCCCGGTCGGGGACGTCGTCACGGTCGACGGAGGTGACGACGACGTGCTTCAGCCCCATCTGCTTCGCCGTCTGCGCGAGCCGGAGCGGCTCGAGCGGGTCGACCGGCTCGCTCGGCTTGCCGGAGTTCACGTAGCAGTAGCGGCAGGCGCGCGTGCACGTCTCGCCGAGGATCTGGAAGGTCGCCGTGCCGCGCCCCCAGCACTCGGCGATGTTCGGGCAGCGCGCCTCCTCGCAGATCGTGTGCAGCTGCGCGCCGTGGATCAGCTTCTTCACGTCGAAGTAGCTGCCGTTCTGCGACGGCGCGCGGACCTTCATCCACTCGGGCCGGCGAGGCCGGTCGGCGACGGGCAGCGATCCCTGCATCTCCGGCATGTTAGAGCTCCTTTCACAATGGGCGCTTGCTCCGCCGAGCGCGGCCGGTCGACGAACGTCACTGTGAAAGGAGCTCTTAGAGAGGTGCGGCCGTCTCGCCGGCCAGCTCGGCGTAGCGCCCGCCGGCGGCCAGCAGCTCCTCGTGGGTGCCGCGCTCGACCACCCGGCCGCCGTCGAGCACGACGATCTGGTCGGCATGCTCCACCGTCGAGAGCCGGTGCGCGATCGCGATCGTCGTGCGGCCTTCGGCGAGCCCGTCGAGCGCCTCCTGCACCTGCCGCTCGGTCTCGTTGTCGAGCGAGCTCGTGGCCTCGTCGAGGACGAGGATCGGCGGGTTGCGGAGGATCGTGCGCGCGATTGCGATCCGCTGTTTCTCGCCGCCCGAAAAGCGATAGCCGCGCTCCCCGACGACCGTGTCGTAGCCGTCCGGTAGCGACGCGATCAGCTCGCCGATCTGCGCGGCTTCCGCCGCCGCTTCGATCTCCTCGTCGGTTGCGTCGGGCTTCGCGAAGCGCAGGTTCTCGCGCACGGACGCATGGAAGAGGTACGTCTCCTGCGAGACGACCCCGACGAGCGCCGCGAGGTTCGCGAGCGAGAGGTCGCGCACGTCCACGCCGTCGATCGCGACGCGGCCGCGCTCGACGTCGTAGAGCCGTGCGACGAGGTACGCGAGCGTGGTCTTCCCCGCGCCGGTCTCGCCGACGAGCGCGGTCCGGGTTCCGGCGGGAACGTCGAACGAGACGTCGCGCAATGTCCACGCGCCCGTGTCGGAGTAGCGGAACCAGACCTCGTCGAACGTGACGTCGCCCGCGCGCTCGAGCACGACGGGATCCGCAGGGTCGACGATGTCGATCGTCTGGTCGAGGTACTCGAAGATACGGTCGAAGAGCGCGAGCGAGGTCTGCACGTCGAGGCCGACGCCGAGCAGCGAGCCGACGGGGAAGAACAGGCGCGTCTGCAGCGTCGTGAACGACACGAGCGTCGGCACGTTGATCGCGTGCGAGCCGTGGGCGAGGGCGAGGCCGCCGAACCAGTAGACGGCGGCCGGCATCACGGCGAACGTCGTCTGGATCGAGGCCATGAGCCAGCGGCCCGCCATCGTCTGGCGCACCTCGAGGATGGCGAGCTCGCGCGACTCCCCGTCGAAGCGGTCGGCGAGCTCCTCGGTCCGCCCCATCGTCTTGCCGAGCAGGATCCCCGAGACCGACAGCGACTCCTGGACGAGGCTCGAGATGTCGGCGAGCGTCTCCTGGGTGGTGGTTGCGATGCGCCGCCGCTCCCGGCCGACGCGGCGCGTGAGCAGCACGAAGATCGGCACCAGCGCGAACGAGAACGCCGAGAGCTGCCAGGAGAGCGCGATCATGCCGATCGCGGTTGCGAGCACCGTCGTCACGTTGGAGACGATCGAGGTGGCGGTGCTCGTCAGGACGCTCTGGACACCGCCGATGTCGTTCGAGATGCGTGACTGCACTTCGCCGGTGCGCGTACGCGTGAAGAACGCGAGCGAGAGCTTCTGCAGGTGCCGGAACACGCTCGTGCGGAGGTCGTGCATCACGTTCTGGCCGACACGGTTCGAGAGCAGCGTCTGGTAGACGCCGAGCGCGCCGGTCACGATCGAGACGAGGATCATCCCGCCGGCGAAGAAGGACAGGCGCCGGTCGTCGTGGTGCTGGATCGCTTCGAGTGCATCGCGCAGCAGGAATGCGGGAGCGACGCCCAGCGCCGACGAGGCGAGGATCAGCGTGAGGACGACGCCGAGGCCGACGCGGTACGAGCGGAAGAGGCCGAAGACGCGGTGCAGGTTGCGCCGCCGGACGGCGGGGTCGGCGGGCCGTTCGGGCTTTTCACGCGGGGTGAATGCTCGGCGTCCTCCGACGGGGAACATGCCTGCACGGTACGCACGCGGGGCTAGTCTCGGCCCGGATGGAAAGCATCTGCGTCTTCTGCGGCGCCTCGAGCGGGCGCCTCGCCGGGTATGCGGACGCGGCGCGTCAGTTCGGCGCAGCGTGCGCAGCGCGCGGCGTCGCCGTCGTCTACGGCGGCGGCCGCGTCGGCCTGATGGGCGCGCTCGCCGACGGCGCGCTCGCAGCGGGCGGCGAGGTGATCGGCGTCATCCCGCAGGAGCTCGTCGATCGCGAGCTCGCGCACCGGGGCCTCACCGAGCTGCACGTCGTCGGCTCGCTGCACGAACGCAAGGCATTGATGGCCGACCGCGCGGATGCGTTCGCCGCGCTTCCGGGCGGCTTCGGCACGCTCGACGAGCTGATGGAGCAACTCACCTGGTCACAACTGGGACTGCATACGAAGCCGGTCGGACTGCTCGACGTGGCGGGGTACTGGCGGCCGCTGATCGCGCTCTCCCGGCATCTGACCGAGGAGGGGTTCGTGCGTGAGGCCGACCTCGCGGCGATCGCCGTCGCCGAGGATCCCGCCGCGCTGCTCGACCGGCTCGACCGGCTCGCGCGCGAGGAACGGCCGCGGCCGAAGTGGGCGCCGGCGCCCTAGGCCGGCGCGAGGGCCGAGAGAACCAGCGCGGTCGCGAGCGCCGCTGCGGCGATCACACCCGCCCAGACGAGAACCCGCACCGTCGCCTGCATCGGTGGATGATCAACCGCGATCCGGACGGAATGCCTGCTCATGCCGGAAAAACGCGCGGTCTCGCCTCCCGGATACGGCGAGGGCCGGCTAGGCGAACGGCGGCGGGAACTCGACCGTGCCGGTGAGCGACGGGTCCCAGGCGGAGAGCCTCGCGAGCATCCACGCCGGCCCGTAATCGCGCGGGGCGAGGATGCCGAGCGGCGTCGCCGGCTCGAAGCCGAGCCGCGGGTAGTACTCCGGGTGCCCGAGCAGGAGCACGAACGGCTCGCCGAGCTCGTCGGCGCGCCGCAGCGCCTCGCGGGTGAGCGCGCTGCCGATGCCGCGCCGCTGCTGCCCGGGCGCGACGCTCAGAGGGCTGAGCTGCAGCGGACGCAGCTCGCCCATCCGCATGCGGGTCAGCATCGTGTGGCCGAGGATCGCGCCGTCCTCCTCCCAGACGAGCGAGACGTCGGGCGCGGCGCCGCGGATGATGCGCATCGCCTCCTCTTCGCCGTCGAACGCGGCGTCGGTGACGGCGACGATCGCGTCGAAGTCGGCGGGCGTCGCGTCGCGGATCACGCCGCGGTGAGCGTGCGCGCTTCGATCTCGACGTCGAACACGTCCGCGAACGCCTGCACTGCGTGCGGCCGCACCTCGTCGACCGGCACGGGCCGCCCGAGCTCGCGCGCGACCGAGGTGAATGCGTATCCGTCGAGCCCGCACGCCGTGATCCACTCGGTGAACGGGGCCGGATCGAGATCGACGTTGAGCGCGTACCCGTGCGTCGAGATCCACTTGCTGAGGTGGATCCCGATCGAGGCGATCTTCCTGGGAGGCGAGTCCAACCAGACACCAGTGAGTCCCTCGAACGTGGTGGCCGCGAGCGAAAACGCTGAAAGCGTTTTTGCGATGCTCTCTTCGAGCATCCGGCAGTACTGCTTCACGTCCTGGCCGTGCCGCGACAGGTCGAGGATCGGGTAGCAGACGAGCTGTCCGGGAGCGTGGTAGGTCGACTTGCCGCCGCGGTCGACCTCGACGATGTCGACCTCGGCTCCGTCGGGGACGTGAAGCTCGCCGGTCTCGGCACGGCGGCCGAGCGTGATCGTCGGCGGATGCTCGAGGAAGAGCACGGTGTCCGGCAGCTCGCCCGTGCCGACGCGCTCCGCGAGCGTGCGTTGCAGCTCCCACGCCTCGCGGTAGTCGACCACTCCGAGCTGGACGACGTCGACCTTCACGGGAGTCAGGTTAGCGAGGGAGCTCGGCGAGGAGCTTGGCCGCACGCTCGGCATCGTTCGTGTGGACGAGGATCTCCTGACGTCCGCCGAAGGCCTCACCGGTCAGCCCGGCGAGCCCGGTGAACGGCTGCGAGACGCCGCCGCTGTCGTAGGTCGCACGGATGCCGTGCGACTCGAGGAAGCCGCAGACCATCGAGGCTTCCTGCTCGGAGGACGCTTCGGTGAGCTTCACGACCTCGTCCACGGCGGCAGCGTAGCGTTGTCGGTCGTGCAGCACTGGGAAGCCGAGGCGGTGGTCGACGAGTCGCTTGCGCGTGAGCTCGTGCGTGGGCAGTTTCCCGGCGTCGCGGCCGACACGGTCGAATTCGTGTCCTCGGGCTGGGACTACACGATCCATCGGGTCGACCGGGAGTGGGCCTTTCGGTTCCCGCGCCGCGCGGTCGTTCTCGAGCCGATGCAGACGGAGATGCGCGTCCTGCCGGCGATCGCGCCGCAGCTCCCGTTTGCGGTTCCTCGAGCGGTGCATCTCGGCGTGGCGGGCGAGCGCTTTCCGTGGCCGTTCTACGGCTCACCCTGGATTCCCGGGCGCGAGGCGACCGGTGCGGCCGACCGCGCCGCGCTTGCCCGTCCGCTCGGCCGGGCGCTGCGCGCGCTGCACGACGCGCACGTCGACGGGCTCGAGTTCGACGTTCAGCGTCGCGCCGACATGGAGCTCCGCGTTCCGCGCGCCCGCGAGGAGCTCGCCGCGGTCGGATACGTGCCGTCCGGTGCGGAAGACCTCTTCGCGGAAGCCGTCGCGCTGCCGCCGGCGGCGCCCGACGTGGTCTGCCACGGCGACCTGCATTTCCGCAACGTCCTCGTCGACGGCGACGTCGTGACCGGCATCGTCGACTGGGTCGACGTCTGCCGTTCGGACCCGGGGATCGATCTGATGCTCGCGTACGCATTCCTCGCTCCTCCGGAGCGCGCGGTGTTCTTCGACGAGTACGGGCCCGTGACGCGCGCCTCCGAGCTCCGCGCGCGCGTGCTCGCGCTGTTCCTGTCAGCAGTGCTCGTGCGCTACGCGCGGGCGAACGGTCACGACGCGGTCGAGCGCGAGGCGTTCGCAGCGCTCGACCGCGCCGTCGCTCAGTAGTCCGACTCGCCCCAGCCCTGGAGGCGCTCGCGCAGGTCGCGCAGGAAGCGGCCGGCCAAGGCGCCGTCGACGAGGCGGTGGTCGTACGTGAGCGTCAGGTTCATGATCGAGCGGATCGCGATCGCGTCGGCGCCGTTCTCGTCGGTGATCACCCACGGCCGCTTCACGATCGCATACGTGCCCAGGATGCCGGCCTGCGGCTGGCTGATCACCGGCGTGCCGTGGAACGTTCCGTAGCCGCCGGGGTTCGTGATCGTGAACGAGCCGCCCGCGACGTCGTCCGGCGTGAGCTGCTTGTCCCGCGCACGCTTCGCGATGTCGGCGATCGCCTTCGCCATGCCGAGCAGGTTGAGCGTCTCGGCGTTCTTGACGACGGGGACGATCAGACCCTTGCCGTCGGCCAGCTCGACCGCGAACCCGAGGTTGACGAAGTTCTTCGTCACGACCTGGTCGCCGCGGATCTCGCCGTTCACCCACGGGTAGTCCCGCAGCGTCTCGGTCGTCGCGCGCGCGATGAACGCGAGGTAGGTCGGGTTGACGCCGTACGCCGACTGGTACTCCTTCTTCAGCTTCTCGCGGATCTGCACGACCTTCGACATGTCGACCTCGATCGCGGAGGTGACGTGCGCCGAGGTGTCGAGCGACCGGCGCATGTGCTCCGCGATCCCGCGCCGCATCGCGCTCATCGGCTCGAGCGTCTCGCCGACCTGTCCCGTCACGACCGGAGCAGCAGGCGAAGGGGTACGAGCGGGCGTCGGCGCAGCAGCCGGTGCGGGCTGAGCGGGCGCTTCGGGCGCGGGCACCTGCGAAGGCGCAGGCGCGCCGGACTCGATGAACGCTTGGATGTCCTTCTTCGTGACGCGGCCGCCCGAACCGGTGCCGGGTACCTGGCTCGGGTCGATGCCGTGCTCGGAGGCGATGCGCGCGACCACGGGTGAGACGAAGGACCTTTCGCCGTTACCGCTCTGCGCGACCGGCTGCGCCGCCGGCTTGGCCGGCGCTTCGTTCTCCGGCGCTGCCTCGCCTTCCGTCGCAGCGGCGCTCGAAGCATCCGCGGCCGGCTGCGTCGGCGGTTCCGGCGGCGGCGCGGTTGCGGCGCCCTCGCCGCCGAGGCGTGCGAGCACGGTGCCGACGGCGACGGTCTCGCCCTCCTGGACGAGGATCTCCGTCACGACACCGGTCGCAGGCGACGGCACCTCGGTGTCGACCTTGTCGGTCGAGATCTCGAGCAGCGTCTCGTCGGCCTCGATCGTGTCGCCGACCTGCTTCAGCCACTTGGTGATCGTCCCCTCGGAGACGGAGACGCCCATCTGCGGCATGACGACGTCGACTGCGGTGCCAGTGGCCAAGTGGTTTCTCCTAGTGACGAGTTCGGATGGCTCGGTCGCGAGCACCGAGCGATGCAAGGACGCAGGGAGCGGCAATGGCTGACGCCATTGCCGCGACTGAGGACGCGGCAGCGCGACGTGTGATCGCGGGCGAGACGGCGAATATCGTCGCTAGGGGAGCCACTAGTACGAGATCAACTCCTTGAGTGCGCGGGCGACGTCGTCGACCTGCGGGATGAATGCCTTCTCGAGCACGGGCGAGAACGGCACGGGCGTGTCGGGGGCGGCGACGCGCCTCACCGGCGCGTCGAGATCCTCGAACGCCTCCTCGGCGATCGTCGCCGCGATCTCGCCGCCGAAGCCGCCGGTTCGGTTGTCCTCGTGCAGCACGAGCACCTTCGACGTCTTGCGCACCGAGTCGAGAACCGCCTGCTTGTCCCAGGGCATGATCGTGCGCAGGTCGATGATCTCGACCGAGGCGTCGACCTGCTCCGCCGCCTCTGCAGCCGTGTAGACCATCGCGCCCCACGTGATCACCGAGACGTCGTCGCCTTCCTGGTGAACGCGCGCCTTGCCGATCGGCGTCACGTAGCGCTCGTCCGGCACCTCGCCCTTGATCCGGCGATACAGGTGCTTGTGCTCGAAGAAGAGGACGGGGTTCGGGTCTTCGATCGCCGCGGTGATCAACCCCTTCGCGTCCTCGGGCGTCGCCGGGCAGACGCACTTGAGCCCGGGGATGTGCGCGAACGACGACTCGGGATTCTGCGAGTGGAACGGGCCACCGGAGAAGCCGCCGCCGGACGGGAGCCGCAGCACGATCGGGATCGGCGTCCCGACGCGCCAGCGCTGCTTCGCGGCGACGGTGACGAGGTGATCCCACGCGCACGACACGAAGTCGGCGAACTGCATCTCGGCGACCGGGCGCATCCCCATGATCGCGGCGCCGGTCGCGCCGGCGACGATCGCCGTCTCCGAGAGCGGCGTGTCGAGGACGCGCCACGCGCCGAACTCCTCCTGGAAGCCGAGCGTCACCTTGAAGGCGCCGCCGTAGACGCCGACGTCCTCGCCCATGACGAACACGCGCTTGTCGCGGCGCATCTCGGCGCGCAGCCCGTCGCTGATCGCCTGGAGGTAGGTCTTCTCGGCCATTAGCGGGATCCGCTCATTACTTGTGATGCGGGGTGTCGAGATCTTCGGGCGTCGCGTAGACGCCGTCGAGGAGGTCGGCCGGATCCGGCTGCGGCGATTCCTCGGCGCGCTGGAGCGCGTCGTTCAGCAGCTTCTTGACGAAGGAGCCGGCCTGCTCTTCCTCGTCGTCGGTCATGTCGACGTTGTCGCGCAGCCAGGTGCGGAAGCGCTCGACGGGATCGCGCTCGGCCCAGCGCTCGAAGAGCTCCTTCGGGACGTAGAACGCGTCGTCGTGCACGGCGTGACCTTCCATCCGCAGCGTCTGGCATTCGATCAGCGTCGGGCCGCCGCCCTCGCGCGCCTTCTCGATCGCGCGCCTCGCCTCGCGGTACACGGCGAGTACGTCGGTGCCGTCGACGACGACGCCGTCGAAGCCGTAGGCCTGCGCGCGATCGGCGAGATGCTCGACGGCGTACTCGAGGTGCGACGGCGTCGAGTACGCCCACTGGTTGTTGTCGCAGATGAACACGACCGGCAGCCGGCGCACGCCGGCGAAGTTCATTCCCTCGTGCGCGTCGCCGCGCGCCATTGCGCCTTCGCCCGACCACGCGACCGCGACGCGCTTCTCCTCGCGGATGCGGAACGCGAGCGCGGCACCGACCGCGACCGGGAGCATCGCCGGCAGGTGCGAGACCATGGCGATCATCCCGAGCCGCTCGTCGGCCATGTGCACGTTGCCGTCGCGGCCGTGCGTCGGTCCGTCCTGGCGGCCCATGTACTGCGCGAAGATCCGCCACGGTTCGACACCGCGGGTGATGTGCACGCCCATGTCGCGGTGCAGCGGCGTGCCGACGTCGTCGGGGCCCATCGCCATCGCGACACCGACGGACGCGGCCTCGTTGCCGCGACCCGTGTAGAACGAGCCCGGGATCTTCCCCTGGCGGTAGAGGATGTGTCCGCGCTCCTCCACGCCACGCGTGATGAGCATGTTGCGGTAGATCTGGAGGAGGTCCTCGCGGTCGAGTCCCTGCCCCTTCACGTCCTCGAGCGAGCCGCTCGGCTCCGCTACGCGCGCGATCGCCACGGGCCGAATCGTAACGACGCGGCTAGGGGATCTGCTTCGACCCTGTGATCAGCCAGATCCCGTGGGTCTTCTCGAGGCTGTACAGCTCGGTGAACTTCTGGCCGCTCGCGTCGTAGGACGCGTCGACGGTCGCCCTTGCGCCGTGGATCTTCTCGTTGTAGGTGCGGACGTGCGTCGCCTTCGGCTGCACCCGCATTCCCTGGAGGCACGGCCCGTACTGCTTGGCGATCGCCCGCTCGTAGGCCGGGGCGAGCTGCGCGCAGGCGTCCTTCGGCGAGTGGTTCTCGATGAAGCGCAGCACTGCGTCGTGCGGCGTTCTCGCGCCGGCGAGGAGAACGAGGGCGATCGCAAGGACGGCTGCCATGCTCCGGCCCTTCTATACCGTTCGTCTCCGATGGGCAAGGCAGCCGACTGGCTCCGCGAGGAGCGCCGCAACGTCCTCGGCCACTGGACGGCGTTCTGCCTCGACTGCGGCGCCGCCCGGCGCTGGTTCGAGGACTTCGAGGCCGAGGTGCCGGACACGTGCCCGTGCGGCGGCCGGATGCTGAAGCGCTGCCCCGCGTGCGACGCGCCGTTCTCGTCGACGTTCGCCGTCGACTGCGAGGAATGCGGCGCGCAGCTCCGCGAGCCGGAGCTCCTCGGCATGCGGATCCGCAAGCCCGGGAAGTAGCTAGCCGCGGCGTCGGACGTTCAGCCGGCGCATGCGCGTCTGGCAGCCGCCTCGAGAATCGCCGGGATCTTCGAGTACATCGGAGGGTCCTGGGGGAGATGCGCGATCGCGGCGCGCAGCAGGCCGCACGACCAGTGCTCGTCGAGATGTCCGTCGTAGACGTCCTCGAACACCGGTCGCCAATCGGTGCCGGTGATGACGGGAGCGGCCTGGACCGCGGTGACGTCGACGGTCGACGACGGCTTCTCCGCCGGGCACCAGTCGATGCTCCGCCGAGCCTGCACGGGAAGCGAGAGCGTGCGCAGGTGCGGCAGCGTCACGCGAACGACGGTGGCTCCGTCGGTCGAGTGGATGTCGCAGCGGTACTTGTTGATCTCGACGAGCGCCGGCCGGCCGGGCGCGATGTGCACGGGGTGCGGATCGGCGGGCCGGAGCTCCACGTCTCCCTTGTCGGTGTAGGCGAAGTGCAGCACCTTGCCGGCGGCGTCGACGAGCTCGACCTTCGGCACGCCCTCGATCGTGCACGCGGCGCCCCGGTCCACGATCTGCACCTGCAGCGTGTCCTGGCCTGTTGCCTCCGAGATGAGCGAGCCCTGCATCGCGGCGAGCCGCGCGCCCGGGCAGCCGTTCGCCGTGTGGCGCCCACCGCACCCGGCGAGCGCGACGATCGCGATCACGGCGACGAGGACCGCACGCATCACCCGGACGATCTCGCGCCCGCGTTCGAAATCGATGGGATCCGCGTAAAGGTCTAGAGGAAGCCGAGCGACGGCTTGATCGCCGAGAACCGGATCACCGTGATCGTGTCTTCCTCGGTGACGTCGCGGTTGTACAGCTGGCCCAGGAAGCGGCAGAGCTCGTCCGTGTGCCGGATCTCGGGGTTGTCGTGCTCGATCTCGTTCGGCGAGAGCTCGGCGATCGTCTTCACCTCGACCTTGTCGATCACCGCGTCGAAGATGTGCTGGCGCGGGCTGAAGCGGGCACCCGCAAGGACGGACACGATCATCCCCTTCTGGTACTTGCGCGACTTGTCGCCGAGGCGGATCGTGGCCGTCTTGCGGTGCGCCTTGAGCTGCGCCTCCACGATCGGCGAATAGAAGTTCAGCGCATACGAGGGCACGGCGCGACGATCATACGTCCTCTTCGGACAGTTTCTCCCAGGCTTTCCGGGCCATGTCCCGTTCGCCGCCGTAGCTGAGGAGCCGCGGTGCGTCCTCGAGCGGCAGCCAGCGCACCTCCGCCACCTCGTGACGGAACGCCTGCGGGACGTCGCCCAGGCGGCCGCCCTCGTAGCGGACGAGGAAGAAGGAGACGACCTTGAAGACCCGCTCGCCCTCCCACGTGTAGACGTAGCGGACGTCGCCGAGCTTGCCGAGCGAGCGCCCGTGGGCACCGGTCTCCTCCGCCACCTCGCGCAGCGCGGTCTCCTCGCCTCGCTCGCCCTCGTCGATGTGGCCCTTCGGCAGGGCCCAGACCGCGCCGCCGTCGTGGCGGCGGGGCCTGATCGCGGCCATCATCCAGCGGCCGCGCAGTCGCCGGACGAGCACGCCGCCCGCCGAGAACTCACGCTTCACACGGGTCCTTGCGCCGTTGGCACTCTCGTCGCTAGAGTGCCAGGTGTACGCACAAGCCTGTTACAAGCTCGGAGGTCAACCCGTATGAATCTACAGCCGCTTGGCGATCGCCTGATCGTCGAGGTCCTCGAGGAAGAGGAGACGACGGTCAGCGGCATCGTCCTGCCGGACACGGCGAAGGAGAAGCCGCAGCGCGGCAAGGTCCTCGCCGTCGGCCCGGGCGCCCGCGACGAGAACGGCGAGCACATCGCCATGGATCTCGAAGAGGGCGACGAGATCATCTTCAGCAAGTACGGCGGCACCGAGATCAAGGTCGGCGCCGACGATGTCCTGATCCTTCGTGAGTCCGACGTCCTGGCCAAGGTCGTCGGCGACCGCGCAGCGGTCTAGGAAGACAAGGAGAGTTAGAGAGAGATGGCTCACAAGGAGCTCAAGTTCAACGAGGATGCCCGCCGCTCGCTTCAGCGCGGCGTCGACATCCTGGCCGACGCGGTCAAGGTGACCCTCGGCCCCAAGGGGCGCTACGTCGTGCTCGACAAGAAGTTCGGCGCTCCCACGATCACGAACGACGGCGTCACGATCGCGCGCGAGATCGAGGTCGAGGACGTCTTCGAGAACCAGGGTGCGCAGCTCGTGCGCGAGGTCGCCACGTCGACGAACGACGTCGCCGGCGACGGCACGACGACCGCGACCGTGCTCGCCCAGGCGATCGTCCGCGAGGGCCTGAAGAACGTCTCGGCCGGCGCGAACCCGATGGCGCTCAAGCGCGGCATCGAGCAGGCGGTCGAGGCGATCGTCGAGAACCTGAAGTCGCAGTCGACCGAGATCTCCGGCAAGGAGGACATCGCGCGCGTCGCGACCGTCTCCTCGCGCTCGACCGAGGTCGGCGAGGTGCTGTCCGAGGCGATCGAGAAGGTCGGCAAGGACGGCGTCGTGAACGTCGAGGAGGGCCAGACCTTCGGCCTCGAGCTCGAGTTCACGGAAGGCATGCAGTTCGACAAGGGCTACCTGTCGCCCTACATGATCACCGACGCCGAGCGCATGGAGGCCGTGCTCGACGACCCCTACATCCTGGTCGCGAACCAGAAGATCGGGGCCGTCAAGGACCTCCTGCCGGTGCTCGAGCAGGTCATCCAGGCCGGCCGCCCGCTGCTGATCGTTGCCGAGGACGTCGAGGGCGAGTCGCTCGCGACGATCGTCGTCAACAAGCTGCGCGGCACCTTCCAGGCCGTCGCCGTCAAGGCGCCGGGCTTCGGCGACCGCCGCAAGCGCATGCTCGAGGAC
>Ga0070741_10008642_pt1 | contig 20270 bp, 18 predicted proteins | sample Coa_R1_4_FD_66440 | JGI IMG/M metagenome (GOLD analysis project Ga0070741, IMG submission 66440) | Surface soil microbial communities from Centralia Pennsylvania, which are recovering from an underground coalmine fire - Coalmine... | ecosystem: Environmental > Terrestrial > Soil > Unclassified ...
GCCTTAAAGCCGGCGATCTCCATGGCGTAATTGAATGCGGCGCTGGGCGTGACGGTTACTTGATAGGAGCCGGTCGCCGATGTGGTGCGATCCAGCAGGCAGAATGTGGCGCCGCCGGAAGTGCTCACCGTGTTGGACCAGCCTGAAGTGGGATTCGAACAGGAGGGATTGGTCCATTCGTCGGCAGCCCAGGCGAAAAGATATTCGTTGGCCGCCGATGTGGTGAGCGCTGCCGAAGACCAGGGAGTGGTGGAACTCAGCGATTCGTGATAGCCCGAGGAGTCCAGCGGAGCATTGGGATCGAGTCCGGAGACTTCGGTCACGCCGGCCAGAACATAGACGCTGCTGCCGGTGAAGTGCAGGGTGACAGTGGTGGCGCCGCCGGCGGTGTTTTTGGCGTAGTAGAAATTGGAGTACATCACGCCCTGGGACACGTTGTGATAGATCGAAGTGGTGAGCCCGCGGGTGAAGGAATCGCCGGAGCTGTCGCTGACGCTGCTGATATCGAGCGGCCAGAAGCTGAGACCGACGATCAGCGCGTGGCCCGCGCCGGTGGCTTTGGGCAGGGCAATGGTAATCGTGCCGCTGGAAGACGGCTGCTGGCTGGCCGTGGCGCGCTGTATAACCGCGATGGATTGTGCGCGAGCGTTCGCTGGATAGAGGGCGGCAACGAGAGCGAAGAGCGAGAAGAGGAGAGGAACGATGTGCGAGCTTGGCTGCGCGTATTGTAAATTTCGTTTGCTGAGATTACTCCCTTGCTGAAAGAGCCGCGTTCTACCCAAAGGAACCCCCAGTTCGGAAAATCAGGGCCCGCTTGGGCTGGGTCGCTCGCGTGGTACAGCGAATCCTGTATGTCCGTGATATCAGCTCAGGTGAATGCCGTATAGATGGCTTGAGGGACGGTGTTGCGCTGGCCTTTGGGGCAAGAGATGTAGGTGAGCGGAGGACAGGAGACTATGAACTCTAGGCCCTTTGCCCTTATTTTGCGGAGTAGATGGCGCGGATGCGACCTATGTCAGCGTCGGACAGGCCGGAGACTTTGGGGATGTCGTTTCTGGTGTGGATCTGCGCGCGATAACGGCCAAAGAATACGGTCACATCGCCACCATAGCCAAAGAAATACATGATGTCGCGAAAGTCGCGCGTATGTTCGAGGCCAAGCGCGTGACCCAGTTCGTGCACGCAGGTGAGATAGACAATGCTGTCACGCAGAAGCTCATCGACGTCGGCTTGGCGGGCGATGTCCGGGCCAAGTGCATCCACATCCGGGCGGATATAGACCGCCGCACCGCGATGGCCATGTACCAACAAGGGTTGCGTCTCGCCATATTGGCCGCCGCCGGGTTCAGCCCATTCGACTCGAACCAGGGCCGTCGATTCGCTCGCAGGTTCGAACCGCAGACCTTTGCCGGCGCTGCGCTGCCAGGCTTCAATCGCCCATTGCGCGAGTTGCCGGTCTCCGAGACGATAGCCGGTATTCTCGCGGCCCTCGGCAATGAAGTAGGTGACAGGCTGGTCGAGCGCCGAAACGCGCCCCAGGCCGAGTTGAAAGCCACTGCCGCGCGGCATGGCCAGCGCGAAAATGACGGCGGCCAATGCCGCCCCCACAGCCAATCTCATTGCCTGGTGTTTCATGGCAATCATCAATCGAACACGTTGAACGCAGTGTAGCAAAGCACTACGATTCGTGGCATGTCTGAATCCAACGACGATCGCAGATTCCTGCGCGCGGCTTACGAAGAGGCGCTCGCGTCTTATAACGAAGGCGGTCTGCCCATCGGCGCGGCGATGGCCGAGGGCGGCAAGATTATCGCAGCAGGGCACAATCGCCGCGTACAAGACCGCGATCCGATTGCGCATGGCGAGATGGATTGCTTCCGTAAGGCAGGGCGGCGCGCGCGTTACGATGGGATCACGCTGTACACCACGTTAAGCCCGTGCATGATGTGCGCGGGCACGGTCGTCCAGTTTGGAATCCGGCGGGTCGTGGTCGGCGAGAACCAAAATTTTCCCGGGAATATCGATTTCCTGCGAGAGCACGGCGTGGACGTGCGCCTCATGGAAGATCCCGATTGTATCGCGCTGATGCGGCGCTTCATCGCCGAGCATCGCGATTTGTGGGATGAGGATATCGCCGGCCGCTCCGTGGTATGAATTAGCGCTGAGGTTAGGCGGAGCTTCACGCTACCCAGGGATTGATCACCGAAACAGAAAGGTCGCGGAAATGAGCCGTTTTGCGCGTGGCGATGGTCGCGTCATGAGCGAGGGCGATGCCCGCGATCATGGTGTCGCGCAACTCCACCGGCCGGCCCCGTTTCTGCCGATCTGCCATCAGGTTTGCCGTGTGCCGTGCGGCGACAACATCAAACGCAACGATCCTTTCGCCGATGTCTTCGACCAGGACCGCGTCAAACTCCTCCAGTAACCGTGAGCGCTTTTTCCCTTCGGGAAGAATCTGAATGCCGAATCGAAGCTCCATGATGGTTATGGCCGTGGTCCACACGGCAACGGGTGATTGGAGGTCCAGCCAATCGGCCACGGCTTTTTCTGGCGCAGGCCGCATTAACGCGGACATTACATCCGTATCGAGGATGATCATTCGTCAAATGACGGCGGTTTGATGGTAAAGCCACGGAGTGGCCGTATGTCTTCTTCGAGACCAACATCCTTGAAATGCGAAGCGATGGCGGTGCCCAGGCCGCGCGTGGGAGGCTTTGTCCCTTCCTTCTTTACGGCGTCGCGCAAGATGTCGCGGACTTCCTCCTCCATGCTGCGCCCGTGCCGTTTGGCGCGGCGCTGGAGCTTGTCCTTTACCGTTTTCTCGATGTTTCGAACGACGAGCTGTGCCACATCAGCTCCAATTTAAAATCGATATCATGATATCACAGCCAAATGAGCTCCAGTTTCGGTTCTTGGCCAACCTTTACCAGGAGCTGTAGGGCGTGTTCTCAAATGGCGAGACGGCGTCGGAGACCGAGTGAACGTCGGTAATGCCCGGCGAGGTCTGATCCGTGCTGAGCAGAACGTTATCGAAATCCGTATGCCAATCGCGCGCGCGCGTCATGGGATCGACGGGAATCTCCCGCAGATATCCGGCGGAGACGAGATCGTCCAGAGACTCGGGACCGGCAGCCTTATCCAAGGTGTACTGCTGGATGGCATTGCGCATGGTGGTCAGATCCTGTTTGAGGACGGCTTCACGCGCGCGCACGATCGATTTTTCATAGCGCCCCGCGGCCATGCCGATCAGCACCAGAATAATGGCGATGACCACCATGAGTTCCATCATGGTGAAGCCGCGGCTATTCGCGGCTCGCGCGTCTTTTGATCCCGTTCTTTGGAAAGCGAGATTCATGGCTACCAGTCCGAATACTTTGTGCCGTCCAGCGCGGTCGCTGTGGACTGCGAAAACACGTCAAAAACGTTCTTGCCGCCCCAGCTTGAGGAATCCGGGTCGTCCTGCACCGAGCGCATGCCCCAATCGGCCTTGCCGGTCATGGGATCGACGGGAATGCGCCGCAAAAACCGCACGTGCCGAATCAAATCCTGCCCCTTGTTGTTCGGCTGGTTCTGATTTTGTCCGAAGCCGCTGCCAAAGGTGCTGCCGAAGGTATTGCCTGCGCCACCGAATCCAGTTGCAGGCGCGATGGTCTGAGCCGGGTTTATCGCTCCAGCGATGCCCGCGGCGCCGCCGCCCGGCTGCGAAACCAGGTCAACGCCCTTAACCAGGGTATCGAGATCAGGGGGATAGCCTTCGGTGCCCACCTCGACGCGGATCAAATTCATGTCGGCGGCATCCTTATAGCGGTCGATGGCGTCGCGAATCTCGCGCAGATCGCGGCGCAGTTCGGCTTCTTTCTGGCGGCGGACGGTGTAACGCGCGACCGGCATCGCGGCTGTTGCGAGAATCATAAGGATGGCGCAGGCAATGATCAGTTCGAGGAGTGTGACTCCGGATTCTCTCCGAAGCTTTCGCGAGTGCTGTGGCAAGAGAGTGTGACGCATGGGGTTCTTCCGCGCCGGCTACTGCACCTTGATGGTCGCTTCTTTGGTGACGAACTGCAACGGCCGCTGCTGCGAGTCGCGCGCGTTGACCTGCAGGATGGAAAGCGTTGAGCTACCTGCCGCGACGCCTTTTACCACTATGCCGAAGACCGTTCCGTTGCCGCTCACACCGGGCGTATTCGGCATGCGTGTGGCGGAGACGATGGCCTGGCCACGCTCTTTATCCACGCGTTGCACGACAGCGATGGGTTGCTGCCCGCCGGAAAGGAATCCGCCCTGGCGGACATCTTCGATGGAGATGACCTTGGGGTCATACTGCATAAGCATGGGAATGGAGTAGAGGTCTTGCGCGTTCTGCACGACCACGCCGATGGTCGTTGTCTCGCCGGGTTTCAGCGAAACGGCGGAAGGTTCGAATGCTAACACTCCCATCGCGCTTGCAGGCGCGGGTTGCTGCTCAGGCGCGGTGGGCGCTGCCGGGGTTGGCGCTCCCACGGGGGGCGTTTGGGGGGCCGGCGCGGCCCCTTGCGGCGGAGCGGCCGCTGCTCCAGCCGCTGCTGCGGGCGCGCCTTTCGCACCGGGAAGCGGCGGCGTCATGACCACGGACTCCAAACGAATCTCCGGATTGGTATCGGTGCCGGAGGCGATGCTCCGCAGATTTTCCGCGGTGATATTCGGAATTCGAACGATATGCGGCGTCACCACGATGAGCACTTCCTGCTCTTCGTTTTCGACGTTTTCCTGGGAAGTGAAGTAGCGCAGGAACGGGATCTGCGAAAATCCGGGCCAGCCATTGATCGAGCGCGTGTTGGTGCGCTCGACCAGCCCGCCGAGAATATTCACTTCGCCGTCCTGCAGCCGGACGTCGTGCTCAATCTTTCGCGTGCTGATGACGGGCTGATTGATGCCGCCGATATTTTGCTGGCCGGTGACAGAGGAAACCTCGATGGAAAGCTTGAGGCTCACTTCGCGATCGTCCACGTGAATGCGCGGGGTTACATCGACGATGACGCCGACATCCAGATATTGGAATTGCGTATTCACCAGCGGGTTCACGATGCTGCCGCCCACTCCGGTGGCGCCCACGCCGACGCCGGCCTGAAAGCTTCCCGTGGCCACGGGCACGCGATCACCGATGCGCAACTTGGCATCCTGGCCGTCGACCATCCGAACCTGTGGGTCGTCGATGATTTTGGTCTGGCTGTCGGTCAGCAGGGCGGTTGCCGTGGCGCTGGGCAAAGTGATGCTGTAATCGCCGGTTCCTACGGAGCGAATCTGATTGAGGGGCAATCCTGCCGTGGTGTTGCTGGTCGTGGTGCCGTTGTTCGTGTTGTTATTGTTGTTGGTCGTTGTCGTCGTTCCCGGCGGTGTAAATGTAGCGGAGACGCTGGTGCCCGGATTGATTCCCAGATCCCGCAGGCGATCGCGCCGCGCCTGCAGCACGGAGAACTGAATCACCACTTCGGGCTTCGGTTTGTCGATATCGTTCACGATTTTCTCAGCCAGCATCACCTTGTCGGGGGTGTCGCGCACAATGATCGCGTTCTGTGCGTTGAATTGCTGGATGCGGCGCAAATCGAGCAACTGCCGGAGTCCATTGACGATTTCCGTCAGGTCCTGCGGCAGAATCGTATTCTTCAGGTAAATCGTTCGAACAACCTCTTCCTCGTAGTCGCGACGCTTCTGCGCCTGATCGGGCGCCACAAAAATAATGTCGTTGGTGATCGGCTTCCAGAAAGCTTTCGATTCCAATGAAACAATGTCCAGCGCTTGCTCCAGCGTCACGTCGGTAAGTTCCGCCGCAATGCGCCGCGAAGTGAAGTCGGGATCGAAGACCACCGTCAGGCCTGCCAATTTCGCGACAGTGTCATAGATCACGCGCGCGTCATTGGTCATTTTCAGGTTGATGGGCGCGCGCGAAAGCGGCTTCAATTGCGGCGGCCCGGACATCACCTTGGGCTCTTCATTCGAAGGGGCCGGAGCAGAGGGCGCTTTTTCGGCGGCGCCCTTGGCGGCAAGAGCTTCCATCGTCCTTTGTATTTCCTGCTGTGCGATGGGGCTGGCGGAATCGATCATCAGCGCTTTCTGGAATTCCGCCAGGGCCATTTGCAGATTGCCCATGTCCTTCAGTTTCTCGCCCTGTTGCACGTGGTATTGCCCCGCCTCAAAACGCATGCGCGTCAGCTTGAGTTTGTATTCGGTATTCAGCGGATCGGCTTTAAGCGCGCGATCGTAATAGACAACGGCGGAATCGTAGTCGTTGACGGCTTCGGCCTTTTTGCCCTGATCGTATTCGACTTTGCCTTTGCCGCAGCCGGCGATGACCACGATGGCCAGAACGAGCGCAATAACACCGGAAGTACGAGCGCCAGGGTGACTGCCTATTCGATTATCGCCATTCACTTGGACGGCCTTTGTGTGCGGGATCGTTTGGGCGAGGCAATCGGCCTCATACGCAGACCCGCAAAACGAGAAATAAGGTCATTCGGGCGGGGAAACTCCAGCCATTTTGCTGCGTATGGCCGGCCCAAAAATTCATATCGTATGCGATCGGCCAGCATCAAGCCGGGTCGCATATTAGCATCCGAATGGAGGCCCAGCAAGGCAACTTGCCGTAGTTGCAACCACTCGTTAAGATAGCCATTCGTGGCTAAAGCCGCCAAGAAATCCAGCAAAAAAGATGCTTCGGGGCTGCAAGTCGTTGCCCAGAATCGCGCCGCATCCTATAACTACCACCTGCTCGAAAAAATGGAAGCCGGCATGGCGCTCAGGGGCACCGAAGTAAAATCCCTGCGCGACGGCAAAGCCAACCTGCGCGATGCTTACGCCGAAGTGCGCGGCACCAGCGTGTGGCTGGTGAATTGCCACATCCCGCAATATGGACCCGGCGGGCCATTCAATCACGAACCGCTCTCGCGGCGCAGGCTGCTTCTGCACCGGCAGGAGATTCAGAAACTGATCGGCAAGACGCAACAGAAAGGTTTGACGCTTATCCCGCTGCGCATCTATTTTCGCGACGGCATCGCCAAGTGTGAATTGGCCCTGGCGCGCGGCAAAAAAGAATGGGACCGCCGCCAGGATGAACGCGACAAAGAGACGCGGCGCGAGTTGAGCGAAGCCATGTACAAATACCGGAGGCGTTGACCAGCATGGGATCCAGCATGCAAGTGACACTCGATTCACGCCCGGCGGCAAAAGTCGAAGCCGAGGCGCTGGTAAGCTACGTATTCGAACCGGAAAAGGAGCAGGGCACAGCCGTCGAGGGAGCGATCGCCGACCTCGACAAGGCTGCCGGCGGCGCGCTCAGCAGGGTCGCCGCGGCCGGCGAACTGACCGGCAAAATGCTGGAGTTCACGCTGTTGCATTTTGCTCCCGGTGTGAGCGCACAGCGCATTCTGGTGGTTGGCGCAGGCAAACGTGCGAAATTCGGCACCGCCGAATTGCGCCGGCTGGCCAGCGCAGCAGTTCGCTATCTGAAGGCGCGGTCAGTCAAGCGCATCGCCTTTCTGGCGCGCGAAGGCGAGCGCGGCGCCGACGCGGCGGAAGCCGTCACCGAAGGGCTGATCCTGGGCAATTTCGATGGCGACAAGTACCGCACCGACAAGAAAAATCCTCCCGTGGAATCGGCGGCGCTCATAGGCTTCGACGCCGAGGCGCAAAGCGGCGTGGATCGCGGGCGCATCATCGCGGAGTCGCAAAATTTCACCCGCGAACTCGGCAACGAGCCCTCCAATTGGCTCACGCCGCGGCTGCTGGCCGAGCGCGCCGAAGCCATGGCGCGAGAAGCGGGGCTGGCCATCGACATTCTCGACGAAAAACGCATCGAGCAATTGAAGATGGGCGCGCTGATGGGCGTTGCGCGCGGCAGCGTCGAGCCGCCGCGCGTCATGGTGCTCACTTATACCCCGGAAAAACTCACGCCGGGCGCGCCGGTGCTTGGCCTGGTCGGCAAAGCCATTACCTTCGACACGGGCGGAATTTCCATCAAGCCTTCGAACGATATGGAGAAGATGAAATTCGACATGGCCGGCGGTGCGGCCATGCTCGGCGCGATGCGCGCTCTCGCGCAACTGAAGCCGCCGATCAAAGTGATCGCCGTGATTCCTTCCACCGAAAACATGCCCGGCGGGCGGGCGCAAAAGCCGGGCGACGTGCAGATCGCCATGTCCGGGAAATCCATCGAGGTGATCAATACCGACGCGGAAGGGCGGCTGATTCTCTCCGACGGGATCGCCTATGCAAAAAAACTCGGGGCGACGCACCTGGTCGACGCCGCCACACTCACCGGCGCAATCGTTGTTGCCTTGGGCAACGTCAACACCGGCGTTTTTGGTTCCGATCGCGACTTTATCGATCGCGTGCTCGCCAGCGCCAAACGCGCGGGCGAAAAAATGTGGCCCATGCCGCTCGATGATGACTATCGCGACCTCATCAAGAGCACCATTGCGGATATTCAGAATGTAAGCGGCGGACGCGGCGCGGGCGCGATCGTAGCGGCGTGGTTCCTGCGCGAATTTACCGGCGACACGCCCTGGGTGCATCTGGATATTGCCGGCACGGCCTGGCTCGATGACGCCAAACCCTGGGCCGGCAAGGGCGGCACCGGCGTGGCTGTGCGCACACTGGTGGATCTGGCCATGAACTTCAACGGCCGCGCGCCCGGCGCAAAATAGTGGGCGTGGCGCATCCGCTCCTGGATGTGCAGCCGCAATCATTTGTCATTCTGAGCGAAGTGGGCGGCGCATCCTCCCCGCGCGCCCTCTGCGCTCGCGGCCACGTAGCGAAGAATCCCTCTGTGGCTTATGCCGATTGGGGGAGGACTAGTTAATTGTGATGGGCGCGGAAACGACGCTGACCGACGCAGTCGGCAACGATGAGCGATTGGGACTCGTTTCGAAATTCGCGCTCCCATCCAAAACTGTGCTGATCACAAACAGATAGGTCTGGCCCGCTTGCAGTGGCAGCAGCGCCGATGTCTTTGCTGTGTAAAAATTGCCTGTAGGCGCGTACCACATCGTGCCATTCGGCTGAAGCGTGGAAACGAATTCGGCGATGCATGCGTGTCGGGTTTCCCGGCCTGGGCCGCCATAGGCTTCACTCGAGGAAAGCCGCCGGATTATATCGGAAGCAGATATATGTACGGAAGAGTGACTTAGGCTAATCAGCAACTGCTCAGGATTGGGGCGGATTACATCTTTTCGGGGGCTTCGATGCCGAGCAGGTCGAGCGCGGCGACCAACTGGCATTCGACTAAGCGGCTGAGACGCAGCAGGAAAGCGCGTTTGGCCGCGTCAGTTTCGGAAATGATGTGATGCCGGTGATAAAAAAGATTAAAGGCCTGCGCCAGTTCGAAGGCATATTTGGCCATGAACGCGGGCTCTTGCGCATTGAGCGCCGTGGCGACCTGCGCATCGAGCGAGCCGGCGAGCAGCGCGAGTTCCCATAGATCGTCGGCTTGGCCCGGCTTCAGGATTTCCTTGAGCGAAGATTCATCACCGGCCGTTTGTTCGATCTGCGCGAGCGAGAAGTGCGCATCCTGTTCGGCCATCTTGCGAAAGATATTTCGCGCGCGCACGGCGGCATACTGGCAGTAGGGGCCGGTTTCGCCTTCGAAGCTCAGCGCATCGCGAAAATCAAACGCGATAATCGCCGTGCGCGTGTACTTGAGCAGAAAGTAGCGCAGCGCGCCGATGGCTATGGCATGCGCGATGCGCGTGCGTTCCGTCTCGGGCAAATCCGGATGCCGCGCGTCCACCTCGCCGCGCGCCGCTCTTTCCAGTTCATCGAGCAGGTCATCGGCTTTCACGCCCTGGCCCTTGCGCCCGCTGACCTCCACGTAGGGCTTGCTCATCTCTTCTTCGGAAAGGGTGTAGCCCATCTCGGCGGCGCAGCGCGGCGAAAGCGCAACCACGTCATACGAAAAATGCACCGAGCGCGAGGCCTGTTCGGTAAATCCGAGCGCCCGCAATCCGGCGACGACCACGTTTTGCAAATAGGCCTGCCGCGTGTCGATCACGTTGTATACGTCAGCGGCATGGCCGAATTCGGGCGCGCCAGGGTCGCCTGCGTCGCTGGTGGTGGTCCAAAGAATTCGGCCATCGGGATAGGTCTGAAATTGCCGGTAGTGGAAGTCGCGACCAAGCAGACCGAATTTCCAAAGCTGATAGGCGATGTCTTTGCCCACGTAGGTGACCGTGCCATTCGAACGCACGATCACTTTCGCCGCGTCGTCCGGATGTCCGCTCGCCGCCGCGGTGTCGCTGCTCTCGTCATCGCCATCATCGACGGCGTGTGGCGTGCCTTGCGACTCGAGATTCATCACCCAGCAGCCGGCATTTTTCCCCGCGCCGGCGAGGTGAATGGCGCCGCGCTCTTTCAGTTGCCCGAACGCCGCATCCCAGAACTTGAGGTGCAGGATTTCGCTTTCGCGCGGCAGCACGTCGTATTCGACGCTGAGCCTTTCCATGGTGCGCAGATGGCAGCGCACGATGGCCGTGGAGATAATCTCGGCGAGCTCGGCTTCCAGGCCGCGGCCGTCTTCGATGGCCGCCAGCGTCTGCCCGCGCAGCGCCAGGCGTGTTTTGTCTTCTTCGAAAAAGTGCGTGACTCGCGCGTAGAGGTCCCAGCAGAAGTAGTCAAATCGCGGCGCGGCAGCCAGCGCGCGAACTTCGCCGGCGGATTTTTTCTCCAGATGCGCGAATCCCACCACCACATCGGCGACCTGCACGCCGGTGTTGTCGATGTAGTTTTGCACTTCGACGCGCCGCCCGGCGCGCCGCAGCAGGCGCACAAACGTGTCGCCCAGCGCCGCGTTGCGCAGGTGGCCGATATGCGCCGCTTTATTGGGATTGATATTGGTGTGCTCGACCACGCATTTCGGTTCGCTGGGCGAAACCTCTCGCATCGCCGGATGCGCCGCCGCTTCTGTAAAAGCTCCGGCGAAAAATGCGGCGCGGTCGAAAAAGAAATTGACGTAGCCCCCGCCCGCGAGTTCCACGCGCGCGACGCCGGGGATGGCGACCAGTTCCGCCGCAATCTCCTGCGCGATCTGCCGCGGCGCGCGGCGCAGGCGCTTCGCCAGTTCGAACGCGATGGGCGTGGCCACTTCGCCCATGGTGACGCTCGGCGGACGTTGTGTAATGACAGAGACGTCGCGGATTTCGCGCCGTTCGAGGAATTGGCGCAGCGCGGCGCGGATGCGCGCCTCAACGATGTGGTACACGGGAACTCTTGGACCAGATTTTGACGGGGCAGGTTTTCATCGAGAAATTGAGAAGGCGATTATAGAAATTCTTGCCAAGCGCGTCAAAAGCGGCGGTAATCAGTCTTCTTCGCTGCCCAGCAGGATGGCGGCGCCGAGAACCGTGGTCCACAATCCGCGTTTATCGCCGACGGCGGACTGCGTGATGTTCATGGTGCGGACGATCTTGTTGGAGATGCGGTAGACCTCTTTTTTCTCGTCCCAGGAAAGATCCGGATCAAACTCCACGTTCAGCGTAGTCGCCAGCATCTCGGCGGCGAGTTCCTCGGCGTACTCCCCGGCAATCTCTTCGGTTTCGCCAAACGAGTGATGTTCGGAAAGATAGCCGTACATGGATTTGTCGGCGGGCAGCGCCAGGCCGATGCTGGCGGCGATCAGCCGGTGCGGCTCGCGTGTGGAGTTTTCGCTGATCACCGTGAACGCTACCTGGCCCGGACGGATCTGCTTCAACCCTTCACTGCGTGAGATCAGCCGGCAATTGGGAGGAAAGATCGAAGAAACGCGAACGATATTGCAGGCCGCAATTCCCGCGTTGCGCAAGGCCAGCTCAAAGCTGGACAGACGCTCGCGATGTTTGCCAACGCCTTTTGTCAGGAAAATTCGCTTCGCGACGAACGCCATGTAGGGTGCCGGTTCGCGGTGCCTCCTGATTTAGAACTGCCGCGAGCGAAAAAAACACGGAGCCGAAAAGTAGCAAGAACGTCGAGCAGTGTCAATAACTTTAACCCGTTTTGTAGTAATTTTCGCGCGTGCTGCGGGCGGCCCGAATGGGCGCTCTGCCGGCAGTTCCGATGCGCGATCAAACGCGCATGAAGATCAGGCTTCCTTTTCGGCGGTCTGGCAGAGCGCCAGAAGTTTTTCGAGCGAGCCGTTCAGGGTTTGCAATTCGGTGAGATCGCGCTGGGTGAAGTCCGCGCCCGCATCGGTGAGTGAAGCTCCCTTGCGGCAGATTTGCGCCACGCCAACAACGGTTTTCCCCCGCATAATCGGTACGCTGATGATTTTCTGGATGCTCTCGCCGGCGCCCCGGCCGAGCGGTACGCCTTCAAATACCGTCGCGTGCCGCGTGACGGGGAAATTATTCAAAATGTCGCTGCGCCGCTCGCGCACGGTGCGAGCGGCCAGCGCGGTATTGCTGGAAAGGGGAATCGAACCGACCGCGCGCAGCTTCTCGGGCACAACGAAGCGCAGTGTCTTGCCCGAGGGAACTACCTCAATGATGGCCACTTCGTCTTCCCGTACGCCAAACATCTTGGCAATCTGCCGAATGGCTTCGATCAGCGTCTCCGGGGCCGGCGGGACGGAATTTGCCTCCAGCGATTCGAGCAATTTTTGAAGATCGGCGGCAGCCATTGGGTCTCCGATGTGGCCAAAATTATAGTCAATGTTAGAAGCTCCAATTTTGGCAATTGCCAAACTATTGCTAAGCTTGTGCCCGCGAAGCTAACCCGGAGTGGACTTCCAATTTGATACAGTTAGAGGCTGTTTTCAGGGAGGGCCTGATGCAATTCACAAAACTCGCCGCCGCCATCGGTTGTGCGTCTCTTGTGTTGGCGCTGGCCATTTGCGGCCAGACGGCCGCTTCGCCGCGACAGGGAGAATCGAAGGCCGGGCAGCGCGAGCCGGGGCTTTACATGACATTCCAGACCGACAAGGGGAATATTGGCTGCAAACTATTCGAGAAAGAGTCGCCCATCACAGTGGGCAAGATGGTCGGTCTGGCGATCGGAAAAATTTCTTACATCGATCCGCGCACCGGGAAAGAGAATCGTAACAAATTCTTCGACGGGCTCACATTCCATCGCGTGATTCCCGGATTCATGATTCAGGGCGGCGATCCCCTGGGCAACGGAACCGGCGGACCCAAGGGACCGGGCTTCCCCTACCAGAACGAAAACACGCCGGGACTCGCCTTTAACACACCGGGACGGCTGGCCATGGCGAACGCCGGCCCCAATACAAACTCCAGCCAGTTTTTTATCACCGAGGCGCCATATCCCTCGCTGAACGGCGGCTACACCATCTGGGGCCAATGCCAGAATCTGGATGTCGTGAAAGCCATTGCGCGCGTGCAGCGCGATAGCAACGACAAGCCGATCACGCCGGTGCACATCCAGCACGTCATCGTGGAACGCGTCGGCCCAGCTCCGGCAAATGCGCCAGAAGCGATGAGCACACCCGCTGCAAAGTAAGCATGTAGTCGTCATTCCGAGCTCGCCGTCGGTAAGGAAAAAGCAGATTCCTCGTCACCGCCCGCCCGATGCGGGCGATTCGCTCCTCGGAATGACAGCTTCGGATAAGTTTGTAGCGAAACTGGCTACACCCCGAGGACTTTGACCAGCGAGCGCACGGAATTGGCCGACTTCTCGAGCCCGGCCTTTTCTTCGGCCGTCAGTTTGATTTCGATGATCTGTTCGGCGCCGTGGGAACCGAGCTTCACCGGCACGCCCATGAAAAGCCCGTTGATCCCGTACTCGCCCTCGAGATAAACGGCGCAGGGCAGTATCTTTTTCTTATCCTTGAGAATGGCCTCAATCATCTCCACCACCGCCGCCGAGGGCGCGTAGTAAGCCGAGCCGGTCTTCATCAGGTTAACGATCTCGGCGCCGCCATTGCGCGTGCGCGTGACGATCGCGTCGATGCGCTCCTTGGGCATCAGTTCCAAAATCGAAATTCCCGCCACGGTGGAATACCGCGGCAGCGGCACCATGTCGTCTCCGTGGCCGCCCAAAACAAACGAGTGCACGTTTTCCACCGAGACGCCGAGTTCCTGAGCGATGAACGTGCTCATGCGGGCCGAGTCCAGCACGCCGGCCATGCCGATCACGCGATTTTTGGGAAATCCGCTGACCTTGAAGGCCGATTGCGCCATGGCGTCCATGGGGTTTGTAACGACGATGAGGATGGCATTGGGCGAATACTTCACCACGCCTTGAACCACACCCTTAACCACTTCGTAATTCGCTTTGAGCAGGTCGTCGCGGCTCATTCCCGGCTTCCGCGGAAATCCCGCGGTGATCACGATGATGTCGCTGTTGGCGGTCGCTTCGTAAGTTCCGGCAGCGGTGGAGATGCCTTGCGCCTGCGCATCGGATCGGATGATCGGCGTGGATTCGAGCAGGTCGAGCGCCTTGCCCGCCGGAACGCCTTCGAGAATATCCGTCATCACCACGTCGCCCAGGCCACGGTCCACAACGCGCTGCGCCGTCGTCGAGCCTACGAACCCACCGCCCACAACCGTCACTTTCTTCCGCATGAACTTATGTCTCCTTTATGAGTTTGAATCCCAGCACGAGTGCACCCTACTGAGTCTTGCGAATTATTGTGACATCCCATCCTGGGCATCGTTCCGAAGACGAGCGGCACGATTTCCGCGCCTCAAGCCCCGGATCGCGTGGAAATTGCGCGCCTTTGCGAGGATGAGGAATCTCGGCGGCCGGAACGGCGGGAACCTCGCAGTCGCCCTAGAATGTTACGGTCAATTCGCGGCGACGCCGGTCTGCATGTTTTCGATGATGGCCGTTGCAAACTCCGACGTCCGCAGTTTCCTGGCGCCTTCCATCAACCGTTCCAGGTCGTAGGTCACGCGCTTTTGTTTGATGGTGTTCTCGATGCCGTCTTCGATCAGGCGCGCCACTTCCTTCCAGCCCATAAAGTCAAACATCATCGCGCCTGAGAGCATGACGGAACTCGGGTTGATGACGTCTTTGTCCGCATACTTCGGCGCGGTGCCGTGCGTCGCTTCGAAAACGCCGTAACCGTCGCCGACGTTGGCGCCCGGAGCCATGCCCAGTCCGCCGACCTGCGCGGCGGCGGCATCGGAAATGTAATCGCCGTTCAGATTGGGCGTGGCCAGCACCTGATATTCATCCGCACGCGTCAGAATCTGCTGAAAGATGGAATCGGCGATGCGGTCGTTGACCATGATCTTCTGCTTCCACTGGCCCTTGCCGTGGCTCGCGCCGATGGAATCGACCACCTTCTTCACTTCCGCGTACACTTCCTGGCGCAGCTTTTCCGTGCCTTGCGCCAAGCCCGGTTCGATCATGGCCGCGTTTTGCTCGACGCCGAGGTTCGGATTCTTGTCGAGGTTGTCGAGAATCCAGCTCTCGCGCTCGGTGACGATCTGGTTGCGGAACTCCTCGCGCGCAATTTCGTATCCCCAGTCTCGGAATCCCCCTTCGGTGAATTTCTGGATATTGCCCTTGTGCATCAGCGTGACCATGCGCCGCTTGTTTTCGATGGCGTGTTGAATGGCGCGGCGCACCAGGCGCTTGGTGCCAAACGGCGAAATCGGCTTGATGCCGATGGCGGAATCGGCGCGAATCTGCTTGGGCCCGCCGCCCAGCATCTCTTTGTTCAGAAATTCGATCAGCTTTTTCACTTCCGGCGTGCCCGAGCGCCACTCCACGCCGATGTACACGTCCTCGGTATTCTCGCGAAAGATGATGACGTTCATCTTCTCCGGGTGCCGCACCGGCGAGGGCACGCCGGGGAACCAGCGCACCGGCCGGATGCACGCGTATAGATCGAGAATCTGCCGCAGCGCCACGTTCAGCGAACGAATGCCGCCGCCCACAGGCGTGGTCAGCGGGCCCTTGATGGAAATGTGAAAGTCGCGGGCGGCCTCGACCGTATCCTGCGGCAGCCATTCCTGAAATTTGTTATAGGCTTTTTCGCCGGCGAACACTTCAAACCACACCACGCGCCGCTTGCCGCCGTAAGCCTGTTCGACGGCGGCATCGAAAACGCGCTGCGAAGCCTTCCAGATGTCGCGGCCGGTGCCGTCGCCTTCGATGTAGGGGATGATCGGCTGGTCGGGAATGCGGAACTTGCCGCCGGAAAATTCAATGGCTTCGCCATCGTGCGGCACGGGTAAACCGTTATACGACGATTTCATAAACTGCACCTCGCGTGAAATGTCCCCGGGTGAGAATCGCCCCACAGCCGCTGGGCGGCGCGGGCAAGTCCTTGCATGTTAGACAAATTCCTCAGGGAGCCCGTTTGGTCCGCAAAAAAGGGCCTCGGGGCTGGCCTTCTCGCCGAAAAAGTGGCGTCAGGCGAAGCCCTCACCCGCTTCGGCGGGCGCAGGGCAAGCCGGAAACAATAACACAAGCACCGCGCCCTGCGCATCCGCCGCGCTCCGATGACGTCTCGCGCAGCGCTCTCACGATGCCGATGAGCTTGCATAGGACGAAACTCTCGAACGGCTTCGTCATCTAAGGTGAAACATCGCGAAGAGGAAGCACCTGAATTATGGAGAACACATGGATCTGGGACTGAAAGGCAAGCGGGCGCTGGTGACCGGTTCGACCGCGGGAATCGGCCTTGCGGTTGCCAGGCAACTGGCCCAGGAGGGCGCGCTGGTATTTGTGAACGGACGTACCGATCCGCGCGTCAAAGCCGCAGTCGCCGAAATCGGCGGAAACGCGGAGGGCATCGCCGCCGATCTGGGAACCGCGGCGGGCGCGGACAAGTTATTTCAGCGCGTCAAGGACCTCGACATCGTGGTGAATAACCTCGGCATTTTCGAGCCGCGGCCGTTTCTTGCCATCGACGATGCCGACTGGATGAGGTTTTTCGAGGTCAACGTGCTCTCCGGCGTGCGCATGGCCCGCCAGTACCTGCCCGGCATGCTGCAGCGCAAATGGGGCCGGATCATTTTTGTATCCAGCGAATCGGCATTGCAGATTCCCGCGGAAATGGTGCATTACGGCGTGACCAAGACGGCGCAGCTTGCCGTCGCGCGCGGCATCGCGGAGTCGTTTCCGGCCAACGGCGTCACCGTGAATTCCGTTCTGGCCGGCCCGACCGCCAGCGAAGGAGTCGGCAAATTTGTGGAAGATCTCGCGCGGCAGCAGAGTAAACGCAAAGACGAAGTCGAGCGCGATTTCTTCGAATACGCGCGTCCCACGAGCTTGCTGAAGCGCTTCGCCACCACCGGCGAGGTCGCCGCAATGGTCGTCTATCTGTGCAGTGAAGCTGCCTCGGCGACCACGGGCGCGGCGGTGCGCGTGGATGGCGGCGTGGTGCGCGCAATCGCGTAGCGCGTTAGCTCCGGCGGGAAAAACGAGAAGCTAATCATGTTTGCGCGAGGTGTCGGGATACGCGGTCCTATGATAATCGAAGAACGCCACGTCTTCGTGTTTCTTGTGGCTGATGAAGGAAAAAATCTCCGCCTTCTCGTTCATGGAGAAATGTTTGGCCAGCCACACGTTGCCGATCACGGGAGTCTTCTCCAAAACAAACCGGGTACCCGGCTCGACCGTGGCGACAAAACCGGCGATGGAGACCGGGTGCACGACCTCGGCTTCCGCTTTCACCCATTGATACGTCGTTTTGTCGATCCACAATTCGCCGCGCATGCCGGTCAGCACTTGTGAATCGCGGTCGCTGGGGCGGTAACCGGCTCGCGGCGTGGCTTGCACCACATACACGGCCCGGCCGTCGACCACCGCCGTGCGCAGCAGCTTGAAATTGAATGCCCGGACAAACTCCTCGATGAACCGCCGGTCGCGGTTCTGCTCCTTCTCGAATTCGGCTACGCGGCTGGCATGTTCGCCCTCGGTTTCATGCTCGCGCCGCGAGATCTCATTCTTAAACTTCCGCTCCTGCTCTTGTCGTTCGTCCGGTGGAAGTGGCCTGTCATTGACGGCGATGAGTTCGCGGTAGGGCGAGCCGAAGAGCATGTGCACCCGGTAGGTCCTGTGTGAGCCGTCGGATTCGAGATCGGTCTCCGACCAGTCAAATTCGCGGCTGGCTTTGCGGTCGCCCTCGGTAACCCGCGCCGATTCCTGAACGATCTGGCTTATGTCGGCTGGAGCGCGGACAGTTTTGTTTGCGGCCGTATCACTCGCACCTGGGGAAGCGAAGGCGGCACCGCAGCACACCAGCAACAGCAGACAACTGCTGGAAAGCGCACCGTTTGGCATGAAATTCCGGCACAACTGCGGGCCGGCGGTTAGCTCCTCTGCCTCGAGTATGGCTTCCGGCGGGCTATGTATGTCGATACCGGAAAGATCGTAGAGGTGGGCAGGAACTTACACGTACTCCACCGCCCGGGGTATTTGCGGGTGGACTCTCAACTTTAGGCCGACCCAAAGAAAAAGCTCGCCGTGGTGAATCCAAGCGGGCTCGTTGAGTTAAGGCCTGACCGGGTGATCAAATGTCGTAGTAGAGGTGGAACTCGTAGGGATGCGGGCGCATCCGCACGGGATCCGCTTCGTTCTTGGTCTTGTAATTGATCCAGAGCTCGATCAGCTCTTCGGTGAAGACGCCGCCCTTGGTCAGATATTTGTGATCGTCGGCGAGCGCCTTAAGGGCTTCGTCGAGCGAACCGGGCATGGTCGGCACCTTCTTTGCCTCATCCGCCTCCAGTTCGAAAATATCTTTATCGAGCGGCTTGCCGGGATCGATCTTGTTTTCGATGCCGTCGAGGCCGGCCATCAGCATCGCGGCAAACGTGAGATACACGTTGCAGGAAGGATCGGGCGGGCGGAACTCGAGCCGCTTGGCCTTGGGACTAGCCGAATACATCGGGATTCGCACGGCCGCCGAGCGATTGCGGCTGGAATACGCCAGGTTAACCGGAGCCTCGTAGCCGGGTACGAGGCGCTTGTAGGAGTTCGTCGTCGGCGCGGAGAAAGCCGAGATACTGCGCCCGTGCTTGAGCAGCCCGCCCGCATACCAAAGCGCCATCTGCGAGAGTCCGGCGTATTTGTCGCCCGCAAAGAGCGGCTTGCCCTTGGCCCAGAGCGACTGGTGCGTGTGCATGCCGGAGCCGTTATCTCCAAAGATCGGCTTGGGCATGAACGTGACGGTCTTGCCGTACTGTTGCGCCACGCTCTTGATGACGAATTTGTACTTCATCATGTTGTCGGCGGAGGTCAGCAGCGTGTTGAACCGCAGGTCGATTTCAGCCTGGCCGGCGGTGGCCACTTCGTGGTGCTGGCACTCGACATCCATGCCGATTTCGAGCATGCGCATGACCATCTCGCTGCGCAGATCCTGGAAATGGTCGATGGGCGGGGCCGGGAAGTAGCCTTCCTTATAGCGCGGCCGGTACCCCAGGTTGTGCTCGGCGCGGCCGGTATTCCAGCGGCCTTCGTCGGAATCGATGAAATAAAAGCCGTGTTGCGGCTGTGAATCGAAACGGATGCTGTCGAAAATAAAAAACTCCGCTTCGGCGCCAAAGAAGGCCTGGTCGGCCACCCCGCTGTCTTTCAGGTGCGCCTCGGCGCGAATGGCGATCTGGCGAGGATCGCGTGGATACGGTTTGTGCGTTATGGGGTCGCCCACGTTGCAGATCATCACCAGGGTCGGCGTATCGCGGAAAGGATCCATGAACGCGGTGTTCGGATCCGGCATCAGCAGCATGTCGGATTCGTGAATCGATTGCCATCCGCGAATCGAGCTCCCGTCGAAGCCGAATCCCTCTTTGAACGAACTCTCTTCCAGTTCGCCGATGGGATAGCTGACGTGCTGCCACAGGCCGGGAAGATCGGTAAAGCGCAAATCAAGAATCTTGGCGTTATGTTTGGAGGCGAATTCTAGAACACCTTTTGGATCCATCCTTGCTCCTTAAAAAATAGAAATCAGAAATTCGGTTCACCCGAGGTTAGAGGACCGGCGACAATAGCGCAGGACGTAAACAACGTCAAGAACTGCATGACTCGCAGCCGTAAGTATTTCCGCTGCGGTTTCACCGCGCTGTTTATCTTTTCCTAATCTCTCCTCGGGCCCGTTCGCTCGCACGAAGCACGACAAAATATCCGCGCCGCCGGTGCAAGTAAAACGCAAATTTTCGATGCGGGCGATTTCATTTTTCGCGACGCGGGAGGCCGGTTTGGTAGAAGCGTAGTGTGCTCAGGGTGGCGCGAACCTAGGTTTCAAAAGCAGATCCCTCGGTCGTCCGCCAAAGCGGACTCCCTCGTGATGACAACTTTGCGCTAGGTTACACGAGCAGAGGTGTCACAGAAAGGCCAACTGCTCCGCTGTCATCAGG
>Ga0070741_10008643_pt1 | contig 20267 bp, 15 predicted proteins | sample Coa_R1_4_FD_66440 | JGI IMG/M metagenome (GOLD analysis project Ga0070741, IMG submission 66440) | Surface soil microbial communities from Centralia Pennsylvania, which are recovering from an underground coalmine fire - Coalmine... | ecosystem: Environmental > Terrestrial > Soil > Unclassified ...
TCGGGAAACATGGTGGTGGATATCGGCGGCGGCACCACCGACGTCGCCGTCATTTCGCTTTCGGGCATCGTCTATTCGCGCTCCGTGCGCGTCGCCGGCAACGAGATGGACGATGCCATCATGCAGTACTTGAAGCGCAAGTACAACCTGCTGATCGGCGAGCGCACCGCCGAGGCGATCAAGATCGAGATCGGCTCGGCCTATCCTCTCGACAAACCGCTCACCATGGAAATCAAGGGCCGCAACCTGATCGAAGGCGTGCCGAAGACAATCACGATCGACGACAGCGAGATCCGCGAGTCACTGTCGGAATGCGTGGCGACGATCATGAATGCCATTCGCGTGGCGTTGGAGCGCACGCCGCCCGAGTTGAGCGCCGACATCAGCGACCGCGGCATCGTGCTCACGGGTGGTGGCGCGCTGCTGAAGAACCTGGACAAGCGCATTCGCGAGGAGACCGGTCTGCCCGTTTCGATCGCCGACGACCCGCTGGCGTCGGTAGTCCTGGGGACCGGACGTATGTTGAGTGATTTCCGCCTGTTGCGTAAGATCTCGATTGATTAAACAATAGAAGTAGACGGCCCTCCTGGCGCGGGTCCTATGGAAACCCTGATCAACCGTTACCGCAATATTTCGGTTCTGCTGCTGGCCATTTTCGCGCAACTCCTGCTGCTGGCCTATCAGGTTCGGAGTAGCGAAGATGTGCCGATGATCCGGGTGTGGGCGGTCAGCGCCGTCACTCCGCTGGCTAAGGTTCTCGAAATAGTCCGCGCCGGCACGGTTGGGGTTGTTCAGGGATACATCACGCTGCACGATACGCGCCAGGACAACGTGCGCATGAAACAGGAGCTGGACAAGCTGAAAATGGAGAACCATTTTCTGAAGAGCCAGCTCGAGACGGCCGATCGTACCAAGGCGCTGGTGGCGTTTCAGGCGCAGACACCGTCGAAGACGCTGGCCGCGCGCATTATCGGGCAAGGCGCCGGATTCAATTCGAAAGTCGTGTTTGTGGACCGCGGCTCTACCGCAGGTGTGGAGAAAGGGATGGCCGTGGTGACGCCGGACGGCATCGTCGGCAAGGTGCTGGCGGCCTATCCACTCGTATCGCAGGTGATGCTCATTACCGACCCGAGTTTCGCCGCCGGGGTGATTTCGCAGAAACACCATGCGCGCGGCACGGTCAAGGGTCAGGGTTATGCCGATTGTCGCGTGGAATATGTGCAGAACGAGCAGAAGGTGGACGTTGGCGAGTGGTTCTACACGTCGGGCGACGACCGCATTTTTCCGAAAGGCTTTCCCGTCGGCGTGGCGCGCGTCGTGCGGCAGGGGCAAAATCAAAAGGACATTTACATCGAGCCGAGCGGGCTCCAGCACGGGCTGGAAGAGGTGCTGATCCTGCTGGAGGGCGTTCACCAGGCGATCCCGGATGAGCCGCCGCCGGCGAACGAGCCGGTTTATATGACCCCTCCTCCACCTCCGCCAACTCCGGCCGCGGCAGGCGGGATGCACGACGATGTGAATAAAGGCGGCGCTCAGACCGATGCCGACCGGCTGCGCGAGCGGTACAAACAGATCGGGGAGGCGCAGGGTCACGTCTTCGGCGAAGGCAATATGGGCTCGAAGCCGCCGGACTTCAATATAAAGCTTCCGGGCGCTACGCCGGACGCTACCGCCGCTCCGGCCCAGCCCAAGGCCGCGGCTCCGAGAGCGCCGGCTCCTCCCGTACAGCCGCCCGCGGCCCCGCCCCGGCCGGATGCGACGGGTCAGCCGGTACAGACTCCCACCGCTTCGCCGCGTCCTGCGGGCGCCGCGGCGCCCGTGCAGTCTCCTGCCGGTTCGCAGCGGCCCGCCGGCACGGCGCCCGTGCAGATGCCGGCCTCATCTCCAAGGGTCACCGGCGCCGCTCCACCCGTACAGACTCCCACCCCTTCTCCGCGTCCTGCCGCAAGTTCACCCGGAACTGCGTCACCCGCGCCCGCCGCTCCTGTCACGACGGCGCCCCGGCCGGATGGTTCTCCGGCTCCGCGCAAGACGCCTGCTCCCGCGCCCACTCCGCCGCAGGCGCAACCCAAGCCGACCAAGCCCGTCGATCCGTTCCTATGACCTACGGCGACCGCCTGCTGCTGGGCAATCAGCGCGAGAGCCACATCTCCAAATTCCGTGCGTGGGTGATGCTGGCTGTGCCTCTGGCGGCTATCCTTTTCCAGGTCTACACGCCCCGGTTTTTCGAGTTCCTCTCATTCCTGGAGCTGCCGCTGCTCGTGACCATCTATTTTGCCCTGATGCGCCGCAGCCCGATTGGCGGACTGCTGGTGGGAATGCTGGTGGGGCTGGCGCAGGATTCGCTTTCCAAAAATCCCCTCGGCATGTTCGGCATCGTGAAGACCCTGGTCGGATATTTCGCGGCGTCGGTTGGGCTGCGTTTCGACGTAGATCATCCGGCGGTGCGGCTGGTGCTGGCGTACTTCTTTTTCTTCTTCCACCAGTTCTTCTACTGGGTGCTGAGCCGCGCGCTGCTGGCGCAGCAGGTGAGCTTCGACGTGCAGCGGACCTTATTTCTCGGCCTGCTGAACGCCGTCGTGGGAGTGTCGCTGTTTCACTTTTTGGACAAGCTGCGCTTGCAGCCGTGACCCTCTTTGTGCGCCTTTGGCGCGCGCAACGGTGCTCGGCCACAGAGGGACAGAGACCCAGAGAAGCCGCACACAGAAGGCCGGCCGACTATAACAATGCCCGCCTCACAATGGCGATCGGGGGCATTCCCTGCTGCAGGAACCGGTCGTGGAAATCGCGCAGGGTAAACGATGCGCCGCGCTGCTTGCGATAGTCCTCGCGCAGGCGCAAAATTTCCAGCTTGCCCAGGGTGTAGACCAGATACGTCGGATCGGAGGTGCCGCGCTTGGTCTCGCGTTCGGCGATAGTGCGGGTCTGGTAGCCTTCCTTCACGAAGAAGTCGATGCCTTGCTCGTACGTCATCCTGCCGGTGTGCATCGAGAGGCCGACGATGTAGCGCGCGTCGCGTAGCAGAGCATCCTGCAATTGGCCCAGGCGCAGTTTCGGATCGCCGTGGCCGTAGCCCTCGTCGATCATCATCTGCTCGCAGTAGTGGGCCCAGCCTTCGACGTTCGTGCCCGCGCCGATCAGCTTCCTCACCTTCGACGGCGCGCGCGACAGCCAGAGGAATTGCGTGTAGTGGCCGGGATAGGCCTCGTGGATCGCAGTCGTAACGATCTCGTCGCGGTGATACCCTTCCATGTACTCTTCCACCTGCCGTTTCGTCCAATTCGCCTCGGGAAGCGTGACATTGAGATACGCTTCCTTGGCTACTTTCTCGTAAGCGCCGGGCGTATCCATGGAGGCAGTCGTCAGCGCGCGCATGAAGGGCGGAGTCTCTTCCACAATCGGCTCGACCGGTGAAGGAATGGTGACGATGTTGTGATCGGTAACGAAGCGGCGCAGGCCGCCGAGCACGCTGCGAAAGCTGTCCAGCAGGTTGGCGGGCGCCGGGTGATTCTTCTCCATATCGTGCAGGATCTGCTGCGGGGTGCGGCGCGCGTCGATACGGGCGGCGGTTTCCCGGAAAGCCGCCTGGTTGCGGCGCAGATCGTCGTAGCCCCGGCGCAGCAACTCGTCGAGCGGCGTGTCCACCATCTCGTCATAGAGGAGTTTCTTGCGGTAGTTCTGTGCGCCGATCCTGAAATCGCCGCGCGAACGCGGCAGCAGATCGTCGTGCAGATACTTTCGATACTCGCCCAGGGCGGCCACTACGGCCTGGTTCGCCTGCTTGAACTCCGATTGCAGCTTTGGGTCGTGCGCATCTTTGAAGGCCGCCGGCACGTCGTTCTCGAAAAAGCGCACTATGCCCGGAAGTTGCTCCAGCGCTACCGAAGTATAGATGCCGGGCGGATTCTTGAGATTCGCGCGCCCTGCGGCCAGCAGCGGCAGAATGGCCCGTTCGCGCGCGATCACCGACTTCAGCCTTTCGCCGGGAGACGCGAATTTGCGGCTCATGATTACGAAGATGGCTTCGGTCGCCGCCGAAGGATACCGGTCGGGGTTTTTCTCCCACATCCGGATCTCTTCCAGTTCGAGCAGGCCGCCGCGAATGCTTGCGATTACCATGTCGCGGTCGGGCGTTTGCGGAGTGCGCTCGAACTCGGGCAGGAATTGCGCCAGCGCCGCCTCTTCGGCTTTGATGGAAGCTTGCGACATGTCGTTGAGCTGCGCGTCGTACTGGTGGAAACCGGTCTGCGTCGCTTCGGCCGGGTGGTAGTGGAACCACATGTCGAAGTAGCGGTCGACCAGCGTATTAAAATCGGCAGCCAGGAAGACAAGGAAGGCGAAAGTGAGCATGGGCCGTGATCCAATTATAGAAGCATGACCGCGGCCATCATCGTCTTTATTCTCACGTACCTGGTGCTCGGGATCGGCCGTTTGCCCGGTTTTCGGGTAGATCGCACGGGGGCGGCCATCATCGGCGCGACGTTGATGCTCGCCTTCAACGTGCTCTCGATTGAAGAGGCCTATCGCGCGATCGATTACGACACCATTATTTTGCTGTTCGGGATGATGATCGTGGTGGCCAATCTGCGGCTCTCCGGCTTCTTCGCACAGGTCAGCGCGTGGGTGGTGCGGCATGCGCATCGGCCGGTCGTGCTTCTGGCTGCGATCGTGCTCGTGTCGGGATTCTTTTCGGCGTTCTTCGTCAACGACACCATGTGCCTGGTGCTCACGCCGCTGGTACTCGATATCACATCGCACTTGCGGCGCAATCCCGTGCCTTACCTGCTGGGCGTGGCCATGGCGTCGAACATCGGCAGCGTCGCGACGATCACGGGCAACCCGCAGAACATGATGATCGGGAGCTTCTCGCAAATCCCCTATCGGGATTTTGCCGCTGCCTTAACGCCTGTCGCGGCCGTCGGGTTGGCCATCGCTATGGGGGTGATCGTCCTGATGTACCGGCGCGAATTCGCGGGCGACCCTAACGTCGAGGTGAAGCCGATGCGCGTGCGCGTCAACCGCGTGCTGCTGTGGAAATCCGTGGCTGTGTCGGCCCTGATGGTGGCATTCTTCTTCGCCGGATGGCCGGTGTCGAAGGTCGCCCTGATCGCCGGGGCAGTGTTGCTTGTAACGCGCCGCGTCAAGCCGGAGAAGATTTATCTGCAGATCGATTGGGCGCTGCTGGTGATGTTTGTAGGCCTGTTCATCGTGGTGGCGGGTGTGGAAAAGGTGCTGCTCTCGAAGGAGACGTTCGCGGAGGTATCTCGGCTGAATCTGGGGCGAATCGGCGTGCTCAGCGCGGCATCGGCGGTGCTGTCGAACGTCGTGAGCAACGTGCCGGCAGTCCTCATCTTCAAACCTTTTGTGGCGCACCTGGCGGATCCGCGGCGCGCGTGGCTGACCCTGGCGATGTCGTCGACGCTGGCGGGGAACCTGACGATTCTGGGATCGGTGGCGAACCTGATTGTTGTGCAGAAAGCTAAGGCGCAGGTGGAGATCGGATTCTGGGAGTACGCGCGGACGGGCGCGATGACGGCTGTCGCGACTATCGCGTTCGGTGCGCTCTGGCTCAGTCTTTAACTGGTCACGAAGACGTGGGCGGCAAGATCCAAACTGATTCGAATCGGCTGATCGCCCGCTGCAAGCTTCAGTGACAACGACGATGCGGCGTTCTTTTGCTCGATCGTCAGCAGGACGCCGGGCGTCAGACCAAGTCGCTCGAGTTCGCGGAGGGCCTGTGCGCTGCGATCGGAGACGCTGCTGACGCGCGCCGGCGTTCGCACGGGCCAGCGGAGCAAGGACACCTCGCTGCGATAGACTCCGGCCTCGTATTTGGGCGGGATCACGTGCCCGTGCGGATCGATCTCCGGATCGCCGAGAACCGCGGCCACACGATCTTCAAAGCGCTCCGAGATGAAGTGCTCGAGCCGTTCCGCCTCTTCGTGGACTTCGTCCCAGGAGTACTTCAAAACGTCGTGAAGAAAGAGTTCGAGCAGGCGGTGATGTCTCACCAGTTCCCAAGCACGCCGCTTGCCGGCGGCAGTCAGCCGCGCGCCATGATGTTTTTCATATAAAACCAGCGGCGGCCGCTCCGCAGAAAGCCTCTGAAGCATGCCGGTCACCGAAGGCGTTCGCACTTTAAGCCGCTCGGCAAGCGCGTTCGTAGAGACGCGCAGTTCCTCGGCGCCGCCCAATTCCAGAATAGCCTTCAGGTAATCGTCGACCGATTCCGAGGCCATCGATTTAGCTGACACTAGATCCATCTTATGGTACTGGACGGCTATACGCAAGAAATGCATGCCAGTTCACTTTCATCTTGACCATGCGCATTAATTAGGCTAGCCTAAATCATCTATGCGTGCTGTTGCTGTCTGCATCGGCCTGGTATGTCTGGCGGCCATTCCGCAGCAGCTTGCGGCGCAGGGCGAGACGACCAGTGCGATCGTGGGCGCCGTAGCCGATCCCAGCGGGGCGGCGTTGCCGGACGCGATGGTGACGATCGTGAACAACGCGACAGGAGCCAGGCGCGCCGGAACGACAGACGACGCGGGCCGCTTCAGCTTTCCTCAGCTCAAGCCGGGACTCTATAGCGTGAAGGTCGAAGCAGCGGGATTCGAGCCGCGGAGCAGTGTCGCTGTATATGCGGGCCTGGGGCAGAAACAGACCGTCAACTTCACGCTCCAACTTGCGGCCAGGAAAGGGGAAGTCACTGTCACGGGCGAGGCGCCGCTGCTCAACCCGGAGAATCCCAATACGTCCACCACGCTGAACGCTTCCGCGCTCGAGGACCTGCCGAATCCGGGCGGCGACATGACGTATCCTCTGCAGTTCGCGGCGGGCGCTCTGATGAACACGGCCGGCAGCGGCAATGACTTTATCGGCGGCACCAATGGCTACGGCAACGTCCAGTTCAACGGGCTGCCGGCCCTGTCTAACGGCTACATCGTCGACGGCCTGGAGACGAACGATCCCCTGACGAATCTGAACAGCGGCCTCTCGACGAACCTCGTGCTGGGGCTGAATTCGATAGCCGAGGTTACGGTCAATACGCTGTCGTATACGGTGGACCAGGGAAGATATGGAGCCTCGCAGGTCAATTACGTTACGAAATCGGGAACGAATCGACTGCACGGCAATGTATACGAGCTGTGGAACGGATCCGCGCTCAACGCGGCCAATTTCTTCACCAATGCCACCGAGGGAAATCACAAGCCCCGCTCGAACGTGAACCACTTCGGCGGCAGTGTCGGCGGCCCCGTCCTGCGTGACAGGCTATTCTTCTTTTTCGATAGCGAATGGGTGAGAATCGCGCTCCCGATCGTGTCCGCCACCACCGTTCCATCGCCGGCTTTCCAGCAATACGTCCTGCAGCAACTGCCGCTGGGCGGCATCGACGGCGTTACGGGATCGGTTTACGCGCCCTCTGCGCAGTCAGTGCCGTTTTATCGGCAGATGTTTTCTCTCTACCGGAACACCGCCGGAACGCCCTTGGCCGTCCTGGGCTGTCCATTCGATACCGGCGGCAGCCGTGCGCCAGGCTTTCCGCCCAACGGCAACGGCTGTATCAACCGGCAGAGCGTTTCGCATTCCAGCGCCGACCGCGAACAGGTGCAGACGGCGCGGATCGATTACAACCTGGACCTCAGGAACGCCACCTGGTACCGGTTTCAGGCGGATACGGGTTTGCAGGCGGCCTACACGGATCCGCTCAATCCGCTGTTCAATTCCGTATCATCGCAGCCTCTCTACTCCTTCGCGGCGGGCTATACCCACATCTTCTCCTCGAAGCTGGTGAACTACTTCAACCCGGCATTCTCGTGGTATCAGAGTCTGTTCGCCCCGGCGGATTTTCAGAAGACCCTGGCTGCGTTCCCGATCGTACTCCAGGGCAGCGGCGCCAACGCACCGTTTACGACGATCGGCGGGCTGAACAACACCTGGGTTCAGGGCCGTCGGGCGACGCGCTTCTTCATCAACGACAACCTGGCCTGGACCATCGGGGCCCACGAATTCCGGTTCGGCACGAACACTCGAATTTTCCGGCTGAACGATTACGACTTCGGCGAAGGCGCCGTGCCGCTGGTTACCTACACGACTCTGCCGCAATTCATCCATGGCGTGGCTTCTACCGCGTCGAAGACTTTTCCCCTGGCGGATTCGCAACCGTACGACTTCCTGAATCTGGATCTCTATGCACAAGACACCTGGAAGGTAACACCCCGATTCACCTGGACTTTTGGCATTCGCGCCACTCACAATTCCAATCCGCTGAACCCGCATCACGCTCTTGCCCGAATGCCGGGGTCGTTCGCGGCGCTTTCCCATGATGTGGACCAGCCCCTGAACGCCGTGGTACGTACCGGGCAGGCAAACATCTTCGATTCGACTCCGCTCGCGATTCTGCAGCCGCGAACAGCGGTAGCGTGGCAGATCGCGTCGAGAACGGTCCTGAGAAGCGGCTTTGGGCTCTTCAGCGATCTCCTGCCGGGCAGCATCGTGGATCTGGTTGGGGTCAATCCGCCGTACTCTCAAACTTTTCAGGGCGGCCTTCTGGGCACGGTGGGGGGAACAGCAATCGCGCCGGGCGTGCCTGACAGTGCGATCGACGCCACAGCCGCCGCGAATCGGGTTTTTGGCGAAGGCTTTGCCCAGGGAAAGCTCTCTTGCGCATCGGCGATAGCCCGTCCGAACGACTGTCTGCAGCCCGTCGCCATCGTAACCGTGCCGGACGGAAAACTGCACGCGCCGTACTTCATCGAGTGGAGTTTTGCCTTGGAGCATCAGATCGGCAACACCGTGAATCTGCGCGCCCAATACGTGGGCACGCGGGCCGTGAACCAGCCGTACACCATGCAGGTGAATGTTTTTCAGAACGTGTGCGACGGCTGTTTCAAGCCGTTCCCGTACGGCGCGCCCGCCGACGCGAGATTCGGCGCGGTGACTCAACTCAGCACCGGCGCCAACAGCCACTACAACGGCCTGCAGGCTACGGCTGAGAAGCGTCTCGGTTATGGATTGCAAATCCAGGCGAATTACACGTTCAGCCGCTGCCTGGATACGGTCTCCAATGGAGGCTTTCTGCCGTTCTCGGCCGGAGGGATCCTGTCGCCGATTCCCGGCGATCTGGAACGCGACCGCGGACCCTGCGATTACGACGTCCGGCACAACCTTTCCGCCAGCTATGCCTACGCGCTGCCGGCCAGGTTTGGTGGCCGCCTCGGAATAGCGCTGAACGGATGGCAGATCTCGGGGTCGGTCTTCCGCCGCAGTGGCATCCCGTTTTCGGTCTTGAGCGCGCCGTATTCCGCCAACGGGAACGGCATCGTGAACGGCAGCGGTCCGCAGTTCGCGAGCGTTTTGTCCGGCGCACGTCTCTATCAACACACTGCGCTTGCCGGCATCACACAGCCCGGTACGATGCAGTGGCTCGCCCCGGATGCCTTCGTGTCCGCTGTCGACCCAAGCACGGGCTCCTGTCCCGGCGGCGATACCCGGGCGAACTGTCAGTTCGGGAATCTGGGCCGCAATGCGTTGCGCGGCCAGGCCTTCACCTGGAGCGATTTCTACATTACGAGGTGGTTCGCTCTCCAGGAGCGATTAAAACTGCGGATCGACGGCCAGTTTTTCAACCTGTTCAATCATCCGAATTTCGGACTGCCCGCAAGCCGCTACGCCGGTATTCCCGGAAAGCCGGCCACGCAGACGGGATTCGGCGCTCTCACCTACACGGTTTCACCGCCGACCGGCCTGCTGGGAGTCGGATTGGGGGGCGACAGTTCACCGCGGATGATCGCGCTTCAAGCCCGCCTGGAATTCTGACGCGCGTGCAACACAAGAGTGAAGACCTGTTTCCATCGGCGATCCTTCGGCGGCTGATCATCCTTTTGTCTCGGAAGCACATCGAATTCCGACGATCGGGAATTGGCGGTTACCGGGTCATCATGGCCGCAAGATCTTCGTACTGATCGGTGGCAATCAGGTTCACGCCCGCCGCGATTGCCGCCCGCCAGCGTGCCTCGACCGCCGCCCGCGATCCGAAGTTGTAGTTGTTGTCCCAGCCGCGATTTTCCGAGGGCGCGAAGCCGTCGAGCGTATAAAAGCGGATCCAGTAGCCCAACTGGTGGGCGTGATTGACGAGCGCGCGCAGGCGCGCATCATCGGCCGCGGTCCAATCGCCGGCGCGGCGTTGGCCGCCTTCCTCCACCACGTACCAGGAATTGTTCCACCAGCGGCGATAGTTGGTCGGCGGATCGGGCAGCAGTTTTTCGGGTTTAGCTATAACCTGCAAGCGCCAGGTCTCCTGCTGTGAGTTGCCGCGGATCGCGATCTTGCGCGCCGATCCGAAGACCCGCAGCCTGGCGCCGGCCGCGACGGCATCGAAGAATACCGCTTGCTGCTCGTCAGCGTCTTCGGTCAGGACCAGCAGCGGCTTGGGATCGAACGGCGCGAGCGTGTGCGGATCCGCCGTCTTCGTCGCGGTGGTGAGCCACGGCTCATAATCGCCCAACAGGTTCCAGACGGCGCGCAGGAGCTCCGGCTGCAGCGATTTGAAATCGAAGTGCACCACGATGAGCGGCCATTTCGCGCGATCTCGATCGGCCAGCGCCTTTTCCATTAGCGGCCGGACGCGCTCGAAAAAGTGCGCGCGCAGAGTGGGCTCCTTGCCCACGGGCTTATCGGAGTGGCTTACGACAGGTTCGCCGCCGTACCAGGTGATGTCCTGCTCGATCGCGACCGGGAAGCCGGTCTTCAGCGCGCGATCGATGCGATCGGCCCAGCGGCCCTGGTACGGATAGCAGTTGTGCGCGTCCAGGATCGGCTGGTTGTGATTGAGAAAATCGAGCGACGGCTGTGCGTACAGGCTGGCCGCCAAGAGGCTGAGGATGGCGAATCGCATGAATCAGGCGTGGACCGGCGATAGCGCCTGACCCATTGCAGCCGCCGCCGCTACCGGGAGCCGCATCGTCACCATCAGGCCCGGCTGCATGTTCCTGGCCGAAAGTTCGCCTTTGTGCAGCACCACCGCGCGGCGCGCGATCGAGAGGCCGAGACCCACTCCGCCTTTGCTTCGGTTGCGATCTGTTTCGACCCGATAGAACGGATCGAAGATCCGCGAAAGCGACTCCTCCGGCACGCCCGGTCCGAAATCTCGGACCGAGACGAGACACGTTCCGTTTTCCCGATGCAGCATCACTTCCACCGCCGTACCCGGCGGCGCGTAACGGATCGCGTTGCGGATCACGTTTTCCACGGCACGGCGCACCAGTTCGGGGTCGCCGTTTACCGTCACCGGGCCGGGCACATCGAGGCGCAGCTTCGAACCGCGCGCCTCCGCTTCGATCGAGGTATCGTGCACCAGTTCCGCTACCAGGTCGTCCATCCGCACCGGTTCGGAGCGCAGCAGGCTCGGATCGCCCTCGACCCTGGTGACCTGCAACAGTTGTCCCACCAGTTCGTTCAGCCGGTCCGATTCCTTCTGGATGCGATTAAGCGCCTCGTCGCGATCGTCGCCTGACCTTGCAAGTTCCACTGCGACGCCAAGCCTCGCCAGAGGTGATCTCAGTTCGTGTGAAATATCGAGGAGCAGGCGGCGTTCAGCATCCATCAAGGTCTCAATGCGCGCCGCCATCTCGTCGAACTCGTGCGCCAGTTGGCCTAACTCATCGCTTCTCGTCGACCGTACGCGCGCGGAGAAATCGCCCTGGCCGAATCGCTCGACCGCTTTTTCCAGCTCCCGCAGCGGCTTGGTGAGATGATACGCGAGCAGGTAGCAGAACAGTACCGCGGCACCGATCATGAAAAGATGCTGCGGCATCAGGAACCATGAACTCATGTGCCGCGGCGGCACCAGGTGGAAGAACCAGTACTTGCCGTCGCCGGCGGCGCGCAGAATCACCACGTGTCCACGCGAAGTGAGCCGATACACCTGGCGGTCGCGCGCGTGCTGCACCAGGTCGGGATGCTTCTGTCCGGTCAGGAGATTCGTACCGTCGGCGCTGGTGAGCATGCCGCGGCCGTCGAAGACGTTCTGGAAACGCTGCAGGAACTTTTCCAGCGCGGGGCGACCGCCTTCTTCATACGCGTGGCGCGCCTCTTCCAGCTGGAATTGCGTAAAGCGCGAGAATGGCGGCTGACGCTCGGACGTGTCGATGCTGAGTGCGGTGATGATGCCCGATCCGATAATGGTAACCGCCAGCGTGGCCCAGAACCAGAGCAGAATTTTGGCGAAGAGTGATTTCATTCCACAGCCTCCTCTTCGGGCGTGCGGCAGAACTGGTAGCCGACGCCGCGGATCGTCTTGATAAGGGGGTGGCTGGTCTCGAGCTTTTTGCGCAGATGGCTGATGTGCATGTCGATGGAGCGGTCGAAAGGCGTAGCCTTGCGATTGTACATATTCTCCATGAGGGCGTCCCGCGACAGTACGCGTCCGGCCGAGCGCATCAGCATCTCCAGGATGTCGAATTCAAAAGTGGTGAGTTCGACCGGCTTGCCGTTCGTGAGGACTTCACGCGAGCCGGGATCGAGCGCCACGCCGTTCACTTCCAGCCTGGCGCCGGTGGCCTCGGCGGGCCGCGCTTGGAGGCGGCGCAGAATGGCGCGGATGCGGGCGGCGAGTTCGCGCGGGTTGAACGGCTTCGGCAGATAATCGTCGGCCCCGAGTTCCAGGCCGATGATGCGGTCCACATCTTCACCGCGCGCCGTCAGCATGATGACCGGCACCTTGCTCTGCTTGCGCAGGCCGCGCAGAATCTCGAAGCCGTCGAGCGAAGGCAGCATCACGTCGAGCAGCACGAGTTCGTGCTCGCCGCGCAGCGCGCGCTCCAGGCCGCGCTTGCCGTCGTGTTCGCATTCGAGCGTGATTCCTTCGCGCTTGAGAAATTCGGTGAGCAGCCCGCATAATTCCACATCGTCGTCTATCAGGAGAATGCGCATTATCGATCCTCGCGATCATGCCACACCCATTGTTTACCACGTCCGCGCAGGCGCGGAGTGTAAGGGATTGTAAGTCCTGCGCGCGAGTTTTGACGCAACATTTCGAGTTCGGCGGGTTTATGTCAGTAGATCATCAAGTTCTTTTCAGTGGGCCGGCCCCTGGGCTTTAGGCTGGCAGCGCGGTGAAAACCGGGACAGGCGAAATTGTCCCTGACCACCATTCTGGAACGAGCGGGATATCGGCGGGTACTGCGGACGGTTCCGTCTGTTCCCAGGTTCTTACCGCACGCTCCCTGGTCGCGGTACACGTGGTTCGGCCTGGAAGCGCTGTTCGAAAGCTGTAATAGGCCCGTTTCGAAGGTAATTCTGTAAGATCTCTCACGCCAAACCTCGGCCGGCCATGCACAACGCGATGGCCGGCCATTTTTTTACATACCTTTACCTTCCGCTCAAATCGCATTTACCCTCCGCTTTTAATCTCGGAAGTGGAGAGGTAACCAACACCATGAAATCCAAATGGTTCAAATTCGCCGGAGCCAGTATCCTGGCCGCCGGTATGGCTTTCGTTTACGCCGAGACTCCAGCTCAGCCTCAGGCACAACACAAGTCCGCTACTCGAGAGGAGTGGGCACAGCGCAGGTTCGACCGCATGGCCACCTACCTGAACCTGACTGACGCACAAAAAACCCAGGCGCAAGGCTTCATGCAGCAGGCGCGCGAGTCGTCGAAGGCTCTCGTTCCGCAGTTGAAGCAGAATCGCGAAGCTCTGGCGGCAGCGGTCAAGGCCAATAACACGGCTGAGATCGAGCGGCTGTCGGCAGAACGCGGCCAACTGATGGGGAAGATGAGTGCGATCCACAGCGAAGCGTTCGCGAAGGTCTACCAGACGCTGACCCCGGATCAGCGCGCCAAGGCCGATCAGATGAAGGAGCACTTCCGTAACCGGATGCACCAGCACAATCAGAATCGAAATCAGCAAAGCTGATGGAGAGCAACAGAGAAGTGGGGTGGGCGGAAACCCACCCCACAGATGCTACTGGATCGTGACATCTTCGAACGGCTGTACGCCTTCGATGATCACGGTCACTGTTTTGACGTTTGGGGGAGGGGCCGGATACTTGGCCCAGTTCACGATCTTGCCCAGAGGCTTGATCGTGATGTACTGATTAGGATTTCCCACCTTGGCTGCAATGGGGCGGCGCTCGTCGTCCTTCAGCAACTCGTATTTCATTTTGTTCGGCGCATCCGCCAGGTAACTGCCGGCCGAGAGCCGGTATGGATCGTACCATCCGGTCCGTTCTTTGGTGAGTTGCCGGGGCTGTTTGGACTTGTTCCGATATTCCCAGGTGACGGTGATCGTGTTGCCGCTCGTGCGTTTCACTTCCATGAGCGCCACGTCGACATCTCCCGCTTCGTGCTCGTGGACGGCTATTGGTTTCGGCTGTGCAAGAGTGGTGGGCGCGAGGCCGGCGGCCAGCGCCAGAAAAACTATGCTCTGTCTCATGGAATCCCCTCCGTTGCGCCAATTATAGTCCCGCTGGCGCTGCACAGACAATGAATGTAAGGGAGGGTACGAAGAGGGAAAATCCCGGGGCAGGCAGCCAGAGCGCCCGCCCCGGGTGGGAGGTATGAGAGGACAGTTACGGAGTGGTTATGCCGCCGAACAGGCCGTGAGCTTCCTTATTCGCGCCGCCGGAAATACCGGCCGTGAAGTAGAGCGTCTTGGCGTCGCCGCCGCTCTTGCCATTACCGAACTGGAGTCCCCATAAGCCTTCGAGCGCGATCGGCTTGCCCGAGGCGTCCGCCAGTGTGCCGAGGTAAGCGCCCGTCTGCGTATCGAACGCGTTGATTTTGCCGTCGCCGAAATTACCCACCAGCAGGGCGAAGCTGTAATCGCCGAAGAACTCCGGAGCGATCTCCAGACCCCAGGGCGAGTTGAGGGACGGGTCGGAAATGCTCATCAGCAGGTTGCCGTCGTAATCGTAAACGTCGACCACGCCGTTCCCGCGTCCGGGCGCATCGCTGACGCCATCGGATCCCAGCACCGCGTAAGTCACATACACCTTCTGGCCCAGTACCCAGACATTGAACGGATTCATGCCGGCCGGCAGGTTGGGATCGACGAACCCGCCGCCGGTCGTCACCGGATTCCAGGAGGTATCGAAGACATCGATCGTGCCCGCCTTGAAATTTGCGGCGTAGAAACGGGAACCGGCTGGAGTCACGGCAGCCGCACAACCCTTGTAGACGGCATTGCCGCTGTTGTTCACGGTGATCAGGGCATCGTTGTTGTTATTCGGCGCCACGCGTACGGAGATCGTGCCGTCTTCGGTGCAGAACAGGAAACTCGGAAAGGGCCCGGCGGAATTGGCGGCAAAATTCAAACCGGCGCCGGCAATTTGGCCTGTAACACGCCCGGCGCCGCCGGATCCGGAAGGCACGTTGGTTCTGGTCGTCGGGCTGACTGTGTAAGCGCAAGGTGCCGCGGGCAATGCAGCCAGATTCGGGCCGCAACTCGAGCTTACCGTGGCGTTGTAGCTGTACACCGTTGCCAGGCCGGTTCCAGCGTTGGAAATCCAGAATGGGGAACTGGCGCTGATGGCTATACCCCACGGGTCGACGATACTCGGCTCAATGATCAAATTGGGATTGTTCGCGTCGGGCACGTCCGAAATCAACGGGTGCACCGTGTACGGGCTCGCCGCAAAGGCTGCGCCGGCTGTCAGAATCAATCCTGTGGCGAATATAAACTTCCGCATAACTACCTCCTCTGAGTACTTTCTATTCCCCGATTATAAGGTGAGGTGCGGCCCCAGGCCTGTAAACTTATTGTGAGAGTTTTGTAGAGATCAGTGCGTGGCGCAGGCGTGCAAATGCTTCAGGCGGAATACCTTTGCCGCGTGCTCCGGAGCCGGTGTGGGCGTGGATTCCTGCGCCGTCTCGCCATGGATGTCGTCCAGCATGCCGGTAACCTGCACCGCATCAGGCGGGAAGCCGTAGGCCGCCAGCAGCCGTTTGATATCCGGCAAGCGGGTGGCGTAAGCGGGAAAGTCCACTAAAGTGGTCGGGACGATCTGCTCGCGGCCGTCGGGGTACACATATCGCAGCGCGGCGTCGTGATAAATCTGCGGGTTTATGGGAAATTGCAGTTGCGCCAGAGCTTCCAGGAGATCCTCCAGAAGCTTCGGTTCAACGCTCACTGAAACGGAAAGGAGCTCGCCTTCGCTCGATTCGAGCGGAGCGGAAAAATCGGAATCATGCAGCCAGACGCTCATAAACTCTCCAGCATCCGGCGGACCGGCCCGAAACGAAAAAACCCTGGGGCCAAAGGCTCCCAGGGTCGAATTTCGAACAGACCGACTCGCCTTTAGCACTTTTTTTTACGTGGTTGCAATTAGCTGGGCTCAATCAGCCCTAAATCAATCCACGTCAATTCCAGGATAACCCAAGAGAGCGTTGAAATCAATACCTACGTTCCGCAGGTTCCCGACGGTTGCGCGACATAGAAGACACGAACAGGGAAGGGCATGAACGCGCCCGCCCGGCTGATTGCTCGGCAGTTCGTTTAGCTGTCATCAATAGCCTGGAAGCAAAGACCGTGATCGGCCGCAGATGAGCGCGGATAAAATCGAGAGCCATTCGCCGCCAGACGCGCCGCGGCCTGGTTCAGATTTACGCCGCGACCTTCTGTTGCGGCATCTGGATCACTTTCGGTTCCAGCCCGGCTTTCGCCAGGACCGCGTAGACCACGAAGCCTACGATGAAGCTGTAGACCACTGCGGGCTCGGCCACGGACTTGATTGAATCCGATACCGGCAGATTGGGCAGAATACCGACTATGAACCCGATCGCCCAGGCGCCATAACCGGCCCAGTTAATGCCCTCGCGCGGGCCGGCCCACTTCCCGCCGTTCAGCAGGTAGTCCGCCGCCATAGCACCGCAGATCGGACCGAAAGAGGCGCCGACGATGCTGAAAAACCCGATCAGGTTGCCGGCCACGCCCGTTACCGCCAGGATGATCGAGACCGTCACACCAACCATGGTGGAGGAGATCCTGGGAACGCTCGGGATCATGGTGTTGAAGCTGTTGCCGGCGATGAAGGCGCACACGCACGCCGCCGGGATCGAAGCGATCGTGAACAGGAAGAACATGGCCGTCGCGATCGGCCCGCCGATGGCCTGAATTACATCGTCATAGTTCCAGCCGGTCATTTGCGGGTGCATCCCGTGCGCGCCCGCCACTGATATCAGCGGCAACCCCGCGGCCACAATCGCCGCCAGCGCGATGCCTACGATGCCACCCATCTTCACGTCACCAGGATTGCGGCTGTTCATACCGAAATCCGTGCCCGCCGCGCCGGCGGTGGCGAAGAATCCGATGACGATCGCAATGATCTTGGTGAAGGCGAGATAATCCTGGTGATCCGGCGGCTGATACTGGCCGACGCCGCCCGCGGTTTGGAACAGCACGATGATCAGCATCAGCAGCGGAATGAAATTGAGGAACAGCGAGATCTTGGAGACGTACTGTAGTCCTTTCGCGCCCACGTAGCCCATCACGTAGCCCCAGATGATGCCGACGATGATAAACGGCACTGTTCCGGGCGTTGAATCCATGCCGAGGCCTTTCAGGATGAAGGTGCTCGAGACGAACGTTCCCACGGCGAACCAGCCTACCTGGAGAAGCCCCATGAGCAGGCCCGGCATGACGTAGCCTCCCATGGTGCCGAACGTCGAGCTGCCGATCACGTAGAGCGGATACCCCGTTTTTACTCCGAACATCCCGGGGACATAGTAATAAAGTGCGTAGCAAAGTAGTCCGGCGACTACGAGCCCCGCGAGACAGACCCCCAATCCCGCGTGGGCAAGGGTGCTGCCGGCAATCTGGTTATAGAACGCAATCCAGAGAAAGATGCCGGCATAGGTGGGCGCGGTATTGGCATACCACGGCGCGCGCTTCGATTGCGGGTTCGGAACTGCCTTGGCTAAATAGTCAGGCAACATGGCTACTCCTTTAAGCGGCCAGTATACTACGCTGCACGGCCGGCCACCGATTGTATGTAGAACAACTCCGGCTTCACGATTGCTCGCTCAAACTTCCGGTGCGCAACACGCACGCAATCCGAAACCACCAGGAGGAGACGTGAAGATCGAGAATCTGAACACGCTGTTCGAAGAAGAACTGAAAGACATTTATGACGCCGAGAAGCGGCTGGTGCGGGCCCTCCCGAAGATGGCCAAAGCCGCGTCGTCGGAGCAACTGAAGCAGGCGCTCCAGGAGCATCTGGAGGTGACAAAAGGCCAGGTGCAGCGGCTGGAGGAGGTGTTCGAGTCCATCGGCAGGCCCGCCAAGGCCAAAACTTGCGCCGGGATGAAGGGCTTGATCGAAGAAGGCGAAGAGGTGATGAGCGAGGACGCCGAAGATCAACTGATGGACGCTGCCATTATCGGCGCCGCGCAACGGGTGGAGCACTATGAGATAGCTGCATACGGTACCGCTCGAACCTTTGCCGAGCGGCTCGGAAACCAGCAGGCGGCGGAACTGCTTCAGCAGACGCTGGACGAAGAAAAAGAGGCCGATGAGAAGCTTACGGAAATCTCCGAGCAACTACTGGAGAGCATGAACCAAGGCGGCATGGAGGAATCGGAGGAGTCAGAGGGGCAGAGCTCGGGGCGTGGCCGTTCGCGGAAGTCCTCCGCCAGGACGCGCAGTTCCCGCGCCTGAGGCAATTTTGTCCGACTGGCGTGTAGCCCGGATCTCGCAGCGTCCGGGCTTCGCGCCCACAAGCTGATTCTCGCGCATCAACCATCCCCTGTGGACGATGACGCGCCGGATTTCGTCCGGCAACTCGTAAGGCCGTCTGTAAACGAATGACAGCCGGAGGTGTGCAGAGCCGAAGTCATCTCCCCGATCGTCACGCCAGCGGCATCCGGGCACAGATCCATTGTCCTACTGCTTGCTGACCCACACCGGTGACGACCATGCCATCTCGCTCGGGAACGGGTTGTCGGGGGCGTTTCTGTATTTCGCCGCCAGTTCCGGCGAAACCTGCTGGGTCACGCGTAGATAGTACAGGCTGTCGGATCGAAACTCCGGGTCCCGCCAGTACACCTTTGACTGTGTGCCCGAAACCGGCGCTTTGTACACCACGGCAAACGGCGAGTCTCCGCCCGCCCATTTCACGACTTCGACGCTGATGAGGGGAGCGGTTCCGGTGACGGTCGCCTCTACCACGGGACCGTCCGACGCCGCGATCTCCGATCCCATGAAGCGGCCGTTTACGCGGAAGTCGAGTACAATCGGCTCGCCCGTCGTCGCATAGCACCGCCGCTTGCGCAGCGCGTCGAAGATCGCCGGACGCGTCAGTTCCGATGCGTACACGCCCGTCAGCCCCGAAATGCGCTCGGCGAACAGATCGTGGCCGTCACTGCCGCCGATTACGCCCAGCCGCCAGCCCATGCGCCACGCGTCCTGCACAGAGCAGTTCTTCACCTCGGGACCGCGAATGTGCCCGGGATTCTGCCAGTACTCGAAACGGCCCCAGTGCGAGCACATTTCGACGTCCGGCTCGATTTTGATATTGACGTAGCTCCAGTCGGTGCCGCCGGTGAATCCGCGGGTGACGTGATGCGCGAAGATCAGGCCGTTGGTCTTGCTCATCAGGTCGACAAATTCTCGGATGGAATCCGAGTAGCCTTCGGTAGGGCGATAGAGCGGCCCGCCCGGCGTTTCGTAGATCACGTGGCGATGCCCCGCACGCGGCACGACGTAATCGCCCTGGGTCCACTCGAAACCGGGGATGCTGACGAACTGGCCCGCCGCCAGCATCGATTCGGCCAGCGCGTCGTTGAGCGCGAGTTCGGACATGAGCAGCTTGTTGGAATCGCCGTGCGATGTCGTCGCTGCGAAATCGCTGCCGAAACGATCGCGGTGGAACATCATGAGCTGATCGACGGTGCCTTCGTGGCCGTCGTCGATGAGCAGGTGGTTGTGCAGATCCCCGAAGTAGAGCGTGCGGCGCTCGCCGCCGGTGTCCTGCACCGCCAGGCGCGGCGCATGGCGGACGAGTCGGCGCTCGATGAGCTTGGATTCTTCAGCCGTGAAAGCGACGAGCGGGGCGGCCGCGGGCGCGCTTTCCATGTTGGCCGGGGCGATCTCTCGCAGGTAGATGTCGCGATTCTGAAACACTCCCCGCCCGCGCTCATACGCGATCGCCAACTTGCCGTCCGGCGCGGCCGCCAGCGCCGGCCGCTGGTCCGCCCGTTGTCGGAACCCAGGGGAGTGCCCGGCTCCTCCAGGCCGAAGACCTTCGCCGGGCTCCACTTCCCGTGAT
>Ga0070741_10008644_pt1 | contig 20266 bp, 19 predicted proteins | sample Coa_R1_4_FD_66440 | JGI IMG/M metagenome (GOLD analysis project Ga0070741, IMG submission 66440) | Surface soil microbial communities from Centralia Pennsylvania, which are recovering from an underground coalmine fire - Coalmine... | ecosystem: Environmental > Terrestrial > Soil > Unclassified ...
AAACCGGCGTCGCGCGCAGGCTCATCATTAATAGAGCGTTCAACGAGAGCGAGGCGCACAAGAGAACCCACGGCAGCGCGCGCATGTTCGTGCCATACCACGCCGCCGCGCCATCCTCCGCGGCACAGGTCACTCCCGCGGACGCGGACGCTCGGCCGCTCCACCTCGCCGGCGCCGCGTCGTGAGTCAGCGCGCGGCCAGCTCGAACAGCCGCGCGCCCTCGTAGATCTCGACGCCGCTCGCGTCGAGCCGCGCGCCGTTGCGCATCGCGCGCGCCACGCCCTCGGCGTCGATGGCGCGGTAGCGCTGGAGCGCGCCGACGAACAGGCCGCGCGTGGCGCTCATCAGCGCGGCGGCGACGCGCTCGCCCGGCCGCGACTCGCCGCGCTCGCCCAGCAGCACCGACGGGTGGAAGATCTTGAGGCCGCGCGGAAACGCGTGCGCGCGCAGCGCCGCCTCCACCTCGCCCTTGACGCGGTTGTAGAAGACGCCGCTCTTCGCGTCGGCGCCGACGGCGGTGACGATCAAGTACTGTCCCGCGCCGGCCGCCGACGCCGCGCGCGCGAGCGCGAGCGGATACTCGAAGTCGACCTTGCGAAACGCCTCCTGCGAGCCGGCCTTCTTGATCGTGGTGCCGAGACACGAGAACACGTCGTCGGCGCGCGCGTGCGCGGCGTAGTCGCCGGCGCGATCGAAGTCGATGGCGGCGCACGTGAGCTTCGGGTGCGTGACGTCGAGCGCGCGCCGTACGAGCGCGGTGACTTTGTCGTACGCGGGATCGTCGAGCAGCAGGCGCAGGAGGTGGCCGCCGACGAGCCCGGTGGCGCCGGCGACGAGCGCGGTGCGCGCCATCAGCCGAACACCGCGAACGCGAAGCGCGCGACCAGCACGATCTCGAGCGCGAGCGCGGCGAGCCCGAGCCGCAGCACGCGCCGGTTGCGCGACGCCGCCACGCGCTCGGCGAAATCGCCCGCGCCGCCGCGTCCGATGGCCAGCCGTTTTCCGTCGGCGACCAGCCGCAGCCGGCCCGAGCCGCGCCACGGCCCGCCGCCCTCGGCGTCGCCCTCGACGCGGCCGATCACGAACACCTGGTCGCCGTCGATCAGCGGCACGTCGATCGCCGCGTCGCCGCGCTCGAGGCCCGGCCCCAGCTCGACGTCGGCGTTGGCCACGCGCACGCGGCAGCCGCTCGCCACCTGCACGTGCCCGCGCGCGTCGGTCTCGAGCAGCGCGCCCTCGGGCACGCGCAAGGTGCCGAAGAACACGCCGCGCGCGCCCGGCTCCACGCGCTCGGCCTCGGCCGCCGCGCCGAGATCGCGCGCCGCCAGCGCGTGGCCGGTGACGAGGCCGAGCGCGATCAGCGCCAGCGCCAGCGCGCCGATCACCGCCAGCCACGCCGGCGACGGCTCGTCGGTGAGAGCGGCGATGGTGCGCGCGCGAGAGACGCGATCGACGCGCGCGCCCGACGCGTCGACGATCAGCGCCTGCGGCGAGTCGTGCGCCAGCGCCAGCCAGCGCGCGCCGAGCGGCACCAGCCAGAACGAGTCGCGCGGCGCGAGCGAAGCCAGCACGCGCCCGTCGAGCCGCGCGTCGCGTCCGCCTTCGAGCTTGGGCGGATTGGCCGGCGCGCTCAGCCGATCGCCGTCGACGACGCGCAGGAGCGGCCGCTCGCGCTCGTCGGCCGGCAGCTCCGCCTCGCCGTGCACGTTGCCGAACACGTCGAGCGCGGTGGTCGGCACCACCGGCGCGGTGTGCTCGTCGAGCGTGCGCCGCTCGTTGGCGCACCAGAAGATCGGCCCCTCGCCCGACTTCCACGTGATGCGCTCGACGGAGCCGGCGTAGAAGCCGGGATCGATGCGGTGGCGCGCGTCGTCGTCGCCGCGCTTGACCTCGCCGAAGAACGGCAGGCGATAGAGGTTGTTGTCCTCCTGCACGTAGACCGCGAAGCGCGTCTCCTTCGGCTCGCCCTCCTCGGGCTCGACGGCGAGCACGTTCGACACGTGCGAGCGGTGCGCGTCGAAGCTCGGCGTGTAGACGCGCGCCACGCGCTCGCCGTCGATGAGCAGCACCGCCGGCCAGGTCTTGTCGGGATCCTGGTTGCGCTCGTGCGCCTTGACGGTGAGCGCCAGCTTGCCGTCGCGCGCCGCGCTCGACTGGATCGCGTCGACGATCAGCGACGGCGGCCACGCGAGCGGCGTCACCGCGAGCGACGCGTCGAGGCGATACGCGCGCTCGCTCTCGACGACGAGCACGCGATCGGGGCCGCCGGCGATCAGGAGCCGCGGGCTCGACGCGGCCGGCGGCGCGAGCGCGGTGGCCACGGGCGCGACGCGCGCGAGCCGGAGCGCGCCGGCGATCGAGAGCGCGGCCAGCGCCGCGACGACGGCGAGCGCGATCCAGGTGGTCTTGGACAACTTGCGCATGAGGCGATGCTACAATGAAACCCGCGCGGCCGAGTTGCCGCTTGCGCGCCCGGCGGCAAACTTTATGGTGAGACCATGGCCGACGACCGGCCCAAAGCGGACGAGCTGCTGCCGCCGTCGCGCAACTTCGCGCTGTCGCTCGCCGAGCGGGTGCGCGCGCAGGAGGGCGTGCCGGCGCACCTGCGGCGCAAGCGGCAGATCGAGGAGCTGCTGGAGGCGGCGCTGAAAAAATTGCGGGCGGCGGCGGAGGAGGGCGGCGGCGACGAATTGCGCCGCGTGGCGCGGCGGCTCGAGCTCGAGCGGCTCAATGAGCTGATTGAGCGGCACAACCAGTACTACCCGATCGAAGCGCGCCTAGTCATCGACGTGCGCTCGGGGGAATCGCTCGACGAGCGCGGGCGCCGCTGGCAGCCGCTGCCGCGCGTCACCGTCGAGCTTTTGCTCGAGCTGCACCGCGACGGGCGCGACACGCTCGACTGACGGCGGCGCGCGATCGGGCGATCGTGCGCGTGCTCGTGCGCGCGCTCTCTCTCAGGCCGCGTCGCGCCGCGCCGCCGCGAGGCACTCGCCGAAGAAGCGCACGTAGATGCGCAGCGCCTCGCCGCCGATCGCCGCCAGCCGCCCCGCCGCGTCGGGCCGAATCGCCAGCACGCGATCCATCAAGCGCTGGTTGAACGCCGTGTGCCCGACGTCGATGGCCACGTGCTCGCGGATGAAGCTCAGCCCCGACACCACGTCCGGCCCGAGCACGCGCAGGCACTGCGCGATCAGCCGCGGCCCGAAGCTCACCGACATGCCCTCGATCTCCAGCTCGATCGCCACCTGCCCGAACGGCGCGTCGCCGGTGATGGTGTCCTCGTGCAGCGCCACGTACGCGCGCATCGCCTCGGTGGCCGGCTCGAGGAACAGCCGCTCCGCCGAGAGCGGCGGCGCGCGGCGCGCGTTCCAGCGATCGACGAGCAGCCGCGTGTCGTCCATCAGCATCAGGTGGTGATCTTTTTCGTGCTTCGAGTGCGCGACCAGCGACCGGCCGATCTCGTCGAGGCCGAGCTGGAGGCAGCGCTCGCCGGCGCGGCGGATCCAGCCGTCGACCGGCCGCGTGATCTGCACGCCCCACGCGCTGAACTGGATCAGGAACCGCTCGAGCAGCGCCGGCGGAATGCGCGGATCGAGCAGCGCGCGGATGGTCGCATCCTCGACGAGCAGCGCGCGCGCCCGCGACAGCTCCGGCTCATACGATTTCGCCAACGTCGATTCGATCACCGCGCGACCTCCATGTGTCTTCCGAAGTGGTATTTGATGAACGTCTCGTACTGGCGCAGCGCGCGTCCCGACCACGCGATCATCCCCATGGTCTCGGCCAGCACCGTGCCCGGCTCGCGCGTGGCGTCGAACGTGCCCGGCGGCGCGACGATCATCGGGTTGTGCTCGCCGCGCTCGGCGTAGAGCGCGCGCACGCGCGACAAGAGATGGAGCTGCGCGGCGAGCGGCGGCGCGTGCTCGCCCGGCGCGAAGAACAGCTGCGCGATGTTGAAGAGGTTGAACAGGCACATCTCGCGCGAGCCGAGCTCGCACAGCGCCACCGCCACCAGCCGTCCGCCCGAGCGCAGCACCAGCGGCCGGCGCGCGCGGAAGTACGGCGTCGCGCGCCACGCCGGGTGCAGCGCGCCCGACGCGAGGTGCTCGGGATCGATGTCGAGCGCCTCGGCGACCAGCGGCGGCAGCTGCGCGCGGATCAGCGCCGCGGCTTCGATCACCTCGCGCGGATCGGGCTCGCCGACTTCGAATCCAAACGCCGGCGGCGCGGCGATGGGCGCGGGCGCGCCGGCCGCGCGCTCGAAGCGATCGAGCCCGATGATGGTCACCAGCTCGGGCGCGTTCACCCAGTCGGCGAAGTCGAAGAAGAACATCTTGTGCCAGCGCTTCGAGCGATCGAAGTAGCCGAGCAGCATCGCGTCCTCGCCGTCGACCAGCGTCGGGTAGCTGGCGATGTTGAGGTAGATCGCGCGGCGGCACGCGTCGGTCTCGGCGTGGCCGCGCAGCGTGGCGAACTGGTGGCCGAGCCACGTGCGCGTGTAGACGCGGGTCGCGGACATGTGGCCGAGCACCGCGCCGTCGGCGGCGCGATAGGCCACGTCGCGCGACACCGGCTGAAAGCCGGGCGCGGCGAACCAATTCTCCGTCGGGCGCGCGCCGGCGCGCAGCGCCGAGTAGCCGGAGCGCTCCATCAGATCGGCCAGCCGCGCGCGATCGATCTCGCCGCGGTGCAGGAGCTGCGGGAAGCGGTGGCGCAGGTACGAGCCGATCATCGCCTCGCGGCCCGCCTCGGTGTGCAGGCGCACGCCGTAGTGCACGCCGTCCTGATCGACGCGCTGGTTGCGGCGCTCGGCCAGGCACAGGATCGGCCGGCCCTCGAGCTCGAGCATCGCGGGAAATCGGCCGTCGGGCAGCGCGGCGCCGCGCTCGGCGATCACGCACACGCCGTCGGCGACGAGATCGCGCACCGGCGCTTGCGCGAGGCCGCCGTGGCCGCCGGGCGCGCTCCAGCGCACCGTCGCCAGGCCGGGCGGCAGCGCCTGGCGGCTCGAGCCGCGGCGGTCGAGCGTATAGAGGCGCAAGGGGCCGCGGAGGTGCCAGCCGGCGCGCTTCGACAAGAGCGCCTGCGCGCGCAGGAGAAAGATCACGCCGTGCAGCTCGAAGCGCGCCGCCATCGCGCGGTGCGCCGCCGGCTCGGCCACGCCGTCGAGCTCGAAGCGCAGCCCGTCGTTCGCCGGCCCCGCGACGATGCGGCCGCTCATCGCCGCGCCGCCTTGAATCAGCGAGACGCGCGGCGCGAGCTCGCGCGCGTGCGCCAGCACCTCGGCCACGATGCGCGGATCGCGCAGCTCGAACAGGGCGCGCGCGTCCGGCCGCTCGACCGCGGCCGCCGCCCGGCGCGTCTCTTGCGCGCGCTCGACCATTCCCCGACCCATGATTCCCGCCAACCCCCCCGTGGTTTTCAAACCGGGCAAATATTGCAAAACCCAGTCGAAGAGGGATTAACACGGTCAATACGATAAAGCGATGCGTCAAATTGTCGCAGGTCCGACCACTGGTATTTTATAAATGATATTGAAAAGATAAATACTATTAAAAACAACTGTTTTGCGCAAAAACGGTTTGATATTGCATTGAATGTTACGGATATTCACGTGCGCGCGGCGGTAAATCAGAGCAGCGTCTCGATCACCAGCGCCCACGGGTGCGGCTTCGGCTTCTTCTCGAAGATGAAGAAGCCCTTCCATTCGCCTTTCGGGCGCGTCACCACCACGCGCGCGACCGCGGCGATCGGCGCGCCGGCGCGCTCGGCCTCGATCAGCTTGCGCGTCTGCGCGCTGGTGCGGGTGAAGATCGAGACGTAGAGCGGCTCGCGCGCCACCTCGCGCACGATCAGGAACTGCGCCCCGATGCCGGTCTTCACGCGCAAGACCGGCTCGACGTAGCGCGGGATGGGGCGGTGCTCGGTGACCACGCCCTCGACGCCGAAGCGCTTCGCCGCCCAGTCGCCGAACGCGGCGTCGACTTCGTACAGGCGATCGAAGCCGAGCACCTCGACGCGCTCGCCGGCGACTTGCAAGTGGCGCGCGGGGATGCGGAGGCGGCGTTCGAGCGCGGCGCGTTTGGCGAGCGTCGACAGCGGCGGCAGCTTCTGCTCGTGCTTTTCGCTTTCGCGCGCGCCGCGCGTTTGCCGTTCGTCGCTCGCATCTGCGTTCGCGTTCACGTTCACGTTCGCGCGCGCGCTCGACGGCCGGCTGATCCAGGTCGCGATCTCTTCGCGCTCGCACTTGAGCGCGCCCGACAGATCGCGAATCGTCCGCAATTGAATGGTCGCCGGCGGGCTCGCCGATTCAATCGCGCGAATCTGCCGATCGGACACGCCCGATTTCGACGCCAATTCCTCGAGCGTAAAACCGCGCTGCTCGCGCAATGCGCGCAGCCGCTCGCCGTTTGGAACGAAGGGCATTTCGATCCGGAAGTCTTCACCCGCAAGCGCTTGCGTGTCAATAGCTTATAGCCGCCGCAAACCGCCGCTCCGGCGCCTCAAAAGCTCACCGCGGAAGTCGTACTTTGCATTTACCGATTGGCGAGCGGTTCAAACCTCGCCGCAAAGGAGAATGCATGAAAAAGCAGTTCGCTCGTTCGCTTCAGTGGTTTCGGCAGGAGCTCGGGTCGAAGCCGATGAAGGCCAGCCTGTACGAGACCATCAAGCAGTTCGAGCTTCGCTCGGACGAGACCACCAAGGTGGTGACCTCGATCTCGGCGAAAAACGCGGGCAGCCGCATCTTCTTCCGCGTGGCGACGCTGCGCGAGCACGCGCTCGGCGACGGCACGGTGCGCCGCTCGCCGTGGCTGGGCGTGCGCGAGATGGCGCTCAAGTCCGAGCTGGAGAAGCGCGCGCTCGAGTTCATCGCCGAGGAGACGGCGCGGCTCGAGCAGCCCGGCATGACGTTCTCGGCGTAATCGGCCGGCGGCGCGGGGCGGCGGGCGTCAAAACCCGCCGCCCCGTTTTCAAAGAGTTTTCGATTCATTTCGAATCGTTTTCGAAATCATTGAATGGAGGAGCGGAACATGACCAAAGGGAGCTGCCACAGCTTCGCCGAGCTGGGAGAGGTGGTCACGCGCATGAACACCGTCGAGGATCAGCGCAAGATCCTGGTCGACGAGCTGGCCGAGGCGTGCGGCGCGCTGTCGCGCATCGTCGGGCCGAGCGGGATGTTTCAGGTGGTCTTGCACATTCAAGACGCGGATCGGTTCTCGAACGTCGGGCCGCTGCTCGAGCGGCTGCCGTCGAACCTGCGCGAGAGCTTCACCCTGGCGCGCTGAGCGATCGTCAGCGCGGGCGGCAGTAGTAGTCGCCGAGCTGGCGCAGCACCCGCGCGAGCTCGTTGTGCGGCTCCCAGCCGTGCGTCAGCCGCTCGACGGCGCTCCACGAGCGCGGCTCGGCGGGCGGCGCGCCCGACGAGTGCTCGCGCCACAGCGCCACCAACAGGTCGAGCAGCCCGAGGAGCTGCGCGTGCGTCCCGTCGCCGCGCACGCCGCGGTGGCGCGCGATCAGCTCGGGCACCAGCAGCTCGATGGCGCGCCCGATCCCGTCCTCGAACTCGTGCTCGGCGCCGAGCGGCGCCGGATCGGATCGGGAGTGCAGCGACTCGAGGAGCGCGAGCACGCCGTCGGCGACGGGCGCCTCGCGCGCGCGCCGTTCATCGGTGAGCTGTTCGGCAAACGGGCGCCGCTCGACGATCAGCTCGCCCGCGGGAAACTCGCGGTCCTCGCGCGGCGGACGCGGCTGGCCGCGCAGCTCCGCCAGCTCGGCGCGCGCGCGCTCGAGATCGCGCTCGAGCGCATCGGCGCGCGCATAGAGCGCGTTCAGGTCCTCGCGGTAGCTCATTCGAGCCCGCGCAGGTACGCGAGCAGCGACGCCACGTCGGCGTTCGATAGCGTGGCGAACGCCGGCATGCGGCCCTTGCCGGCGCGCGTGACGGCGGCGAACTCGGGCGCGCGCCGGAGCAGCGGGCGATCGGCCAGGTTCATGCCGGTCGGGCTGCCGTGCGCGTCGGCGCCGTGGCACGAGAGGCACGCGGTCTGGTACAGCGACTTGCCTTTCGCCGCGCTGCCGCCCTTGAATTTCCCGTCGGGGAGCGGGGCGAGCGCGGCGGCCGCGGCGGCCGCGTCGAGCGGCGCCGGCTGAAACCGCGGCGTGTTCGGACCGAAGTGCTCGGCGAGGTACGCCACCAGCGCCTCGACGTGCTCGGCCTCGATCGGCGCGCCCCAGCCCTGCATCTTCTTGACCGCCGCCGCCCACTGCTTGGCCGTCAGCCGCTGCTGCGCCAGCAGCTCCTCGCTATGGCAGCTCAGACAGTTGTTGGCGATCAGCTCTTTGGCGGGCTCTTCAGCCTGCAAAGTACGCGGCAAAATAATTATCAAAAAGAACGGCAAAAAACTCTGCAAAGTTCTCTGTAGGGTCTTTGTCATGCGATCACCGTCCAGGAGACCGCGTGCCACGCGTTCCACAAATAGCCGCTCGGGTTCCACACGGCGTGCTCGGGCTGCGTCTGCCCGGCCTGGTCGGTCGCGCGCGCGATCGCGCGATAGCGGCCGGGCGCGGCGTCGAACGCGTGGCGAAACACCTGCCAGCGCGCCGCGCCCGATTCTCCGTCGAGCTTGGCCTCGCTCCAGGTCTTGCCGCCGTCGAGCGACACCTCGACGCGCGCGATCGCCGCCTCGCCCGAGAACGCCACGCCGACCACCTCCTGCCGTCCCGCCTTCGCGCTCGCGCCGTCCGCCGGCCGCCCGATGATCGACTTCACGGGATAGGTCGTGACCGGCCGCGTGTCCGCCGGCGCCACCGCCGCCCCCGGTTGTACGGGCTGTTTCGGCAGCCGATAACCCGTGGCATAATAGAACCCTTCCGGCTCGTCTTTTCGCAGCTCGATCTTCGCCAGCCACTTGATCCAGTGATTGCCGGTCCAGCCCGGCACCACCAGCCGGAACGGCGCCCCGTGCTCGAGCGCGAGCGGCGCGCCGTTCATGCGGTACGCGATCAGCGTCGTCGGATCGAGCGCCCGCTCGACGGGAAACCCGCGCACGTAGCGCGGCACCGTCGGCTTGGGCGGACGATCCGCGCCCTCGAGCTGCACGAAGCGCGCGTCGGCCTGCACGCCGGCTTTCTTCAAGACGTCGGCGAGCCGCACGCCGGTCCACGCCGCCTGCCCCATCGCGCCGTGCTCCCACTGCACGCCGGCCACGCGCGGCTCGTGCAGCGCGCGCCCGTTGCCCGCGCATTGCAACACCGAGGTGATCGTCACCTCCTCGAACGCCTTCAGCCCCGCCGCGTCGAGCGTGAGCGGCGTGTCGACCAGCCCCGAGACGCGCAGCGTGCGATCCGGCTTCAGCGACGGCGGGCCGAAGTGGCTGCGCACGAAGAACACCGGCGCGGGCGTGATCAGCCGATCGAAATACTCGGTCGGCGTGGCCCAGTTCTGCGGCCGCATGGTGTGCGCCCACAGCACGTCGGCCGCGCGCCCGAGCCGCGACCACGCGAGCGCGGCGGCGGACGTCGCCAGGCCGAGGCCGAGGCCGAGGAACTCGCGGCGCCGCACGCTACTCCTGCGACGGCCGCTGGCCGCAGCTCAGGTTGGCCGGCAGCGCCACGTCCATCTTGCGCGGCGGCGGCAGCCCGAGCCCGTTCATCAGCTCGATGAACTCCGCGCGCGTGCGCCCGACGAGCCGCGTGTTCGATTGCCGTTCGACCGCGATCGTCGACGAGGTCTTGCCCTTGTAGTCGTGCGCGGGAAACACCAGCGTCTCGCCCGGCAGCGTGAACAGGTGCGCGTGCACCGAGTCGAAGAGCTGCCCCGGATCGCCGCCCTGAAAATCGGTGCGCCCGCAGGTGCCGATGAGCAGCGCGTCGCCGGTGAACACGCGATCGCCGAGCACGTAGCTCACCGACTCCGGCGTGTGGCCCGGCGTCTCCAGCACGAGGAACGCCAGCGCGCCGACGGTGAACTGCTCGCCGTGCGCCACGCGTTTGGCCACGCACGTGACCGGGCTCGCGTGGTGCACGACCGGCAGCGAGCCGGTGCGCGCGGTGAGCGAGGCGCCCGACGTGACGTGATCGGCGTGCAGGTGCGTCTCGAGCGAGTGGGCGAGCGTGAGCCCGAGCGCGCCGAGCCGCGCGAGATCGCGCTCGAGCTGCTCCGCCACCGGATCGATCAACACCGCCACGCGCGCCGCCTCGTCCCCGACGAGGTACGTGTACGTGCTCGACTCGGCATCGAAGAGCTGCTCGAAAATCATCGGCCGCCACTCTACCGCCACGCGCCGATTGTGGCTATCCTGCGCGCGCTCATGTCGAGGCCGCAGTGGACGCCCGGTCGCGCCGATCTCGCCGGCGTGGCGCTCTCGCTCGGCGTGGGCGCGGCGGGCCTGGCGATCGTGCGGCTCCTGCCGCCGTCGCCGTTCATCTCCGACATCCTGGTCGCGCTCCTGCTCGGCGCGGTGATCCTGAATACGCCGCTCCGGCGCGTGTTCAAGCTGGCGCTGCCGAGCGCCGAGCGCGAGCCGGATCGCTACGCGGTCGGGCTGCGCTTCACCGGCAAGTGGATCCTGCGCGCGGCGATCGTGGCGATGGGCTTCAAGGTGCAGACGAAGTTCTTCGGGCTCGGCGAGCTGGCGCTCATCGGCGGCGTGGCGCTGGCGTCGCTGCCGAGCGCGTTCTTCGTGACGCACGCGGCGGCGGCGGCGCTCGGCGTGCGGCGCGCGATGGCCGATCTGATCGCGGGCGGCACGATGATCTGCGGCGCGTCGGCGGTCAACGCGCTTGCGCCCACCGTCGGCGCGCGGCGCGAAGAGCAGGGCATCGCCATCGGCACGATCTTCCTCTTCAGCGTGACGGCGCTGATCGCGTTCCGGCCGATCGCGGCGGCGGTCGGGCTCGACACCGCGCACGCCGGGTTGTGGAGCGGCCTGGCGGTCAACGATCTGTCGAGCGCGATCGCCGTCGGCAAGCAGATGGGCGAGGCGGGCGGGACGATGGCGGCGGCGTCGAAGTCGGCGCGCGTGGTGCTGCTCGCGCCGACGCTGGTGATCCTCGCGCTCTATCGCAAAGGCGGCGCGGGCTCGGGCGGCCTCGGGGCGCGCGCGGTCGAGCACTTCCCGCGCTTCGTGTTCGGCTATCTCGCGCTGGCGGCGGCGCGCGCGGCGGGCGATCGGCTGCTCGGCGCGGCCGGCGCGTGGACGGGCGCGATCGCGATCGATCAATGGATCGTGGATCTATTGATGGCCGGCGTGTCGGCGGCGATCGGGCTGCACCTCGAATTGGGCAAGCTGCTCGGCGTCGGCGGGCGCGCGCTCGCGGTCGGCGGCGTGGCCTCGACGTGGACCGCGGGGCTGACGCTGGCGATGATCGCGCTGGCGGCGCGCGGGCAGCCGGCGGCGGCGGCGCTCGCAGGCGCGGGCGGCGTGGCGGCCAGCTTTGCGGCATTTCGCCGCATGACCTCGCGCGACCGCCAGCGCCGCGCGCTCGAGCGCCGCTTCGCCGACGGCGCGCCGCTCTCGATGTGGGAAGCCACGAGCCTGCTCGGCTGGCTCGAGGCCGAGCACACGCTCGACGAGAGCGCGCTGCGCCGCCTCTTGCAACAACTGCATCCATCGATCGGCGAATTGATCCCGGTGCGCGAGAGCCCGCTGCCGCACGGCGAAGGCTGCCGCTGGATCACCTACTGGGAGGGCGCGAGCGGCTGGGCGCTGGTGGCGGTGTGCCGCGAGCCGGGCTCGGCGACGCCGATCCACGCGCACCCGCACCGCCTGCTCGGCAAATCGATCGAGGGCCGCCTCGAGGAGCTGCGCTTCGCCGAGCGCGGCGCGGACGCGATGGAGCTGGTCGAGCGGCGCGTGCTCAGCCACAACGATCTGGTCGAGACCGACGGCCTGGCCACGCCGCACCTGGTGCGCGCGATCGGCGATCACCCGTCGATCGATTTGCAGCTGCGCGGCCCCGAGGTCGGCGAGCCGGGCCGCCGCTTCCGCCCGGCCGCCGCGCTAAACCTCGACGGATTGGCGATCGGCGCGCGTATAGACGGTCGCGCCGAGATCGACGATCGCCCCGGCCAGGGCGGCGAAGGCGCCGGCGCCGGCCGCGTGCCCGCCGGCTGACGCACCCGCGCCGGGCGGCGCGGACGCGGATGATATAGTCGTCGCCCATGTCGAAAGCGGTTCGTCTCGGGGGGACCGTGCGCGAGGTGCACGGGGCGGCGCCGGCGAGCTGGGCGCTGTCCGTCGACGGCGCGCAGCACGTCGCGCACGACTCCGGCGCGGTGTCGATCGCGGTCGGCGGCCGCGACGTCCGCATACGGTCGGAGGGACTCGCCGTGCTGGGCGAGCCGACCGTCGAGCACGGCGGCTGCCGCGAGCTCGGCGAGCGCGCGGCGCCGCGCTTCGACGGCGTCCAGGCCGCTCCGTACGCGAAGGCCAGTCTGGCGATCACGCGGGTCGCGGTCGGCGATCGCGTCGAGGTGTGGGGCGACGTCGTGGCCCGTGACGGTGCCGGCGCGCCGACCGAGGTGAGCGCCCGCATCCTCGCGCGCGGCGCGCACGCGGCCGCGGCGGTCGAGCGCGCGCTCGCCGCCGCGTCGGACCCGGGGGCCGGGAGCGCGCCGAGCCCGCGTTCGTCGACGGCGCTGACCGACTGGCTGCCGACCTTGGTGTGCCTCGCCGCCGGGGCCGCGTGGACGCTCCTGCGCGTCGTGCCGTTGCGCGTTGCGATCGCCGAGGCGCTGGCGCTGTATGCGGCCGCGGCCGTGCTCCGTCCCACGCGCGGCGCCGACGACGATCTCGTGCTCCGCGCCCGCGAGCGCGCCGTCGGCGGCGTGGTTCCGTTCGTGATCGTCAAGCTGATCGCAGGCGTGCTGCTGCTGACGCTCGGCTTCTTCTACAAGGGGATTGGCCCGCGCTGGATCGGCGCGTTCACCGCCGGCGCGATCGCGACGTGGACGCTGGTCGCGTGGATCGTCGGCGCGAAGACGTACCTCCGCGCCGGCCGCCTGCTCGGCGCGCGGGCATGGCGCGGCAGCGGCGGTGAGCGCGCGCTCGTCATCGGCAAGGTCGTCCGTGCCGAGGCCCGAACGCTGATCGCCGGTACACCGATCGCGCTCGGGATCGACGGCACGGTCGAAGATCGATCGGGCAGCCCGGTCGGGTCGGTCGACAACCGCGCGTCGGCGTCGCATGGGGTGACGTTCGAGAACCTCGAGTTCCACGGCTCGCGGTTCGCGATCGAGAGCGACGCCGGCACCGTCGAGGTCTCGCCCGACGAGCTGTGGTGGTGCTCGACGGACAGCGCCGTCTACGACGAGCGGCGCAGCGGCAACACTCGCACGTACCGCTACCGCCAGACGGTCGCGATCGGCGCCGGCGTCGCGGCGCTCGGCCGGATCGACGGCACGCCGGCGGAGCTGCGCGCGAGCGGGACCGAGCCCGCGCTCCTGTTCGCGGCCGAGCCGGGCGGCGATCCGCGCGCGGCCGCGCGTCGGGTCGTCGGGTACTGGCGCGGCGCGCTGCTCGGCACCGTGCTCGCCGCGGCGTCCGCGATCGCGCTGGCGCTGACGGGGAGCTGAAGCGCACGCATTGACACTTACCCGTCGGTGATTAGCACATGACGGGGCCTTACCCGATGGCCGACCTGCTCAAGTTGTTCGAAGCGGCGCCCGGCGCGCGCCTGGCGCTGTCGACCGCGCTCGAGGTGGTGGCGGTCTCGGACGAATATTTGCGCATGACCGGCGCCGATCGCGCGCGGCTCGAGCTCTCGCCCGAGGTGCGCGCCTCGCTCGAGCGCGCGCTCGCCGGCCGCGCGCGCGACGCCGGCCCCGTCGAGAAACACGGCGCGCGCTATCTGCGCCCGGTGTCGTCGCCGATCCTCGGCGCGGGCGGCGAGGTGTGCGGGCTCTTGCACGTGATCGAGGACGTGACCGATCGCGAGGCGGCGCGCGCGCTGCGGCGAATCACCGCCGCGGTCACCGCCGAATTGGATCTCGACGCGCTCGTGCAGCGCATCACCGACGAGGCGACCGCGCTGTGCCGCGCGCAGATCGGCACCTTCCTCTACGTCTCCGGCGGCACCGACGTGGTGCACCTGGAGGATCACGCCGGCGGCGCGCTGCCGGGAATCCCCGACGGCGCGCTGGTGCGCAGCTACCTCGCGGTGCCGGTGATGGCGCGCTCGGGGCGCGTGCTCGGCGGCCTGTACTTCGGACACGCCGAGCCGTGCTTCTTCACCGCCACCGACGTGGAGATGGTGGTGGCGCTGGCGTCGCAGGCGGCGGTCGCCATCGACAACGCGCGCCTTTACAAGGAGGCGCGGCGCGCGCGCCAGCGCACCGTCGAGAGCGAAGATCGCCTGCGCGTCGCCGTCGAGTCGGCGGAGCTGGGCACGTGGGACTACAGCCCGATCTCGGGATCGCTCAACTGGTCGGCGCGCTGCAAGGAGCTGTTCGGCCTGCCGCCCGACGGCGAGGTCGATTGGGAGCGCTTCTTCGCCGGCATCCATCCGCAGGATCGCGAGATGACGCAGAAGGCGATCGAGTGGGCGCTCGATCCGGCGTCGGGCGGCGACTTTCGCATGGAGTACCGCACCGTCGGTTTGCAGGATCGCGTCGAGCGCTGGGTGGCGTCGCGCGGCCGCGCGTTCTTCGAGCACGGGCGGGCGGTGCGCTTCTCCGGCACGGTCCTCGACATCACCGAGCGTAAGCGCGCCGACGCCGAGCGCATGCAGCTGCTCGCCCGCGCGCAGGCGGCGCGCGCCGAGGCCGAGAGCGCGAACCGCGCCAAGGACGAGTTCCTCGCCATGCTCGGCCACGAGCTGCGCAATCCGCTGGCGCCGATCGTGACCGCGCTCCAGCTCATGAAGCTGCGCGGCGACGTGCGCTCGACCAAGGAGCAGAACGTCATCGAGCGGCAGGTGCAGCACCTGGTGCGGCTCGTCGACGATCTGCTCGACGTCTCGCGCATCACGCGCGGCAAGATCCAGCTCAAGAAGGGCGCGATCGAATTGTCGACGGTGGTGGCCAAGGCGGTGGAGATCGCCAGCCCGCTGCTCGAGCAGCGGCGCCACAACTTCGCGGTCGACGTGCCGCGCGAGGGCTTGCGTCTCGAGGCCGACGAGGTGCGCCTGGCGCAGGTGTTGGCGAACCTCCTGACCAACGCCGCCAAGTACACCGAGCCGGGCGGGCACATCTCGCTCTCGGCGGCGCGCCACGCGGGCGAGATCGTGATCCGCGCCAAGGACGACGGCATCGGCATTCCGCGCGAGGTGCTGCCGCGCATCTTCAACTTGTTCGTGCAGGGCGAGCGCTCGGTCGATCGCTCCGAGGGCGGGCTCGGCATCGGGCTCACGCTCGTGCGGAGCCTGGTGCACATGCACGGCGGCAGCGTGACCGCGCTCTCCGACGGCGCGGGGCGCGGCTCGGAGTTCGTGGTGCGGCTGCCGGCGCTGCCCGCCGACGAGGAGACGCCGCGCCCGTTCGAGGAGCGGCGGCGCACGGTGCGCTCGGCGCAGCGAGGCGTGCCGCGGCGCGTGCTGGTGGTCGACGACAACGTGGACGCGGCCGAGCTGCTCGGCGAGATCTTGAGCGCGGTCGGGCACGAGGTGGCGATCGCGCACGACGGGCCGCAGGCGCTGGCGCTGGTCGATCGCTTCAAGCCCGACGTGGCGGTGCTCGACATCGGGCTGCCGGTGATGGACGGCTACGACCTGGCGGTGAAGCTGCGCGCGCAGTTCGGCGCATGCGCGCCGCGCATGATGGCGGTGACCGGCTACGGGCAGGATCACGATCGCGCGCGCTCGTCGCAGGCGGGGTTCGAGAGCCACTTCGTCAAGCCGGTCGACGCTGAGCTGCTCATCACCGCCATCGGCCGCCAGCCGGCGCGCGCCCGCACCGCCGCCGAGTAGCGCCTCTATTAATGATGCGTGCCACGAAGCGCGACGCGCGCGGTCAGTACAGCGTCTTGGTCTTGCGCCGCCCGGGCGCGGCCTCGGCGAGCAGCCGCTCCAGCTCGGCGCGCGTCGCCACCGCCTCGACGATCGAGCCGAGCACCAGCTTGGCGGTGGCGATGCCCATGCGCACCAGGCGCGACTCGGTGTAGATGACGATGCGGTGAAAGCTGCTTCGGTGCTCGTCGGTCCAGCGGGTGAACAGCTTGCGCGTCTCGGGCGCGTAGCCGACGAGCGCGCTCCAGTCGTGCAGGCCGGTGAGCACGGTGCCGCCGGCGATCCGCGGCTCGAGCCAGGCGAGGAACGCCTGCGCCAGCGCGACGTCGAAGTAGCCCTCGGCGAGGCTCATCACCACCGCCGGCGCCGGGGTCCACATGCGCAGCTTGCCCCTGGGCGATTCCCAGACGTCGACCTCACCCTCGTGCCGGTGCTCGATCACGTCACAAGAGCGTAACCGAATTCGCGCGCGAGATCAGTTGAACCGGCAGTAGCCGTTCACGCACGTCTGGTTCGACGCGCACGAGCCGGGCGTGCACGTGAGATCGTTGAAGCAGCCCGAGCCGCTCCCCATCAGCCACCCGGCGCAGCGATCGACGTTCGGGTTCTCCGTCGGGCAGCAGTAATTCGGCGAGCCTCCGAGCACGCCGCACTGGCCGCCGCGCGTGCAGGTCGGCGTGCCGTAATAGAAGCTGTTGCACGGCGACGTGCCGACGCCCTGGATGCACGCGCTGTACGTGCCGTCGCTGCAGCAGGTGTTGCCGACGGGACAGTCGTCGGAGGTCACGCAGGTCCAGCTCGCGCCGGCGAGATCGGCGGGCGCGGCGAGATCGGCGGGCGCGCGGGGCGGCGGCGCGAGATCGGGCGGCGCGGCGAAATCGCTCGCGGCGGCGACGTCGAGATCGCTCGCGCTCGACGGGCCGGCGTCGCCCGCCTCGAGCGGCGCGCCGCCATCGCCGCACGCCGCCGCGCAGGCGAACGGGATCACGAGCGTGAGAATCGGGCCGTGCATCCGACGCCTGTGTAGCAGCGCCCGGCGGCGGCCGCGCGCCAATCTATGTGCAGATCGCGCCAGGCGCGTTTGCTCGCCGCGCCGCGCGGGTCTACCATCGTAAGCGGGGTCATGCGTACCCTGTTAGCTTGCGCCTTCCTGGTTTCGCTCGGATCGCCGTCGCTCGCCGCCGCTCCGGCGCCGGCGCGCGCGCGCTATGCGCTGTTCCGCCTCGATCCGCTCGGCATCGCGCCCGAGATCGTGGCGCAGCTCGAGCGGCTCTTGCGCATCGAATTGGAGCGCGTCGTCGGGCAGCCGCTGCCGTCGCGCGCCGAGGTGGATCGCGCGGCGCTCGCCAGCCCGCAGCTCGCCGAGTGCACCGCCGATCCGGCGTGCCTGGCGCCGCTCGCGCGCGCGCTCAACGCCACGCGCATCGTCGCCGGTAACGTCGGCGGCCTCGCCGACAGCTACGTCGTCAACCTGAAGCTGGTCGACTCCGACGGGCGCGAGCTCCGGCGCGTCGCCGCCACGCTGCGCGGCTCGCCGGAGGAGCTGATCGACGAGGTGCGCGTGGCCGCCTATCGCCTGGTCGCGCCGGAGAAGCTGGTCGGCGCGATCGCGATCCTCTCGGAGGTGCCGGGCGCGACCGTGATGCTCGACGGCGCGGCGGTGGGGCAGACGCCGCTCATGGGTCCGCTCGCCGGCTTGTCGGTCGGCGTGCACAAGCTGGCGGTCGAGCGGCCCGGGTTCTCGCCGTTCGAGGAGGACGTGCCGGTGCGCTACGAGAAGACCACGCAGGTGGTGGTGCGGCAGCGCGCGGTGACCGAGGCGGCGCGGCGCGAGCTCGAGCGGCGCGCGCCCGAGGGACGCAAGCCGATCTACGCGCGCTGGTATTTCTGGACCGGGCTGGCGGTGGTCACCGTCGGCGTCGCGGTCGGCATCGGCTTCGCGATCCCGAAGCAGGACGTCACGCGCTGCGCGCCCGGAAGGACGTGCCCATGACACGCGCCGCGCTCGCCGCCGTCTCGTGCGCCGCCGCGTCGCTCGCCGCGTCGCTCGTCGCCGGCACGATCGCGCTCGCCGCGCCGCCGCCGGCCGTCGCGCGCGCGACCACCATCGCGCTCGCGCCCGGCTCGGGCGATCCCGATTCGTCGCGCCCGAAGAACGAAACCTCCGAGGTGCTGCGCGAGCTGGCCGACACCGTGCGCGCGCTGCCGTCGCTGGCGTTGGTCGCGGGCAAAGGCGCCGCGTCGCCGGCGCTGCGCGAGGCCGATCCGATCGCGCGCGCGCAGGCGTTCGGCCGCGAGCTCAAGACCGATCGCGCGCTCGCCGTCGATCTCGCGCCGCTCGGCGACGGCCTGGTCGTGTACCTGCACGTCGTCGAGACGGCGTCGGGCCGCGAGCTCGGCTCGGCCAACGTCACGCTCGGCGACGGCGCGCACCTCACGCCCGACGATCGCGCGCGCCTGCGCGGCGCCGCGGTGCGCGCGCTCGATCCGTCGCGCTTCGTCGGCCGCGTCAAGCTGCGCCTCGACGTCGCCGGCGCCCAGGCGGTGCTCGACGGCGCGCCGATCGCGCTCGGCGCGCAGCCGCTCGAGCTGGCCGTGGGCACGCACGCGCTGCGCGTGACCCATCCGGCGTATCACGACTTCCTGCGCTTCATCGACGTGGAGTTCGATCGCACCGTCGAGCTCGACGTGGCGCTGTCGGCGTACCCGCTGTCGGAGGGCCAGATGACCGAGCACCGCCGCGCGGTGATCGAGTCGGCCGCCGCGCCGCCGCCGTCGAAGAAGCCGCCGCGCACGTGGCGCTGGTGGGTGCTCGGCGCGTCGCTGGCCGCGGTCGCCGCCGGCACCATCGCCGTCGTGTGGGTCGCGCGCCCGTCGGTGCACCAGGACCTGGTGGTCGACTACCGACATTAATATGGGCGTCGAATCGTGATAAACTCAGGTTGCTCGTTCTTTAGCTTAGAGGTTTGAACATGGGTTATCGGCTCGTGTTGGTTTGGGCCGGCCTCTTGTGCGCGTGCGATCGCGACACCGGCATCCTGGTGTCGGTCACGCGCGATCCGGCGACGGTCTCGGCGACCGACGTCGATCACCTGCAGTTCATCGTCGCCCAGCCGAGCGCCACGCCCGGCGTCTACTTCAAGACCTCGAGCGATCCCGACGTGGTGGTCGACGTCGGCGGGCGCGACCTGCAAAAAAATCCGTACCAGGTGCTCTATCACGACGCGCCGCAGACCGGCGCGGGCCCGGCGCCGCTGATGGTGGCGGTGCTCGGGCTTCAAAGCGGCAAAGCGATCGCGCTGGCGTCGTTCGGCGCGCCGCAAGCGTTCGCCCGCGAGCAGGTGCTTGAGCGCGACCTCATGCTGGTCGCCGGCACCGACGGCAAAGATTTCAACCGCGCCGGCGGCTGCTTGATCTTCGCCGGCACGCGCATCATCTCGCCCGACGATCCCGACTGCGACGGCGATCCGCCGACCGACTGCGACGACGTGGACGGCGGCCCGCCTCCGCCCGGCTGCAAGGGCACCGAGTGCGACGACGACTCGCAGTGCGGCGCTCTGCGCGGCGCGCCGATCTGCGCCGGCGGCGCGTGGAAGTGCCTGCTCGGCGTCTGCACGCTCGAGTGCGGCGCGTGCGTCGACGCCGACCACGACGGCTACGGCACCGGCATGGGCTGCCTCGGCCCCGACTGCGACGACAACGATCCCGCGGTCACGCTCACCGCCGGCCCGCGCAGCTGCTACGGCGGACCGATGAACACCGCCGGCGTCGGCGTGTGCCGCGCCGGCGCGCAGGTGTGCGTCGGCGGCGTGTGGGGCGCGTGCGTCGGCGAGGTGGTGCCGAGCCGCGAGGCGTGCAACGGCCAGGACGACGACTGCAACGGCATGACGGACGAAGGGCTCGGCGTGTTCACGTGCGGCCTCGGCGCGTGTCAGGCGAGCGTCGCCGCGTGTCACCAGGGCCAGCTCCAGGTCTGCAAGCCCGGCACGCCCGCCGCCGCCGACGCGTGCGACGGCAAAGACGAAGACTGCAACGGCACCGTCGACGAAGGCTGCGGCTGCGTCAAGGTCTCGCCGACGGGTAACGACACGACGGCGGTGAGCACCAACAACGCGACGCCGTTCCTCACGCTCGCCGCCGCGGTCTCGTGGGCGAGCGCGCCCGGCGTGACCCGCCCGCACGTGGTGTGCGTCGCCAACGCCGCCACGTGCGGCACCTCCGCGAGCTACCCGTCGGTGTCGCTGACGATGGCCAACGGCATCGACGTCTACGGCGGCTACGAGTCGACCACCTTCACGCGCTGCGCGGGCGCGACCACCAC
>Ga0070741_10008645_pt1 | contig 20262 bp, 18 predicted proteins | sample Coa_R1_4_FD_66440 | JGI IMG/M metagenome (GOLD analysis project Ga0070741, IMG submission 66440) | Surface soil microbial communities from Centralia Pennsylvania, which are recovering from an underground coalmine fire - Coalmine... | ecosystem: Environmental > Terrestrial > Soil > Unclassified ...
CTGAACCTCTGCGGCACGAAGCACGGATGCGAGCTCGGAGAATGCGGCGCGTGCGCCGTGCTCCTCGACGGCACGCCGGTGCTGTCGTGCCTCGTCCTCGGCGTCGCGTGCGACGGCGCCGCGGTCACGACCGTCGAAGGACTCGCCCGGGACGGCCGACTCCACCCGCTGCAGGACACCTTCGCCGACCTCGGCGCCGCGCAGTGCGGCTATTGCACGCCCGGCTTCCTCGTCACCGCCAAGGCGCTGCTCGACGAACACCCGCAGCCGACGCGCGAGCAGATCAAGGAGGCGCTCTCCGGCAACCTGTGCCGCTGCACCGGCTATCAGCAGATCTTCGAGGCGGTGGAAGCGGCGATCGGCCGGACGTCGCAGGCGCAGGGCCACCGGTCATGAACACGATCGGCACACCGCGCCGGCGCGTCGACGCGCGCGCCAAGGTGACCGGCCAGACGAGATTCGCCGACGATCTGATGCTGCCGCGGATGCTGCACTGCAAGCTGTTGCGATCGACGGTGCCGCACGCGCGCATCGTCCGCGTCGACGCCACGCGCGCGCAGCGGCGGCCCGGCGTGCACCTCGTGCTGACCGGCGACGATTTCCCGATCCCGTACGGGATCCTGCCGGTGAGCCAGGACGAGCACGCGCTGGCGCGCGGCCGCGTGCGGTTCGTCGGCGATCCCGTCGCGGCCGTGATCGCGCGCGACGAGCTGACCGCGTTCGAAGCGCTCGATCTGATCGACGTGGAATACGAGCCGCTGCGCACCTTCGCCTCGCCCGAGGAGAGCCTCGCGCACGACGAGCCGCGCATCCACGACTACGGCGATCGCGGCAACATCCACAAGCTCGTCTCGCTCTCGTTCGGCGACGTGGACGCGGCGTTCGCCGCGTCGGACCGCGTCTTCGACGACGTGTTCTTCTACCAGGGCAACACGCACCTGCCGATCGAACAGCACGCCGCCGTCGCCGCACGCGATCCCGACGGCAAGCTGACGCTCTGGTCGAGCACGCAGACACCGCACTACGTGCATCGCGCCCTCGCCAGGGCGCTCGACATCCCCCCGGCGCAGGTGCGCGTCGTCGCGACGCCCAACGGCGGCGGGTTCGGCGGCAAGAGCGACCCGTTCAACCACGAGATCGTGGTCGCGAAAGCGGCATTGGTGCTGGACCGCCCGGTGAAGATCTGCCTCACGCGCGAGGAGGTGTTCTACTGCCACCGCGGGCGCCATCCGGTCGTGATGCGCCTGCGCACCGGCGTCAGGAACGACGGGACGATCACCGGCATGCACGTGCAGACGCTGCTCGACGGCGGCGCGTACGGCTCCTACGGCGTCGCCAGCACGTTCTATACGGGCGCGCTGCAGACGGTCACCTATCACATCCCGGCCTACGCGTTCCAGGGCTGCCGCGTCTTCACCAACAAGCCGCCGTGCGGTCCGAAGCGCGGCCACGGGACGCCGCAGACGCGCTTCGGGCAGGAAATTCAGCTCGACAAGATCGCGGAGGCGCTGAAGCTGGACCCCGCCGACCTGCGGCTGCGGATTGTCGAGCGGCCCGACACGCTGACGGCCAACTACCTGCGCGTCGGCACCATCGGCCTCGCCGAGTGCATCCGCCGCGTGACGACCGCGTCCGACTGGGGGACGCGCTTCCGGCGCCTGCCCGCAGGACGCGGCATCGGCCTCGCCTGCTCCTCGTACCTGTCCGGCGCAGGGCTGCCCATCTACTGGAACGACATGCCGCACTCGGGCGTGCAGTTGAAGCTCGATCGCAGCGGCGGCGTCACGGCGTTCTGCGGCGCGACCGAAATCGGCCAGGGATCCGACGACGTGCTCGTCGGATGCGTGGCGGAGGTCCTCGGAATCGATCCGAGCGACGTCCGCGCGGTGACGGGCGACACGGACCTGACGCCCGTCGATCTCGGATCGTATTCGAGCCGCGTCACGCTGATGATGGGGAACGCGGCGATCCAGGCCGCCGAGCGCGCGCGCGATCTGCTCGCCGATGCAGTGTCCCGCAAGCTCGGCGTACCGACCGATCGCCTCGTGTTCGCCGGACGCCGCGTGTTCGACACCGAGAACGCGGACGCCGGCGTCGCCTTCGCCGAAGCGGTGCAGCTCGCCGAGGCGGCGTTCGGCACGATCGGCACGGTCGGTTCGTACACGCCACCGCGGTCCGCGGCGAGGTTCAAGGGCGGCGGCGTCGGGCCGTCGCCCACCTACTCCTACTCCGCTGCCGTCGTCGAGGTCGAGATCGATCCGGCGACGGGGTGGATTCGCGTGCCGAAGGTATGGATCGCGCACGACATCGGCCGTGCGCTCAACCCGACCCTGGTCCGCGGTCAGGTGGAAGGCAGCGTCTACATGGCCATCGGCGAAGCGCTGATGGAAGAGCAGACGTTCCGCCGGCTGCGTCCCCGGCTCTCCGACGCGCTCGTTCACAAGTTTCCGTCGATGCTCGAGTACAAGAGCCCGACGACGCTCGACATGCCCGAGGTGTGGACCGAACTGGTCGAGCATCCGGATCCGAACGGGCCGTTCGGCGCGAAAGAGGTCGGCCAGGGACCGCTGCTGCCGGTGATGCCGGCCGTCGCCAACGCGGTCTACGACGCGATCGGCGTGCGGATCGACGAAGTGCCGATCACGCCGGAGAAGATCCTGAAGGCGCTGGACGCGAAGAGCGCCGGCCGGCCGGCGCGCTACGGGCCGGCGGCGTTTCCCGCGATCGACTGGCCGGAGGCGCTGCAGGTTCCACCGCCGTGGGAAGGCGGCGACGGACGCGCGCATCCATCGCCGGACCGGCCGCTCGCGAGCCGGCACGTTCCCGCCACCGAGGCGGTGCGCCGATGATGCGCCTGCCCGAGTTCCGGTTCGTTGCGCCGCGCAGCATCGAGGAGGCGGTCGACACGCTCGCATCGCACCCGCCGGGGGAGGCGATGATCGTCGCCGGCGGCACCGATCTGCTGCCGAACATGAAACGCCGCCAGCAGACGCCGCGCACGCTCGTCGGCCTCGCGCGGATCGCCGCGTTGCGCGCGGTCGCGAACGGCGACGCCGCGACGGCCGGCGTCACGCTCGGCGCCGGCCTGACGCTCACCGACATCGTCCGCGATCGCCACATCGCCGAGCACTACACGGCGCTGTGGCAGGCGGCCTCGCAGGTCGCGACGCCGCATCTGCGCAACATGGGCACGCTCGGCGGCAACATCTGCCTCGACACGCGCTGCAACTACTACGACCAGAACTACGAGTGGCGGAAGGCGATCGATTTCTGCATGAAGCGGGACGACCGCGCCGTCGATCGCGGCGCCACGCAGGTGTGCTGGGTGGCGACGTCGAGCCCGCGGTGCCTGGCGGTCTCGTCGACCGATACGGCGCCCGCGCTGATGTCGCTTGGCGCCGAGGTCACGCTCGCGTCGGCAGCCGGCAAGCGGCGCCTGCCGCTCGACGATCTCTACCGCAACGACGGCATCCACTATCTGACGCGGCGCCCCGACGAGCTCGTCACCGAAGTGCGCCTGCCGCCGCGGATCGGATGGCGCAGCACCTACTGGAAACTGCGCCGGCGCGGCTCGTTCGACTTCCCCGTGTTGTCGGTTGCCGCAGCGGTCAGGACCGGCGCAGACGGTGCGGTCGAGGATGCGCGGATCGTGCTCGGCGCAGTGGCGTCGCGGCCGATCGTGGCGGCCGCCGCCTCCGCATCGCTCGTCGGCGGTCCGCTCGACGACGACGCGATCGCGCGAGCCGCCGAGCTCGCCGCTCAGCCCGCCCGCCCGATGGATAACACCGACTTCACACTGGTGTGGAGGAAACGTGTCACTCGCGCGTACGTGACATCGGCGCTGCGCGAGCTGCGCGGCGATCGGATGGCCCGCGCCGCGCAGGTGGTTCGCTAACTCGTCGTCGGCGAGTTGTGATCGTCCCGGATGAACGCGCCGTCGCGCGTGCGCGCCAGAAAGCGCGCGTCCACCAGCGCGCCGAACACCGCGTCACAGGCGGTCTGATCGAGCCGCCAGAGCCGCTGCGCCTGCTGCGGCGTCAGCCGCAAGCCCGGCATCTCGAGAAACTCTCCGCGAATGCGCCGAACGACGTCCTGGATTCCCCTCGATTCCTTCATCGATCCCTCGTGGGCGGCATCGAATGTGGCCCATTGGTATTTCACACACGATGCCAGCCACGGGGAGCAGCGGAACTGCCGTCAGCTCTACGTTTTTCGGTGTACGACCGAATCGGTCGGCGCGTCGCGAAGCGCGTCAGGGGCGCAGAAAAACCGATCAGCTACTTGGCCTTCGCACCCTTTCCTTTTCGCCGCTCGGCCCAGTACTTTCGCATGCGCTCGGACACCGCCTTCCGCGCGGCGGCCGACATCGAGCGTCGGCGGCGGCGGCGCCCGGCGGTCGGCGATGCCTCGGCGCCGCTCGCGCTTCGCCGGCCGCGGCCGAACAGATCGGGGAAGGCCGCGCGGATCGCCGCCTCTTCCTGCCGGATCTCGTCGAGGCGCGCCTTGGCGCCGAGCCGCGCCAATCGGCGCAGTTGGTCTTGATTCAAATCGGACACAAAGCCTCCAGGGGGAGTGAGGGAGTGGATGCTCGGATGGGCCCAACGCTTGAGGTTAATAGCCGCCGGCCGCCGTGGTCAATGACTTGTCGCCGCGCGCTTGCTGCACGATCTTGACCCCGGCGCTCGCGCCGACGCGGCTCGCGCCCGCGGCGACCATCGCCTGCAGCCCTTCGAGGTCGCGCACGCCGCCGGCCGCCTTGACGCCCATCTCGGCGCCGACGACCCGCCGCATCAGCGCGACGTCGGCGGGCGTGGCGCCGCCGGGGCCGAAGCCGGTCGAGGTCTTCACGTAGTCGGCGCCGGCCGCCTTTGCAATCGTGCACGCGCCGACCTTTTCCTCGTCGTTCAACAACGCGGCCTCGATGATGACCTTGCTCAGCACGCCGCTCTCGCGGCACGGCGCGGCCACGGCCTCGATGTCGCGCTCGACGGTCCGCAGATCGCCGGACTTGAGCGCGCCGATGTTGATCACCATGTCGATTTCGCGCGCGCCGTCGTAGATGGCGCGCCGCGTTTCGTATCCCTTGACGTCGGCCGTCGTCGCGCCGAGCGGAAAGCCGACGACCGAGCACACGCCGACGCCGCTGCCCGCCAGCAGCCGCGCGCACGCCGACACCCACGTCGGGTTGACGCACACCGTCGCGAACTTGAACTGCGCCGCCTCGCGGCACAGCTCTTCGATCTGCGCGCGCGTCGCATCGGGTTTCAGCAGCGTGTGGTCGATCATCGCGGCGACGCCGGCCGGCGCGCCGCCGATCGCGTGCACGCCGACGCGTGTCGCGCCGGCGTCGAGCACGCCGCGCAGGCGATCGGGGCAGCAGTCGTCGAGCACCGCATGACAGGCGCAGCGCGACAGGCCGCCGCCGCTCGATCCGACGTGGGCGGCCGACACTTCCTGCACGATGATGTCGATCAGCCGCTGCAGTTCCTCGCGCGTCATCCTTCGAGATCCCGGATCTTCGCCAGCCGTCGAATATACCGCGGTTCCTTCATCGCCGTCGTCAGCCACGTCGCGACGATCGCGCGCGCCTCGTCTGGCGTCACGAGCGTGGCGCCGAGCGTCAGCACGTTCGCGCCGTTGTGCTCGCGCGAATATCGCGCGATCAGCTCCGAGGTCGCCATCGCGGCGCGCACCCCGTCGACCTTGTTCGCGGCGATCGCCGACCCGATGCCCGCGCCGTCGATGACGATGCCGGCGTCCGCCTCGCCGCGCGCCACCGCGCGCGCGACCGACGCGGCGATGTCCGGGTAGTCCACCGGTTCGGTCGAGTCGGTCCCGAGGTCGTGGACCGCCAGGCCGCGGCCCCGCAGAAACGTGACCAGCGCCAGTCGCAGCGCGATGCCGGTGTGATCGCTGGCGATCGCGACGACGCGGACGTCGGCGCGCGGCGCCAGCGACGCGTCGTCGGCCGACGCGCGTCCTTCGTGGACGACCACGACGCCGCGCTCGCGGAGCGTGTCGGACGCCAGCGGCGTGATGTGCCCGCCGCGCGCCAGCACCACCGACTCTCCGCGCGCGAGCACGCGCGCGTCCGTTTCGGTGATGATGTCGAATCTTTTCATCGGGTATGATGGGCCGCCCTCGCCACGGCGACGGCGGGACACGCCATGCCTGACCTGCGACCGACAGAAATCCTACTATCGGAGGAGCAGATTCGAAAGCGCGTCGCATCGATGGCGCTCGAGATTCGACGCGACTTCCCCGACGATCTGCACGTGATCGCGGTCCTCAAGGGGGCGTTCATCTTCCTCTCGGACCTCGTGCGGGCGATTCCCGGCCACGTGTCGCTCGATTTCATGGCCGTGTCCAGCTACGCGAAGGGGACGACCTCCTCCGGCGAAGTGCGGCTGCTGAAGGATCTCGACACGACGCTGGACGGGCGCCACGTGGTGATCGTCGAAGACATCGTCGACACCGGCTTGACGCTGACCTACCTGCAGGACATCCTGCGCGCCCGCAACCCGAAGACGCTGCGCACGGCCTGTCTCCTCAGCAAGCCGTCCCGCCGCAAGATCGACGTCAAGGTGGAGTACATCGGCTTCGAGATCGAGGACAAGTTCGTGGTCGGCTACGGCCTCGACTACGCGGAGCAGTACCGCAATCTCGGCCACATCGCGGTCCTCGCCACGTGACCGCCGGTCACTTGACCGCCGCGCGGACCTGTGCGGCGAGCCGGTTGGCGTCGGCGATCACGGAAGCGGCATCGAGCGTCTTCAACTGACGCCCGCGCATCAGCACCCGGCCGTCGACGATCGTCGTTCGGACGTCGTCGCCGCGCGTGACGTAGACCAGGTGCGACACCGGGTCGTACATCGGCGTCTGCCGCGCCGCGCCCACCGACACGGTGATCAGGTCCGCGCGCTTCCCGGCTTCGAGCGATCCGATCGCCGCGTCCATGCCGAGGGCGCGCGCGCCGCCGATCGTCGCCAGGTCGAGTGCCGTCTGCGCCGGCACCGCGGTCGGATCGTGCGTCGCGTGCTTGGCCAGGAACGACGCCTGTCGCATCGCCTCGAACATGTCGAGGTCGTTGTTGCTGGCGGCGCCGTCGGTGCCGAGCCCCAGCGCGACGCCTGACGCCAGATACGCCGCCACCGGCGCCGTCCCGCTGGCCAGCTTCATGTTGCTCTCCGGGTTGTGCGACACGCCGATGCCGCGCCGCTTCAGGATCGCGATGTCGTCGGCGTCCACCCAGACGCCGTGCGCCGCCACCGTGCGCGGGCCCCAGAAACCGATCGACTCGAGGTACGCCGTCGGCGTCATGTTGAACTTCTCGCGCGCGCCCTTCAGCTCGTCCTCGGTCTCGGCCAGGTGGATCAGCACCGGGACGCCGTACTTGCGTCCGAGCTCCGCGCAGGCGACGAGCGTCGCCCGGTCGTTGGTGTACATCGCGTGCGGCGCGACGGCGGGCGTGATCAGGCGGTCGTCCTTGAACGCCTTGATGAACGCTTCGGCGCGCGCGAGCCCCTCGGCTGGCGTCTTCGCGTCGGCGACGGGAAACTGGATGATCGTTTCGCCCAGCACGCCGCGCAGGCCGGCGTCGCGCGCCGCCTTCGCGATCTCCTCCTCGAAGTAGTACATGTCGGTGAACGTCGTCGTCCCCGACTCGATCATCTCGAGCGCCGCGAGGCGCGTGCCGATCCGCACCATCTCGGGCGACACGGTCCTGGCTTCGGCCGGAAAGATGTATTTGTTCAGCCAGTCCATCAGCGCGAGATCGTCGGCGAGCCCGCGGTACATCACCATCGGCGCATGCGTGTGGGTGTTGACGAGGCCCGGCAGCACGATCTCCGTGCGCGCGTCGATCGTGTCGGTCGCGCGGTAACGCGCCGCGATCGCCTCCGGCGTATCCACGTCGACGATGGCGCCGCCGTCGATCGCCACCGCGCCCGGCGTCAGCTGCCGATGCTGCGCGTTTTCGGTGATCACGGTCCGGCCCACGACGACGAGCGACACGGTGCGGCGCGCCGGCTGCGCGGCCATCGTGCACACCGCGCTCAACGCGACGATCAGGCGTTTCATGGCCATCGATTTTACGTTGTATAGTGACGGCGTGCCGCTGCACATCGTCACGCACCCGCTGGTCCACGATGCGCTGGTCAACCTGCGCGACAAACGCACGTCGCCCGACGACTTCCGGCGGAGCGCCACTCGCATCAGCGTCATGCTCGCGGCCGAAGCCTTGAAGGAAGTGCCGACGATCGACGTCGTCGTCGAGTCGCCGCTCGGCCCCGCGCGGGGGCGCCGCGTGAAGCCCGACGTCGTCGTCGTCCCGGTGCTGCGCGCCGGCCTCGGCATGCTGGACGCGGTGCTCGAGCTCGTGCCGGGCGCGCGCGTCGGGCACATCGGCCTGCAGCGCGACGAGATGACGGCGGTCGCGTCGCAGTACTATTCCAAGCTGCCGCCGAACCTCGGCGCGAGCTACGTGCTGATGATCGATCCGATGCTGGCGACCGGCGGCAGCGCGGTCGCGGCGCTGGATCTGCTCGCGCGCGCCGGCGCGCAGACGATCAGCATCGTCTGCATCGTCGCGGCGCCCGAGGGCGTCGCGCTCGTCGAGCGGCATCACCCCGGCGTGCGCGTCTACACGCCTGTCGTCGACGAGCGGCTGAACGATCACAAGTACATCGTCCCGGGCCTGGGCGATTTCGGCGATCGCCTGTACGGAACCACGTAGCCGAGCGCCGATCCTGACGGCCGGGAGCTCTTTATGGCGAAGACACGCTCGGTAGATCGCCGTGCACAGCCGCGGGCGAGCGGCGGCGAACGATGGCAGACGGCGCTGACCGCCATCGCGCCGAACCGCATTCTCGTGCGCGGATATCCGCTCGACGAGATGATGGGGCGCCTCGGCTTCGCCGAAGCGGTCTACCTGATGCTGATGGGCGAGCTGCCGACGCCGGCGATCGGCCGGATGCTGAACGCGGTGCTCGTGTCGTCGATCGATCACGGCGTGACGCCGCCGTCGACGCTCGCGGCCCGGAACGTGGCGACGACCGGCGCGCCGCTGAAGGACTGCGTCGCGGGCGGCATCCTGGCGTTCGGCCCGCATCACGGCGGCGACATCGAGTCGTGCATGCGGTTTCTCGATCGCGGCCTCGCCCTCGCCCGCGCCGGGCAGACGCTGCAGCAGGCGGCCGACGCGATCGTCGAGGAGTGCGTCGCCGCGAACGAAGTGCCGGCCGGGTTCGGCCATCGCTTTCACACGCGCGATCCGCGGGCGGCGCGCCTGTTCCAGATGGCGCTCGAGCTCGAGCTCGAGGGCGAGCACGTCAGGCTCATTCGCGCCGTCGAGCGCGCCCTGTCACACTATGACGAGCCGTTCGGGCGTCCCATGCCGGTGAACGTCGACGGCGCGATCGCGGCGATCTGCGCCGACCTCGGGTTCGCGTACGAGCTCGGCAACGCCATTTTCCTGATCTCGCGGCTTCCCGGCCTGATCGCCCATGCGCACGAAGAGCGGACGCGGCAGGTTCCGATGAGGCAGATCGATCCGAAGGATCACGACTACGATGGCTCGCGAGAACGTCGACTCCCCGAAGGACGAACCTAGCGCCGCCCTGCAGGACTGCCCTGCCGGCGAGCGCATCCGCCGCGAGGTGTCGAGCTGGCCGGGTGTGACGGTCGCCGCGCACCGGTTCGGCGGCCTCGAGTACCGCGTCGGCCGGCGCGAGATCGGCCACGTCCACGGCAACCGGCTCGCCGATCTCCCCTTCCCGGTGCGCATCCGCGAGCAGCTCGTCGCCGACGGCCGCGCCGTGCTCCACCACATCCTGCCGGACAGCGGCTGGGTGTCGTACTTCATGCGTCGACCCGACGATGCGGATGGCGCGATCGCGCTGTTCCGGCTGAACTACACGCGTCTCAGCGACTCGCACCGCTGACGCTTCGGCTCGGGCTCGACGGCGCGAATCTCGCTTCGCACCAACGGGGGTGACCCTTATGCAGCCCTGGTGGGACAACGCGTGGTTGTGGTCGGGCGTCGGCATCGCGGTGTTTGCCGCGATCGCGGCGATCGCGGTGGTCGTGTTCATCGCGCTGATGACGCGCGATCGACCGCGTCCGCGCTCCTGATCGCACGAATCTTGCATTTTTTCCACATGTTCCTGTTATCCGGAGGGTTGGGTATGAAAGGCCTCATGTGGATCAATCTCCTGCTCGGGGTGTGGCTGGTCGTCTCCCCGTTTGCGATGGCGGCCAACAGCGTCGTGACGACGAATGACGTCGTGCTCGGCATCCTGTTCATCGCGTGCTCGTGGTGGATGCTGGCGGCGATGGCGCCGCCGGTCGGCATCGCGTGGTTCGAGATGCTGTGCGGTATCTGGCTGATCGTGTCGCCGTTTGCGTTCGGGTACAGCGCGCTGCATGCGGCGACGGGCAACGACGTCGTTTCGGGCATCATCGGCATCGTCGTCGCGGCGTTCGGCGCGTGGACGGTGACGCGGACGCCGCGCGTGGCGTAGCGGCGGCGCTGGCGCCCTCAGGGCAAAGTTGGTAGACTCTGGGTTTCCTGCCGACCTGAGGGCGCTTAGCTCAGCTGGTTAGAGCGCGTGCTTCACACGCACGAGGTCATAGGTTCGAGTCCTATAGCGCCCACCACGTCCCCTTCGTAGTTTCCGACGACACCTCAACACGCGAAGAACGGTGCTCAGCAGGCCGTGGCGTCCCCTCATCTGCGGCGACGTGTGCGACTGCGTTTCTCGTTCGTTTCTTCCGTCGATGCGGACGACCGCCTATACGTTCGCTGCCTCGGACTCTCTTGCGCGTCCGTTCCGACAGCGACGCCCTTCTCGACGTGACCGGCGAGGACTTCGTTGATGAGCGTCTCACGGCCGATGCCGCGTCGACGCGCCTCGCGGCGAAATTCGGACAGAACGTTGGCGTCAATGCGGATCGCGATCAACCGACGGGCTTCGTCGCCGATCGGTAGCCGCCCTACTCGTCGCATCGCCGTCAACTGCTCTGGCGACGACTCAGAGATATCCGAGAAATCAATTTTCCACATCGCACGCCGCGCGTTCACGCCGGCTCGCTCGCCGCCCGCTGATGAGACGGATCGGTTCGCCATTCGCGGTACCTCGCAGCGTTCGAACATCGACCGAGTCTGTGTGTTTTTCGGGAGTTCGACACACAAATTCAAGCAGCCTCAGTGAGGCGCACCAAGAGCTTCCCCATGTTCTCGCCCCGATAGAGGCGCGCAATCGCACCGGGCGCCGCGTCCAGCCCGTCGAGAATCTCCTCACGGTACCGAAGCGACCCGTCGCGGATGCGATCCGACAAGAAGCGGACGGCCTCGGCACGCTTGTGCTCGTAGTCGAGCGCCAGGAACCCCGTCATGCTCGCGCGCTTCGTCAGGAGGACCCGTTCTACCCGCGGGCCCTGCGGCGGCGGGTCCCAACTCGAGACCGACGCGGTGCCGCACACCACAACCCGCGCGCCAACGTTCAATCGACGCATCACGGCGTCACTGATGCTGCCGGCAGTGTTGTCGAAGTACACGTCGACGCCGGACGGGCACGCAGCGGCCAGGCTGGCGTCGAGATCGCCGCTCTTGTAATCGACCGCGGCGTCGAATCCGAACTCGGACAGGCACACGGCGGCCTTGGCCGGCCCGCCTGCGATGCCGACCGCGCGACACCCCTTCAGCCTCGCAATCTGTCCGACCGCCGATCCGACTGCGCCAGCCGCGGTCGACACGACGACGGCCTGCCCTGGTTGCGGACGCCCGACCTCGAGAAGACCGGCGTACGCGGTGAGGCCGTTCAGCCCGAGGATGCCGAGCGATGTGGACAACGGGAGGTCAAGATCGGTCACCCTGCGGACGCCGGCGTCCGGCGACACGGCGGCGTACTCCTGCCAGCCGAAGAGCCCCGTCACGACGTCTCCGCGCTTGAAGTCGGGATGACGTGACGCCTCTACGCGTCCCGTCGCGAACGACCGCATGACCGTCCCGAGCGCCACCGGTTCCGAATAGTTCGCCGTCGCGTTGACCCACCCGCGCATCGCAGGCTCGACGGACAAGAACAGATTGCGGACCAGTAGCTGTCCTGCCGCGACCTCCGGAAGCGGCGACTCGACGATGGCAAAGTGGCTGGCCTCGGGGATTCCGTGCGGCCGCGCCGTCAGGATGACCTGACGATTGGCCGTCATCGGCCCGTTCGCGGCAACGCGAAGCTGAGGATCAGATCGCCGCCGCGACGGCCGCGCTCGCCACCGCCCGAGGCGACGGTCACGAACTCCTCGCCATTCACCATGTACACCGATGGCGAACCGAAGACGCCGCCACCGGTGTTGAACTTCCACAACGGCTCGCCCGTTTTCGCATCGAAGGCGAACAGGTAACCCGCGACGTTGCTGCCGGTGCCCGCAAAGACGACCCCGCCCGCGGTCACGACGGAGCCCGCCTGCCCCCAGCCCTCGAACGTCTGTTGCCACTTCAGCTCGCCGGTCGCGGGATCGAATGCCGAGAAGTAACCGCGGGCGGGCCGCCGCGCGCCGAGCGGGCTGTCCACCGCGTTCACGTAGAGCAATCCGGTGCGCGGGCTGTACGCGATGGGCCCGTAGTTGGCGCCGCCTTCGGTGCCCGGCGAATAGATCTGATTCGGTCCGGGCGGAGTGTACTGCGGCACGACCTTGCTCGCTGCCAACCGTTCGGCGGGCACGTCGATCGGGAACACCGGCGACACCGGCTTCATCGGCTGACCGGCGGCGGTGAACGGAATCGGCTGCGTCGGCCAGGGCTGATCGCCGGCGCGCGCGTTCTCCGTCGGCACGGGCATCTCCCTGATCGGATGCACCGGCTTTCCCGTATCGCGATCGAGGATGTACAGATAGCCGTTCTTGCTCGCTTCCGCGAGCGCCCGGACCCGACGTCCACCCACCTGCATGTCGAAGAGGACCGGCTGATTGCCCGAGTCGTAGTCCCATTCGTCGTGATGCGTCTGCTGGAAGTACCACTTCAGCTTCCCGCTCCGCAGATCGAGCGCGACGATCGAATCGGTGAAGAGATTCGTACCGATCCTCTTCGTCGCGTCGCCAAACGGGTTGCCGACGGCAACGTAGATCGTGTTGAGCTCGGGATCGATCGACGGCGTCTCCCAGATGCCGCCGCCATTGCGCTCGCCGCCCACCCACGTCGGACCGGCGATGTCCCAGCCATCGTCGCGCCCGTCCTGCGGGATGGTGTTGAAGTGCCAGAGCACTTTCCCGCTCTTCGCGTCGACCGCGAGGACATGGCCGCCAGGAATGTGGCTCTCGCTGCGCGTCGTCGCGATGTAGAGGATGCCGTTGTGGATCTGCGGCGCCGTCGTAAACCAATATCCGAGTTCGATCGCGGCCTTGACGTCCGGATACCGCTCTTTGATCACGTCGAGGATGACGGCGGCCTGGCCGTCCTTTCCGAACGTCTTGCTCGGCTGACCGGTCTTCGCGTCGAGTGCGAAGAGAAACGATCCGCCGGCGGTATACACGACGCCATCGGCGTAGCAGACGCCGCGATTCCGGAAGATGTAGCCGGCCTTCGCGCCGCCGCCCAGCAGGTTCGTGACGTCGTGCGTCCAGAGAAGATGACCGTCCGCCGCGTCGAGCGCGTACACGCTGCCGCGCGGATCGGTGACGTACATCGTCCCGTCGACAATCACCGGGGTCGTCTGGTTGCTGACGCCGTCGATGATGCCCGTCTGGAACAGCCAACGCGGCGCGAGCGATTTCACGTTCGCGGTGGTGATCTGATCCATCGGCGAGAACCGGCTGCCGGCGAGGTCGAGATTGTGAAGCGGCCAGTTCACCGACTGCGCGGCCGCCGCGGCCGTGGCGCACACGGCCAGCGCGGCGGGAAGCAGTGCCTTCATACGGACTCCATCACGATCGTTCGTGGAACGCGGAGATGCGTCCGCCATCCACGACCAGATCGTGGCAGTTGACGAAACTTCCCTCGTCGCTCGCGAGAAACACCGCCGCCGCGCGGCGACGTCCGCCGGGAACCCCGACCGCGCCAACGGTTGCGCCGGTAATCACGGCGACCTTCCGATCCAATCGCTTCATGTCGGTCGATGAAAGCGGCTCAATGTATCGCAACAGCCACGGTGAGGCAACGCGCGGACGCACGGCCGAAGGGACTACATCCGGAATGCGATTCGGCGACTTGTCGAGCCGATCCGCAGTCCCTACCATTACGTCATGAAACGCCACGCCACGCTCGCCATCGCGGCCCTGCTGTCCCTCGCCGCCGGCCAGAAAGCCGTTGACGCCCCGAAGACGGCGCCGGCCACGCACGTGACCAAACAGGACATCCAGGAGTTCATCGCGCACATGGCGCAGGATCGAATTTCCGATCTCCCCATCCGCGCGATCGACGTCGGCGGATACCGCGTCGGCGTCTTCGCCGTCGTCCGGCCGAAAGCGTCACCGGAGGACGCGATTTACCACGACACCAACATGACCGAGATTCTGTACATCCTGGAGGGTTCCGGCACGCTGATCACGGGCGGCACCATTCCGGGCGCCCGGCCGCCCGCACGGCCAGGCGGCAACTACACCGGCACCAAGATCGACGGCGGCACCAGCCGCCACGTCGGGCCCGGCGACGTGATCATCACGCCCGGACGGACGCCGCATCTGTGGCAGGACCTCGAAAGCGACATGCGGTATCTGGTGTTCAGACCCGATCCGGATGGCACCCTGCGGCTGAAATGACGACGGTTCTCTTGGCGCCGTAACTGAGGGCGACGATGCTGACGAGCGACAGCGGATCGCGAACAGATAGGCGCCGAACACGGCACCGACGTGGTCCTCGAGTGACGCGCCAACGGTGTTCGATGAGCGGAAAGCACGAAGCTTCTTTAGAAACCTCGCCGCCCCGCGGTGCGCTCTCGATCGCCATCAACGCGGCGCCGTCCCACTGGCCGCGGATCGCCGCGCCTTGAACCAAGCGCGGGCCAACGAGCAGCACCGGCGCCCAGATGCCGATCGGTGAGCGAGATTGACGATCGATCCGCGGCTCACCGAATCGGCACCGAGGTCGGCGGCGGTCCAAGCGGCCGTCCGCCCGCGCCAGCCGCGAACGTCGTCCACGGGTTCGCGGGCACCTGGCCGACACCCGGCCGGCTCCAGTCGCAGACGCCGTCCGGGAACACCGCGCGCAACCGCGACTTCTGCTCGTCGCTGAACCGGACGTCGCCGTACGCGGCGTCGGAAAAGTCCAGCGGCTTCAACTGGCTTTTGTAGACGTTCTCGGCGCGCGGGCCGCCGGCGATCTGCCGCGGCGACGACTGCTGCTTCACCGGGCACGCGGGATCCTCGATGTCGAACGTCGCAGCGAGATCGGCGTCGGTCGCGCCGGTGGTGGCGATGCAGAAATCCCGTGCCGCCGCAGGCCGGTTTCGTCGCACTTTGATCGCGGCCGGATCCGGCCGGTGATCCGCTTCGATTGCCGCAAGCCACGTGTCCATCGTGGTGAACGCCTTGCGCATCAACGCCGGCCCCGGCGGCGCCGCGCCGCCGGTCGAGTTGAACTTCCAAATCACCTGGTTCTCGTGGCTGCCCGCATCCCGATCGAGTCGATCGCGCACCGAGTACGGACGCCAGTTCGCGTGGATGTCGCCGGCCCCGGCCTGATTGCCGCGCATGTCGATAATCGGCACCTTCGCGAGTTGTCGTCCGTCGCTGACGAGCCCGGAGCGGTACTGAATCGCGAGCGCGTCCGCGCGCGCGCTCGAACGCTGCGGATGCCACACGAGGTCGTTGTCGTACCCGCCCGCGCCTTCGTTCAGCCGCACGAACTCCTCGGCGGAGACTACGGCGTCGCGCAAGGCCTTCACGCCGTACTGGACACCCACGTTGTCGACGATGGTCGGTGCGCGTGTGATGCCGTCGGCGCCAGTGAACGTGCCGAGGACGCTCGCCAGGTGATCGACGGCGGTGCACCGGATACCCTTCGGGTTGTCGCGCAGATTGAACACCAGAGGGTAGTTCGCCGGAAACCCGCAGTTCTGCGCGCGCGTGGGATCCATTGCCGGCAGAAACGCCCTGATCCACACGGCGCAGAACCCGGTGTTGTCGTGGCCGTTGATCGCCGCCCGCTGCGCCGCCGTCAGCGCCTGACCATTGGGGTTGTTCGCGTAGTAGTTCGCCTGCAGGTCGCCGCAGTCGGGTATTTCGATGAACGGGGTGAGTGCGTCGGCGTAGGTGCACTGCGGCTGGATGCCGTCGAGCAGGCCCGGGTACGCCGATGCGATCGCCAACTGCTTGATCGATCCACCCGAGCAGCCATCGCCGATCGTGTACCGGATCTCGCCGTACCGTTCGGTGATGCGTTCCTTCACCATCATCAGCGTCTCGGCGCCGAGCACGTCGTTCGAGTTGGTGCCGTGATCGGTGAGCGACGACATCGCAACCATGAAGCCACGCTGCAACCCGAGACCACCGGACGCTTCGAACAGGCTACGAACCGGGCCGGTCTGGAACCGGCTGTGCGAGGCGCTGGCGCCGAAGAGCCAGACGAGCTTTCCGTTCCACCCTTTCGGCGGGGTCCACGGTGCGTTCGCGTCGCGCGGATCGAACATCGACACGAGCGTGTACATTCCACGGTTGATCGCGCCGCGCTCGACGCGGATGAGATCTTTCACGACGACACCGCGGTCGTTGGTGAAGCTCGCGATGTCGGCGTCGACGGGCCTTGCCTCGGGGTCGTATGGCGTGTAACACGCGTCCCCGCCAGCGATCCCGAACGCGCAGGTGGTCGGAGCACTGGCCTTTCGGTAGTAGTACGTGTACGCGGGCGTCGCGTCGCACTGCTCGTCGAGCGGATCGCTGCCCAGCCCGCTGACCTTCGTGGTCGCCGGCGCGGTCGCAGGCGAGCTACCGGCAGGACCGGCGACCGTCACCGTCGTCGCGACCGGCGTCGCGCACACCCACGGCCGCAGCTGCGCGCCCGAGAATACGGGGCCGCCGATCGGGTGACTCGTGATCGTGATGCGCGAGCCCGCCTCCCCACTGCTCGCGGCGAGCACGTTGTCGCCGTCCTTCAGTCCGGTGACGAGTCCCATGTAGCGGCCGTTCGGCCGCTGCGCGAACGCGGACGCGACGCTGGCGCCGTTTAAGGTGATCTTCTCAGCGGCGGCGCGGACGCGAGTCGGCCATTTGATCTCGACCAGCGCGTCGCCGCCGGAGATCAAGTCGGCGCGATTCGACAGCACGACAATCTGCGGCGCCATCGGCCGCGGCGCCGCGGCGTTCACCGCAGACGCGAGGACCGCGGCGACCGCTGGGCCCGACAGAAGGCGCATGCTACGACCGCTCGACGAGGCGGCTCGTCTGAAACCGCTCGCGGAGCGCCGATTTGAGGAACTTGCCGGTCGACGTTCTCGGGATGTGGTCGACGAATTCGTACGCGTCGGGCAGCCACCACTTCGCGAAATCAGGAGCCAGGAACGCGCGCAGTTCGTCCGAGGTCACCGTGTGGCCGGCCTTGACGACAACGCACGCGAGCGGCCGCTCGTCCCACTTCGGATCGCGGATCGCGACGACCGCCGCTTCGGCGACCGCTGGATGTCCCATCAGCGCGTTCTCGAGCGCAACAGAACTGATCCACTCCCCGCCCGACTTGATCAGATCCTTCGAACGATCGCAAACGCGGATGGATCCAGCGGAGTCGATCGTCACGATGTCGCCGGTGCGAAACCATCCATCCGGGGTGAAGCAGCCGGTGCCGTCCGCGTTGTCGTAGTAGGCGCTCGCCACGGTCGCCCCGCGCACTTCGAGCTCGCCCATCGTTTCGCCGTCCCACGGGACGAGACCCGACTCGGATCGCGCCCGAATTTCGACGAAGGGCACCGGTATCCCCGCGCGCGTTCGCGCGTCGTATTGCCGGTCGGCCGGCGCATCGTCCAGATCGCGCGGCAGCACGCTCATCGAACCGATCGCGGTGACTTCCGTCATGCCCCATCCCTGCACGACGCGGACGCCGTACCGATCGTACCCTTCCATCAGCGCGCGAGGGACCGCCGATCCGCCGACCAGAAGCGTGCGGAGGCTGCTGACGTCGGCAGGATGACCAGCCTCGAGCGCCTGCAGGACGCCGAGCCACACCGTCGGCACCCCGGCGCTCAACGTCACGCGCTCGCGGTGCACGAGTTCGAGCAGTCCGTCCGGATCCAGGCCCGATCCCGGCAGGACGAGTTTCGCGCCGACGAGAGGGGCCGTGAACGGCATGCCCCAGCCGTTGATGTGAAACATCGGCACGACGCCGAGCATCACGTCGCGCTGACACGCGCCGAGGATGTCCGCCGCCGTCCAGTACAGACACTGCAGAACGAGCGCGCGGTGCGAGTACAGCACGCCTTTCGAGCGGCCCGTGGTCCCCGACGTGTAACACATCGCGGCGGCCTGCCGTTCGTCGAGCTCGATCGGTCGCCCGTCGGTCGCATCGGCGCTCTCAAGAAGCGCCTCGTAGTCGATGGCGCCAGCGGGCAATGGTCCGTCACCGCCCATGACGATGACGTGCTCGACATCGACGCGGGATCGGATTTGTTCCAAGAGCGGCAGCAGCACACGATCGACGATCACGATGCGATCGCCGCCGTCGCCCACGATGCCGGCGAGATCGGTGGGATGCAGGCGCAGGTTGAGCGTGTGCAGGACGGCCCCGATGGACGGAACCGCGAAGTACGCCTCGAGGTGCTGGTGGTGATTCCACGCCAGCGTACCGACGCGATCGCCGGGGACGATGCCGAGGCGGCGGAGTGCCGCCGCCAGCCGCCGCGCGCGCTCGAACAGCTGTCGATATCGGTAGCGGTACAGGCTCCGATCCGGAAGACGGCTGACGATCTCCGTATCGGGCCACAGCGATTCGGCGCGCCGCATGATGGCAGGCAGCGTCAGCTGGTAATCCATCATCAGCCCGCGCATGCTCACGCCTTCGGTTCGGTTTTCACCGATTCCAGGTCGGCAAGCATCAAGCTGCCGCACATTTGGCTCGCCGACGCCATCTGCGTCAGGAAGAGATCGACGTCGAGCGAATCGAGTCGCGCCGTGGACATCCAATACCCGGTGAGCGCACCGATCACGGCGGCGCCGGCAAAATGATTGCGATTGGCAATCGCGCCGAGTCCGTACCACGGTCCCTGCTCGGCGCCGTGAAGGCCCTTCCGCCCCGGGCACTGCACCTGCGTACGTGGCACGCCGTTGTCCTTCACCGCCGCGACGGCCAGGTCCACCATGCGCTGGCTGTTCGTCGTGTACACCGTCGTCAGATCCGCCGTGCGCGTTCGATGAAACGGCTTCCCGCTTCCCTCCTCGACGGTCGTCTGCCCCAGGTGCTCGATGCCGATCGACGCGAACACCTTGCTGTACACGTCGGGATGACTCGCGGCGTAGTCGTCCTTCGCAAAGGCGCGCTCCATGCCCGGCATGAAGTGACGACAGTCGTAGAAGAGCATCAAGCTGCGCGGGCGCTCGGTTCTCGGGATGTGCGAGAAATACCGAACGACCGAGAGGATGCCGATAGCGCCGTTCTCCTGCGAGATCGACGGGCCGTCGGTGTGCGTGATCAGCAGAATCTGCCTGTCGTTCCGTGTGCCGTAGTCGCGGCCCGGCAGGTACCCGAACAGTTGGTAGCCTTCGGCCTCCTCCGTGTTCGCGATCAGCCGGAGCGTCGCCGGTTGACCGGCTCGGCCGGCGGCCGCGAGGTCGGCACCGACGTCGCGATCGACGTACAGCGTCGGCATCTGATGCAGCGCCGGCACCGCGAACGTGTAGAGGCCCGCGACCGCTTCGAACGGCAGCGGCATCGCAATCACCGCGCCCGCCGCGCCGGCCTTGACGAGCGGTTCCATCGCGGCGCCCAGGCCCATGATTGGAAATGGGCTCAGTGCCTTCTCGTCGTCGTATGGCTTCAGCGGATTCTGGAACGTGTCGGCGCTGGAGAGGTACTCGTAGTCGTCGGAGCCGACGCTCAGGCCAGGCGACGGGCCCTTCACGATGACCGCGATGTTGCCGCGCAGCGCCTCGTCCGACATGCCGGGCGTGTAGACGACGAGGCGGCCGGTGACGCCCTGCTCCGGCGTACGGCCGGAGTTACAACCGTAATTGGCAACACGAATCTTCTTCCGGTCGACGTGCAGCGACCAGCTCGAATCGTCGGGATACTCGGTCGTGAACCAACGCGTGTAGCGAATCGGATTCCGGAAGATGTCGGTGACGCCGTGC
>Ga0070741_10008646_pt1 | contig 20261 bp, 25 predicted proteins | sample Coa_R1_4_FD_66440 | JGI IMG/M metagenome (GOLD analysis project Ga0070741, IMG submission 66440) | Surface soil microbial communities from Centralia Pennsylvania, which are recovering from an underground coalmine fire - Coalmine... | ecosystem: Environmental > Terrestrial > Soil > Unclassified ...
CTGGTGGCGATGTTGCTCGCGGCCTGCACAGGAGGCTCGCCCAGCACCGGGCCGGCACCCGCGGCGTCAGCGCCGCAGAGCGGGAGCAGCGCTAGCGCACCCGCGGCGTCCTCGAGTACGGCCGCCCCGCCGGCGCTGATGCCAGCCAAGGTGGCCTACACGACGATCGCCGCCGTCCAGGCACCGTTCTGGATCGCCTACGATGCGGGTTACTTCCGGGAGCAGGGCCTGGACGTGTCCGAGATGAACCGGGTCGAGCCGGGGGCGACGCTCCTCGCGGCGCTCCACAACGGCGAGCTGGACGTGGTCGCTGCCGGCGGCACGTCGCTGGTGCTCGGCAAGCTGCAGGGCCTGGAGACCATGATCGTCGGCTCGACGCTGCACATCTTCGAAGACGCGATCGCCGTGAACCCGGAGATCAAGACGGTCGAGCAGTTGCGCGGTAAGACCATCGGCGTCTCGCGGCTCAAGGCGATCAGCGATACCGCCGCGCGCATCGCGCTCGAGCGGCTCGGGCTGAAGCCCGACGTGGACGTGTTCTTCCGCGGCACCGGCGGCAACGCCGAGTCCCTTGCGGCCCTGCAGCAGGGCTCGGCCGACGGGGCAAGCATCAGCGTCCCGGCCTTGTTCAAGGCCGAGTCGCTCGGCTTCCCGATCCTCGTCGACGTCACGGCGATGCACATCGCCTACGCCAACGGGACGATTGGCACGACGAAGGGCACGATCAACAGCCGTCCAGACGTGGTGGAGCGCGTGCTCAAGGCGACGGCGCAGGCTACCGCCCGCTTCAAGACCGACCCGGAGTACGCGGCGCAGATCGTCGGCAAGTACACCCAGATCCAGGACCCCGACGCGCTGAAGGGCACGGTCGACGTGTACATCCCGATCTTCACCGTGGACATCTATCCCGATCCCGCCTCGGTGCAGGCCGTGCTCGACAACGAGGAGAATCCGGCGGCGCGGACGGCGAAGGTCGAGGACGTAGTAGATTACCGCTTCGCCGACAAGCTGCGGCAGAGCGGCTTCTACGACCGGCTGCCGGCCAAGTAGCTGCCAGCGTGCTCCGGGGCACGCCGAATAGTCGGGAGGGAGTGATGGCGGAGGGCCAGACGACCATTGCCGTCGAGTACCTCGGGCGGGTGTCGTTCGAAATCGGGCCCCGCGTGCTCATCGAAAACGGGCCGCAGGGCAAGCGGGCGATCGTGCCGGTGATGGGCGGTCGGTTCGAGGGGCCAAAGATCCAGGCGCGCCTCTCGCTGCCGGCGGGCGACTGGATCACGATGCGCCCCGATGGCAGCTATAAGCTCGACGTCCGCGTCACGTGGATAACCGACGACGGGGCCGCGATCCTGATGACCTACAACGGGATCGGCCATCTGACAGAGAGCGGCAGCTCCATCCGAGCCGCGCCGCTGTTCGAGGCCGGCGATCCGCGGTATGCCTGGCTCAACGGCATCCAGGCCGTCGGCATCGGCGGGCGCACGGGCGAGGCCCACGTCGCCTACGAGATCTACGCGGTGCTGTAGCGGCGGGGGCACCGCCAGGGGCTCACCTGACCAGCTCGCGCCTGGCTCGCGGCGCCGTCAGTCGTGCATCCGAATCGTTCGCTCCCGCGTATAGCTAGCGAGGCCGGGACCGGAGCGGCGGGATGGTCGCGTAGGCCCGGATACGAGCGAACGGGAGATGGACATGAGTAGCAGCCGGGTGTACGTGACCCTGTACCGCTACACCGACCAGGGCATGCGCGGCATCAGCAACGCGGTGGAGCTGGCCAAGCGCTGGTATGGCGAGGCCGAGCGCCGCGGCGTGAAGGTACACGCGCTGTACTGGCTGCAGGGCCAGTACGACGCGCTGACCATCGTCGAGGCGGAGGACGACGACCAGGTGACGGCCCTGCTGCTCGCCATCGGCGCGGAGGGCAGCTTGCGCACCGAGACCATGCGCGGCTTCACCGCCGATGACCTGAACCGCATCCTCGGCACGATGGCCCGCTAGCGCCTTGCCGCCGCCCGCGACCTACGCTATGCTGGCGCCGCCACGGGGCGCTGCGCTCGGTGGGGCGCGGCGTGCCCGGCGCGTATTTCCGGAAGCGCGGAGGGCAGCATGCGATCGACAGCGGCGTGGGGCATCGCCATCGGGCTGGCGCTGGTGCTGGTCGCGGCGACGAGCGGGCCGGCGGCATCCAACCCGCGGCCGGGCGTGACCGAGGCGCTGGCGGCCGGGGCGCCGGCGAGCGAGTCGGCGCCGCAGCGTGCGGCCGTGCGCGGTGCGGCGGTGGAGTCCATCGGCAACGCTGGGATGTACATCGCCCTCGACAAAGGCTACTTCGCCGAGCAAGGGCTCGACGTCGACCTCGGGCGCTTCGCCTCGACCGACGCCTACATGGCCGCGCTGGCTACGGGCGAGCTGGACTTCGGCACCACGGACATCAATGCCGGGCTGTTCAACATCATGGCCCGCGGCATCGACATCCGCTTCGTGGCCGACCGCGGCAGCACGCCGCCGGGCCAGGGCTGGATCGGCTGGATCGTCCGCAGCGACCTGGCGGACCAGATCCGCGACTGGAGCGACCTGCGCGGCCGGAAGATCGCCATCGCCTTCGAGGGCGCCTACCAGCACCCGGTGGTCGGCCGCAGCCTGGAGCGCGGGGGCCTGAGCTTGCGCGACGTCGACCTGACGATCATCCCCATCACCGAGGTGAACCCGGCCCTGGCCAACGGCGCCATCGATGCCACGGTAGGGCTCGAGCCGTTCAACACCCTGGCCATCAACGGCGGCTTCGCCGTGCGCTGGCGGGGCGGGGACGAGGTGGTGCCCAACAGCCAGGTCGTCGTGATCACCTACTCGCAGTCGTTCGCCGGCCGCCGCGACGTGGCCCAACGCTGGATGAGCGCTTACCTGAAGGGCGTGCGCGAGTACAACACGGCGCTGCGGCGCGGCCCCAACCGCGCCGAGGTGGTCGAGATCCTGACCCGCCAGACACCCCTCAAAGACGCCGCTCTCTGGCAGCAGGAGCCGCGCGCGACGGCCCCCAGCGGCGTGATCTGGCCGGCCATCGACCCGAACGGGCGCATCAACCTGCAGAGCGTGCAGGACGACCTCGACTGGTTCCTGCGCGAAGGCCTCGTGCGCGCACCGATCGAGCTGAGCCGCTACGTCGACATGTCCTTCGCCGACACTGCCGCCGCGCAGCTCGGGTCCTTCTCGCGCTGACCGCAACCGCGACTCACCCCGCTTCCCCAGGGATCGGGCTAGGGATCAGGGCCACCCGGCAGCGGAAGATCCGTTGACGAACTTATCCGGCCGTTCCTATACTGCCCACAAAGCGGCCTAAATTGACGATTTGCTTGCCGCGGAGCGGCTCTCGCGAGGAGGTATCCAGCCATGAGGCGCTCATCCTGGCGCGGCGCACCGCTGGCGGTAGGCGTGGCGCTGCTGTTCAGCCTGGCCGCGTGCTCGGCGCAGAGCGGCAGCGGCAGCGGCTCGACCGCGTCGAAGCCGGCTACCTCCGGCAGCGCACCCGCAACCGCCCCGGCCGCCAGCAGCGGCGGCAGTAGCGGTACGGTCAAGATCTTCTCCAGCCTGCCGATGACGGGGAGCTCGCTCGGCCAGACCCAGACGATCGTCAACGCGATCCGGATGGCCGTCGAAGAGCGTGGCGGCAAGGCCGGCGATCTCACCGTGGTCTACGAGGCGCTCGACGACGCCACGCCGGCCAAGGGGGCCTGGGACGAGGGCAAGGAGGCCGAGAACGCCAACCGCGCCGTGAACGACCCGGACGTAGTGGCCTACATCGGCACCTTCAACTCGGGCGCGGCCAAGGTGGCCATCCCGATCCTGAACCGCGCCGACCTGCAGATGGTCTCGCCCGCCAACACCTATCCCGGCCTGACCAAGCCCGGCAAGGGCGAGGCCAACGAGCCGAACGTCTACTACCCGAACGGCAAGCGCAACTACGCCCGCGTCGTGCCGGCCGACGACCTGCAGGGTGCCGTTGGCGCGAAGTGGGCCAAGGACCTCGGCGCGAAGCGCGTGTACGTGCTCGACGACACCGAGCTGTACGGCCGCGGGCTGGCCACGGTGTTCCACCAGGAAGCGAAGCGCCGCGGGCTCGAAGTGTTCCCGGCCGACAAGCCCGACAGCATCGATCCGAAGGCCAGTGACTACCGCAGCCTGGCCCTGCGCATCCGCCAGACCAACCCGGACCTGGTCTACTTCGGCGGCATCACTCAGAACAACGCCGGCAAGCTGTGGCAGGATCTGCGCTCGGCGCTGGGCTCGAACGTCAAGCTGATGGGGCCCGACGGCATCTTCGAGCAAGCCTTCCTCGACGCCGCGGGCGACGCCGCGATGGACACCTACCTGACCTTTGGCGGCGTGCCGCCGAAGAACTACACCGGCAAGGCGCAGGAATGGGCGCGGCGCTACCGCGACAAGTTCCGGGGCGACCCGGAGGTCTACGCGATCTACGGCTACGAGGCGGCCAACGTGGTGCTCGATGCGATCGAGAAGGTCGGCCGCAAGGATCGCGCCGCCATCCGCGACGCGGTGATGGGCACGAAGGACTACGACGGCGTGCTCGGCAAGTGGTCGTTCGACCAGAACGGCGACACGACGCTGACCACCTTGAGCGGCTCGCAGGTGAAGGGGCCAAAGGTCGAGCAGGTCGAGTTCGTTACCATGCTGACCGCCGACTGAGCGTTTCCGTGAGCCGAGGAGGTGGGCGTCGCTATGCGACGCCCACCTCCTTGTTGTATCCTGGTGCACCGAACACGCCACGCCACGCCGAGGGACCGTGATGCACGATGCCGAGATCCTCGTCCAGGTGCTGATCCTGGGTCTGGCCAATGGCGCCCTGTTCGCGCTGATCGCCCTCGGCTACACGCTGGTCTACGGGATCATCGAGCTGATCAACTTCGCCCACGGCGAAGTCTATATGATCGGCACGTTCACGGCGCTGACGGTGGTGCTCCAGCTCGGGCTGACTCGCAACACGCCCCCGCCCCTGCTCGCCGCCGCGCTCGCGCTCGCCTTGCTCCTGGCCATCCTCGTCTGCGCGCTGCTCAACGCCGGCATCGAGCGCGTCGCCTACCGCCGGCTGCGCAACGCCCCGCGGCTCGCGCCGCTGATCACGGCCATCGGCTTCTCGTTCATCCTGATGAACGTCGGGCTGTACTGGTACGGGGCGTCGCAGGTGCGCTTCCCCGACCTCCTGCCGAACGTCGACATCCTGCGCGACTGGCTGCACCTGAGCACCGGCGTCCACTTCACGACCAAGGACCTGTTCGTCCTGCTGCTGACCGTGCCGTTCCTGGTGGGCCTGAACGTGTTCGTGAGCCGCACGCGCCTGGGCAAGGCGATGCGGGCCACGGCCCAGGACCGCGAGGCGGCGGCGCTGATGGGCATCGACATCAACCTGACCATCGCGCTGACCTTCCTCATCGGCGGCGCGCTAGCGGGGACGGCCGGCTTCATCTCCGGCCTGTACAACAACTCGGCCTGGTTCCAGCAGGGCTTTCGCGGGGGCCTGATGGCCTTCACGGCGGCCGTGCTCGGCGGGATCGGCAACCTGACCGGCGCCGTGCTGGGCGGGCTGATCATCGGCATCGTCTCCGCCCTCAGCGACTTCTACCTCGACCCGCGATGGACGCAGCCCGTCGTATTCGGTATTCTCGTCGTCATCATGGTTTTCCGGCCATCCGGGCTCCTCGGCGAGCAGGTGCCGGAGAAGGTGTAGGGGCCGTTGAGCGCGGGGGCCGCGGCGCGCGGCACGGGGTGGGATGGATTGTCGGAGCGCCAGCAGCGGGCGATCCAGTTTGGCATCGCGCTGCTCGTCACGCTGATCTATCCTTTCCTGGACGGCCCCTTGCTGGCGCCGCTGTTCGGCGGCTCGACGCTGGGGATCATGATCCCCGTGCTCATCTTCACGCTGCTCGCGCTCGGCCTGAACATCGTCGTCGGCTACGCAGGCCTGCTCGACCTCGGCTACGCGGCCTTCTTCGCCATCGGCGCCTACACGGCGGCGTTTCTCACCTCGCCGCAGAGCCCGCTGCCCTTCCGCACCGACTTCTGGATCGCCCTCCTGCTGAGCTGGGTGGTGGCGGCGCTGTTCGGCGTGATCCTCGGCGCACCGACCCTGCGCCTGCGCGGCGACTACCTGGCCATCGTCACGCTGGCCTTCGGCGAGATCGTGCCGCGCGTGTTCCTGAACCTCGAGTCGTGGACGGGTGGCTCGCGCGGGATGAACCCGATCGGCCGGCCGGAGATCTTCGGCTTCGAGGTCGGCCTCTACCCGGTCCAGATCGGCGGCCTGACGCTCAGCGCCCAGGTGCCCTGGTACTACCTCATCGTCGCCGTGGGCATACTGAGCATCTGGGCCATCACCCGGCTGCACGACTCGCGGCTGGGCCGCGCCTGGGTGGCGATGCGCGAGGACGAGGTGGCCGCGGCGAGCATGGGCATCAACCTGGTGCAGACCAAGCTGCTGGCGTTCGCCATGGGCGCGTCGTTCTCCGGCTTCGCCGGCGCGATCTTCGCCAGCATCTTCCAGTTCATCGACCCGTTCCAGTTCGACTTCAGCATCTCGATCATGGTGCTGTGCATGGTGATCCTGGGGGGGATCGGCAACATCTGGGGTGTGCTGGTCGGCGGGCTCGTCCTGGGCCTGTTCGACCGCGGGATCTCGGCGCAGCTCAGCGTCTGGCTGCGCGGCATCGGCTCGGCCCTGGGCATCCCCGTCCTCGCCACGATCGACCTGTCCACCTCGCGCCTGCTGATCTTCGGCGCCGCGCTGGTCATCCTGATGCTGGTGCGCCCCGAGGGGCTGTTCCCCAGCGCCCGCCGCCGCGCCGAGCTGCACCGCGACGAGGCCGAAGCCTCGGCCCACGGCGAGCTGGCCTACGAGGCGCAGATGCCGCGGGATGGGTAAGTGAGGAGCCGCCGATGTTCCACGAGAAGCTGCGAAGGGTAGGCGACGAGTACGAAGTGACGATTCCGGACGCGGAAGTCGAACGGCTCGGACTCCAGGAAGGGCAGTGGGTTTCGGTGGAAATCTGGGCAGCCGCAGGCGCATCAGAGCTTCCACCAGATGCACGAGGGGCCTTTGAGGCGAGCTGGGCCGAGAATGAAGCGATCTACCGCGACCTAGCCGAGCATTAGAGGCGGGCCAGTGGCTGCGACCACGAACGGGGCGGGGCCAAGTCAGATCCTCCTCGAAGCGCGCGGGGTGACGGTGCGCTTCGGCGGGCTGGTGGCGGTCAACCGGGTGGACCTCCAGATTCCGGAGGGAGGCATCGTCGGGCTCATCGGGCCGAACGGCGCCGGCAAGACCACCCTGTTCAACGTCATCGCCGGCTTCTACCGGCCCGCCGCGGGCCAGGTGCTGTTCCACGGCCGCGACATCACCGGCCGCAAGCCGCACGAGGTCGCCGCGCTCGGCATCGCCCGCACCTTCCAGAACATTCGCCTGTTCGCCAACATGAGCGCGATCGACAACGTGCTCGTCGGCATGCACACGCGACTCCACGCCACCCCGGTCGGCGCCGTGCTGCGGACGCCGGGGGTGGTGCGCGAGGAGCGCGCCGCCCACGAGCGCGCCGCCGAGCTGCTGCGCTTCGTCGGGCTGCGCGACCGCGACGAGGAGTGGGCGCGCAACCTGCCCTACGGCGACCAGCGCCGCCTGGAGATCGCGCGGGCGCTGGCGAGCCAGCCCGACCTGCTGCTGCTCGACGAGCCGACGGCCGGGATGAACCCGCAGGAGAGCGCGGCGCTGACCCAGTTCATCGACCGCCTGCGCCGCGAGAGCGGCATCAGCATCCTGCTCATCGAGCACGCCATGAAGGTCGTCATGGGCATCTCCGACCACATCGTGGTGCTCGACCACGGTGAGAAGATCGCCGAGGGGCCGCCGGCCGTGGTCCAGCACGAGCCGAAGGTCATCGAAGCCTATCTCGGGCGGGCCGTCTGACGCATGCTGCGAGTCGACGATCTCCACACCTACTACGGCAACATCGCCGCGCTCAAGGGCGTCTCGCTCGAGGTGGAGCAGGGCGAGATCGTGGCCCTGATCGGCGCGAACGGCGCCGGCAAGACGACCATGCTGCGGACCATCTCCGGGCTGCTGCGGCCCCGCCGCGGCCGGATCCTGCTCGACGGCGCCCGCATCGACGGCCTGCCGCCGCACCGCATCACCGCGCTCGGCCTGGCCCATGCGCCGGAGGGGCGTCGGCTGTTCAACCGCATGACCGTGACCGAGAACCTGGAGATGGGCGCTTTCGCGCGGACCGATCGGGCAGCAGTGAGCGCCGACGTCGAGCGCGTGTTCGAGCTGTTCCCGCGCCTGCGGGAGCGCAAGGACCAGAAGGCGGGCACGATGTCCGGCGGCGAGCAGCAGATGCTGGCCATCGGCCGCGCGCTGATGGCCCAGCCGCGGCTGCTGCTGCTCGACGAGCCATCGATGGGCCTCTCCCCGCTCCTCGTCCAGACGATCTTCGCCACCCTCCAGGAGATCAACCGCCAGGGCGTGACCGTCCTCCTGGTCGAGCAGAATGCCTACATGGCCCTCGGCGTTGCCACCCGCGGCTACGTCCTGGAGACCGGCCGCGTGGTCCTCTCGGACACCGCCGAGCGCCTCCGCGAAGACGAGAGCGTCCAGCGCGCGTACCTCGGCATCGAGTAGACGCAGCGCTACCCTCCTCGTGAACCACGCCTCGTTGGCGGTTACCAGGAGCGCAAGTCCAGGTCGGGGCTATGGCGCGATCTCCTCGGGCGCGGGGGCGCCCCGGCCGTCCGGGCCGAGCGGGTGGTAGAAGATGCGCACCGGCTTGCCGAGCCGCGCCTGGAGGCGGGCCTGCGCTTGCTTCAGGTGCAGTATGTGGTTCTCCCGCGTGTTCGGCTCGCCCGCGAGGCGGTAGGCGCCGCAATCTTCGTGGTCGACGATCCAGACCGCGGCCACGTCGTGGAGGCGGTCGATGGCCGCGTCGCTGTCCACCCAGTGGTCGATGGCTAGCGAGGCGCTCTCGTGGGTCCGCAGGTCGTACTGGCCGCGCAGGCCCTGACCGCGCAACCAGTCCACCAGCGGGTCCACGAACCGAAAATCCACACAGCAGTTCACGAGGACGGGCTCGCGGGCCGAGCCGTGCTCGGCGGGCTGGGATGCGGCCATCACGGCTTCCACGGTTTCAGCGTGAGTGGCGCCGCCTAGGCGTGCCAGGGGCCGACGCTGGCGATGAGGACGAGGCCGCAGATGCCGACGAGACCGTACTCGAGAAGAATGCGGCGCCCGAAGCTGCGGTCGAGGATCGCTTCGCCGATGCCGACCAGGACGTAGAACAGGAGGAGCAGGGATGCCCCGCCGACGATGGCGGGCGTGGTCCAGTAGGTGAGCGCCCAGGCGGCCTGGCCGACCACCAGACCGACCAGGCCGCAGTACAGCGCCGTGCGTCCATCCGCCGCCACGGCCCGGCGGAGAGGCACTACCGCTAGCACGGCGGCAACCAGCGCCGCGAGCAGGGCGATCAGCGGGCCGTGCTCGCGCTCCTGGTAGAGCACTCCGAACAGGGCGAAGCCGCTGACGAACACGCCGAGACTCACCAGGAATTCGGCGCCGCGGCGGTTGCCCGCCGTGAGCTGCAGCTCGCGGTGTTGGGCGAGGAGGAGCACGGCGAGGACGACCGTGGCCACGATCGCCGGGCCGAGGCCGTTGCCGAAGGTTCCGACGCGGAGCAGCGCCGCGCCGGCCACGAACCAGGCCACCGCCGGCACCCAGAGGGTCCAGGTATAGGCGCGGCCCAGCGCGAGGAAGCTCGGGTGCGAGCGGCCGATCAGGTAGGTGCCCGTCCCGACCATCGCGGCAACGGCCGCGATGAGCCCCGGGAAGAGTGTGTCGTCGAGCTGGGAGACGAGCACGTAGCCCAGCAGCGTGACGACCAGCGTGGCCGTCGCGATCGCAATCTGCTCGCCGGTTCCACCGGCCGCGAGCTCGCCCTGTCGTCGCATAGTCCTCCTCTACCCCTCACCCCCCTGCCCCCTCTCCCACAAGGGGCGAGGGGGAGGACGAGGACCGGGGGTCTGTTTCGTTTGTTCCCCTTTCCCACCGGGGGCGAGGGAGTTACGGATATCTCTTTAGCACGCCGTCCATGAATAGCTCGTAGAGGTCGACCGATAGCGTTGCGGCCGACTCCAACGTATAGCCCGGGCGCTCGGGGCGGTAGCCGTCGACCAGGCAGGTCTCGACGATGCGAGCGTTGACGGAGCCGTGGGCCGCGCCGCTCTCGTGCTCCTGGGTGTCGGCCTCGTGGTGCTTGTCGAAGTAGATCGCCTGGGCTGGTGTCAGCCCGTAGTGGGTGGTGAGGGCCGTGAACCAGCGGCCGAACCACTCGCCCACCTGCTGCTCCGACAGCGACGTGGCGTAGGCTTCGGCCATCGGCCCTTCCAGGTACAGGCGCACGCGGCAGTCGACCATCGCCCGCGCCTCGGGGATCAGCACGTACTCGGCCGCCTCGGCCTCGGTCGCGCCGAAGGCTTCCAGCAGCGGGACCTTCATGCGAATGTGCCCGCCCGGCCCCGGGTGCATCAGCTCGTCGGCAAGCTGCTCGACGATCAGATCGTAGATGGCCGGGTGGCGCTTGAGGAACGGCAGCAGGCGGTGATAGGCTTGGGCCTTGACCGTGTTGATCTCCAGGGCGAACGTGTAGTGGTTGATGATGAAGCCGAGCACCCGCTCGCGCGACAGCGTGCCCGTCTCGAGCGCGCGCATGAAGGGGTGCTGGAACACCTGCCGCTCGAACCGTTCGGCCACCAGGCGGCGAATGCCGGCTACCCGCTCGGCCGCCTCGGCCGGTGTGTAGCGTTCGACGGCCGCCGCGCTCGTTCCAACCATCGCACTCTCCTCGCCCGCGTCAGTATAACCGGGTCGCCAGCCGCCGACCACCAGCCGATTCGTTGATCGGTCCACGGCGCGCCACCGGTGCGTACCCCTTCAAATCCAGCCCGGACGCCTCTCATCTCGAGAGGGGCAGCCACGGCGGCGCTCTAGGAGGCTCCCATCCCGCCGCTCTCACGGGACGCGGTGGGCGGGGGCAGCGTCGAGGTGGGCTGTGGTGCGCGGAGGGGGGTGGGGCCGGCCGGCGGTTCGGATGAAGACGCCGGGCGCGCTGGCCGGAGCCGGTGCCAGACTTCGGTTAGCGCCTGCTTGGCCTCGGCCTCGATCTCGCGCACCTGTTCGGGCGACGGCCGCAGTCCGCGCGCGTAGTAGGCGCTGGCGAGCGCGCCCACCACGTAGGTTCCCACGTAGGCGATGCCCACTTTCGGCGCCAGGGCGGCGATGGCCGGCAGAGCGCTTACGAGGGCGCGAGCGGCGGTCCGCCAGACGAAGGCGCCGCCGACGACAGGCAGCGCCTCGGCGATGATGGCGCGGGGCTCGCCGAGAGGTGCCCCCCAGAGGGCGGCCATGCGGTAGACCAGCACGATCTGATTCGTGGTGAGCACGAGGATGTCGGCGCCCACGCCGGCCGCGGTGCCGAAGCCAGGTAGCAGGGTCGGGATGTTCGTCACCAGGGCGAACTGCGCGTTGGCGAAGGACACCTCCTGGATCAGCCGGCGCGCCAGCGGGGCGCGGAGAGTCGGCGCCTCGCGCGCGGCAGCCAGGCGGCGGTCCTCCGGCAGCGCCTCGATGAGGGCGCTGGCAAGCTGCTCCTCCTCGGAGGGATCGGCCGGCTCGACGACCACGTAGGCCGCGCCAGCCGGCAGCGGCGCGGTGCCGGGCGCCACGAGCAGCAGGCTCGCCACGCCGCGCTCCTCGCAGTCAAGGGCGACGCGGGTGGCCGTGGCGAGAGCCGTGGGGTCGTCAGACGGCGCCAGCAGCACCAGATCGGGCGTGGCGTTGGCGGGGAGCGCCTCGAGCGGGCGGCGCGTCAGGCTTCGCACGCCGGCCAGGAGGTCGACGGCCCGCTCGGCCGCCGGGCCGTTGCCCAGTAGCTCCACGCGGAGCGGCGTTTCGGCTTGCTCGCGGATGGGCCGCCAGTCGAGCAGGCGCCAGAGGCGCCAGCCAGCCTGCGCGAGATCTACCCACTTGGGCATGGAGCCCCCCTAGCTGCTGGGATCGTGCGCGGGCCTCGCGGCGAGTCGCCCGCGCCACGGTGCACCTGCCGCCAAGTATACCGGCTGCGCCGCGTCCGGCCGGTGGCGACGGCGGCCAGGGACGCCCGTGCCAGCCCAGGACGCACGACGGCCCGGCGCTCGAAGGTGGGCAAGCGCCGAGCCGTCGGGGGGGACGACGCGCGTGGGTCAGGCGGCGGCGACCGGCGCCGCCGCCTGGCGGTACTGCGCCTGCTGCTGCTTGAGCATGGCGCACAGGAAGTGATAGTTGTCGCTCGCCGCGTGGACGGTCGCTGGCTCCGGTCCCAGCGGCTGCTGGCAGTACGTGCAGCGTGCGATCTCGTCCATGATCTCCTCCCGTCCGCGGCGTTCGCGGGCGCCGTACGTTGTCCATCAGCATCCTAGCAAGCGCTGGGCCGGCCGGCGCCGGGCGAGAGGGCAGTCGTGGGCCAGCAGCGGGCCAGTGCCGACTGTACTCTCGGACAGCCGAACGTGAGCGGAGCAAGGGAGGCAAAGCAAAGGCGGGCGAGAGAGCTTCTCTCGCCCGCCGGATCAACCGCTAGCTCGATGGGGGCGCGGCTCGGAGGCTCGACGTAACTCAGAACTCCTTGCTCCTGCAAGGTGCAGAGCGTGGGTCCCAGACCCACACTCTGGATTGAGACACACCCTTAACAGGGATAACCCATGCCCGTGCAGCCCATCGGCGCCGTGGTGCTCCCGTAGGTGCCGATCGGCGCGACCGGGCTCAGGCTGCCGTAGGACCCCGTGTAGCCATACGAGCCATACGAGCCGGTGTAGCTGCCGTAGGGCACGCCGGCCAGGGCCGGGCTGCCGTACCCACCATACAGCGGATAGCCTCCGTAGTAGCCGATGGTGTTCGGGTAGCCGCCGTAAGCGCCGAGGTACGGGTAGCCGCCGGTGCCGTAGTAGGGGTAGCCGCCGCTGTAGGGATACAGACCGCCCAGGCCGTAGCTCGGGCTGCCGTAACCGCCCAGGTAGCCGTAGCTCGAGGGCAGCGGGCCGTAGCTATAGCCGCTGTAGCCACTGTAGCCCGGGTAGGAGCCGTAGGAGCCGCCGTAGGTCGGGACGCCATACGCAGTGTAGGTCGGGGTCCCGTAGCCGCCGTACGTGCCGTAGCCACCGTACGTGCCGTAGCCGCCGTACGTACCGTAGCCCGTCGTCGGATAGCCGTAGCCGGGCGTACCGGTGTACTGGGCCGAAGCGCTAGGGACCGCTGCCGCCAAGGTGACCAGGCCGCCCAGTACGAGTGCGCCAAGGAGTCGCTTCATCGATCTCGAACCCTCCCACCCGGACGCCCCCGCCCGGCTCACTTCTCTCGCGGCCGGCTCTCGCGAGCCACCACTCGGCTCCCGGCCGGGCGCCACCATAAACCACCTATGCCTTGATTGTCAAGCTTGTAGCGCCAGCCGTGTGGGGCGGTCAGGCGAGCCGGGCGCCACCGCCCGGCGCATGCGCCACACGCCCGCCGACGACAGTGTACGTCATGACCAGGCTGGCTAGCGCTTCGGCAGGCACGGCCAGCAGGTCGCCGTCGAAGGCGGTGAGGTCGGCGTCGTAGCCCTCGCGGATGCGGCCGCGCCGCGCCTCGGCGCGCTCGGCGTAGGCCGCGCCAGCAGTGAAGGCGCGCAACGCTTCCGCCCGCGTGAGCCGCTGCTCGGGCAGCCAGTCACGCGTCTCGGCAGCCTGGAGCCCCCGCAGCGGGTCGGGCGGCTCGACGGGAAAGTCGGAGCCGAAGGCCAGCGGCACCCGGGCGTCGAGCACGCGGCGCCAGGCGTAGGCGCCCCGCAGCCGCTCCGTGCCGCTCCCGAGCCGCGCCTCGACCCAGGCGCCGTCGCTTGTGGCGTGGGCGGGCTGCATCGATGCGACCGCGCCGCTGGCCCGGAGGAGCGGAACGTCGCTGGGACGCAGGACCTGGAGGTGCTCGACGCGCGGGCGCAGCGCGGCCAGCGGCAGCTCCTGCTCGGCGGCGAGGAAGTGACCGAGCGTCTCGTAGCAGGCGCGGTCGCCGATGGCGTGGACGCAGGGCTGGTAGCCGGCCCGCGCCACCAGCAGCACCCGCCGCCGCAGCTCGTCCGGCGGCGTGACGTCGAGGCCCGTGCTGGCCGGATCGTCGGCGTAGGGCTCGAACAGGCGGGCGCCGCGGCTGCCCAGCGCGCCGTCGGCGAACAGCTTTACCGCCCGCACCGTCAGCCGCCCCACGCGCGGCGTCACGCGCCAGCGCGCCATCTGCTCGACCAGCACGTCGACCGGCGCCTGGCCGTCGAGCATGGCGTACACGCGCAGCGGCAGCCGGTCAGCAGCGGCCAGCGCAGCATAGACTTCTAGCGTCGCGGCGTCGACGCCCGGGTCGTGGACCGAGGTGAGGCCCACGCGCGGCAGCTCGGCCAGCGCCCGCCGCAGCGCCGCCTCGACCCTGGCCGCGGACGGCGGCGGCACCACGCCCCGCAGCAGCGCCAGGGCGTTGTCGACCAGCAGGCCGGTCGGCTCGCCCGCGGCATCGCGCACGATCTTGCCGCCCGGCGGATCCGGCGTGGCGGGGCCAATGCCAGCGCGGGCGAGGGCACGCGCGTTGAGCCAGGCGGCGTGCCCATCGACGCGGTGGAGCACGACAGGGTGGTCGGGCGCTGCCGCCGACAGCGCCGCCGCATCTGGCAGCCGTCCCTCCGGCCAGGCGCTCTCGTCCCAGCCGCGCCCGAGCACCCACTCGCCGGGCGGCGTGGCGCGCGCCCGTTCGGCCGCTCGCGCGGCGCACTCTTCGGCGCTGCGCGTCCCCGTGCAGTCGACGTCGAGCAGCGCCAGCCCGTAGCACAGCAGGTGGCCGTGCGCGTCGGCCAGCCCCGGCGTCGCGCTGCCCCGCCCGAGGTCGAGCACCTCGGTCCTTGCGCCCGCCTCCGCCCGGCACTCCGCCCGGCTGCCCACGCGTACGAACCGCCCGCCGCGGATCAGCGCCGCCTCAGCGCGCGGTCGCTCGGGATCCATCGTGTGCAGCGTGCCGACGACCAGCAGGTCGCGCTGCTCTGCTGCTGGCTCGTCCACGGCTCGTCCTCCGCCGCTAACTGTAGGCTATTTGAAGCCTACGACCATCGACTCGGGGCCCACCAGGTGCTCAGCATAGGTCTCGCGGAAGCCCGCTTCGCGCATCCAGCCGACGCACTCGGCGCTCGTGTAGTCGGCGCCGGCCGGCGTTTCGATGAGCATGTTCAGGCTCATCAACAGGCCGAACGTGTTCTCGCGCCGCTCGTCGTCGAGGATCGTCTCGTACACTAGCAATGCTCCGCCGTCCGGCAGCGCCGCATAGGCTTTGCCGACCAGGGCGCGCTTCTCGTCCACGCTCCAGTCGTGCAGCACATGGCCCATGACCAGCACGTCCGCCGACGGCAGCGGGTTGGCGAAGAAATCGCCAGCCTGGAACCGCAGCCGCTCCTGCAAACCGAACGTGGCAACGTACTCGTCGAAGATCGGGCCAAGCGGAGACAGATCGAACCCCACGCCCGTGAGGTGAGGGTGGGCGAGCGCCACCTGCACCGGGAGGCATCCCTCCGCGGTGCCCACGTCGGCGAACGTTCGGTACTTGCTCCAGGGGAACCGCTGTGCGATCGCTTGCGCCGCGCCCATGCTGATGCCGCTCATGGCGTGCGCGAAGTCCTTGAGGCGGACGGGATCGCGGTAGAGGGCTGCGAAGAAGTTCTCGCCAGCTTTGGCTTCGTTCTGCGGCTGCCCCGTCCGCAGGGCCTCGGTCAGCGAGCCCCAGAAGCCGTACAGCCGGACGCTGGACATCTCGAGAAAGCCGCCGCTGTAGGAAGGCTTGGCGCGGTCGAGATAGCGATCCGCCTCGGGCGTGTTCGCGTACCGGCCGTCCTGGCGCTCCAGCATACCCAGACTTACCAGCGCGTCGAAGAAGTCTCGCGCGCTGCGCGGGTGCAGGCCGAGCCGCTGGCGTAGAGTCTCGGCGTCCAGCGACCCCTTCGCCAGCTCGGTGAACAAGCCCAGCTCCACCGCGCTGAGCAGGGTCTTCGAGCCCCAGTAGGCAAACCCGAGCTGCATGATGCGGTCAGGAGTAACTGGCACAGGCTCCCCGGACATCGTCCGCCTCCTCGTCGGTGATGAACACGGCCCCGCCTGGCCGTGGAGCAAAACAATCCCTGGGCGTGGCCGCGCCCCGGAGCCGGCACCGTATCAGCCCGGCTGAGGAGGTTCAAGCCCCGCACGGCCCAGGGCTTGCGAGAGGACACGCGGTCCTCAAGAAAGCCGGTTCCGCTGGTGCCCGGCCGCGCGCCACATGCCGGTGCCTGGACGGCGGGCGCGGACGAATTCTTCTTGCAGATTAATAAGGGTGCTCTTAGAATACGGGTAGTGGGTGCTGCTCGATCCTGGAGGGGCTGACGACGCAGCGCCTGCGAGGGAGGCGGCTACGCTTCGTCGTGGCATACCGCTCGGCCCGAAGGCGCTCTCCGCGCGCTGGCTCGCGGGTGGGGCCGCCGCGCTGCTGCTGCTCGCGGCCGCCCTGGCGGTCGGAGCCCAGACGCTCCCCCCGCGGCTGGCTGGTGACGGGGGTGAGGACTACTGCGAGCGGGTGCGCGGATCGTTCGAGCGCACGAGCCGCCTGGCTCGCGAGCTAGCCGCGGTCCTCGACGGCCTCGGCTCCGATAGCGGCGAGATCGTGGCCGCGCGGCTGGCTGGCGTGCGAGACGGCCTGCAGAACGAGGCCACCACTCTGGACGCCATTCCGCTGCCACAGGGCAGCGAAGAGCCCAAGGTGCGGGGCGCTGCCGTCATCTCCCTGCTGCTGGAGATCGCCGACCCATCCCTCACCGACGTCGGCGACGACGGCCGCGAGGAGCTCGGCAATCACCTGCGCGACCAGTTCCTCGCGGCTCGGACGGAGGCACGGGCGGCGACGGCCGCGCTGCGCCAGAGCGAGAGCGGCTGCCCCAACCGGCGCGTGGTGCGCGACTCGATGCACCTCCTCGGCCGCTCGCAGTAGCCCGTCACAGCTCGGCACTGTCGAGCCAGAGCGTCACCGGCCCGTCGTTCACGAGCGCCACGTCCATCATGGCGCCGAACTCGCCGGTCGCTACCCGCAGTCCGTGGCGCGCGACAGCCGTGGTGAAGGCGTCGACCAGGGCCCGCGCCCGCTCCGGCGGCGCCGCGGCGCCAAAGAACGGACGGCGCCCGCGTCGCAGGTCGGCGTAGAGGGTGAACTGGGAGACGACGAGGATCTCCCCGCCGACGTCGAGGGCGGAGAGGTTCATGCGGCCTTCGGCGTCCGCGAAGGCGCGTAGGTGAACGATCTTATCGGCCAGCGCTACCGCGGTGGTCGCGGCGTCGTCCTGGCCGACGCCGAGGAACACCAGCCAGCCGGGGCCGATGCTACCCACGACGCGGCCGGCGACGCGCACCTCCGCGGTGCGGACGCGCTGCAGCAGGGCGCGCACGCCCCTAGGACTTCGCCCCGCTGGCGGCGGCCGGCGCGCTGCTAGCGCTGCCGTTGGCGCTGGCCTTGTCGCCGCTGCTGGCAGTGGCCTTGTCGCCGCTGTCCTTCTTGGCCTCGCTGGCCGTCGTGGTACCGTTCTCGCTGGTGGACTTCGCCTCGCCGTTCGTACTGTCCTGCTTGCCGTTCGTGCCACCGCGATAGTCAGTGCTGTAGAAGCCGCTGCCCTTAAAGATAATGCCCACGGGCTGCAGCAGCCGGCGCACGCTGCCGCCGCACGTCTCGCAGGTGGTCAGCGGGGCATCGGCGAATCCCTGGCGCTTTTCGATCTGTGTGTCACAATCGGCACACTGATAGACGTAGATTGGCATGGTACTCCGGCCCCCTCCGCCTCAATCGGGCGCGTGATTCGCTGAATTATAGCGGGCGCGCTGTTAGATCCACGCAAGAAGAGCGCTGGCTAATCCTTAGCACCGGCTTTCGTGTGGACCCGTTGGACGAGGAACTCGCCGTCCTCGGGCGAAAGCCAGAGGTAGTTGTACTGCTGGACCAGCAGGCGCAGGTCGCGGCCGCTCGGCAGAGTGATGCCGCCGAAGTGAGGCGTCTTCATAATCGTGTTGATGAAGACGTCGGTCTTGACGTCGGCGGCCCGCCGCTGCGGATCATCCGGCACGGGCACCGGGTCGCTCGTCACCGTGCCCACCGCGTACAACGAGAAGGGCCCCAGCGCGAGGTAGACCAGCCGGTCGCCGGCGGTGATCTCCTGGGGCACCCGCGCCGCCGAGCCGTTGGCGCCGCGATAGTACGCCGGCGCGTAGAACAGTTCGCGCGGCGGCGGCGCCTGGAGAAATCCCGCCACCCGGAGCCAGTACTGATCGGCCACGCTCGCTCCCTCCCCCGCCCGGCCACACGGGCCAGGTAACTCTACTCAGTGTAAACGGAATGTCCTGGCGTTGACATCCTCGGCCGCTCACCAGGTGCGCCAGCGATACCAGGGGGCAGCAATGGTATCATCCGTGAGGGGAGCGACCGCAGTCAAAGGGGACGTGAATGGTCGAGCGTGGCCACGAGCACGACCACGAGCACTACTATTCCGAGATCGAAGGCACTGAGAACATCAGCGCCTACGAAGAGACGACTCACCACATCATCACCTTGCAGTTCCACGAGCGGGGCGTTGCCCTGAGCCTGAGCTACGAAGAGGCGCTGGAGCTGGCCGACGCCATGCAGAAGGTCGTGGGCCACATCGGGCACGGCCGCCAGCGCAACGGGGGCTAGGTGGTCGAGCAGGCGGTCTACAACGCCACTGTGGTCGAGCACGCGACCAATCCCCGCAACGTGGGCGCGCTCGACGACGCCGACGGCGTGGGCGCGGACGGGAACCCGGTCTACGGGAACCTGGTGCGCGTCTACCTGCGCGTCGCGGAAGGGCGGATCGTGGCGGCCCGCTTCAAGGCGTTTGGCTGCAGCGCTACCATCGCGGCGGCGAGCATGGTGACCGAGCTCGCCGCGGGCGCCAGCCTGGCCGCGGCCCGAGCGCTCGATGCGCGCGCAGTCGAGGAGGCGCTCGGCGGCCTCCCGCCCGAGAAGCGCCACTGCGCCGCGGTGGCGGCAGGCGCGCTGCAGCGGGCCCTCGAGGCCTGCTCCTAGCCGGGGCTACAACGGGCGGCGCCACGGCTATCCCGCGTAGTTGGCGAGGAGACGGGATGGACCTGGAAAATGCGCTCGTAAGCTGGATGGACGAGAACGAAGTGGAGATGTTCCAGATCCTCAAGGAAGAGGAAGGCCGCTTCCGCGCGCTGCACCCCGGCCTGGAGGCGGCCGACGTGCGGCTGAACGCGATGGCCATGGCCAACCGCCGCTTCATTGCCCGCGCGCTCGGCGAGGTGCTGCCAGCCTACCTGGATAGTTGGCAATCGGGCAGTCGGGAGTAAAGACGCATGGCCGAGGCGGGGCGCGCGACGCGCATGGCGCTGGTGGTGAAGAGCGACACCTTCGAGGACCTCCTGCTCGCCTTGAGCTGGGCGGGCATCGGCGCCGAATCCGAGATGGACGTGAGCCTGTTCTTCACCAATCGCGCCGCGCGGCGGCTCCACCGCGACGGATTCGACGACATCGCCGTACCCGCACCGGGCGACGAGGTCGGCGCCCGGCTCATCGACGGCTCGGAGCAGATGGGCTTCACCGACCTGCGTGACCTCCTGCGGCAGGTGAAGGCGACCGGCCGCGTGCGCGTCTACGTCTGCTCGCGCGGGGCGCGCATCTTCGACCTCCGTCCCGATACGCTCCTGCCCGAAGTGGACAGCGTCCTCGGCACCGCCAGCTTCCTCCTCAACGAAGCGCAGGGCGCCGACATCCTGATGACGATTTGAGACCCCTCTCCCCGGCGCGGGGAAAGGGAGGTATCAGTGGTGGCCCCCTCCCGGGCCGCTCAGGCGGCCGCGCGAAGCTGGTCCGTCGCCCGTTAACCACCGGGTGCCTTGAGAGCCTGGCCCGGGTCCAGTACACTGCCGACCAGACCGCGCCGCCGGCGGCTCCGCGCCGGACCGCGGCACCGAGGAGAGTGGCTATGCGCCCCGATGTGGCCGCCCGCATTCACGGCGCCATGAAGGAGGCCGGCGTCAACTTCGTGGCGACGCTGCCCGAGAACAACCTGGAGCCGCTCGTTCGCCTCTTTCGCGACGACCCGACCGTCACCCACGTGCCCCTGGCC